>Ga0315912_10003196_pt1 | contig 16509 bp, 14 predicted proteins | sample VfabasoilMG_FD_204469 | JGI IMG/M metagenome (GOLD analysis project Ga0315912, IMG submission 204469) | Garden soil microbial communities collected in Santa Monica, California, United States - V. faba soil | ecosystem: Environmental > Terrestrial > Soil > Garden | place: USA: California... | reverse complement strand
TAGCGGTCGACGATGGCGTCGACGCGGGCATAAAAGACGAATCCGGAGCCGTGACGGAGGAGCTCCGGCTCGTTCTCGGTGCGCGCCCGCACGCTGGCGAAGCCCTGCTCCGTGCGCTGGCGCACCGAGAGGATGTAGTTCGGTCCTACGAAGATAGCAACTTCGCCCTGGTGCAGCTCGCCGTCCCGAACCTCGATGGTGTGGAGCACCGCGAAGAGGGACTTGCCGTACTCCTCGATCTTCGGGCGCTGGTGGCCGTGCCGCGCGTCTTCCACCGCGAGCTCGTGCAATCCGAACTCCTGCTGCATCTCCGCGAGCTCGGCGGGATCCGGATCCTTGAGCGCCACCCACACGAAGCAGTCCGGCCGCGAGACATAGTCGCTGATCGCCTCCTTCGGGATGTCGGCGATCTTGTGGCCTTCCTGGTAGGCGACGCAGTTTACGAGCACGCGGTCACCAGGTCGCCGTCGCTTCCATCGTCACCGCGCCCTCGGCGTCGCGCGTCCACAGCTTGGCCGTGCGCGCCGTTTCATCCGGAAGTCCGCAGGTATCGAACGGCGCCGTGTCGTAGAGGGGGCGCAGCGCGCGGAATGAATAGCCCTTGAGCATCGTCTGCGGCCGGCTGCGGCGCAGGAGATCGACGAGGAGCGTCGCGATGAGCGGACCGTGCACGACGAGGCCCGGATAACCCTCGACCTTCGTCACATACGGCTGGTCGTAGTGGATGCGGTGGCTGTTGAACGTGACCGCCGAGTAGCGGAAGAGGAGCACCGGGTCGGGATCGATCCGGCGTTTCCACGTTTCGTTCGTGGGGGCGGGCTTCGGTGCGTTCGCCAGTGCCGTTTCGCCCCGCAGGACGATGTCGTGCTCGTCGACGAGAACCACGCCGCCGTCGTCGCTCACCTCGTGACGCACCGTGACGAAAAGCAGGGCGCCGCTGCGGCCTTCCTTCGGGACGACGTCGGCGATGCGGGACTTGCGGGAGATCTTCGAGCCGACGCGCAGCGGTCGCAGGAATTCGAGCCGGCTTCCGGCCCACATTCGCCGCGGCAGGGGCGCGGGCGGCATGAAGGATCCCTTCAGCGCGTGGCCGTCCGGTCCCGCCTCGGACTGGCGATAGTTCGGGAGGAAATAGAGCCAGTGGGCGAGGGGCGGCGCCGGGTCGCCATCCTTCGGCGGGAGATCTTCGCGATCCAGGAGTGCCGAGAGCGATACGAGCGGCGCTGCGGCCGCCACGTCGTGGCGCTCGTCAGTGCGGCCGATCCAATCCTTGTATTGCGCGAGGGAGGCGACGTCCATGGCGCGAAGCTACCACGTTCCTCCGATGGCTCGCACAAGGGCCACGGTCGCCGCGAGCCGCCGGTTGATGAGCTGCACCATCGTGCGCTCCTCGTTGAGCTGCGACGCCTGCACGATGACGACCGCGAGGTAGCTCTGCGTGCCGGCCTTGTACTGGTTTGTCGTGAGGATCACGGATTCGCGCGCGAGCCGCGTAGCCTCGGTCTGCACTTTCGTCTCCTCCGCGAGCCAGTGGAGGGTCGCGAGGTTGTTCTCGACTTCCTCGAAGCTCGTGAGCACGGTCTGGCGATAGCTCGCCACGGTCTCGTCGTAGTTGGCCTCGGCCGCGCTCACCGCGCCCGCGCGTCCGCCGAAGTCGATGAGCGTTCCCGCGAGGGCGGCGCCGAGCGACCACGTGCGGTTCGGCAGGGAGAAGAGGTTCGAAAGCGGCCCCGCGAAGCCGAGGCGGGCGTCGAGGTCGAGGGCCGGGAAGTACGCGGCTTGCGCGACGCCGATGCGCGCGTTCGCCGCCGCCATGCGCCGCTCGGCGGCCGCCACGTCGGGACGGCGCTCGAGGAGCTTCGACGGGATGCCGGGTGGAATCTCGGGAATCGTCACGTGGAAGGGCGTGGGCTCCAGCGTGAACGACGACGCGGGCTTTCCGATGAGCGTCGCGATCGCGTGCTCGAGGCTCGCGCGCTGCGCGCGGATGTCGATCGCCTGGGCCTGCGTGCTGCGGAGCTGCGCCTCGGCCTGCACCACCTCGGCCTTCGCCGCGACGCCGGCGCTGTAGCGGTTCTGCGTGAGCTGGTAGTTGCGCTCGTAGTTCCTGACCGCGTCGTCGAGGAGCTCCTTGCCGACATCGGTGACGCGGAGCTGGAAGTAGTTCGTCGCGAGCTCGGCCTGCAGGAGGAGGCGAACGGCTTCGAGATCGGCAGCGCTCGCTTCGCGCCCGGCTTCCGCCGCTTCGACGCTGCGGCGGATGCGTCCCCAGAGGTCGATCTCCCACCCGGCGTCGAGGGTCACTGCGCCTGCAGTGACGGCGGGCTGGTCGGCGCGCTTCACGCGCTCGGCGCTCCCGCTCACGCCGAGGCCCGGGAAGAGCGCGGAGCGCGCGACCGACACCTGCGAGCGCGCGGCGCGATAGCGCGCTTCGGCGGCCTTGAGCTCCTGGTTGGAGACTGCGACCTGCTCGATGAGGCCGCTCAACACCGGGTCCTTGAAGACCTCCCACCACTTGCCCTTCGGCACCGCATCCTTGGGCTCGGCGATCTTCCAGCCCTCGAGCTCCTTGTAGGCCGTGGGAACCTCGACGCCAGGCTTCTTGTAATCGGGCCCGAGCGCGCAACCCGCCAGGAGGGCGAGGAGGCCGAGGAGGGAAACGATGCGCATCAGTGGGGCCGCAACGCCATGTCCGGATGGGCGCGGCGGAACTTGCGGCGGGCCCAGAGGCGGAAGCGGTCGAGGTAGAGGTAGACGACGGGCGTCGTGTAGAGCGTCAGGAGCTGGCTCACGATGAGGCCGCCCACGATCGTGATGCCGAGCGGCTTGCGAAGCTCCGAGCCGTAGCCGAAGCCGATCGCGAGCGGCACCGCGCCGAGGAGCGCCGCCATCGTCGTCATCATGATCGGCCGGAAGCGAAGGAGGGACGCCTCGTAGATCGCATCGCGCGGCGACTTGTTCTCCCGGCGCTCGACTTCGAGCGCGACATCGATCATCAGGATGGCATTCTTCTTCACGATGCCGATCAGCAGGATCACGCCGATCAGCGCGACGAGCGAAAACTCGGTCTTGAAGAGGAGGAGGGCGAGGAGGGCGCCCACGCCGGCGGAGGGCAGCGTCGAAAGGATCGTGATCGGGTGCACGAGGCTCTCGTAGAGGATGCCGAGCACGATGTACACCGTCAGCAGCGCGGCCAGGATCAACCACGGCTGGTTCTCGAGCCCCTGCTGGAAGATTCGCGCGGTTCCCTCGAACGAGGCGTAGATGCTCGTGGGCACGCCGATCTTCGCGCTCGTCTCCCGCACTACGTCGGCGGCCTGCGACATCGCGACACCTTCGGCCAGATTGAACGAGACCGTTGTCGAGGCGAACGAGCCCTGGTGGTTCACGGAGAGCGGTGCGAGCGTCGTGTCGTACTTCGCGAAGGCCGAGAGCGGCACCTGGGCCTTCAGCACGGGCGACAGGACGTAGAGCGAGTCGAGCGTGGACGGGCTCTGCCAGTACTCGGGCGCGGCTTCCATGACGACGCGGTACTGGTTGCGGTCCTGGTAGATCGTCGAGACCTGCGACTGCCCGAATGCCAGCCCGAGCGTCTGGTCGATGTTGCGCATCGTGATTCCCAGGCGCGCCGCGGTGGCGCGATCGACGTTGAGCGTCATCTGCAGGCCGCGGTTTTGTTGATCGGAGCTGACATCCGTCAGCTCCGGGCGCTCTCGCAGCGCCTGCTCGAGCCGCTGGCCCCAGAGCCGCAGCTCGTTGTAGTCGTCGCCGCGCAGCGTGAACTGCGTTCCGCCCTCGGACTGCCGCCCGCCCCCGCGCAGGTCCTGGATCGGGTTGAGGAACACGTTCGTTCCGGGTTCCTTGGCGAGCGCCGTGCGAAGGCGCATGGCGACCGCCTCCACCGTCTCCTTGCGCTCGGAAAGCGGCGTGAGCGTGATGAACATGTTGCCGGAGTTCCGCTGTCCCCAGCCGCCGCTTCCGGTGAAGGCCGTCACGTTCTTCACCGCCGGATCCTTCATCACGATCGCCACGGCGCTCTCGAGCTTCCGGCGCATCGCCTGGAAGGAGATCTGCTGGTCGGCGCGGATGAAGCCGATCATGAGGCCCGTGTCCTGCGTCGGGAAGAGGCCCTTGGGCACTTCCCTGTAGAGATAGAAGTTGAGTGCGATGGTCCCGAAGAGGACCATCAGCATCAGGAATGAATGCCGCAGCACCCACGCGAGGCTGCGCCCGTAGCCGGCCACGACCTTCGCGAACGCGGCCTCGCTCCAGCGCGCGAGGCGCCCGGGCGGACGCTCCGCCCGTGGCCTGAGGAGGAGCGAGCACATCATCGGCGTCGTGGTGAGGGAAACGACGAGCGAGATCCCGATCGCGACCGAGAGCGTCACCGCGAACTCGCGGAAGAGCCGGCCGATGATCCCGCCCATGAAGAGGATCGGGATGAAGACGGCGACGAGCGACACGCTCATCGACACGACCGTGAAGGCGACCTCGCGCGAGCCGTCGAGCGCCGCCTTGAACGGCGGGACGCCCCGCTCGATGTGGCGGGAAACGTTTTCGAGCACGACGATTGCGTCGTCCACCACGAAGCCCGTGGCGATGGTGAGCGCCATGAGCGAGAGGTTGTTCAGGCTGAATCCCAGCAGGTACATCGCGCCGAACGTGCCGATGAGCGAGATCGGAACGGCGACCGCCGGAATCAACGTCGCGCGGCCACTGCGCAGGAAGAGGAAGACCACGAGGATCACCAGCGCGACGGCGATGGCGAGGGTGCGCTCGATTTCCTTGAGCGAGGCGCGGATCGTCGTCGTCCGCTCCATGGTCATGTCGAGGTTGACCTCGGCCGGGATCGACGCGCGCAGCTCCGGGATCAGGTCCTTCACCCCGTCCACGGTCTCGATGATGTTGGCGTTCGGCTGCCGGTTGACGATGATGAGCACCGCGGGCTTGCCGTTCGCCATGCCGTGGTTGCGCAGGTCCTGCACGCTGTCTTCGACACGCCCGACATCGCCGAGGCGCACCGCGGCTCCGTTGCGATACGCGACGATGATCGGGACGTACTCCGCGGCGCTCTTCGCCTGGTCGTTCGCCTGGATCTGCCAGTAGCGGTCGCCCTGCTCGAGGAAGCCCTTCGGGCGATTCGCGTTCGTGGAGGTGATCGCGGCGCGCACCTCGTCGAAGCCGATGCCGAGGCGGTTCAGCACCGTGGGATTGAGCTCGACGCGCACGGCCGGAAGGGATCCGCCGCCCACCGTGACCTGCCCAACGCCCGCGACCTGCGAGATGCGCTGCGCGAGGTTCGTCGAGGCCATGTCGTACATCTGGCCGCGCGTGAACGTGTCGGACGTCATCGCGAGGATCATGATCGGCGCGTCGGCCGGGTTCACCTTGCGGTAGGTCGGATTGTTGGGAAGGCTCGAGGGCAGCTCCGTCCGCGCGGCCTGGATCGCCGCCTGCACCTCCCGCGCCGCGGTGTTGATGTCCTTGCTCAGCTCGAACTGCAGCGTCACGCGCGCATTGCCGAGCGAGGACGACGACGTCATCTCGTTCACGCCGGCGATTCGCCCGAGCGCGCGCTCGAGCGGCGTCGCGACCGTCGCCGCCATCACCTCGGGGCTCGCGCCCGGAAGCGCTGCGCTCACCGACACGACGGGGAAATCCACCTGCGGCAGCGGCGAGATCGGCAGCAGCCCGAACGACACGATCCCCGCGAGCGCAACGCCCACGGTGAGCAGCGTCGTGGCAACGGGGCGGCGGACGAACGGTTCGGCGATGTTCACGGGCGCTGCCTCAATCAGCCGCCGACGTCCCGGGTTCCCCGGTGATCGGTTTGGATTTCCTCCCCCAACGCGTCGCGAGGCGATCGAAGTAGAGGTAGATGACCGGCGTGGTGAACAGGGTGAGCAGCTGCGAGAAGATGAGGCCGCCGACCATCGCCACGCCGAGCGGACGGCGCAGCTCCGAGCCCACGCCCCAGCCGATCATGAGCGGCAGCGCGCCGAGCATTGCCGCCATCGTCGTCATGAGGATCGGGCGGAAGCGCAGCAGCGAAGCCTGGTAGATCGCCTCGCGCGGCGCGAGGCCCTGCTCGCGTTCGGCGTCGAGCGCGAAGTCGATCATCAGGATCGCGTTCTTCTTGACGATGCCGATCAGCAGGATGATTCCGATGATCGCGATGATTCCCAGGTCCTGTCCCGCGAGGAGGAGCGCGAGCAGCGCGCCGACGCCGGCCGAGGGCAGCGTCGAGAGGATCGTCAACGGGTGGATGTAGCTCTCGTAGAGCACGCCCAGCACGATGTACATCGTGACGATCGCCGCCAGGATGAGGAGGAGCGTGTTGAGGAGCGACGCGCGGAACGCGAGCGCGGCACCCTGGAAGCCGGCACGCACGCTCGCGGGCACGCCGATCTCCTTCTGCGCGGCCTCGATGGCATCCACCGCCTGGCCGAGAGACGCGCCCTTCGCGAGGTTGAACGAGATCGTCGTCGCCGGGAACTGGCCGAGGTGGTTGATCGCGAGCGACCCGGGCCGCTCGCTCACGGTCGCGACCGCGGTGAGGGGAATCTGCACGCCGCCCGTTCCCGGCACGTAGATCTCGGCGAGCGACGTGGGACCGAGCCGGTACTCGGGCTTCACCTCGAGCACGACGCGGTACTGGCTCGCCTGGGTGAATATGGTGGAAATCAGGCGCTGGCCGAAGGCGTTGTAGAGCGCATTCGAGATCGCGGCGGGGGTGACGCCGAGGCGCCCGGCCGTATCGCGGTCGATGGTCACGTAGGCCTGGAGCCCCTGGTCCTGCAAGTCGGAGGCGACATCCGCGAGCCGCGGTACCGTGCGCAGCTTGTCCACGAGGGCGCGCGTCCAGTACGCGAGCTCTTCGCCGTTCGTGCTCTCGAGCGTGAGCTGGTATTGCGTGCGGCTCACGCGGTCCTCGATCGTCAGGTCCTGGACCGGCTGCATGTAGAGCGTGATGCCTTCGAGCCGCGCGACGCGCTGCTTGATGCGGTCCATCACGACGCTCACCGATTCGCGCCGGTCATGCGGCTTCAGGGCGATGAGGACGCGCCCGCCGTTGAGCGTCACGTTCTGGCCGTCCACGCCGATGAACGAGGAGACGTTTTCGACGGCCGGGTCCTCGAGGATGGCCTGCGCCAGGACGCGGCTGCGTTCGGACATCGAGACGAACGAAACCGACTGCGGCCCCTCCGAGATCCCCTGGATGAGCCCCGTGTCCTGCAGCGGGAAGAAGCCCTTCGGGATCGCGAGGTAGAGGATCGCCGTGAGCGCGAGGGTCACCAGGAACACGAGGAGCGTGAGCGGCTGGTGGTCCAGCACCCAGCGCAACGCGTCGCCGTAGCGGCTGATCACGCGGTCGAACCACTCGCCCGACTTGCGGAAGAAGCGGCCCTGCTTCTCGGGCGGCGTGTGCTTGAGGAGACGCGCCGACATCATCGGCGTGAGCGTGAGCGAGACGACCGCCGAGATGAGGATGGCGACCGCGAGCGTCACCGCGAACTCGCGGAAGAGGCGGCCCACCACGTCGCCCATGAAGAGCAGCGGGATCAGCACCGCGACCAGCGAGAACGTGAGCGAGATGATGGTGAAGGCGATCTGCTGCGAGCCCTTGAGCGCGGCCTCGAGCGGGCTGTCGCCTTCTTCCACGTAGCGCGAGATGTTCTCGATCACGACGATGGCGTCGTCCACGACGAAGCCGGTGGCGATCGTGAGCGCCATGAGCGTGAGGTTGTTGATGCTGAAGCCGGCGAGATACATGATCCCGAAGGTGCCGACGAGCGAGAGGGGCACGGCCGCCGCGGGAATCAGCGTGGCGGTTCCGCTGCGGAGGAAGACGAAGATCACGGCGACGACGAGCGCGACCGCGAGCATCAGCTCGTGCTTGGTGTCCTCGACCGAAGCACGGATCGTCACGGTCCGGTCGGTGAGGAGCTGCACTTCGATCGACGCCGGAAGCGACGCGGTCAGGCTGGGAAGCAGCTTCCGGACGCTCTCGACCACTTCGATGACATTCGCGCCCGGCTGGCGCTGGATGTTGAGGATGATCGCCGGCGTCTCGTTCATCCAGGCGGCGAGCTTGGAATTCTCCGCGCCCTCGACGACGTCGGCGATGTCCATCAGGCGGATCGGCGCGCCGTTCTTGTACGCGATGACGATGTTGCGATACTCCTCGGCGCTCCGGAGCTGGTCGTTGGCGTCGATCGTGTACGCGCGGGCGGGGCCGTCGAAGCTGCCCTTGGCCTGGTTCACGTTGGCGGCGGAGATGGCCGTGCGCACGTCCTCCATCGAGAGGCCCTGCGCCGCCACCGCCTTCGGATTCACCTGCACGCGCACCGCAGGACGCTGGCCCCCCGAGAGCGTGACGAGGCCCACGCCCGGCACCTGCGAGATCTTCGTCGCGATGCGCGTATCGACGAGGTTCTGCACGTCGGTCATGCGCATCGTCTTCGACGTGATGCCCATGGTGAGGATGGGCGCGTCGGCCGGGTTCACCTTGCTGTAGATCGGCGGCGACGGAAGGTCCGTCGGCAGCAGGTTGCCGCCCGCGTTGATCGCCGCCTGGACTTCCTGCTCAGCGCTCGAAAGCTCGACCTTCAGGTCGAACTGGAGCGTGAGCACCGACGCGCCGCCGGAGCTCGAGGAGGACATCTGCTTGAGGCCCGGCATCTGCCCGAACTGCCGCTCGAGCGGCGCGGTGATCGAGGACGCGATCACATCCGGGCTTGCGCCGGGATAGAGCGTCACGACCTGGATCGTCGGGTAGTCGACCTGCGGGAGCGCCGAGAGCGGCAACTGCCGATACGCGACCCACCCGGCAAGGAGAATCGCCACCATCAGCAACGCGGTGGCGACGGGACGCAGGATGAAGAGGCGTGACGGGTTCACCGGGCGGGGCTCTTTCTGAAGGTCCCTCTACTGGGATTGGCCTTCTCGGGCTTCGCGGCGCTTCTTCTTGAATTCCTCTTTCTGCTCGGGTGACATGCCCTGCCAGCGCTTCATGAATTCCTCGCGCTTGGCCGGGTCCATGTTCTCCAGCCGCTTCTTGAAGCCTTCGCCTTCGGGGCCCGCGGCTTTCGCCGGCGGCGCGTCGCTTGGGGCCGTCCTGGTCTCGGCAGGCCTGGCATCGGCCGGCTTGCCTTCCGCGGCCTTGCCCTTGCCTTCGCCCCGCGGCCCGCGTCCCTGGCCCCGCGCCTTCGGCTCGGCGATCGGCGGCGCGCCCGTGGCCGTCGCCTGCGTCACCTCCACGCGCGAGCCCTCGCGGATGCGATCGATGCCGTCCGTGACCACGCGATCGCCGGGGCTCACGCCCGACTCGATCGCGGTATTCAACCCTTCGGTCGGCCCCACCACGACGGGACGAAGCGTGACCGTGTTGTCTTCCTTCACGACGTAGACGACGGTTCCCTGCGCCCCGCGCTGCACGCCCGCCGAGGGGATCACGATCGCGTCCTTGCGCGTGTCCACGACCATCCGCACGTTCACGAACTGGTTCGGATAGAGCTTGCCCTCGCCATTGGGGAATTCCGCCTTGAGCCGAACGGTGCCGGTCGTCACGTCGATCTGGTTGTCGATCGTGATGAGCGTGCCCTTCGCCAGCAGGTTCTTCTGCTCGCGGTCCCACGCTTCCACGCCCGGCTTCTCGCCGGCCTTCAGGCGCGAGATCACGCGCGGCAGGTTGTCCTGCGGAATCGTGAAGAGCACGGTGATCGGATCGACTTGCGTGATGATCGCGATGCCGGTGGCGTCCGAGCCGCGCACCATGTTGCCCGCATCGACCTGGCGCAGGCCCAGTCGTCCGCCGAGCGGCGCGGTGATGCGCGTGTAGGAAAGGTTGAGGCGCGCGTTGTCCACGAGCGCCTGGTCCACCCTCACCGTGCCTTCGAGCTGCTTCACCTGCGCGCCCTGGGCATCGACCTGCTGCGCCGCGATGGAGTCCTGCTCGAGCAGCTTCTTGTAGCGCTCGTGGTCGAGCCGGGCGTTGTTGAGCTGCGCGGCATCCCGTGCGAGCTGGCCCTCGGCCTGCGCAAGCGCGACCTGGAAGGGAACCGGGTCGATTTGCGCGAGCACGTCACCCGCCTTCACGACCTGGCCTTCGGTGAATTCCACGCTCTTCAGCATCCCGTCCACGCGCGGTTTCACGACCACGGTGCGCAGGGCGGTCGCCGTGCCGAGCCCCGTCTGCACGATGTTGATGTCACCCGTGCGCGCGGTGGCCGCGGCGACCGGTTGCACGCGGTTGGGATCGGCGCCGAAGCGCCCGCCCTTGCCGGCGCCTGCCTTGCCGGCCTTGCCGCCCTCAGCTCCCTTGGCCTGTGGGCCCGCGGGAGCGCTCGATGAAGCAGGCCAGAAGTACCAGGCGAGCCCTGCGATGAGCAGGACGACGAGCACGGCGATGCCGGGTTTCACGCCGCGGCGGTCGATCCAGCGAGGGGAGGAGGGGGGAAGGCTTGTCATTGGTCTTGATTGTCCCTTTTGAGCCCCGAAATGCGCCGGGGTTTCCCGGGGCTTTTTTGCGTCCAGATGTTACATGGGCCGAAGCGGCTCCTCCTGCATCGCCGCCACCTGCTCTCGCAGCTCGAGAATGCGGTCCTGCCAGTAGCGGTTGGTTCCGAACCAGGGGAAGGCCGCGGGAAACGCGGGGTCGTCCCAGCGGCGCGCGAGCCAGGCCGAGTAGTGGAGCAGGCGCAGCGTGCGCAACGCCTCGAAGAGATTCAGCTCCCGGTCGTCGAACTCGGAGAAATCCTCGTAGCCGCGGAGGAGATGGCCGAGCTGCTGCGCCATCGTGTGCCGGTCGCCCGAGACGAGCATCCAGAGGTCCTGCACGGCGGGCCCGGTGCGGCTGTCGTCGAGATCCACGAAGTGCGGACCTCCGGCGGCGTTGCCCGAGTCGGGGGTCCAGAGCACGTTGCCCGAATGGCAGTCGCCGTGGATTCGGATGGCTTCGTACCTGCCCGTGCGAGCGAATGCCGCGCGAACCCCTTCGAGCGCGAGGTCCGCGATGCTGGTCCACGGCTCGACCAGCTCCGCGGGAATGAGACCGCTCTCGGCGAGAAAGCGGCGCGGCTCGTCACCGAAGGAAGCGATGTCGATGGCGGGTCGCGCGCGATAGCCGGCGGCGCGGCCTACGGCATGGATCCGGCCGAGGAAGCGGCCGATCCACTCGAGCGTCTTCGCATCCTCGAGCTCGGGCGCGCGTCCGCCCTGGCGCGGGTAGACCGCGAACACGAAGCCTTCGCAGGGATGCAGCGTCCGGCCTTCGACCGCGATCGGCGCGACGACCGGGATTTCCGCGGCCGCGAGCTCCAGGGCGAATGCATGCTCCTCGAGGATCTGTGCTTCGCTCCACCGTTGGGGCCGGTAAAACTTGGCGACGACCGGCGGACCTTCATCCTGCCCGACCTGGTAAACGCGGTTTTCGTAGCTGTTGAGCGAGAGCAGGCGCCCGTCGCAGCGCAGGCCGAGGGCATCGAGCGCGTTGAGGACGACGTCGGGCGTGAGGCGAGAGTACGGGTGATTCGTGGGGTTATTCACCGGCCGATTCTATTCGGACTGGTAGAATCCGCCCCACACTGTCCCCTCATGTCCGGAGACACCAATGAAAAACCCTTTGGATTCCCTATGGGGCACCGTCATCTCGGGCCTCGTGCTGACGGTCGTGCTGCACTTCCTCGTGCGCGCGATGATGGGAGGTTGAGATGACCTGGGACTTCATCCAGCACGGCCTCGGGCGCTGGCTCCACATCGGTGCCGGCGTGATGTGGATCGGCATGCTGTACTACTTCAACTTCGTGCAGGTGTCCGCGCTCGCCAATGCCGCGAAGGACACCCCGCCGACGGGCGCCGGGATCACCAAGCACGTCGCGCCGCGCGCGCTGCTGTTCTTCCGCTGGGCCGCGGTGGTGACGTGGCTTGGGGGAGCGCTCCTCCTCGGGGACAAGCTCGACGATGCGTTCTTCTTCAAGGAGCGCGCGTACTTCCCGATCGGCGTGGGCGCGTGGCTGGGCACGATCATGCTCTTCAACGTGTGGGTGCTGATCTGGCCGAACCAGAAGAAAGTCCTCGGCCTGATGCCGGCGAGCGATGAAGAGAAGGCGAAGGCGCGCCGCGTGGCGTTCCTCGCATCACGGACCAACGTGATGCTCTCGATCCCGATGCTCTACTTCATGGTCGCGTCGCACGGCGTGCTCCGCGCCCAGGTTCACTTCTTCGCGTAGGGCGGAAGCCCGGTGACCTTGTCGCCGGGCTTCAGCTTCTTCTCCGCGAACCATCCCTTGTTGGTCTCGATCGCGTAGATCGCCGGTCCCGCGGCCATGTGCGAGTTCGTGGTCTTCGGCTCCATGTCCTCGATGTTGAGGATCACGCCGTCGCGATCCAGGAACGCGACCGAAAGCGGGATGAACGTGTTCATCATCCACATGCTGTGATAGCCGGGATCGTCGAAGATGAAGAGCATCCCGTCGTTCTTCCCGAGCTTCTCCCGGAACATGAGGCCGCGGGTGCGATCCTCGTCCGATTGCACGACTTCGACGCGCAGGGAATGCTTTCCGACGCTGACGGGAATGACCCTGAGGTGCTTGTCGGCGAGCGCCGGAAGCGCGAGCGCAAAGGCGAGCAACCCGGCGGCAAGAAAGCGGTCCAATCGCATGGGGGCCTTCATCAACCAATCAACGCCGTAATCATCCCATGAGCCGACACTTGTTCGCGTTGCCGATCCTTCTCGGTCTTGCCGCCGGATGCGCCCTGGCGCCGGTCGCTCCCGTGAAGCCCGCCGAGGTCCCCGCGACCAAGGCCCCGGAATCGGTCGCGGAAGGGGAGGCGCGCCGCGCGAAGGCGGCCCGGCCCACCTACAACCTCACCGGCTACCCGCCTGCCGTCCGCGACGGGTACATCGACGGCTGCGAGACGGCGAAGGGAAGCTCCTACGCCCGCAAGGACGGCGGACGGATGGCGAACGACCCGCAGTACTCGATGGGTTGGAACGACGGGTTCTCGATTTGCGGGGCCAGACCCCGGTGATGTGGACCCGAGGGTCCCCGGTCCCGGGTTTCGGGTTGGGGCCTGACCCCGGTGTTCATTCGGCGCGCGACAGTATCCAGTTCGTGATCGCGTCGAGGATCTCGGGCACATCTCCGATCGCCGTCTCCAACGCGATGGGCACGTGGGGACAGGACTGCCGGATCGCATCGAGGATGCGGGGGATGTCTTCCTTGAGGTGCCCGCCCTGCGCCATGAAGAGCGGAAAGACGGTGATCGCCGAAGCGCCGTCGCCGATCAACGAGGAGATCGCGTCCTCGAGCGACGGCTCCATGCTCTCGAGGAACGCCAGCTCGATCGGATACTCGGGCCGGCTCGATCGCAGGCGCTGGCAGACCTGGCGGAACGGCTCCGCCCATCCCGGATCGCGCGAGCCATGCGCGAAAAGGATGATGCCGCGCATCAATGCTTGCCGGTAGACCCGAAGCCGCCCGCGCCGCGCGTGCTCTCGTCGAACGACTCCACGATGTTGAGCCCGACCTGCACGACGGGAACGATCACCATCTGCGCGATCCGCTCCATCGGGTTCACGGCGAACGGCTCCTTGCCGCGGTTCCAGCACGACACGAACACCTGTCCCTGGTAGTCGGAATCGATCAGCCCCACGAGGTTGCCGAGCACGATGCCGTGCTTGTGGCCCAGGCCCGAGCGCGGGATGAGCACGGCCGCGAGGCCCGGATCACCGAGGTGGATCGCGATGCCGGAGGGGATCAGCGCGCTGTCGCCGGGCCGAAGCGTGATCGGCTCCGGGATGCACGCGCGAATGTCGAGTCCTGCGGACCCGGCGGTCGCGTAGGCGGGCAAATGCTCGCGGATCCTCTCGTCGAGGACTTTTATGTCAAGTGTTTTCATATCCGCAACGATAAACCGGGGTCAGACCCCAAACCAAGCAAAGGCGAGAACCGGGGTCTGACCCCTTAGGAGACTTGCTTCAGGGGTTTGACGTTGTTGCTCTGCGACTTCGCCTCGCGCAACGCCAGCGCGTGCGCGAGGATGCCGTGGGCGATCTTGGACTTCGGGGCGCGCGCAAGGACGTGCGCGCCGTTGTCGTCGTAGATCGTCACCTCGTTCTCCTCCTTGCCGATCGTGTGCTGCACGAGGTTCGCGACGATCATCGGGATCTTCTTCTTCGCTCGCTTCGCCTGCGCGTACTCCGCGAGGTTCTCGCTCTCGGCGGCGAAGCCGACGCAGAACGGCGGATGCGGCAGGGCGGCGACGTAGCCCAGGATGTCTTCCGTGGGCTTGAGCTTCACTTCCATCGCTTCGTTCGACTTCTTGAGCTTGCGGTTGAGGCGCGCGACGGGCGTGTAGTCCGCGACGGCCGCGACGCTGAAAAAGAAATCGGCGTCCGCCAGGTGCGCCTTCACCGCGCTGAACATCTCCGCGGCGCTCGTGACGTAGACGAAGTGCGAGCTCCCCGGAGGCCGGAGCGCGGTGGGTCCGCTCACGAGCGTGACTTCCGCGCCGAGGGCCGCGGCCGCCTCGGCGATCGCATAGCCCATCTTTCCCGAGCTCATGTTGGTGATGCCGCGCACGGTGTCGATCGCCTCGAACGTGGGACCGGCCGTCACGAGGATCTTGCGCCCCGAGAGCCGCTTCGGCGCGAGGAACGCGAGGATCGAGGCGAGGAGGTCGTCGGGCTCGAGCATGCGGCCCATGCCGACTTCGCCGCAGGCCTGGTCGCCCGCCGCGGGGCCGAGGATGGCGACGCCGTCGCCGCGAAGCGTGGCGACGTTGCGCTGGGTGGCCGCGTTTTCCCACATCTCGACGTTCATCGCCGGCGCGACGAGGAGCGGGCAGTTGCGGGCGACGCAGACGGTCGAAAGGAGGTCGTCGGCGTTTCCGTGCGCGAGCTTCGCCATGAAGTCCGCGCTCGCCGGCGCGACGACGATCGCTTCGACGCCGCGCGAAAGCTCGATGTGCGGCATGTGGTTGTCGAAGCGCGCGTCCCACAGGTCGGTGTAAACCGGCTTCCCGGTAAGCGCCTGGAATGTGGCGGGCGTCACGAATCGCATCGCGGCTTCGGTCATCGCAACCTGCACCTCGACGTTATTCCTCATCAGGAGGCGAGCAAGCTCGGCCACCTTGTAGGCGGCAACTCCGCCGGTGACGCCGAGAAGCACTCGGTGCAAGCCCTTGTCCATCAAGCCATTTTACTCGCGTAGAGAGAGCGCATGTCCCTTTCGAGCTGGCCGCCTGCCGAGCGTCCCCGGGAACGACTGCTGGCGCAGGGACCGGCGGCGCTATCGGACGCGGAGCTTCTCGCGCTCTTCCTGGGAAGCGGCGTTCGGGGAAAGAGCGCGCTGGACATGGCCCGCGAGCTGCTTGCCGGCTTCGGTCGCGTTTCGCGCGTGCTTTCCGCCCCGCACGGCGAGCTGCGCGCGGTGCCCGGGGTGGGAGCGGCCAAATCTGCGCAGATCGCTGCCGTGATGGAGCTGGCGCGCCGCGCGCTCTGCGAAGAGATGCGCATGCGCGACAGCCTCACGTCGCCCGCCGCCGTTCGGGGTTACCTCCGCCTTCGCATGCAGGACCTCGGGCACGAGGCGTTCTACTGCGTCTTCCTCGACGCGCAGAACCGCGTGATCTGCGCCGAGGAGCTCTTCCGCGGCACGCTCACGCAGACCTCGGTTTATCCCAGGGAGGTGGTCAAGCACGCGCTCAAGCACAACGCGGCTTCCCTCATCCTCGCGCACAACCATCCCTCGGGCGTTGCCGAACCCAGCATCCAGGACCAGGCGCTCACGCGCACGCTCGCCGAGGCGCTCGCCCTGGTGGACGTGAAGGTCCTGGACCACTTCATCGTGGCACCGGGCGCGTGCCTCAGCTTCGCGGAGCGAGGGTTGATGTGATGCTCTTCTAGCGCCGCAGCAACCGGACTTCGAGGTTCGCGATCGTCTCGCCGATCTCCCCGTCGACACTGATCTCGGTGTTGAAGTGGAAGTCGTCGAAGATGTAATCGGCGGGATCGTCGGAGAGGCGCGGCTCGATCGTTCGTGCGGCGGCGACGATTCGCCGGAATTCCTCGAGGTTGAACCGGAACTCGTAGTGGCCCCCGGTTCCTTCGACGTTGGGAGATACGAACGGCGACGGCGTGGCGAAGCTCTGAGCCCCGAAGTTCCGCCCATACGGCGACGACCGGAATCCCGTCGCGACGATCACCTTGCCGCTCGCGGAGTCGACGAGCACGCGGTCGGCGAGGACGTCGGTGCTGAACGCGGTCGCGAGGAAGTAGAAGTGGATGTCGGACTTGCGATCCCACAGGTCGAACACCGCTTCGCCGTACGCCCTGCCGCCGGGAACCGCCGTGACTCTCTTCACGAAGAGGTCGAACGAGAACGCGATCTCGACGTTGCCCGCATCCGGTCCCAGCCACGGCGTGAGGCGGGTGTCCGGGGCGCCCGCCGCGGGCGCGAATCGCTCGAACTGGAAGAGGGGATTGATGTTCGAGAGGAGCGCGGG
>Ga0315912_10003195_pt1 | contig 16516 bp, 16 predicted proteins | sample VfabasoilMG_FD_204469 | JGI IMG/M metagenome (GOLD analysis project Ga0315912, IMG submission 204469) | Garden soil microbial communities collected in Santa Monica, California, United States - V. faba soil | ecosystem: Environmental > Terrestrial > Soil > Garden | place: USA: California... | reverse complement strand
AGCCTGGCGGCCGAGGGATCGTCCGCGCGCATGTTGAAATCGCCGCAGAGGATGGACGCGGCCGGCCGCGCCATCGGCTCGAAGGGACCGGACTTGTAGCCCGGCTTCGACACTGCGTGCGCGGCGCGCTCGCCCTGCAGCTCGGTGAGGCGTGCAACCTGCGCGGCATGCTCGGCACCTTGTCCTCGGGCGGCCAGGGCAGCGTGTGGCGGAACACCTGGCGCACCGGCAGGCGCGACAGGATGAGATTGCCGAACTGCCGGCGTCCGCCTTTGCCATCGGGGACATCGACGACGGCGCCGAAATGGGCGCTGTAGCCCTTGAAGGCTTTCCCCAGAAGTTCAGGCTGGTTTTCTCCGGAACTTCCCTCGAGCGAATCGAATTTGATCGCGACTTCCTGGAAGCAGCAGACATCCGGGTCGCCGAGCGCCTTCGCCACGCGCGCGATGCGTCCGGGATCGACTTTGCCGTCCATGCCCCGGCACCACTGGATGTTCCAGCTGATCAGATTCACAATGGGCGCCGTGACCGGTTGCACTCCCGGGAGGCTGAAATGATCGCACGTCTGGTGCTGCTGTCGCTCCTGCTGGCGCTGCTGCCGGCATTTGCTTGCGCGCAGGACAAGGGCGCCGAGCGCGACGTGGTCGCCGAGACGCTGTCGGCGATCGTGCGCGTCAGGGCGAAGGCCGTGCCGAACGCGCGCAGCATCGCCACGCTCGGCGCCGAGCGCGAAGGGTCGGGCGCGCTGGTGCGCGAAGGCTATGTCGCCACCATCGGCTACCTGGTGATCGAGGCGGAATCGATCGAGGTGACGGGCGCCGATGGCAAGTCGGTGCCCGCCACGCTCGCCGGCTACGACCACGCAAGCGGTTTCGCGCTGCTGAAGGTCCTCGCGCCGCTCGCGGGCAAGCCGCTGCCGCTCGGCGACGCGAGCGCGCTCGCCGAGCGCGCGCCGGCGCTGGTCGCGAGCTGGGGCGGCGGCAACGTGAGCCTGGTCAACGTGGTGTCGCGCCGGCCGTTCTCCGGCAGCTGGGAATACCTGCTCGAGGCGGCGATATTCACCTATCCGCCGGTGATGAACTGGTCGGGCGCCGCGCTGATCGGCGCGAAAGGCGAGCTGCTCGGCCTGGGATCCCTGATCGTCGCCGACGTCCTGGGCGGCATTGCGGGCGGCGGCACGCAGGCACCCGGCAACATGTTCGTGCCGGCGGAACTGCTGCATGCGCTGATCGAGGCCTATGTCATCCGCGGCAAGGCACCCGGGCCGGCGCGCCCGTGGCTCGGCCTGAATACCGAAGAGCTGCGCGGCCGGCTGTTCGTGGTGCGCGTGTCGCCGGACGGGCCGGCGGACAGGGCGGGCATCGCCGAAGGCGACATCCTGGTGGGGATCGGCGCCGACGAACTGTCGTCGCTCGCGGACTTCTACCGCAAGCTCTGGGCCCGCGGCGCGGCTGGCATCGAGGTGAAGCTGCGCGTGCTGCGCGGAAGCGAGATGAAGGAAGTCACGCTGCGCTCGATCGACCGGCTGGAGTACTTCAGGGCGCGGCCGAGCTACTGAGCGCGCCGCCGCGATTCAGCGGATCACCAGTTCCTTCGGGTAGGGCTGCACGCCTTTTTTCAGCGTCATGGGCGGCAGGCGGCGCAGGGTGCCCGTGTTCGGGGCTTCGCTCACCACCTGCGCGTAGCGCACGTTCTTCTGCATTTCCTCGAGGTAGAGGTTCTGCCCCGAGAAGTGCCGCTCGGCGTACTCGTACGCGCGCGCGAGCTGCAGGTCGAGCCGCTTGGCGGCATTCATGTAGAAGCCCGGCGTCTTGCGCACCAGGTCGTCGCCGGAACTGAACAGCACTTGCGTGCGGCCGCCGGGGAGCTTCTTCTTCGCCAGCCCGCCCAGCACGAACTCCGGATAGAGGCGGTCGCGGCATTTCTCGAGGTAGCAGCGGTCGGCCATCTGCGCAATGATGTCCGCGGTGCCGAGCATGTGGCCGACACGGCGAAGCAGCTTGTCCTCGAGAGGGATGGTTTCCGCGCGGCGCTCGTAGCCGGTGTAATGCACCAGTGTCGCGCCCGCGTTGGCATAGCGCTTCAGGCCGATTTTCGGCAGGTAGTGCTGCAGGTGATGCGAGCCTCGCGTGACGTGCGTCAGCGTGTACTCGGCGCCGTAACGGTGCCGATGGTCGCCGCGCTTGCGCAGGTAGCCGAAATCGTGGAACAGCGCGGTGATGACCCCAAGCGAGAAGCAGGTGGCCGGCAGCGCGGGCGAGTCGCTCACGCGCGAACGCGTCGTACTGCGGCTGCGCTGATAGCCGTCCATCAGCCGTGCCATCGCCAGCGTCACGTCCAGCACGTGCTGGATGTCGTGGTATTCGGTGTCGCAGGGCAGGTAGTCGGGGTGCTCGCCGCCGTAGAGCCTGCCCAGGTCGTCGAAGGCGCGCCCGATCGCGTGGGCCGGCGTGCCGTTATACAGGCCGCGGTACAGGCGCAGAACTTCGGCCGACACCTGCTTCAGGTCGGTGGTGCAGATTCTGTCGGTGACGTCGTGATCGTTGCGGCGCATGCTCGTGCCGTTCCATTCCCCTGGCCGATATTATAGGATGCACACGGTCGGCCCTGCGGTCGATGACCTTTGTCACGGATCGGGAGGGGAGGCGTTGGGAAACCAGTCTCTGACCGAAGAGGAGCGGGCGCAGATCGAGGAACGCATCGCGCTCCTGGAGATCGAGCACCACGACCTCGACGACATCATCGTCCGCCTGTCGGAGCATCCCAGCCAGGATCAGCTGCAGCTGCGCCGTTTCAAGAAGCGCAAGCTCGTGCTCAAGGATTCCATCTCGCGCCTGAAGATCCTGCTTGTGCCTGACATTCCCGCTTGATCGCGCTCATTCAGCGCGTCACCGAGGCGCGCGTCGAAGTCGACGGAGCGGTCATCGCCGCCATCGGGCGCGGCATCCTCGCGCTGGTGGGCGTGGAACGCGGCGACGGCGACGCGCAGGCCGAGCGGCTCGTGGTCAAAGTGCTCGGCTACCGGATATTCCCGGACGAGGCCGGCAAGATGAATCGCTCGCTGCTGGACATCGACGGAGAGCTTCTTGCGGTGCCGCAGTTCACGCTGGCGGCCGACACGAGGACGGGAACGCGGGCGGGGTTTTCCACAGCCGCCTCGCCCGTGGACGGGCTGCGGCTTTTCAATCGGTTCGTTGAACTTTCCCTGGGGAAAAATTCGAAGACAAGCACCGGTCAATTCGGCGCCGGCATGAAAGTCAGCCTCGTGAACGACGGCCCCGTGACTTTCTGGCTGCAGGCCTGTCCCCGCGCAAGCGGGGATCCATAACATTCTTCGTCCTGAAATTCGCCGGCGCGACGATCTCGAGCAGCTGCAGGTCTTTTGAGTGGCTGATTTCGCGGTGCCGGATGCCGGGCGGCTGGTAGAAGCAGGTTCCCGGCCGCATCCTGACCTTGCCGACGCCCTCGTACTCGAAGACTGCGGTTCCCTTCAGCACGTAGACGAACTGCACGTCGCAATCGTGCCGGTGCCATTGTCCGTGCGGCGCCTTGCCGGGCCGGGCGCGGATCACGTGCGCGACGAGCGCGCCGCGGGTCGCGCGCGCGATGCCAAGGTCGCGGTACTCGAAGTAGGCGCGCAGGCCGCGCCGCCTGAATTGCGAGGCCTTGAAATGCCTGACCATGAATTTCGGTTTCATGCCGCAAATTCTACAGAATCGCGCAGTTTCGGATTATGCTTGCGCTCCCCATGTCCGACCTGTTCATCGGCGTCAAGCCCGTCGAAGAGCGCCACCGCATCGATGCCGGGCGCCTGGAGGACTTCCTCAAGCGGCACCTGGAGAATTTCCGCGGCCCGCTGACCATCGAGCAGTTCAAGGGCGGGCAGTCGAACCCGACCTATCGCATCACCGCGGGCGGCAAGCGCTATGCGCTGCGCCGCAAGCCGCCGGGCAAGTTGCTGCCTTCGGCGCACGCGGTAGACCGCGAATTCAAGGTCATCCGGGCGCTGTCCAAGGTCGGCTTCCCGGTGGCCAAGCCCTACGTGCTGTGCGAGGACGACGCGGTCATCGGCACGGCCTTCTACCTGATGGACTGCATCGAAGGGCGCGTGCTCTGGGAGCCGGCGCTGCCGGGGTTGCCGAAGGACGAGCGCACGAAAATCTGGGACGAGCTCAATCGCGTGATGGCCCTGCTGCACGGCGTGGACTACAAGGCGGTCGGGCTGGAGGATTTCGGCAGGGCGGGCAGCTATATCGAGCGCCAGGTCGGGCGCTGGACCAAGCAGTACCTGGCCTCCGAAACGGAGAAGATCGAGGCGATGGACAAGCTGATCGCCTGGCTGCCGAAGAACATTCCGGCCAACGACGAGACCACCATCGTGCACGGCGACTACCGGCTGGACAATACGGTGTTCCATCCGACCGAGCCGCGCCTGGTCGCGGTGCTCGACTGGGAACTCTCCACGCTCGGCGACCCGCTCGCGGACTTCGCCTACCATTGCATGAGCTGGCACATTCCGTCGACGATGTTCCGCGGGCTGGGGGGCCTGCCGTACGCGGAGCTCGGCATCCCGACCGAGCGCGAGTACGTCGACGTGTATATCAAGCGCACCGGCCGCAAGGATGTCGATCCTTCGGTGTGGGACTACTACATGGCCTACAACATGTTCCGCCTGGCGGCGATCTGCCAGGGCATCGCCAAGCGCATCGTCGATGGCACCGCCGCGAGCGCCAACGCTCGCGAAGCGGGCGCGCGCGCGCGTCCGCTGGGCGAACTGGGCTGGGCGCAGGTCGAAAAAATTCTGAAAAGGAGCAGCTGATGGAATTCGAGTACAGCGCGAAAACGAAGGAATTGCAGAAGAAATTGCTCGCGTTCATGGATGAGCACATCTACCCGAACGAGCCGAAGTACACCGCGCACGTGAAAAGTGAAAAACGCTGGGAGCCGGTGCCGATCATCGAGGAGTTGAAGCCCAAGGCGAAGGCCGCGGGCCTCTGGAACCTGTTCCTCCCGCATTCCAAGCGCGTGCAGGGCGGCGGCCTGTCCAACCTGGACTATGCGCCGCTGTGCGAGATCATGGGTCGCGTGTCCTGGTCGCCCGAAGTGTTCAACTGCTCGGCGCCCGACACCGGCAACATGGAGACCATCGAGCGCTACGGCACCGAGGAGCACAAGAAACAGTGGCTGGACCCGCTGCTGGAGGGCAAGATCCGCTCGGCCTTCCTGATGACCGAGCCCGCGGTCGCCTCTTCGGATGCCACCAACATCCAGATGCACATCAAGCGCGAGGGCGACCAGTACGTCATCAACGGCCGCAAGTGGTGGTCCTCGGGCGCCGGCGACCCGCGCTGCAAGATCTACATCGTCATGGGCAAGACCAACCCGGACCATGCTTCGCGCCACAGCCAGCAGTCGATGGTGCTGGTGCCGGCGGGGACGCCCGGCATCACCATCCTGCGCCACCTGCCGGTGTTCGGCTACGACGATGCGCCGCACGGCCACATGGAGATCGAGTTCAAGGACGTGCGCGTGCCGGCCTCGAACATCCTGCTGGGCGAAGGCCGCGGCTTCGAGATCGCGCAGGGGCGCCTCGGACCGGGCCGCATCCACCACTGCATGCGCTCCATCGGCCAGGCCGAGCGCGCGCTGGAGAAGATGTGCAAGCGCGCGAGCAGCCGTACCGCGTTCGGCCGCACGGTCGCCGAGCAGGGCGTGACGCGCGAGCGCATCGCGGAAGCGCGCATCATGATCGACGCGACGCGCCTGATGGTGCTGCACGCGGCCTGGCGCATGGACACGGTCGGCAACAAGGTGGCGAGGAAGGAGATCGCCATGATCAAGGTGATGGCGCCGAACATGGCCTGCCAGGTGATCGACTGGGCGATGCAGGTGCATGGCGGCGGCGGCGTGTCGGACGACTTCGGCCTGGCCAATGCCTATGCGCACCAGCGCACGCTGCGCTTTGCCGACGGCCCGGACGAGGTGCACCGCAACGCCATCGCCAAGCAGGAACTCGCCGACCAGACGACGATCGCCGAGGCGCTGGCGACCAGGAAAGGCTAGGCGCGAGCTAGCGGCGCATCAGGTCGCCGAGTTCCTCGGCGACCTGCGCGAGTTCGCCTTCCGAGTTCAGGATGTCGGGGCACAGGCGCAGCCGGTCGCCGCGCGCGTCAGCGACCACGCCGCGCCCGGCGAGCGCCGCGGCAAGGCGGTCGGCCTTCGGGTGCGCCACGGTGACGAAGGCGCCGTAGTCCTCGCCGGTCCCTTCGGCGTCCACGCCGCGCAGCTTCAGCAGGTCGGCGAGCAGCTGCTTTTGCTCCAGGGAGTAGTCCCGCAGCCGGTCCACGCCGAGTTCCAGCGTCATCTCCAGCCCGGCGAGTGCCTGCACAGGCGCAAGCACGGCAGGCGTGGATTCCAGCCAGGCGTCGCCGCCGGCGGCGAACTGCGGCGGATCGGGCCGCTCGTACTTGTAGGGATCCTGCTTCGCGTACCAGCCGGTGTCGAGGGTGCGAAGCGTTTCCACCAGGCCCGGGCGCACATAGAGCCAGCAGGCGCCGGGGCCGCCGCGCAGGTACTTGTAGCAGCCGCCGATGGCGAAATCCACGCCCATCGCCGCGACGTCCAGGGGCAGCGCGCCCGCATGATGGTAGACGTCCAGAAGCACCAGCGCGCCCGCGGTGCGCGCCGCGCGCACCAGCTTGTTGAGCGCGTGCACGCGCTCGCCGCTGCGGAACATCACGCTTGAGAGCACCACGAGGTCGGCATTGCCGACGGAAATCTCGCGCCATGGCATGAGCCGCAGGTCGATGCGGCCCTTCTCGCGGTAGACGCGCAGGATGAAATCGATGGAATCGAACTCCCCATCCGACGCAACCACGCGCAGCTTGCCGCGCTTGTCGGATTCAATGGCATTCAGGACGGCGCGCAGGCCCTGCCCGGCGCTGGTCCTGGGCACCACGCAATCGGCGCGCTTGGCGCCGATCAGGCGTGCGACCAGGGCGCGGAAACGTTCGCGCGCGGCAAGCCACTCGGTCCAGGCGCCGCCCAGGTCGTGATACCAGACGTCCAGCGCGTGCTGCACGTCCGCGGCCATGCGATCGGGCGGGCGTCCGAGGGAATGGTTGGCGAGGTAGATGCGCCGGTGTTCCTTGCGCACGCGCGCGAAGCGCGGCCAGACCCGCTTGCGCAGCCAGGCCTCGGTCAGGGGCTCATCGTCAATTGCCGCCATCAGCATCCTATAATGCCATCAAAGAAAACCGAAAGGATTGCCATGATCAAGCTGTGCGGATTCCGCGTCAGCAACTATCACAACAAGGTGCTGATCGCGCTGCTGGAGAAAGGCGTTCCTTACGAAGAGGATTGCACGGTGACGCCTGCGCAGACGGACGACTACCTGGCGCGCAGCCCGATGGGCAAGGTGCCGTACGCCGAGATAGACGGCGCGCGGCTGTGCGAATCGGAAGTGATCCTCGAGTACCTGGAGGATGCCTATCCGCAGAAACCGCTGCTGCCCAAGGAGCCGCTCGCGCGCGCGAAGGCGCGCGAGCTGGTCACGGTGATCGAGCTGCACCTGGAACTGGTGGCGCGGCGCCTCTATGGCGCCGTGTTCTTCGGCGGCACGGTTTCGGACGGCGCCAAGCAGGCGGTGGAGAAAGACCTCGCCAAGGGCATTCGCGCCCTCAAGGCGCTCGTCCGCTTCGATCCGTTCATCGCCGGACAGGAGTTCACCCTTGCCGATTGCGCGGCGGCGGTGCACCTGCCGCTGGTGTCGCTTTCGACCAAGCTCGCCTACGGGCGTGACTTCCTCGACGACATTCCGCAGGCCAGGCCCTATCTGAAGATGCTCGGCGCGCGTCCCGCCGTCGCCAAGGTCAACGCCGACCGCAAGGCGGCGCAGGAAGAGCGCGCCGCGCGTGCGAAAACCTAGCGACAGTCACGTTCCAGTCACCGAAAGAAAGGAGAACATCCGATGGAAAGATTGATCCGAGCCGTGGTGGCATCCGTCCTCGCGCTGGCGTTCGTGCCGGCGTTTGCGCAGACCAAGCCTGTCTCCGCCGACACGATGCAGATTCTGCGCGAGAAGCTCAAGGGCGACAAGAAAGTCGTCGTGGCGCTGAACATGGACCTCACCGAGGCCGAGGGGAAGGGGTTCTGGCCGATCTACGATGAGTACCAGAAGGACCTGGAGAAGATCAACAGGCGCACCGCCGAGCTGCTTCAGCGCTACGCCAGGGAGTACGGCGCCGGCGCCGTGAAGAACGACGAAGGCCGGCAAATGATCGACGAACTGATGGACATCGAGTCCGATGAGCTCAAGCGCAAGCGCGCCATCGTGGCCAAGCTCAACAAGGTCCTGTCAGGCAAGAAGATGGCGCGCTACATGCAGATCGAGCAGAAGATCCGCGCGGTCGTGAAGTACGAGATCGCCGACGCCGTTCCCTTGGTGAAGTAGCGGGCCGACCCGCCGGGCGCCTAGTAGCCTGGCGGCGGCGCGACCTTGGCGTAGCCGATGCCGGTGCTGGTGAGCGCCGGCGTATACCAGTTCCCGCGGCATTTGTAGTAGGGGGTGCCGCTGACGGTGACCGGGACGGCATTGCACGGCACGCCCGTCTCTGCGGGACCCGCCTCGACCACGGTCGTGGCAGGCGTACGCTGCGCGTCGCCGTACGCGAATCCTCCGCTGGACGCAGTGCCGGCTCGGTTGTAGCCCCAATTGCTGCCGCCGGTGGGCCTGGAACCGCCTCCGCCCACGCCGCCGAAGCCGCCTGAAGGCTGGGCGATTGCCTCCGCCGCTACGCTGATCGCAGCGGTTGCGAGCACCAAGGCGGCGGCAAAGCGGCGGCGCACTCCGGACCTTAGTTCCCGGGCGGCGGCGGCACCGGCATGTAGACCACGCCGCCGCTTCCATACCCGGCCGTGTACCAGGTCGCGCCGCACTTGTAGTAGGGCACGCCGCTCACCGCGACCGGGGCCACGTTGCACGGTGGCGCCACCTGCTGCGGGGCCTGGTTGGTGTAGGTCGTTGGCGCTGGCTGACTCGCCGACGCCGCAGCACCGGCAACGATCGCGCCTGCGGCCACGCCTGCGGCCACGGCTGCACCGTCCCAGCAATCGTTGCAATTGTCGTTGTTGCTGGAATAGCTGTCCTGCCGGTTGCTCTGTCGCTCGCCCGCGGAATCTTGCCGGCTGCCCTGGCGCTCGCCCCGGGCATCCTGGCGCTGCCCCTGATTCGCGGTGGACGTGCCCTGTCGGGAGCCCCTGTCTGCCTGCGCGCCACCGCCGCGTTGTCCGCCACCCGCGGAGAACCCGCCGCCCGATGCGGCGCCACCGCGCGAGAAGCCCCCACCACCGCCACCGCCTCCGCCGCCACGGGCTCCGCCACGGCGCTGCGCATCTGCGTCAGGCACGAGGGCGAGGACGAACACGCACGCCGCGAGGACCGTCCAAACGCAGCGCCAGGTCCGGGGTTTCATTGTTTGGCTCCTTTGTCCGCGGAGGACTTGCGCGCCGACATCGGCGCACGCTGCAGTTGGGCGGCGAAGGCGACCTTTTGCGCACCCGCCGGCACCTGCGCCGTGAAGGTCGAGTCGGAGACCGCAGGCGCCATGTTCCAGTCGGAAAACTGTGCCCAGAACTGCGGCTGGCCGGGTGATTTGATGTAGGTGATCACCACGCGCAGCGGAACCGGCTTGTCGCCATCGGCGACCCAGACCTGGAAGTCGGCCGTGTCGGCGCGCGCCGCCAGGTGGTGGGCCGGCGCACCGTGGACGCTGGTCTTCTCCACGTAGTCGATGGTTTTCACGCGCGACTCGAACTCTGCGGGCATGCGGCTCATCAGCAGCACCGCGAGCGGCAGGCGCATGCCGAGCCCGCCGACGAAATACACGAGGCTGTCGTCAACGTTGCCGGGCTGGGGCGCGGTCGCATAGACTTTCTGGGCGAAGTCGACCAGCGTGATCTCCTTGCCGTTGAACACGATTTGCGACTTCGCCCCGTCGCTGCGCTCGCCCTCGATGCGCAGCTTGTCGGGGCGGCTCAGCGTGACCTTGCGCGCCTCGTTGAATTCGATCTTCTGGCCGGTTTTCTGCACGGCGTCATAGCCGGCGCGCAGGCTGACGCTGTACTTCGCCGCGCCGCCAAGATAGGCCGCCATGCGCATCAGGATTTCGCGCGCCTGATTCTGGGACGGTGCCGCGGCCGGCTCTTTCTTCGCGGCCTGGGCATGCGCTGTCCCGGCCGCCGTCAGGATGAGCGCAGCAGCACACCCGGCCTGCAACGCAGGCAGCCATCGTGGGTTCGTCGATTTCATGGAGTTCCTTCCGTTGTGTGCATATGCCGAGCCGCAGACGTACTTTACTCCAATGCTTGCGTTGCGCGGCCGTTCGCGGTTCGCATCCCGAGCGAAATCGCGGCTCAAATCGTATTTCCGCGCTCGGCCTTCGCGTACAATTTCGCGTCGCCCCCCGCGTGCGCCGAGCAGGTGGTGCTCCGTGCCGGTCCTCGAAGGAGCAGTGCTGATGTTTCCGTATCGCAGACTATTCGCCATCCTCTTGGGCGCAGTCGCTGTCATCGCCGGCTGCGGCAAGCAGGAAGCGCCGCCGGCACCCCCGCCCGTGGAAGTCACGGTGCTCACGCTCGAGGCGCGCGACACCCCCATCGTCTACGAATACATCGCCCAGACGCAGAGCCCGCAGGAGGTCAACATCGTCGCGCGGGTCAACGGCTTTCTCGACAAGCAGCTCTACACCGAAGGCGAGATCGTCAAGGCGGGCCAGGTGCTGTTCGTGATGGACCAGAAGCCGTTCATCGCCCAGGTGAACGAAGCGAAAGCGGCATGGGACAAGGCCAAGGCGGCGCACGACACCGCGCTTGCCAACCTGAACCGGGTCAAGCCGCTTGCGGCGCAGAACGCGCTGTCGAAGAAGGACCTGGACGACGCCACCGGCTCGGAGCAATCCTCCGCCGCCTCGCTCGCGGGGGCCAAGGCCAGCCTCGACACCGCCGAGCTGAACCTTTCGTACACGACCATCGCCTCGCCGCTCCACGGCGTTTCGGCCGCCGCGCAGCAGAAGGTCGGCGCCTACCTCAACCCGGCCAACAGCCAGTTGACGACCGTGTCTTCGCTGCACCCGATGTGGGTCAATTTCAGCCTCTCGGAGAATGAACTGTCGGGCTACCGCGAGCAGATCGCCAAAGGCCTGATCCTCGCGCCCAAGGAACAGAGCTACGTGGTCGAAGTCGTGCTGGTCGATGGCACGGTGTACCCGCAATCCGGCCGCATCACCTACGTCGACCCTTCGTTCAATCCGAAGACGGGCACCTTCCTGCTGCGCTCGACGGTTCCCAATCCGCAGGGCGCGCTGCGGCCGAACCAGTATGTACGGGCGCGGCTCAAGGGCGCGCTGCGCCCGAACGCGATCCTGGTCCCGCAGAGCGCCGTGCAGCAGGGCTCTAAGGGGCATTACGTCTGGGTCCTCGACAAGGACGGCAAGGCCGAGAACCGCCCGGTCGTCCCGGGCGACTGGTTCGGCGACCATTGGTTCATCAATGCCGGGCTCAAGGCGGGCGAGCAGGTGGTGGTCGGCGGCGCGCTCAAGCTGTACGCCGGCGCGGCGGTGAAAGCGGCGCCGTATCAGGCCGCGGCGCCGGCCGGCACGAAGGGCGAGACGCCCGCGGTGAAGCCGCCGGCCGACAATGCCGCGAAGGGCGCTGCGCCGGCGGCCGCCAAGAAGTAGCCGCCGGACCGCCAGCGAATGTTCTCCAAGTTCTTCATCGAACGGCCGATCTTCGCGACAGTCGTGTCGCTGCTGATCGTGGTGGCGGGCCTGGTCTCGATGGCGGTGCTGCCGGTCGCGCAGTACCCGACCATCACGCCGGTGCAGGTGCAGGTCACGACCACCTATCCCGGCGCGGATGCGAAGACGGTGGGCGACTCGGTGGCCGCGCCGATCGAGGCGGAGATCAACGGCGTCGACAACATGCTGTACATGACGTCGATCAGTTCCAACACCGGCCAGCTGACAATCACCGTCTACTTTGCGCTTCACGTGGATCCGGACATGGCGCAGGTGCAGGTGCAGAACCGGGTCAACCTCGCGCTCCCGCAGCTGCCCCAGGCGGTCACGCAGTACGGCGTTTCGGTGGAGAAGAAATCGGCCAGCATCCTGATGATCGTCGCGCTGTTCGACAAGGAAGGCCGCTACACGCCCGAATACGTGACCAACTACACCAACGTCTACGTCCTCGACGCGATCAAGCGTGTGGAGGGCGCGGGACAGGCGCAGATTTTCGGCGTGCCGGACCAGGCAATGCGCCTGTGGATGAATCCCAACCGCATGGCCTCGCTGGGCATCACGACGACGGACATCGCCAACGCCGTCGCCAACCAGAACGCGCTGGTGAGCGCCGGGCAGGTGAACGCCGAGCCCAACACCGGCAATGTGAAGATGACCTTCCCGGTGATCACGCAGGCGCCGTATACCGAGCCGTCACGCTACGAGGACATCATCCTGCGCGCCAGCCAGGACGGCAGCGCCATCGTGCGCGTGAAGGACGTCGCGCGCGCGGAAACGGGCCGCCGCCAGTACATCGACGACAACAAGTTCAACGGCAAGGCGGCCACCCCGATCGTCATCTACCAGCAGCCGGGCGCCAACGGCCTGAAGGTATCCGACGCGGTGCGCAAGCAAATGCAGGAGATGAAGAAAACACTTCCCGCGGGCATCGACTACGCCATCGCCCTAGACACGACGGAGTTCGTGCGCCTGTCGATCGAGGAAGTGATCCATACGCTGTTCGAGGCGATCCTGCTGGTGGTCCTGGTGGTGTATCTCTTCCTGCAGAATTTCCGCGCCACGGTGATCTGCACGGTCGCCATCTTCGTGTCGCTGATCGGCACCTTCCTCGGCATGCTCGCGCTGGGTTTCTCGGTCAACCTGCTCACGCTGTTCGGCATGGTGCTGGCGATCGGCATCGTCGTGGACGATGCGATCGTGGTGGTCGAGAACGTCGAGCGCAACATGCACGCCAATCACCTGCCGCCGAAGGAGGCGACGATCAAGGCGATGCAGGAGGTCACCGGCCCGGTGATCGCGGTGGTCCTGGTGATGTCGGCGGTGTTCATTCCGGCGGCGTTCCTGCCCGGCACGACCGGCCAGCTCTACAAACAGTTCGCGCTGACGATCGCGCTGTCGGTCGCGATCTCGGGCTTTGTCGCGCTCACGCTGACGCCGGCGATGTGCGGCGTGCTGCTCAAGCACACGCAGCCGCCGCAAAGCGGCCCGTTTGCCTGGTTCAACCGCTGGTTCGACCGCATGACCAAGCTGTACGGCCGCGGCCTGCTGCTGACCGTCAAGCGCATGGGCGTGGCGCTCATCCTGCTTGCGCTGATGATGTGGGCGATCGTCCACCTGTTCCGCACTATCCCGACCAGCTTCGTGCCGAACGAGGACCAGGGCTACGTGTTCGCGCAGATCGCCATGCCGGATGCGGCGACGCTCAAGCGCTCGGTGCAGACCGCGGACGAGGTGGCCGGCCTGTTCGCGAAGGACCCGGCGGTCGCCGACCGCACCATCGTCAACGGCTACAGCTTCATCGACGGCCAGTACAAACCGAACGCGAGCTCGTTCTTCATCACCTTCAAGGACTTCAAGAAACGCTATGAGTCGGCCGAGACGGCCAAGAAGGAAGACGTCAACGCGATATTAAGGGGCGTGATGGCGGGGGCGCGGCACATCGACACCGGCGTGCTGATCCCGATTCCGCCGCCGGCGATCCCGGGGATTGGCACGGGCAGCGGTTTCGAATTCTGGATCCAGGACCGGCTGAGCGGCGACCCGGGGCGCCTTGACGAGATCACGCGGCAGTTCATCGCCGAGGCCGCGAAGCACCCGCAGCTGGGGCGCCTGAACACGACCTATCGCGGCATCTCGCAGCAGATGCGCGTGACGGTGGACCGCGCGAAAGCGGTGCTGCTCGGCGTGCCGGTGGCGGACGTCAATGCCGCGTTGCAGGCGCAGTTCGGCTCGATCGTGGTGAGCCAGTACACCCAGTACAGCCGCGTCTGGAACGTGGTGCTGCAGGCCGACGCGCCTTACCGCGAAAGCCCGACCGACCTCACCAAGCTCTACACGCGTTCGGACAACGGCAAGATGGTGCCGCTGACGGCCGTGGTCAGCGCCGAGTACGTCAGGGGGCCGGACCTGGTGCCGCATTTCAACGGCTTCCCGGCGGCCCAGATCGTCGGCTCGGCGGCGGCGGGCTACAGTTCCGGCGACGCGATCAAGGCCATGCAGGAAGTCGCCGCCAAGGTCCTGCCCGAAGGCTATGGCTACGAGTGGTCGGGCATGGCCTACCAGGAGATCAAGTCGGGCAATACCTCGGCAATCGCGTTTGCGTTCGGCATCCTCATCGTGTTCCTGATTCTCTCGGCCATGTACGAGTCCTGGACGCTGCCCGGCTCCGTGCTGATGGCGGTGCCCTTCGGCATTGTCGGCGCGCTGGTCGCGACCTGGGGGCGCGGCCTCGAAAACGATGTGTACTTCCAGATCGGCCTGCTGGTCCTGGTCGGGCTCGCCGCCAAGAACGCGATCCTGATCGTCGAATTCGCCATCGAGCTGCGCCACCAGGGCAAATCCATCCTCGACGCCGCGGTCGAGGCGGGCGAGCTGCGCCTGCGGCCCATCATCATGACCTCGCTGGCGTTCATCTTCGGCGTCGTGCCGCTCGCCATCGCGCTGGGCGCGGGCATGAATGCGCGCCATTCGCTCGGCACCGGCATCATCGGCGGCATGATCGGCGCGAGCACGCTCGCGCTCCTGTATGTGCCGCTGTTTTTCTACCTGTTCGAGCAGCTGGCCGAACGCGGAAAGAAAAAGGACGACGGCAAGAAAGGCGATGATGCGCCTGCGACCCACTGAGCTTTGCCGGGGCGCGGCCTGCCTCGCGGCGGCGCTCGGCCTGAGCGGCTGCCTGCTCGGCCCGGACTACGAGCGGCCCGCGGTGAATGCCCCGCATGCGTTCCGCTTCGAGGGCAAGTCCGTGGCCAACCTTGCCGACACGCGCTGGTGGGAACAGTTCCAGGATCCGGTGCTCAATGGCCTGATCAAAACCGCGCTCGAGCAGAATCTGGACATCGCGATCGCCGCCGCGCGCGTCGAGGAGTTTCTCGGCCGCTTTGGCGTGACGCGCGCACAACTCTTTCCCCAGGTCGGCCTGCTGGGCCAGGGCGGCCGCCAGGAGGTTTCGAACTCGGTCGCCAATCCGCTGCCGCCGGGCTCGAACAACCCGTACAGCAGCTTTTCGCTTGACCTCGGGGTCTCCTGGGAACTGGACCTGTGGGGCAAGCTGCGCCGCGCGACCGAAGCAGCGCGCGCGGAACTGCTCGCGTCGGAGGAGAACCGGCTGACCGTGATCCTGTCGCTCACCTCGGCGGTGGCGACCTCGTATGTCACGCTGATCGACCTCGACCGCCAGCTGCAGATCGCGAAGAGCACGGCCGATTCCAGGGCGGAGTACTACCGCATCTTCAAGCTGCGTTTCGACGGCGGCGTGGTCTCGCAGGTCGAGCTGGAGCAGGCGCGCTCGGATTTCGAATTGGCGCTCTCGACGATTCCCGTACTGGAGAAGCAGATCGGCCAGCAGGAGAACGCGCTTTCGGTATTGCTCGGGCGCAATCCGGGGGCGATCGCGCGCGACCGCGCGATCGACAAGCTCGCGCTGCCGCAGGTGCCGGCGGGCCTGCCGTCGGAACTGCTGGAGCGCCGGCCCGACCTGCGCCAGGCCGAACAGCTGCTGATCGCCGCGAACGCACGCATCGGCGTCGCCAAAGCGCAGTTTTTCCCGAGCATTTCGCTGACTGCGCTGCTGGGAACCGCGAGCGCATCGCTGTCGGGCCTGTTCAGCGGCCCGGCGCAGACCTGGGCCTATGCCGCCAGCGTGGCGCAGCCGATCTTCACCGGCGGTTCGCTCACCGCGCAGCTGTTCACCACCGAGGCGCAGCGCAAGCGCGCGCTGCTCGAATACCAGAAGGCGATCCAGACGGCGTTCCGGGAGGTGAGCGACGCGCTCATCGACCAGTCCAAGACCCGCGAGCAGCTCGCGGCGCAGGCGCGCCAGGTCGATGCGCTGCGCGATTACGCGCGCCTGGCGCGGCTGCGCTACGAGAACGGCTACACGAGCTACCTCGAGGTGACCGATTCGGAGACCAAGCTGTTCAACGCGGAGCTGCAATACGTCCAGGCACAGGGCCAGCTCTTTTTCGCTTTGATCAACGTTTACAAGGCGATGGGCGGCGGCTGGGTGGACGCAGCCGGGCGCATGACGGGCAGAGGAGACACGGTGCCGGCAGGGGGCCGTTAAGCTAGAATGCCGGGCTCAAAGTTCAACTCTAGGAGTTGTCACATCATGACCAGCCGCAACCTTTCCCTCAAATCCGTTCTTCTTGCTGCCGTGGCCACACTGGCCCTGGTGGGCCTGCGCCCCGCGCTCGCCCAAGGATCCGTCCTCGAGGCCGACG
>Ga0315912_10003194_pt1 | contig 16519 bp, 15 predicted proteins | sample VfabasoilMG_FD_204469 | JGI IMG/M metagenome (GOLD analysis project Ga0315912, IMG submission 204469) | Garden soil microbial communities collected in Santa Monica, California, United States - V. faba soil | ecosystem: Environmental > Terrestrial > Soil > Garden | place: USA: California... | reverse complement strand
CAGCATGCTGCGGATGCGCACGCCCTGGTCGACGGCGCCCGGGTAGGCGAAGCTCAGTGCGCCGCTCGGACACACGGTGCTGCAGGCGCCGCAGCCCACGCACAGGTGTGGCTCGACGACGATGCCACCTCCGCTGGGCATCGGCAGCGCAGGGGTCGCCGGCCGGCGCAGGCCCCTGACCGTTGCCTTGCCCTTCATCGACGCGTCGCTGCGGATGGCCTGTGCCGAACACACGTCGATACAGGCGCGACAGCCGATCTGTTCGTTGCGGCTGTGCGCGCAGAGCTTGGGTTGATAGTGGAAGAACTTCGGCTTCTCGAATTCGCCGACCGCCTCGCGCAGTTCGAGCACGGCCTTCATCAAAGCCTGCGCATCGTCAGCGACGTGGAAATAGCCCTGCGGCTTCTGGTGCATCGCAAACGCGGCTTGCGCGCGCAGGTCGAGCACCAGGTCGAAGCTGGCGGTATCGAGGCGCGGCGCGCGCGCGAAGTCGATGGCACCCGCCGCGTCGCACACCCGCACACACTCACGGTGGCCCTTGCACACGTCGAGCAGCACCTGGTAGGAGAAGTCGATGGCGCTTTCCGGGCAGGCGCCGATGCAGGCGTTGCAGCGCGTGCACAGGTCCAGGTCGATCGGGTTGCCGCTTTCCCATTCGGCCTCGAAGGCGCCGAGCCAGCCGCGCAGCGAAGTCAAGCGCCCGATGTGCAGCGCGCGTTCGTGTGCCTGCGGCAATTCCCCCCTGTGCACGAGCAAAGTGATGGCGAGCTTGTCGGCCAGCATCGTGGCGGCCTGTTCGGCGGCGGGCGCGTCGCCGATCACCAGGCAACGCCCGGCCGAGCGATAGCTGACGGTGGCCACCGGCTGCGGCGCGGGGGCCTGCGCCGCGGCAATCAACGCGGCGATCTTCGGCGTGGCCTCGCGCGCATCGCGCGACCAGCCGCCGGTCTCGCGGATGTTGACGAAGCGGATCGGCCTTTCCTCGACGCCGGCGCTGCCTTCGGTCTGCTCGTTCAGTTCGAGGAACAGCCGTTGCTCCTGCGTGCAGGCGACGAGCAGTTCGTCGCCGCTGGCTGCGCTGGCCTTGGCGGCATGTTGGAACATGGGTGCTTCGCGCCGGCACAGCGCGCTGTGCAACGTGTCCAGACCTTCAGGGCTGGCTTGCGGGGTCTTCGCCAGCGCCGCGCTCAGGGCCTTTGGGTCCAGCGGCATCGTGCGATTGCAGTCGCAGATCAGGGTCTTCATCGGGGACTTGGCTTTCGGTGAGGGGCTGCACGATGCCGACGCCGGGCTCCGTCTTGAACAGGCCCAGCGCTTCGGATTGAATCATCCTGCGCAGCATGCCGGGCGGCAAAGGGTCCGGGGTGTTGTAGTCGTCGATGTAGGTGTCCAGTCCGTCCATGATGTTGAAGTGCGGGTCGCTGAACAGCTTGCGCAGTGCCGCGTTGCGCACGCTGCCATCGACATCCGGCGCGACGAAGCGCGAGAAGTCGGAGTCGCGCGTCAACAGCGCCACGTCCTCCAGTGTGGGTGATGCGGCGGCGGGTGGCTGGGTGTCGTCGTGCTGCGCAGCGGGTGTGGGCTTGGCGGCGCTTGCGGCCGGTGTTGCCACCACGGCCCTCGGCTCGGCGACGGACGGTGCCGGTGCTTCGGCCGGCAGACCTTCGCGCACGCGGGACTTGCGCTGCGACCAGCGTGACAGGAAACCGCCGTTACGCTCTTCCATGGTCCTGTCAGCGCTGTTCGGGAGCCACGAATGACGCCGGCCGCCGGCGCCGCTTCGGCTCGGGCTTGTAGTGTTCATCGGCAAAGGCCTGCAGCCAATCGCGTACCTCGGCGGGCAGCGGCAGGTTGTCGACACGCTCCTGCGCATCGAGCAGGCGAGCGGCCTCGTGATACGACACGGTCACCAGTTCGGGCCAGGCGCAAGACGGGTCGTCCGCGTCGATGCGCCACATCACGAACCACACCGGCTGGTCCGTAGTCAGGTTCAGGTGGTAGCCCTCGGCCTCGTCGCGGTACAACGTGACGGGCAGGCCGGGGAACAGCCACTGCGTAAAGCCACCGTCGTCGCGCAGGGTGCGCGGCACGTCACCGAAACCACCGTTGTCGACGCACACCTCGGCAATGCGAAAGCCCCAGTCTTCCCACTGGCTGGGCTGCTTGCGCCGCTCGATCAGCACGGCGACTCTCAGGGCAGGGCGTTCGGACATGCGGCTTCGGCAGCGAATAAAAATTCATTCTAGGCAGCATGACAGCCGAAGGGCCTCAGTGAATAGACCCATGGCAATGTCATTGCCGCGCCGTGCTGCGGCGCAGCATGCGTCGCCCCAAATCGGGGCAGACCCTATTGCAAGGATTGGCGGGGCATTGGGTAATGCGGTATGCACTCGCAGACATAGGTGCGGGTGGGTTCAGCCCAGGAGACCCGCATGGACAAGTCCCCATCAACGTCGTCGCTGCTGTCGCGCCGCCGTGTCTTTGCCGGCGCCGGTACAGCCGGGGCCCTGGCCGCCGCCGCCGTGGCGCTGCCGCTGGCGCAGCGCGAACAGGCAGACGTTGTGGCCGCCGATGCGGCGCCTGCAGGCGATGCCGACGGGCGCTACCAGTTGACGGCGCACGTGCAGCGTTATTACCAGACCGCCAAGGTATGACCTGGGCCCGCACCGGCCCACACCTTCAGGAGACACCATGCTGCTGACTCGCAAGCCCGGCCCTGCGGGCCACACCGCTGCCAACGGCGGCGCCATGGTGTCGAATCTGGCGCGCGGCCTGGCGCGCTCGGTGCCGACGATGGACCGCCGCGCCTTCCTGCGCCGCTCTGGCCTGGGTGTCGGCGCCGGCATGGCCGCGTCGCAGTTGACGCTGGTGAAAAAAGCCCACGCGGCCGACCCGGCGGCATCGGGCCCGGCAGCTGCGGGCAAGAAAATCGAAGTCAAACGCACCGTGTGCGGCCACTGCTCGGTGGGCTGTGCGGTGGACGCGGTAGTGGAGAACGGCGTGTGGGTGCGCCAGGAGCCGGTCTTCGACTCGCCCATCAACCTGGGTGCGCACTGTGCCAAGGGCGCGGCGCTGCGCGAGAACGGCCACGGCGAGTACCGATTGAAGTACCCGATGAAGCTGGTCGGTGGCAAGTACCAGCGCATCAGCTGGGACCAGGCGCTGACGGAGATCAGCGCCAAGATGCTCGAGCTGCGCAAGGCCAGCGGCCCGGACTCGATCTTCTTCGTCGGCTCGTCCAAGCACAACAACGAGCAGGCCTACCTGATGCGCAAGTGGGTCTCGCTGTGGGGCACCAACAACGCCGACCACCAGGCGCGCATCTGCCATTCCACCACCGTGGCCGGCGTGGCCAACACGTGGGGCTATGGCGCGATGACCAACAGCTACAACGACATGCAGAACGCCAAGGCGGCGCTGTACATCGGCAGTAATGCCGCCGAGGCACACCCGGTGTCGATGCTGCACATGCTGCATGCCAAGGAGACCGGCACCAAGCTGATCGTCGTCGACCCGCGCTTCACGCGCACGGCGGCCAAGGCCGACCAGTACATCCGCATCCGCTCGGGCTCGGACATTCCATTCCTGTTCGGCGTGCTGTACCACGTCTTCAACAACGGCTGGGAAGACAAGAAGTACATCGACGACCGCGTCTACGGCATGGACAAGGTGCGGGCCGAGGTGATGGCCAAGTGGACGCCCGACAAGGTGCTGGAAGCCTGCGGCGTCGACGAAGCCACCTGCCTGCAGGCGGCGCGCACGATGGCGGAGAACCGGCCCAGCACCATCGTCTGGTGCATGGGCCAGACGCAGCACAGCATCGGCAATGCCATGGTGCGTGCCTCGTGCATCCTGCAGTTGGCGCTGGGCAACATCGGCAAGAGCGGTGGCGGCGCCAACATCTTCCGCGGCCACGACAACGTGCAAGGTGCCACCGACGTCGGCCCCAACCCCGATTCGCTGCCCGGCTATTACGGCCTGGCCGAGGGCTCGTGGAAACACTTCGCCAAGGCCTGGAATGTCGACTTCGAGTGGATCAAGAAGCAGTACGCGCCGGGCATGATGAGCAAGCCCGGCATGACCGTGTCGCGCTGGATCGACGGGGTGCTCGAGAAGAACGAGCTGATCGACCAGGACAGCAATCTGCGCGGACTGTTCTTCTGGGGTCACGCGCCGAACTCGCAGTCGCGCGGCCTGGAAATGAAGACGGCGATGGACAAGCTCGACCTGCTGGTCGTTATCGACCCCTTCCCCAGCGCCACCGCCGCGATGGCGGCCATGCCGGGCAAGGCCGAGGAGCTGAACGCCAACCGCGCGGTGTACCTGCTGCCGGCGACCACGCAGTTCGAGACCAGCGGGTCGGTGACGGCGTCGAACCGGTCGATCCAGTGGCGCGAGCGGGTCATTGAGCCGCTGTGGGAAAGCCGCACCGACCACATGATCATGTACCAGCTGGCCGACAAGCTGGGCTTCGGCAAGGAACTGGCGGGCAACTACAAGATGGTGCCGGGCAAGGGCGGCATGTTGGAGCCCGAGACCGAGTCGATCCTGAGCGAGATCAACACCTGCGTGTGGACCATCGGCTACACCGGCCAGAGTCCGGAGCGGCTGAAGGCGCACATGCGCAACATGCATGTCTTCGACGTCAAGACACTGCGTGCCAAGGGCGGCGTCGACAAGGAAACCGGCTACAAGCTCGACGGCGACTTCTTCGGCCTGCCTTGGCCGTGTTTCGGCACACCTTCGCTCAAGCATCCGGGCTCGCCGAACCTCTACGACACGAGCAAGCACGTGATGGACGGCGGCGGCAACTTCCGCGCCAATTTCGGTGTCGAGCGCGAGGGCGTCAACCTGCTCGCCGCGGACGGCTCGCATTCGAAGGGTTCCGAACTGACCACCGGCTATCCCGAGTTCGACCACCTGCTGCTGAAGAAGCTGGGCTGGTGGGGTGACCTGACGGAGGCCGAACAGAAGGCCGCCGAGGGCAAGAACTGGAAGACCGACCCCTCGGGCGGCATCATTCGCGTGGCCATGCAGGTGCACGGCGTGCACCCCTTCGGCAATGCCCGGGCGCGTGCGGTGGTCTGGAACTTCCCCGACCCGATCCCGCAGCACCGCGAAGCGCTGTACAGCATCCGCCCGGACCTGATTGCCAAGTACCCGACGCATGACGACCGCAAGGCCTTCTGGCGGCTGCCGACGCTGTTCAAGTCGGTGCAGGAGCGCAACGCAGACATCGGCAAGAGCTTCCCGCTGATCATGACCAGCGGGCGGCTCGTCGAGTACGAAGGCGGCGGTGACGAAACACGCTCGAACCCGTGGCTGGCCGAACTGCAGCAGCACATGTTCGTCGAGATCAACCCGAGGACGGCCAACGACCGCGGCATCCGCAATGGCGACGACGTGTGGGTGAAGACGCCGACGATGGCCGCGCTGCCCGACTTCAAGGGCCTGCGCGTGAAGGCGCTGGTCACGGAACGGGTGAACCACGAGACTGTGTTCCTGCCCTTCCACTTCGCCGGCCGCTGGGGCGGTGTCGATCTGGCGCCGTACTACCCGCAAGGGGCCATGCCGGTGGTGCGCGGCGAGTCGGTCAATGCCGGCACGACCTACGGCTACGACTCGGTAACGATGATGCAAGAGACGAAGACGACGGTGTGCCAGATCGAAAAGGCCGTGGCCTGACAAACCCCGCGAGGAGACAAACCTATGGCCCGAATGAAGTTCATCTGCGACGCCGAGCGCTGCATCGAATGCAACGGCTGCGTCACCGCCTGCAAGGCCGAGAACGACGTGCCCTGGGGCGTCAACCGGCGCCGCGTGGTCACGCTCGATGATGGCGTGCCCGGTGAGCGCAGCATCTCGGTGGCCTGCATGCACTGCTCCGACGCGCCGTGCATGGCGGTGTGCCCGGTGGACTGCTTCTACCGTACCGACGACGGTGTCGTGCTGCACGACAAGGACGTGTGCATCGGCTGCGGCTACTGTTCCTACGCCTGCCCCTTCGGCGCGCCGCAGTTCCCGAGCAACGGCGCCTTCGGTCTGCGCGGCAAGATGGACAAGTGCACCTTCTGTGCCGGCGGTCCCGAGGTCAACGGCAGCGAAGCCGAATTCGAGAAGTACGGCCGCAACCGCTTGTCCGAAGGCAAGCTGCCGGCCTGTGCCGAGATGTGTTCCACCAAGGCGCTGCTGGGTGGTGATGGCGATGTCGTGGCCGACATCTTCCGTACCCGCGTAGTAGCGCGCAACACTGGCAGCGAAGTTTGGGGCTGGGGCACGGCCTATGGCAAGCCTGCGCAGGGCGCGACGGCGAAGCCGGCCAAGCCGCAAGGGAGCAAGTGATGAAGGCCCTTGCCGTGTTGATGTTGTCGGCGTTGGTGCTCGCCGGGTGCGGCGAGAGGTCGCAGCAAATGGCCGGCCAGCAGATCGGCGGCAGCGTGCCGTCATGGCAAGGCCCGGCCACCGCGTTCACCGCGCCGGGCTGGAAGGCCGGCGACCAGGGCAGCTGGATCCAGCACATGCAGACGCGGGCCCAGGGGCAGAACGAGTTCGTGCGAATCGCACCCGGTGGCTGAGCACCGCGCGTCAAGGAGCCACCATGCGAAGTCCCCTGCGCCGCCTGCTGCACAGTGCGGTGTTTGCGCTGTCGATGTTCGTGCTGCCCTGTGCCGTGCTCGCCCAGGCCCCGGCAACGACGCCACCGGGGCCAGCGGCGGCCGAGTCGCGGGCCGATGACAGCAACGCCGCGCGCGTCACGAGCCAGCCCGGCAACAACGCGCCGTTCTGGCGCGGCGTGCGCAACTCCGGCGAGCAGCAGGGCACGACCAGCTTGCCCGGGGCCGAAAAGGGCACGCTCATCCAGTCCTTCGTGCAATACCCCGGGTCACGCTACACCACCGCAGGCGAGGCCTGGCGCCAGGTGCGCAACCGCTGGCTGCTGCCTTATGGCGGCGCGTTGCTGCTGATCGTCGCTGCGGCGATCGCGCTGTTCTACTTCACCAAGGGCCCGCTCGGCGGGCATGGGGCCGACACCGGACGCAAGATCGAGCGCTTCACGCCCTTCGAGCGTGCAGCGCATTGGGCCAACGCGATCGCCTTCGTGGTGCTGGCGGTGTCCGGCATCGTCATGGCCTGGGGCAAGTTCTTCCTGCTGCCGATCCTGGGCGCCACGCTGTTCGGCTGGCTGGCCTATGCCTTGAAGACAGCGCACAACTTTGCCGGCCCGCTGTTTGCCGTGTCGCTGCTCATCGTCTTCTTCACCTTCGTGCGCGACAACGTCTGGCGCCGCGAGGACACCCAATGGGTGGCCAAGGGCGGTGGCCTGTTGAGCGGTCACGAGCCGGCCTCGCACCGCTTCAACGGCGGCGAAAAGCTGGTGTTCTGGCTGGGCGTGTTCCTGCTCGGCACGGTGGTCGTCGTCTCGGGTCTGGTGCTCGACGGGCTGGTGCCGGGCTGGGGCGAAACCCGCGCGCAGATGCAGGTGGCGAACATGGTGCACGTGGTGGCTACCGTGTGCATGATGGCCATGTTCATGGGCCATATCTACATCGGCACGCTGGGCATGAAGGGCGCCTACAGCGCCATGCGCACCGGCTATGTCGATGAAGGCTGGGCCCACGAACACCATGCGCTGTGGGCCGAGGACGTGCGCGCGGGCAAGATCCCTGCACAGCGCTCGACGCCGCCGCCCGATCTGCGGCCCGCGAAGGAAGGAACATGAACAAGCTAATGACCCTGCTGGTGCTGGCCGGCGCAAGCGGCCTGGCCGGCGCCAAATTGCCGCCCCTGTCCGACGAAGCCCAGGCCAAGGCGGCGGAAGCCGCGGCCAAGGCGGCGTGGAGCGACAAGGTGGGTGCTTATCAACTGTGTCTGGCCATGGACAAGGTGGCGGCGCGCTATCTGGCGGACGCCGCCAAGGCGGGCAAGACGCTGCAGCCGAGCGCCACGCCGCCCTGCGCCGACCCGGGCCCCTTTGCGTACGCGCCCCCCGCACCCGCGAAGCCGCTGGAAGCGGCCGGCGCCCATTCGCCGGCGGCAACGGCCGTCGCGCCGCCGAGCGGCCAGGCGCCCGCGGCCGAGTTGCCACCAGCGAAGAAGCCCTGATCCGCGGCGCGAGCGGCTTGTCGCGCGACAATGCGCCGACAAGCCGCCGCGAACATGACTGCACGCCTTCCGCTGCCCCTGGGGGCGCTACCTCGCCTGACCCACGCCGGTGCGACGCTGACGCGCGAGATCGAGGTGCTCGACGAATATGGCCAGCGCCGCCTTATTCACATCCCCGACGAGCGAGCGCTGACGCTGTTCGTGGACAAGCGCGAACTGGTCACCTTGATGACCTTGGGTGCCATGCCCGAACTGCTGGTGCTGGGTTATCTGCGCAACCAGCGGCTGGTGGCGTCTGTTGCGGCAATCGAATCGGTGACGGTGGATTGGGACGTGGCGGCCGTCGCGGTGCGCACCCGCGAGGGCGTCGACGACATCGAGCGCAAGACCGCGCGGCGCGTGGTCACCACCGGCTGTGGCCAGGGCACGGTGTTCGGCGACATGATGGAGGGCATCGATGCCTTGCGGTTGCCCGACGCGGCGACGGCGCGCATCGATCAGCGCACGCTTCAAAGCCTGCTGGAGACGATGCGTCAGCAGGACAGCATTCACCGCAAGGCCGGGTCGGTACACGGCTGTGCGCTGTTTCGCGGCACCGACATGTTGTGCTTCGTCGAGGATGTCGGCCGCCACAACGCCATCGACACCATCGCCGGCTGGATGTGGATGCGCCACATGCCGGGTGACGACAAGGTGTTCTACACCACAGGCCGCCTCACCAGCGAGATGGTGATGAAGGCGGCGCAGATCGGCGTGCCCATCATCGTCTCGCGCAACGGCGTCACGGCGATGGGCTACGACATGGCGAGCAAGCTGGGCATGACGCTGTTCGGCCGCGCGGCCAACCGCCACTTCCTCTGCTACACCGGCATCGAACGCTTCGATGCCGAGCCGCTGCCACAGCGCCAGCTGGCCTGAGAAGGCTGCTCAGCCGACCGGGTGCGCCAGGTCGCGCAGCACGGTCGGGCCGGCGCGGCGCTCCACCTCCTGCTGCAGCGGCCGGGCCAGGCCCAGCGTGAACAGCAGCTCGGCGGTGACGAACATCGGCCCGACCAGCAGGCCGACCAGGTCGTCGGCGAAGGCCGGTTTCTTGCCCTCGTAGTAGTGGCCGATGAACTGGATGACCCAGCCGATCACGAAGAAGCCCAGCCCCCAGCTCAGCCAGTGGGCCACGGTGCCCGCCGAAACCAGGTGCGCCAGGCCGATGAGCAGCGCATTGAGCAGGCTCACCGACAGGCCCAGCAGCAGGTGGCCGCGGCTCAGGTACCACAGCGTGGCCAGCGTCCACACCAGCCAGGCCAGGCTCAGGCTGCCTGCGCCCAGGTTCATCTGGCCGCGTGCCAGCAGCACGCCGAGGCCGAAGACGATCATCGGCACGCCGACCATGTGCGTGGCGATGTTGCGCTGGTCGCGGTGGTAGCGCGCGTACTGCACCATCAGTTCGTCGGCGGGGAGGGACAGGCTGCTGGCCATCGATGTCTCCGGCAAGGGGATGTCTGGCAGTTCGTCAAGCATAGCCGCTGCCGCGCCGCCCTGCGCGGCGTGGGGCGGCCTGCGTGCCAGAATTGGCGCGGCGCGCTGCGCCGCACGGAGGAAAAGCGATTGAGCATCAAGAGCGACAAGTGGATTCGGCGCATGGCCGAGGCCACCGGCATGATCGAACCCTTCGAGCCCGGCCAGGTGCGCCAGGCGGCCGACGGCAGCCGCATCGTCAGCTACGGCACCAGCAGCTATGGCTACGACATCCGCTGCGCGCGCGAGTTCAAGGTCTTCACCAACATCTACAGCACGGTGGTCGACCCGAAGCACTTCGACGAGCGCAGCTTCGTCGACATCGAGGCCGATGTCTGCACCATTCCGCCGAACAGCTTTGCGCTGGCGCGCACGATGGAGTACTTCCGCATCCCGCGCAACGTGCTCACCATCTGCCTGGGCAAGAGCACCTACGCGCGCTGCGGCATCATCGTCAACGTCACGCCCTTCGAGCCCGAGTGGGAAGGCTACGTGACGCTGGAGTTCAGCAACACCACGCCGCTGCCGGCGCGCATCTACGCCGGCGAAGGCTGCGCGCAGGTGCTGTTCTTCGAGAGTGACGAGATCTGCGAAACCAGCTACAAGGACCGTGGCGGCAAATACCAGGGCCAGCGCGGCGTGACCTTGCCCAAGGCCTGAGACCCCGACACATCGGGCCGGAGGAGACAGCATGAAGTGGGAAGGCAACCGGCAGAGCGACAACGTCGAGGACCGGCGCGGTAGCGGCGGCGGCTTCGGCGGCGGCATGGGCCCGCGCATCGGCGGGCGCGGCATCGGCATCGGCACCATCGTCATCGCGCTGGTGGGCGGCTGGATCCTCGGCATCAACCCACTGACGCTGCTGGGTGCGCTGGGCGGCGGCGGTGCGGTCGCGCCCAGTGCGCAGCAGACCCCAGCGCAGGCGCCGCCGGCCAACGACAAGATGGCGGCCTTCGTGTCCACGGTGCTGGCCAGCACCGAAGACGTGTGGACCGAGCAGTTCCGCGCCGCCGGCGGTGCCTACCAGGCGCCTGGGCTGGTGCTGTTCCGCGGTGCCACGCGCACCGCCTGCGGCCAGGGGCAGTCGGCGATGGGCCCGTTCTACTGCCCGGCCGACCAGAAGGTCTACATCGACCTGGGCTTCTTCGACACGCTGGACCGGCGCCTGGGCGCACCCGGCGACTTCGCGCAGGCCTACGTGGTGGCGCACGAGGTCGGCCACCACGTTCAGCGGCTGCTGGGCATCACCGCCAAGGTCGACGGCATGCGCGGGCGTGTGCCCGAGGAGCAGATGAATGCGCTGTCGGTGCGGCTGGAGCTGCAGGCCGACTGCCTGGCAGGCGTCTGGGCGCACCACTCGCACAAGGCCAAGGCCTGGTTGGAGCCGGGTGACATCGAGGAAGGGTTGAACGCGGCCTCGAAAATCGGTGACGACACGCTGCAGCGCCAGTCGCAGGGCGTGGTCGTGCCGGAGTCCTTCACCCACGGCAGCAGCGCGCAGCGCATGAGCTGGTTCAAGCGTGGCTTGAGCGGCGGCAGCATGTCGCAATGCAACACTTTCGAAACACGACAACTCTAAGAACGACACGATGAGACAACTCAGCGCCCGCGATGCCGGCTTCCTGTACTCGGACACCAGCCATTCCAACGCCAACATCACGCTGATCCAGATCTACGACCAGAGCACCGCGCCCGGCGGCAAGGTGCGCTTCAAGAGCATCCTGGCGCACATCGAGAGCCGGCTGGCGGGGCTGCCCATCTTCCGCAGCAAGCTGCAGCGGGTGCCGCTGGATCTCGACCATCCCTACTGGGTCGACGACCCGAACTTCGACCTCGAATACCACGTGCGCCACATCGCGCTGCCCAAGCCCGGCGACTGGCGCCAGTTCTGCATCCAGGCCTCGCGCATCCATGCGCGTCCGCTGGACCTGAACCGGCCGCTGTGGGAGATCTACGTGGTCGAGGGCCTGGACAGCCTGCTCGAGCTGCCGGCGGGCAGCTTTGCGCTGCTGACCAAGATCCACCATGCCGCGGTCGATGCCGAAGGCGGCAGCCGCATCGCCATGCTGCTGCATGACCTGACACCCAACGCGCTGCCGCCGGCGCCGCCGAAGCCGTGGTTCCCGCAGCCCGCACCGGGCACGCTGCAGCTGCTGCTGCGTGGCTGGGCCAACTCGCTGCTGTCGCCGCTGCAGCTGCGCACGCCGCTGGCGCGCAAGCTGGCCGGCAGTGCCGAAGCCGCCTGGACCTTCGCCAACGACCTGCTGGTGCGGCCCGAGCAGCTGCTGGCCACGCGCTTCAATTCGGTGGTGTCGGCGCACCGCGTGTTCGACACGCGCCGCTTCCTGGTGGAGGAGTTCGAGGCCATCCGCACGCTGGTGAGCGGCGCCAGCGTCAACGACGCCGTGCTGGCGGTATGCGGCGGCGCGCTGCGCAAGCACCTGCAGGCCATGGGCGAGCTGCCCGGCAGCAGCCTGACGGCCGTGACGCCGCTGCAGGCGCGGCGCCGTGCAGGCGATGTGTCGCAGACCTTCACCTGGCTGCGCGTGCAGCTGGGCACCGAGCTGGACGACCCGGTGCGCCGGCTGGCGCTGATCCGCGAGCAGACCGCGGCCGCGCTGGGCCCCGACGGTGAACAGCCCGCAGCCGACAGTGGCGACGGCAGCCACCAGGCCGCCGCCACGCTGGCCATCAGCAGCCGCATGCAGAGCCTGCTCAGCCTGGGCAGCGGCCGGCGTGCGCCCTCGGCCAGCTGCAGCATCACCAACGTCGCCGGGCCCTCGGTGCCGCTCTACCTGAACGGCGCGCGCATGACCTACTTCTCGGCCATCATGCCCATCAGCGATGGCATGGGCCTGGTGTTCGCGGTGACCAGCTACGACGGGCGCATCATCATCTCGCCCACGTCCTGCCGCGAGCTGCTGTCCGACCCCGAGGCCTTCACCCAGCAGCTGCGCGACAGCCTCCAGGAGTACCTGGCGCTGGCGCGCTCACGGCCGGCGCCAAGGACTAGATCGGCACGGCCTCGTGCGTCAGCGCCCGGTGCAGCACCCCGAGCACGCCCGAAGGCTCGAAAGGCTTCCACTGCCCCTCGGGCTGCGCGAGCCGGTCGGCCACGATCTGCAGTACCAGCGGGTTGAAGCCCAGGCCCACGTGGCTGCCCCAGACGCGGATGTTCTCCTGCAGCTTGGGGTCGCCGTCCACGGTGGCTTCCTGCGGCGGCACGACGCCGTCGCTGAGTGAATACAGGCAGCTCATCGGCACCGGCAGCGGACGGCCTTCGCGCATCGTCTTGGCGCGTGGCTGCATCGCGTGCGCGGCCGAGCCCATCGGGTGCGCCACCAGCCGGTACAGCGCCTTCAGCAGCGGCGGCACCGCGCTGCCCGAGGCGTCCACCGTCAACGGACTGCCCAGCGTGATGACGTTGCGCACACATTCGCTGGCCTGGTAGGCGCCGTAGAGCGCGAACACGCCGCCCAGGCTCCAGCCCACCAGGCTGAGCTTGCGCCCGGTCTCGTGATGCAGGTAGCGGATCTTCTGCTCGATGGCCGAGGCATGCCCGGGGCGGAAGCCCACGTTGCGGCCCAGGCCCCAGGTCTGCACGTTGTAGCCGCGGTTGCGCAGGAACAGCTCCAGCGCGATGAGCGAGCCTTCGCTGCCCATGAAGCCCGGCAGCAGCAGCACCGGGTGGCCGTCGCCCTGCGGCGCGTGCAGCAGCAGCGGCAACGCATAGGGCAGCGAAGCCATCTCGAAGACCGCGCGCGTTTCGAGCATCGAGCTCCAGGCGCTGGGCCGGCCGGTATGGGGGTGTCGGGTTGCCATGGTTCGTTTTAAACAAAGCGGTTGCTTTGCGATATTCGAACCATAGCATGCGGGCGGGCCGCGGCGGTGCGAGAGGGCCTCGGCAGGGCCGGCATCTTCACGGAATACATATGCCTGCGTCCCAACGGGTGGGCCAGCGCTCATCGCGCTGGCCGTCACGCGGTGCGCCAAGCGGCCGCTGGTCGCGGCCCTTGGCATGCGGGCCGCTCAATTGCCGTCGTGGCGCGGGCCGAGCCCCTTGCACTCGGCGAGCGTCGTTTCTCCGGCGCGATAGTCAACCCGACCCTTGACCTCATGCTTGTACTTGACGAGGACGCTGTCGCAGACCACATCGCGGGTCTCGAGGTTGCCGCCGCAGCTGAAGTTCGCCGCGTCGTCGATGCTGCCGCTTCCTTTGTAGATCGCAGTCTGCGGGTAGGGGCAAAGAGGACGCGTGCGCGTCACGACGCCACCCGCCGTGTTCTGCGCCGTGATGGTCTGCGGCGGCACCTTGTTCTCCACCCAGTCCACCAGCGCGCCGAACAGGTTCTGCGGCTGCGGCCCGGCCCCGCCGGAGCAGTGGCCCACGCCCGGTCCGCGGAACACGCGGAAGAACTCCTTCACGCTGTTGAAGTTGGCGTCCTTGGGACCGCCGTAAAGGCGTGCCATCTGCCGGTAGTAGTGCAGCACCCCCTGCGGCATGATGAGCTGGTCATTCATGCCGACGAAGGTCAGCAGCTTGCCACCCTTGGCGCGGAAGGCGTTCAGGTCGCCGAAGGTGTCTGTCACATCGGCGATGTTGCGTGACCCCTGCTGCGCGATGTCGGCGTAGCCGGGGATCGTCACCGTCCTCCAATCGAAGTTGGGGTCGATGGTGTTCCACCGGAACTGGGTCTGGCCGAGCGCGAACGCGTTCGCACCGTTGAGGCCCGACAGGTTCGTGCCACGGTCCAGGCCGAACCAGATCTTCGTGCCCTCCGAGTTGCGCGGGCCGTCCCAGATCATGTCGATCGCCGTCGCCTCGTTGGCAGTGAGACAGTTGGCGGCCGGCGCGGTTGGCGAGCCGCAGACGTTGGCCTTCGCACTGAAGCTGCAGGTCCGCGGATCGTCGATCACGCCGTCGGTCACGCCGTCGTTCGCGTCGCATGCGGCCAGCGCTGATGCGGTCGTTTGCGTGAGCTTGGCGCCGGCGATCGGGCCGCCCACCAGATCCTTCATCACGATCTGGCCCCACATCTGCGCAGTCTGGAACCGGGTCCAGTACATCGCCGGCGCATTGGCCAGGATGCCGTCGAGCTCGCCGGCGAGTTCCTGCGCCAGCACGTAGCCCTGGCGGCCGCCGGTCGAGCAGCCGTTCCAGTAGTTGTAGACCGGTTGCATTCCGTAGTACGCCGCCGCGGCGGCCTTTGACAGCAGGATCTGCTGCTTCATGCCGTTGCGGATGAAGTCATTGATGAACTGCAGGTTGTGGGTGCCATCGGCATTGACGCCGGGTTCGCAACTGCCGCCCGTGTGCCCGGTGTCGTTGCCCGACCCCACGTAGCCGGCGTTGACCGGGGCGTTCACCGCGAGGCTTCCGGAGCAGCCGCCGCCGCCGATGCCCTGCGTGCGTCCGTTCCACGCGCCCTGCACGCCGCCGCTGCCACCGTCCAGCGAATTCAGCGGCAGGCCGACGCGCACGTTGATGTTCTGTTCCGGCGACTCGCCGTAGAGCACGTCGACGCGGCAATGGGCGAGGTTCGCGCCGGCAGCAGGGATCGTCGTCGCCGACACCGTCTTGATGCCGGGTGCGCCGACCAGACCGCCGGCCGCGGTGGCGAGCTGCGAGCACTGGAGCGGCACCGCGGCCTGGGCCACCGGGCTGGCGGCGATTGCCACGAACGCGACCAGCGCGGCCGCGGGAGAATTGAGTCGGTCCATCTTGTCTCCTATCGGGTCGTTGAGGCGAATACTTCGCACCCGGCCGTCGACAGCCCGGGAGAGGTACCGCTGCGAGCGAGTCTGCGACGCAGGACCGAGGCTGACAAGCGCTGCACAGCGATAGTCGATATCAGCATCGTCGATAGCGCAGCCGCTTGTGTCGGCACGGACGCGTCAGCGGGCCGAGGCGTGCGGGTTACTCCCGAGTGGCTACCACTCGTCGGTGTTGGCGTTGAACAGCCGTCCGACCAGCGCCCGAAGCCAGACGCTGCGTGCGTCTTTCTGCACCTTGCGGTGCCAGTGCTGGTGCAGCTCGATGCGAGGCGACCGGAATGGCAGCTGAATCACCTTCAAGCCGTGTTCAGGCCTCCCGTAAGCGATGCCGACGGCGTGCGGCACCGTCACCACGAAATCGGAGCGCGCGATCAGCCTCGGGAGGCTGAGGAAGTGCGGTGTCAGCAGGCTGACGCGACGGGTTACCCCCTGAGCTTCGAGGTGCGCGTCCAAGATCTCCTGCGTGCGCCCCTCCGAGCGCACGACCACGTGCTGCAGTGACAGGAATTCGCTCATCGTCAATCTGCTGCCCTGCACCGGGTGGTCGGCGCGCAGCAGGCAGACGAAGTGGTGCATGAACAGCAGCTGCTTTAGATAGCGTGGCGGCTTCAGATCCGGGAAATGGCCGACCGCCAGGTCGACGTCACCGCGGTCCATCGCTTCGTCGAGCGCTGCCGGCCGCAGACTGACAGAGTGCAGCTGTGTGTCGGGCGAGACTTGGGCGAGCGCCTGGACGAGCTTCGGCAGGAACACCATCTCGCCGACGTCCGACAGCGCAAGAGTGAATGGCGCGTGCTGGCGCGCGGGATCGAAGCGCACATCGGGCCGCAGTGTCTGGTCGACACGGCGCAGCACATCTCGTGCTGCCTCAACAACCTCTGCGCCGCGCGGTGTGGGCGACATGCCGCCGGTTGCACGAACAAACAGCGGGTCATCGAAGTACTCGCGCAGGCGGGCGAGCGCGCCGCTCACAGTCGGTTGGCTCACGCCGAGCCGGATCGCTGCCCGTGAAACGGCCCCGGCGTCACCGACCGCGACCAGCACGCTCAACAGATTGAGGTCCAGTCGGGTCGTCGCGTCCATCGCCGCCTTGTAGGAGGATAGGTCGTTCAAAGAACCTTCATCGTGC
>Ga0315912_10003193_pt1 | contig 16525 bp, 14 predicted proteins | sample VfabasoilMG_FD_204469 | JGI IMG/M metagenome (GOLD analysis project Ga0315912, IMG submission 204469) | Garden soil microbial communities collected in Santa Monica, California, United States - V. faba soil | ecosystem: Environmental > Terrestrial > Soil > Garden | place: USA: California... | reverse complement strand
CGGTCGCGCCATGAAGCCCGTACGCGCTCTCATCCTCGACGACTCGGCGATCTGCCGCGACCGCTTGCGCGAAATTCTCACCCGCGATCGCGAGATCAGCGTGGTTGGCGAGGCCGAAAACGGCGATCGAGTGCTCGAGCTCGTACGCCAAATCGGCCCCAACATCCTGCTCGTGGATCTGCAAATGCCGGGCACCGGCGGGCACGAAACCATCGAGCGCGTGATGGCGAATCATCCGCTGCCCATCTTGGTGGTGACGGGGCAACCCTCGGCCGGCAATCAAAAGGCTGCCTTCGAGTCCATCCGGCGCGGTGCGCTCGATCTGGCCGAAAAGCCCGAGTTCGGTGACGCTTCCGCGGAGGCGCGCTTGCGCAGCCGGGTGCGCGAACTCTCGCAGGTGCCGGTCGTGCGACACGTGGCCGGCAACCGCAGCACCCCACGGACGTCAACCTCGATCCCGCAAGAAGCCTCGCAACCGGCGCCTCCGCGCGGCGTGCCGATTGTTTCGATCGGTGCTTCGGCGGGCGGTCCGCTCGCCGTCGCCGCCGTGCTCGGTGCCTTGCCGGCGAGCTTGCCCGCGGCCGTGGCCGTCGTCCAACACCTGCCCAAGGGCTACGCGCGGGCCTTCTGTGAGTTCTTGCGCGCGCGGACATCGCTGCCGGTCAGCGTGGTGACGCGCCGCACACCAACAGAGCCCGGCAACATCTACATTGCCGATGATGACCGCCATCTGGTCGCGCTCGACGCGCACCACTTGGGGCCCAGCGAAGAGGCTGAAATCGAAGGGCATCGTCCCGCTGTCGACGCGCTTTTTCGCTCGCTGGCCGACCATCTGCGCAAGAAAGCCTGCGGCGTCGTGATGAGCGGGATCGGGCGCGACGGCACGAACGGCCTGCTCGAACTCAAGGCGCGCGGCTCGCTCACGCTCGCGCAAGACGAAATCAGCTCTGGTGTGTTCGGAATGCCGCGCGCCGCGCTGGAAGCGCGCGCGGCCGAACGCGCGCTCGACCCGGCGGGGCTCGCACGAGAGGTCACGAACTGGGCGTTGGAGACGGCGCGAGGGCTCAGTCGATGAGCACCGAGCGCGAGCTGTGCGCGTTCGTATCGTCGCGCACCGGCATCGAGCTGAGCCGCGGCGGCATCGATCGCGCGCTGGACGCCTACGCGACGCGCCGGCAGAAGGAGCTCTCGCTCACCTTACCTGCTTACCTCGGGCTGCTCGCGAGTGACCGCGGCGCCGGCGAGTTCGAACGGCTCGTCAACTCGATCACCGTCGGGTACACCTGGTTTTTTCGCGACCCGGGCCAGCTCGCCGCGATCGAGGCACTGTTCTCGAGCGACCTCGGGCGGCCCGGCAAAGTACGCACTTGGATCCCGGCTTGCTCGACGGGCGAGGACGCCTACTCGCTCGCCTTCATGGCCGAGCGCGCCGATCGCGAGGTCGAGATCCTAGGCACTGATCTGAACACGCACTCCGTCGAGCACGCGCGACGCGGCATTTACGGCACCTGGAGCGTGCGCGACATGGATCCACGCTTTGCGGCAAACCTGACGCGCAGGCGCGATCGCAGCTTCGAGGTTGCCACCCGCTTTCGCCAGCAGGTGAGCTTTGCCGCGCACAACTTGATGGAGCGGTCGCCCATGCCTGCCAACGGCGCGGGCTGGGACATCGTGCTGTGCCGGAATGTGCTCATCTACTTCGATCGCGATACGTCGCGGCGCGTGCTCGAAATGCTGACGCGGTCGCTCGCGCCGGGCGGCTATCTCGTGCTCGGCGCCAGTGAAGTGGTGTGCGAGGTTCCGAGCGGCCTCGACGCACGTTACGTCGGAGGTCGCCTCGTTTTCCGCAAGAGCGATCCCGCGACGAGCGCCGTCGTCCCTGTAGCGCCCGTGGCTTTCGACTGGTTGATCGAGCCTGCCAGTGTACCGCAGGAGGCAGAGCTGTTCTCTGCGCTGCCGGCCACGGGCAAAGCGCTCGAGAGCACTCCCCCGCCCGCACCCGGCCCCAGCGAAGTCGAGCTCGAGCTCGCACGCGGCCACCGTCTGCTCGAAGCGGGCGACGTCGCTCAGGCGCGCCTCGCCTATCTCGCCGCGTTGAACCGCGATCGCAACCGCGCCGACACCCATCTCTACGCCGGAGTCGCGCGCTACCTGTGCGGTGAAATCGAGCTCGCTCTGCACGACCTGCGCGCCGCGCTCTTTCTCGACGAAAGCCTGTGGCCGGCCGCCTTCTACCTCGCGCTCTGTCACGAAAATAGCGGGCATCCCAGCGAAGCCCTTCAGTCGTACCAGCACGTGCTGAGGGTGCATGACCGTGAGCGCGCTGCGCAGGTCACTTTCGGGTCGGTCTTCGACGCCTGGCGCGAAGACCTGTGCGCCGTGGCGCGCCGACGCGTGCAAGCAGCGGGCGCCGACGCGCGCCGCGCCGGCTAGTCATCTCCCCGCGCGGGCAGAGAGTAGACTACCCTGCTCGGGTATGTTCTCGCCTGACCCGCTTCTCTGTGCCGAACGACAGCTGACGCGTGATCGGGCCACGACACAGGCCTTTCCCTGGCTTCTGCCTCGCAAGCTCGAGCGCATGAGCGCCTCCCCGCTGGGCTATCTGCGCGGAGCTGCGGGACTCTTCTATGAATTGCTCGCCGAGCATCCGGAGCTCGCCGCGGGTCCGGACGGTGAGGGCTTTTTGGTCGGTGACGCGCACCTCGAGAATTTCGGCGCGTTTCGCAGCGCCGACGGGCGCGGGGCAGAAGCGGTGGTGTTCGACGTGAACGACTTCGACGAAGCGATCGTCGGGCCATTTCGTTGGGACGTGGTGCGCTTGTTGACGAGCGTGATCCTGGGTGGACGGGAGCTCGGCTCGAACGGCAAACAGAGCGTCGAGCTGTGTTCGGCGATCCTCGAAGGTTATACGCCCGCGCTGTGTCAGGGCCAGGCCGCGAAGAATGTGCCGCTCTCGGTGCAGCGTTTGCTGGACAAGGTCGAGCGCCGCACGCACAAGGACTTGCTCGATCACCGAACCGAGCGCACAGCAGCGGGGCGCCGCTTCACGCGCGGCGATCGCTATCGGGATTTGCCGCCCGAGCTGGTCGAACCGGCGCATGCTGCGTTTGCGCGCTACGTCGAACAGCTCGACCCTACGCGGTCGCAAGCGCGCGAGCACTTCATCGTCGAGGATGTCGCCTTTCGTATCGCCGGCACGGGCAGCTTGGGTCTGCTGCGCATCGCGCTGCTGACGCGCGGCAAAGGCGAGCTCGACAACCGCTGGATCTTCGACATGAAGGCCCAGGGCACTCCCGCTGCGGCGGGGCTCCTGGGCGAGAGCCAGGCGCGCTCGGAGCCGCCAGCAGAGCGCGTGTTGCGGGCAACGCGAGCCTGCTTGCTGCACCCGCCGCGCATGCTGGGCAGCACCGCTCTGGGCGACGAAAGCTTGTTCGTCCGCCGCTTATTGCCCCAAGAAGACAAGCTCGATCTGACCCGTTTGCGCTCCGAGGAGCTTCCGGAGCTCGCGCGCCATCTCGGGGCGTTGCTCGGCTCGGCACACCGGCGCGGTGCCAGCAAGCCGCCGCCCAGCACCTGGACGACGGCAGAGCGAGGGTTGCTCACCGAGCACGCAATCCTGATCGCGGGCCTACACGAGGCCGCCTACCTGGCGCTGTGCAACGCCACCAGGTAGGGCTCGGTTAGGCTCCGTTCAATGCGGCAGGCGCTCGAAGAGCTTGTCGACGGCGTAGGCCAAGCGCTGCTTGGCCACCTCGACGGAATTACTGCCGCGGACGTCGCCTTCGGCGGCTCCCAGCCAAATCGTCTTGCCGGTGCGGAAGTCGACGAGTTCGACCAACAGCGCGCCTTTCCCGACCGGATCCAAGCCCGCCACGGCGTCCCCGTGCTTGCTCTTCATCTCTTCGACTTCCTTCACGTCCGCTGCGATCAGGATCGAAACCAGTAGGTCGGGGGATTCTTGCACCACGGTCAGCCCGCGGTCGCGCAGCTTCTTGTCGATCAGGAACTGCACCTCGGACTGGGTGTCCACGTCTTTGGGGGTCCACATGCCAGTGCGGTCCCGGATCACGCCGGCGTTGGTGTCCCAGGCGTAAGACTTGTAAGCCGCAAAGTTCGACTTGGCATCGATGGCCGAGTGCACCTTGATGTCCGACGTCGGCGTCGACGAGCAAGACAGACACAACGCGACGCCGAACGCCGCACTGAAAACCAAGCTGCTGAAACGATTGACAACGCTCTTCATGCTGAACTCCCGTCGCACTGATGCGACCGGGGGGTACTTCTCGCAGATCGGGAGCGCTGTCAACGACCCGCCCTTTCGGCCCGAGTCGCGTGACGAGCGCGTTACTTGAGCCGATAATCGAGCACGTAAATCTCGGGCGAGCTCTTGCGAGGATAGAAGATCGAAAGTGCATCCTCACTGGCAAGCCGGGCCGTGTCGATCAGCGGATCGGAGAAGTATTTGCCGGCGTCATTGTTCGAGAGCAGAGTCCAAGTCTTGAAGCCCTGTGCGGCAGAAGCTCCGGCGATGCGCATGTCCGGCAGGACCGCATACACGTTGCCGCTCGCGGCCAGCGCAAGCTTGCCGCGAAACGCCGCCTGCGCGGGGAAGGTCATCGGCGTACGGCTCCAGCTGCCCGCAGCATCACGGAAATAGTGAAAGTATTGGCTCTTCGTGCGCGCGTTGTCGAAGTTCGAATCATCGGCTTGGGCATCGGGCAAGTGCGACAACAAGACGTGCACCAAACCCGATGCAGCCACGGCCATGTGCTCTTGATTGATCAGGCCGCGGTTCTGCGCAATGGTCCAGACCTTGATTCCGGCCGAATCACGGGTCACAGGTGATGAGCCGGCCTTGCCTACGTTCGTGCCGGCGTTGTTCTTCCAGGTGCGCCCGTGGTCGTCGCTGTAGATGTAGAGCAGATCGTGGTTCGTAGCGGCATTGCTGGTTTCGCGCCAACACCACGACACGTGTAAGCGCGTGCCGCCAGGCGTATACGACACACCATGCGGATAGGCATTGATGCTGACGTCGGTTCCGTTGATGAATTCGCCGATCGACGCCCAGCCGTGGCTGTCGGCGTCGTATTCCCAGAGCAGCTCGTCGCCGCTGCCGCTGCTGCCGATGCGCGCTTGGAACAGCATTTTTTTGCCGCCCGGCTCGGTCACGAAGCGCGGATAGGTGACTTGAGTGAGCGCGCTCGAACCGAGCAAATGATCGGTCACGGCGGAGAAGCTCGCGGTCGCCCAGGCCGCCGTGCTCGGGGTCGAGAGCATGCCGACCGTGGACTTGCGATAGTGCAGCGTGCTGCCGTGGTGATCGAACGCCAGGTGCAGCGTGCCGTCACCCGGGCAAATGCCGATCGAGATCGTGTTGTGCGCGTCACCCTCGCTGTTGGTGTAGTCGCTGAACTCGAGTGCAGACCAGGCGCCGCTCGGCAACTCACGCCGGGCCAGGACGACGTGCCGAGCGGTGTTCCAGAAGGCCGCGTATTGATAGCCGCCGAAACTGACGATGCCGTCCTGTTGAAAGGATTCGCCGTTCAGGTAGCCGCCGTAGGAGACGATGGTCACGCCCGCCTTGGTCAGCAGGCTCTCGGCTTCCTTGCTGACGGCAATGCTGCCCGCACCGCCGCTGCCTGCGCCGCCACTGCCAGCGCTCGCAGCTTTGCCGGCACTCCCAGCGGCACCCGAAGCAGCGCCCACGCCGCCCGTGCCAGCGGGATTTGCGCCTGCGGCGCCGCTACCCGCCACAGAAGCTCCCGCAGCGGCGTTTCCACCCGCGCCCGCGCGAGCGAGAAGGCCGCCCGCGGACGAGCCAGCGCGGTCCGACGGCGAAGCGCCGGATGCTCCGCCCGCTTCGCTCGCGCTCCCCGCTTGGGCGGCCGGGCTCGACGTTTGGCTGCCGCAGGCGCACAACGCGTTGAGCACGCCGAGCGCCAAGGCACGGAACACGCGAGCGGGTTTCACCCCTCTGTTATAGGCACTTTATGCGGGTCGGCGCGACCGCAACGTCGTCGTACCAAATTTTGCGGTCAGGCCCGTGGTACTGCATGAAGCCGAACTTGAAAGTTTTGATAGCGATAGCGCTGCCGGGATAGTCCTTGGCGTCGATCTGCTGCGTGCCGTTGATGAACAGCTGCTGCTGACGACCCTGGCCATCGAACGAGATTTCGATGCAATGCCACATGGCCTTGGGCAAAGTGAACGGCATCGTGCCGCCGCTCATGGTGCGGCCATAGCCCATCGGCCAACGCACGGCATCACTGGTGTTGAAGGCGATCCCGACGTCTTCCGCGAACTCGATCGCCGCGGCGTTCGGGTCATCACTCACCGCAGCGGCCGCAAATTCATTGTGATCGTTGCCGCCCAGATCGCGGTCGGCTTGCTGAATGTAGAAGCGCACCCAAAACGCACCTGAGGGCGCGGGCACGGCCAACATGCGGTACGAACTGCCCGAAGCGCCGGATTCCGACGTCATCTTCATGCGCAGGGAAGATTTGCCGGAATGGGCAAGGCTGCTGTCGACTTCGAAATCGCGCGTCCACTCGCCCGGGGCGGCGTTCACCTTGTACACGGCGTTCATCGGCAAAGTGTTCGTTTCGAAGCCGGAGCAAAAGGTGGCGTCTGCTGGGCAGGGCGAGGCGGTCCCGCCGCCCGTGGCTGCGCCGGCGCTACCGGTAGTCACCCCGCCGGCACCCGCGACCGGACCCGCGCCACCGGCCGAAGTGCCGCCTGCTCCCGCGGAAGGAGCACCGCCGCTCGCGGCCCCCGCGCTGCTCGCGCCGCCGGGCGAAGTCAGAGCGCCGGCCGTGCCCGCGCCAGCCTTGCCGGCTCCCGCTTGTCCGGCGCCAGCCGTACCCGCGCCGCTGGCACCGCCCTGCGCTCGCTCGAAGTCACGCGGGGAGTCACTCGAACAGCCAACGGCGAAACTTGCAGCGCTCGCGGCCAGGACCAGCACTGAGAATGAGCGCGAATTTAAGGGGAAATGACGCATGTAGGAGGTGACGACGATGACCGATCAGTCATAGTAAGTCACCTTAATCGTCGTCTCGCCACCCTCGAATTGCACGAAAAAATCGCAGCCCGGGTTCGTTCCGGACTTGAGGACGGCCTCGGCATAGTCCGCGGTGAGCGAACCCGTGCCGCTGCCTGCGCAGTAGGAAAACGAGAAGGGCACGGGGTAAGGCGCAGTGCTGGGCATGGGTTGGAGCTTCACCATCACGTCGGCCCAGCTCTTGTTGATGACTAGCTGCACGCAGTCATTGGCCTTCCCGGTGTAGATCTCGTTGCCTACCAGGGCCTTGACCGCGTGCGCGGCGTCACAGGTTCCGCCGCCGGTCGAGCCGCCCGAGCTCGCACCGGCGCTGCTTGCTCCCGCGCTGCTTGCTCCTGCGCTGCTCGCACCCGCGCTGCTGGCACCGCCGTTGCTCGCGCCCGCGCTACTTGCGCCGGCTTTGCCCGGGCCACCCGCGTTGTTCGCACCGCCGCTCCCGGTTCCGCCGTTGCTGCTGCCGCCCTTACCTGCGCTGCCGCCGGAGTTGCTCGGCGCGCCGCCGTTCGCGCTCCCGGCCGCGCTGCTCGCGCCGCTTTGGCCGGCGCTCGCGCTGCCTGCACTCGCGTTGCCGCTACCGCTCGAGTTCCCCGCACCAGCAACGTTCGGGTTGCCATCACCGCCGCTGGCGGCGAGCGGACTGCTGCCGATGGGATTGTTGTCGATCGCGGTGGCACAAGCCCAACCCGGTAACGTCAAGGCGACGAGCAGGGCGACGCGCAAACGCGCCTCCGAATTAGAAGACGACATGTTTTCCGAATCTTGACATGGATTGTCGAGCTGTGAAGTTGGCAACGTCGATTGCAGAGTTGGTAACCGCGTGTACGTCAGTATCCGCGCGTCGCCGCGACGCGCTCACTCAGCCGCACAAGTTGCGACTCGGTGCCAGGTGTCGCTCCGAGTCGACGCGCCTCCGTCAAGTCCGTTCGTCGTGTCGGAGAAGCCGCAGCGATTGTGCAGAAATTGGCGCTGGCTTGCCGCGGGCCTGCGCATCTGGGAGGGTCGACGCGCGATGGAAGAAGAGCGACTGATCCCGGTTTCTCCGCGGCATACCGTGTTGCTGTCCCGCGAGTACCTGACGTTCATCGATACGCCGCCACAGCGCGACTACGTGGTGCGGACCGTTGCCAAACGGCAGGTCGGCGAAATGATGCTGATGTCCGGGGATTTGGTGATCGCCAGCGCCGACACGCGAGCCACCTTCCCGCTCGCGGCCAAATACCCGCTGCATTTTCGCAAGTCCTACTTCCCAGGCCAAATGCACGGCGACACGAAAGACGAGTTCGACAATCACGCGCGCGCAGCCACGCTGATCGACATCCCGCCGCCCATCGGGCATACGCCCAATACCTTCCGCAGCTGCCTTTTGCCGGGTCATCCCTATTCACGCCTGTCTCCGTTCGGGGCAGAACCCCAGACCGCGAACATCGCGCTGGCCGAGAAGCTGCCGTTCCCGTCAGCCGCGGGGTTGTGGAAGTTCTGCGAAGAAGCTTTGGCCAAGCACCTCGCGCTGCAAGCAGGCGGCCTCGCCCACGGCGACGCCGAGCTACACAATTTCATCGTCTGCCCCACCCCACTCGAACTCGTATTGATCGACTTCGAAGGTTCAGTCGATCAAAAAACCCAGAGCGAAGAAGCTTGGCAAAAGCGCTGCGCCCTCGACCTCGAACCACTGCTGCGTGAAGCGCTCTATCTGCAATGCGCCCTCGGCCAACAACGGGGCAAGCTCGCCGAGCTCTCCCTGGAACGCGCACCACGATTGCTCAAACATCCCGACCAGTTCATGCGCGCGATCGAGCAACGCGCGAGCGTCAGCGGCTAAAGGGGCTCCGGCTGGGGTGAGGCTCCGGCGCGTGGCTGGGGCGTGTTGAACCACCCCATCCCAAAAAACTCAAACCGGTGCGATGGCGTCGATCTGCGCGAGTTCGTCGCTGGAAAAATCGCTGTTGGCGAGCGCTGCGACGGCGTCCTCGATCTGCGACACGCGGCTCGCGCCGATCAGTGCGGAGGTCATGCCGGGGTGTCGCAGGACCCAGGCGATGGCCATTTGGGCGAGTTTTTGGCCGCGGACGGTGGCGATTTCGCTCAGGCGGCGGATTTGGGCGAGTTTTTCGGGCGTGACTTGTTCGGGGCGCAGGAAGCCGTGTTTGGCGGCGCGGGAGTCTTTCGGGATGCCGTGCAGGTATTTGTCGGTCAAGAGGCCCTGCGCGAGCGGCGAGAAGCAGATGCAGCCCATGCGTTCTTCCTGGAGGGTGCTCAGGAGTTCGGGTTCGATCCAGCGATTGAATAGGCTGTAGGAGGGCTGGTGGATCAGGCAGGGCGTGCCGAGGGCGCGCAGAATGCTTGCGGCGCGGCGTGTGGCTTCGGCGGGGTAGTTCGAGATGCCGACGTAGAGTGCCTTGCCGCTCCGCACGAGTTGGTCGAGCGCGCCCATGGTTTCTTCGAGCGGCGTCTCGGGGTCGAGGCGGTGGCTGTAGAAGATGTCTACGTAGTCGAGGCCGAGGCGCGAGAGGCTCTGATCGGCGCTGGCGATCAGGTATTTGCGCGAACCCCACTCACCATAGGGGCCAGGCCACATGTCGTAGCCGGCCTTGCTCGAAATCACGAGTTCGTCGCGATGCGCCCGTAGGTCGTGCTGCAGGACGCGGCCGCACGTTTCCTCCGCGGAACCCGCGGGCGGACCGTAATTGTTGGCCAAATCGAAATGGGTAATGCCCAGGTCGAAGGCACGCAGCAGCATGGCTCGCCCATTTTCGAACGTGTCGACCCCGCCGAAGTTGTGCCACAGGCCGAGTGAGACCGCCGGCAGCTTGAGACCACTTTGCCCCGTACGGTTGTAGCGCATGTCTTGGTAGCGATTCTCGGCGGCTCGGTAGCTCATGGGGGCGCGCAGTATGCGTCATTTCCCCGCGAAGCTGGGGCTGGCGAGACAGAAAAGCTGACCCAGCGCTGATTTTCTGGTCTTCCAGAGACGCGCGCGAAGGAGTAGTTAGAAGCTGCGCGCCAAGTTCGGGTTGCGCAGGGAGTTTTGCAAGATGCCCAAAGGCCAAGAGAAGTCCAAGACGACCAATAAGCCCAAGCTCACGGTGAAGGAGAAGAAGGCCAAGAAGAAGGAAAAGGCCGCCGCCAAGTAGCCGTGGTTCGGACTCGAGCACGGCCGCGCGCGCGGCCGTGACTTCGACCCCGAATGGTCTGAGTTCGTGAGTCGCGCCGAGCTCAGGCCGCGCTGAGGCGCGTGGAAGACGGCGGCGCTGGCGGCTGGCGCAGCGGCAAGGTGACGGAGAAGCGGCTGCCCGCGCCGAGTTCGCTCTGCACCTCGACCATGCCGTGGTGAGCCTCGACGATGCGGCGTACGACCAATAGGCCCAGGCCAACGCCGCCGGTGGTGCGTGTGCGGCTGGGATCACTGCGGAAGAATGGTTCGAAGATGCGCGCCTGATCCGCGGGTGAAATGCCGATGCCGTCGTCGGCCACCTCGACCACGAGGTGCGCGCCGTCTTCCGTGGTGCGCGCGCTGAGGCGCACGGGGGCTTCGGAGAATTTGCGCGCGTTGTCGAGTAGGTTGTCGAGTACCCGGCGCAGCACCGGATCTGCTTCCAAGGTCGGTAGATCTGCCGGAATATTGGTGCTGAGCGTGCGCTCGGGATAGCGCACCAAAAACCGGTTGGCCGCGGCCTCGAGCAGCGAACGCGCCGAGAGCTCTTCGATGTGCAGCGGTGGCAGCGCATCGCCCGCGGAGTCGCGAGCGAGGTCCAAGCGCGCCGCGCTGAGCACGTCGTCCAACAGCCGCTCGAGCTCCGCCAAATCTTCCCCGATGTCCGTCAAGTAGCTGTTCACTTTGTCGCGATCGCCGTCGGTCACCAGCTCCAGAGCCAAGCGAATGCGCGCGAGCGGTGTGCGCAGCTCGTGCGAAACATTGGCCAAGAGCTCCTTCTCGGAGCGACGCAGCGCAGCGATGCGATCGGCCATGTCGTCGAACGCGCGCCCCAACGAGCCGATCTCGTCGCGGCGACGCGAATGAAAACGCGCGGTGAGATCACCTTTGCCGAAGCGACGCGCCAAAGCGGAAAGGCCCGCCAGCGGCGCCGTGACCGAACGAGCGAGCGGGATCGAAGCCAGCGCCAAGACCACCAAGGCGACGGCCGCTTGGCGCAGCATCAAGCTGAGCGGCCACTCGGGCGCGCGGTAGCGCAAAATCGAGTAGCGAGCCGCGTTGCGGTCTGTTTTGGGTTCGAGCACGACACCCCAGCCGCGCCCGAATACAGTGCCTTCACGCAGCAAACGCGCAAGCTCGTCGCTGTCGAGCGGCGGCAGTGGCGGCTGCCGGGTGCTGCCCAAAAGCCGACCGTTCACCTCATAGACCGCCAAATCAATGCCGACGCGATGCTTCAGGTCCGCGAGTTGCTTGTTGAGCTCCTCCGGTTGATCGGCAAGCTCCGCCATGTGCCAAGCAATCCAAGTGGAGGCGGGCCGCGCGGGGCCGTCGAGCGCAGGGCGCAGCGTGTAGCGCCCAACGAGCACGCTGGCTCCGACCGCCAGCGCGATCATGAGCACGCCGTACAAGTAGACTCGAATCAGAAACCAAGGGCGCGTGCCCAAGCGTTCACTCACGCGGATTCCTCGGCCACCAACATGTAGCCACTGCCGCGCACGGTCTTGAGCAGCCGTGGGTGACGCGGGTCATCGCCCAGCTTTTGACGCAAGCGCGAGATGCGAACGTCCACCGAGCGGTCGAACGCTTCCTCCGCGTTGCCTTTCGCGAGATCGAGCAAGCGTTCGCGCGTCAGCACCTTGCCCGCGTTTTCAGCCAGCGCGCGCAGCAGCGCAAACTCGTAAGAAGTGAGCGACAGGGTCTGGCCGTCGAGCGTCGCGCGCAGGCTCGCGCTGTCGACGATCACGCGGCCGACTTTCACTTCACGCGCGCGCGGGCCAGCGCGGCCCTCGGCGCGGCGCACCACGGCTTGAATGCGCGCCATCAGCTCACGTGCGGAAAAAGGTTTGGTCACGTAGTCATCAGCGCCAAGCTCGAGCCCGAGCACGCGATCGGCGACTTCGACGCGCGCGGTAACGGCAATGATCGGCACGTGCGAATGTTCGCGGATCTCGCGACACACTTCGAAGCCGCTCTTGCCGGGCAGCATCAGATCCAGCACCACGACGTCGAACTCGGGACGAAGTGCCTCGCGCGTCGCGAGCGCACCATCGCTCACCAGCGTGACGTCGAAGCCGTGTTGCTCCAGGTAATCACGGGTGAGACGCGCAATTTTTGCGTCGTCCTCGATGACCAAAACCTTGAGACGCGCGCCTTCCATTGAGAGAAGAGCGTACACGAGCACCCCGAAAGCCGCCCGAGCCAAACACAATCCGACACAATAAAGATACTCTTCCGCAGCGAATCGGCCCTAGGCTAAATCTAGCAGAAATGACCGCGAGACCGGACGCTGCTGCCATCTTGGCAGAGACCAAATCACGACGCCGACGAGGGCGAATCTATCAACTGATCGGACTGCTCCTAGTCGTTGCGGTTGCGGGCGGCGCGTTCTTTTTGCGCAGCAAGAACAGCAAGGCCAAGGGCGTTCGTTACCTGACGGCAGCGGCGCAAGTGGGCGACCTGAAGGAAACCGTCACGGCCACGGGCACGCTCAAGGGCCTCGACTCAGTCGATGTCGGCTCGCAAATATCGGGGAAAATCACCAAAATTAATGTGGATTTCAACGACCACGTCACGATTGGGCAGGTGCTCGCCGAGATCGACACGACACAGCTGCAATCGCGCGTCGAGCAATCCAAAGCCCAAGTGAACGCCGCCAACGCCTCGGTCGTGTTGGCGAAGGCGACCCAAGCCCAGACAAAAGCGCAATACCTACGCTCACTGGACCTTTCGCAAAAAGGCCTCATCTCGAGCAAGGACCTGGACGCCGCGAAGGCCGACGCCGACCGCGCGAGCGCCAGCATCACCTCGGCCACGGCGCAGGCCAGTCTCGCGCGCGCCTCATTGAAGGACGCCCAGACCCAACTCTCTTACGCGGTGATTCGCTCGCCCATCGACGGCATCGTGCTCTCGCGTTTGGTCGAACCGGGGCAAACGGTGGCCGCCACCATGTCCGCGCCGGTTCTGTTCACGCTCGCCCGTGACTTGACGCAGCTGCGCCTGTACGTCGACATCGACGAAGCGGACGTGGGCAAGGTCAGAGAAGGGCAAAGCGCGACTTTCTTGGTCGACGCCTGGAGTGGCCATGGCTTCTCTTCCAAGGTGGTCTCGGTGCACAATCTGCCGACCAGCGGGCAAACGGTCGTCACCTATCAAGCCGTGCTCTCGGTCGACAACAGCGAACGCTTGCTCCGTCCGGGCATGACCGCGACCGCGACCATCACCACCGACGAGCGCAAGGGCGTCCTGCTGGTGCCGAATGCGGCGTTGCGCTTCAGTCCTCCGGCCTCCGCCAAGGGCAGCGGGCAAGGCAGTGGCATTCCTTTCTTGGGTGGCATGCCAGGCGGTCCGCCGCGCACTGGCGGTGGCGGCGCTGCGCGCTCGCGCACCGGCAAAAAGGTGATCACCGCAGCCGACTCGCAAGGCCTCGTGTATCTCCTGGAAGATGCGCGCCCGAAGCGCACGGTCGTCGAGATCGCCGGCACGGACGGTGAGCGCACCGAGATCAAGAGCGGTCTCAACGCGGGCGCGCAAGTGATCACCGAAATCGACCTGAGGAAGGCCGAGTGACGAGCGCCGTAAGCAGTGACGGAGGCGGCGAAATCCTGATTCAGATGCGCGGTATCCAAAAGCGCTACGGTGAGGGAGAATCAGAGGTCCGCGCGCTGGCCGGTATCGACTTCGACATCGCTCGCGGCGATTTCGTGGCCATCATGGGCACGAGCGGGTCCGGCAAGTCGACCTGTATGAACATCCTCGGTTGCTTGGATGCTCCGACCGCGGGCAGCTATCAGCTCGCGGGTGTGGCCACGACCGATCTGCACGGCGACGGGCTGACGCTGCTACGCCGCCACTACATCGGCTTCGTCTTTCAGGGGTTCAACCTACTCGCGCGCACCAGCGCGCTCGAGAACGTAGAGCTACCGCTGGTCTATCGGCGGGTGGGAGCCAAAGCGCGACGCGAGGCTGCGCTGCGCTCACTCACGCTGGTCGGGCTCGAAGATCGCGCGGACCACACGCCGCAGGAACTTTCTGGCGGCCAACAGCAGCGCGTCGCCATCGCGCGCGCCTTGGTCACCGACCCCGAGCTATTGCTCGCCGATGAACCGACGGGCAACCTCGATTCGGCGCGCACGGAAGAGATCATGAAATTATTGGTCGATTTGAACCGCTCGCGCGGCATCACGATCGTGATGGTCACGCACGAGCCGGACGTCGCCGCCTTCGCCAACCGCGTGGTCGTGTTCAAGGACGGTCACATCGTCGAGGATACGCGCCCCGAGCGAGCGCACTGATGTTCCTGCAAACGGTGCTGATGGCGTTGCGCGAGATCCGCAGGAACACCCTGCGCTCCGTGCTCACCATGCTGGGCGTGGTGATCGGCGTCGGCGCGGTGATCGCGCTGGTCTCGGTCGGGCGCGGCGCGACGCAAAAGGTCACGGAGGACATCGGCAAGCTCGGCAAGAACCTGCTCATGGTCAGCGCCGGCGCGCGCGTTCGCGGCGGCGCATCTTCCGCCGCTCAAGCCCTGAAGATGGCCGACATGCGCGCCATCGACCAGGAAATTTCCGGTGTCCACGCGGTTGCGCCCGGCGCTTCGAGCCAGCAGCAGATCATCTACGGCAACAAGAACGCCAGCACACAGGTGACCGGCACCGACAACAACTTCTTCGAGGTCCGTGGCTATGCAATCGACCAGGGTCGAAGCTTCACCCAACAAGAAGCGCAAGCCGGCATTCCCGTGTGTGTGCTCGGCGCGACCGTAAAAAATACGCTCTTCGGCACGCAAGAGCCGATCGGCAAACAGCTGCGCGTGGGCAAGCTCTCGTGTCAGGTCATCGGCACGCTGGCCAGTAAGGGCACGGCCGGCATGGGTCAAGACCAAGACGATCTGCTGCTGATTCCGCTGTCCACGTTTCAACGGCGGATCACCGGCAACAACGACATCTCGCTGATCTTGGTGTCGGCCGAAGAGGGCCTCGATACGGCGACCATCGCCGAAAGCATTCGCGCGCTGCTCCGTCAGCGGCGCCATCGCCCGCTAGGCTCGGAAGACGACTTCAACGTGCGCGACATGGCAGAAATCGCCGACACCGTGACCAGCACTACCAATGCCATGACCGCGCTCCTGGGTGCGATCGCCGCGGTCAGCCTGATCGTCGGCGGCATCGGCATCATGAACATCATGCTGGTGTCGGTCACCGAACGCACCCGCGAGATCGGCATTCGCTTGGCGATCGGCGCGTTCGCGAGCGAGGTCATGATGCAATTCTTGTTGGAGGCGATCGTGCTCTCCACTTTCGGCGGCATCATCGGCGTCATTTTGGGGTTGGTCGGCTCGTTTTTCGCCGCGCGCTCGTTGTCCTTGCCGTTCGTGATCCCGCCCGAGATCGTAGTCTTGGCCTTCGCTTTCTCGGCGCTCGTCGGCGTCCTTTTCGGCTACCTGCCCGCGCGCAAAGCGGCGCAATTGAATCCCATCGAGGCGCTCCGCCATGAGTAACAAGTCCCCCACGCTAGCGGCGCTCGCGCTCTGCTTCGCATTCGCTCGGCCAGCGCTGGCGCAAGACGCAGTAGGTGGCCTGACCAGCCAAAGCGCGGTCGAAATCGCGGTCAAGAACAACCCGAGTCTGCACATTGCGCTCTTGCAACAAGAGCAGGCGCGCTACGCGGTGGAGGCGGAAGACGCCCTCTACACCGCGATCTTCAACGCCAACGCCAGCGTCGCCCACAACGGCAGCCCGACGCTGCGCGGCACGAGTGGCACGGTCGTCAGCGTCAGCGACATCGCGGTGCTCGGCGCGGGTCTCAACAAGACCTTCTCTTTCGGGACCAGCGTCGGCGCGAGCGTTACTGGGCAGCGCCGAGTCACCCGCTCCCCCCCGGTCAACAATGTCGGCGGTGACGGCGCCGTCGGCCCTGCCTATTCCTTGATCGGCACGCTCACGCTATCGCAGCCGTTCTTGCGCGGCTTCGGCAACACCGTGGGGTTGGCCAGCGTGCGGGTGGCGCGGCTCAACCGCACCGCGGCCCAACTCGCAGCGCTCACGGCCGGCAGCCAGCTCTTGCACGACGTGCTGACCGACTATTGGGAGCTCTGGTACTCGGCGGAAGCGGTGAGAATCATCGAAGCTTCACGTGATCTGGCCAAAACGCTGGAGGAACAAGCGCGCGAACAGGTCAAGAGCGGCACGCTCGCCGCCGTCGACGCGCTGCCCTTCGCGACGCAAGTCGCCGAGCAAGAAGAGTCGATGGTGCAGCAGGCCACCGATCAGCGTCAGCGCGCGCTGACCTTGGCGCAGACCATCGGCCAAATCGAACGC
>Ga0315912_10003192_pt1 | contig 16530 bp, 12 predicted proteins | sample VfabasoilMG_FD_204469 | JGI IMG/M metagenome (GOLD analysis project Ga0315912, IMG submission 204469) | Garden soil microbial communities collected in Santa Monica, California, United States - V. faba soil | ecosystem: Environmental > Terrestrial > Soil > Garden | place: USA: California... | reverse complement strand
TTTATTTTCCTTTTTTGTCAAGAAACTTTTCAATCATTGGGACCACAAGGTCACTTTCTTTAAAGTCGGGTGTTACTGTTGTAATTTCTCCAATGTATTGTCCATGTCCGCCAGGAATTATTGCTAATTCAGAGTTGGCAATTTGTCTGTGCAGTTCAATAGCATGTTCAGGAGTAATAACGTCTTTGTCGCCAATAATAATTAATGTAGGTGCTTTAATGGATTTTATTAGCTTGTCTGGAATGTCTTTGAAGTTTACCATTCTCTTTGCATCTCTATCGTGCATAACTTGCAAACCATTCGTGTCTGCCGCAACTTTTTTGTAACCAACTTTTAAAAGTTCAGGCATATTTTCCAATTTGGCATTCCCCATAAAGCCCCAAAACCAATCAGGAACTCCGTTTCGTTTGGCAAGTGCTGAACCTAAAATCATTTTGTCAACTAATTCCGGGTGTCTAATAGCGATTTGTAAAGTAGTTGTCCCCCCGTTGCTAAAGCCTAAAAAGTCTGTTTTGTCAATGTTTAAGTTTTTGAGAAGTGTAGCAACATCGTCTGCGTCCTGTTCAAATGTAAGGTCAGCGTTACGGTCATTTGTCCGTCCGTGAGCTTGAAGTTCAACAGCAATTACTTGTCTGTTTTTAGCAAGTAGTGGAATAATTTTTTCAAAACTTGTCTGGATAGTTGAACCACCACCGTGAATTAAAACAATCGGTTTTCCTTGTCCGTGAATTTCATAATACATTTTCAGTCCATTGACTTTGGAATAGCCCTTTTTAAAAGTCAAGCTCGCTATATTCTTGTCTGTGCTTTCCATTTTGTTGTTGCAGGAAGCTACTGTGAAAATGGTCAACGCTAAATAAATAATTGTCTGTTTCATTAATAAAAAAATGTCCTCCTATTAGCGCCATGGATTATACATTTTGTTGGCAGCTGTTGCCCTTTTACCGATCTCATTTACAAATCATAAACATTAATACTATACCGACCTTCAGTCCGCTCGGGTTAATTGTCGGCCCGTTGGAAATTTCAGTCTCATCAATTGTCCAACTACTGTTAGTCTTAAAGCCGTAGTTGATATCAAGGCCGCAGTAGCTAAAGTCTCCGCCCCCAATTGGCATCAAAATTCTTGAACCAACAATTATGCTAAATGTATCGTTGTTTACACTAATCGAGTTTCTGTCAGTCGTTATCGATTGGAAGTCAAAGTTCGACTGAGCCTTGTCAGTAATTTCTGTTTTAAATATTGTCCGAGATGCACCTAAGTATGGGATTAATTTCAATTGATCAAACAAATTAAATTCGTAACCATAATTAATATTCACTGCATAGCCATAACTGGAAGTCCCGACATTGTTATCGTTGTACTCAGTAATTTCATTAACATCAAAATCTCCAGCGAATTGAATGAAGTGTCGGTTAAACTTAAAATTTAAACCGGCTCCAAGATTTAAGTATCCCGTTTTTATTTCTTTTAAGTTATTGTCGTTCAAAAAAGTATTTAGATCAGTCACTTCAACGTGGTGATAATTTGTCGAAAGAGAAAGTCCAAAGGAAAAATCATTAAACTCATGATCTGAAAATTGCCCACGTGCATTTATTGATAGAATTGTCAGCAGAGCAATTACGAAATATATTCTCATGTGTGAATCGGTTGTCGATTTTGTCCAAGGGCAATTGCAGCCAACGTTGGCGCATAAGCAGTGGCGGGAATTCGAAGCGCGTCACTGTCCCACAATACCAAACGTAATTTGAAAAACTAAACTACAAATTTACTCTGAACCCCGCCATTGATTATGCATTTTGTTGCCGGCTGTGCGCGTCCAACGTCTCCAGTTTTTTATTCTCTAAGTTCATACCGTTGTCCATGCTATTGCCTAGTCAATAAACAGCCACAAATAGTCTGTTGCTGTTTTTGCTTTTTGGGAGCAAATGATGTTGTCAGCATTATCTCAATTACTTTAAGTGTCACGATGGGACTGCTAGCGAGTAGTTTGATTTGATCTTCTTCAACTTCTGCCTGGAATCCCAAGGAACAACACTGTCCCATTGGGTTATTCATGTAAGTCACATTTTTGACTGTTACAGTTGAGTTGTCAAGAAGAAGAAACTCAAATGTCCCCTTGGTATTTAGTACGCTGTCGGATAGTAAAACTCGTGATGCTGCATTAAGACTGATTGTATAACTTGACCCAATTGATTTGTTGGCATGATTGATTTTTTTGTGTATCAGTAAGCTATAAAAGTCTTTTGAGCTTGTTATCCCTCCAATAGTCTCAGTCCCGGTTTTCTTGTCTTTAGTCCCGGAAATTAACGAGCAATTTTGTCCATATGAGAATATATTAGTCAATGTCAATAATATAGTCAGTAAGATATGTCTGCTAATGTTAATCATCTTATAGGTTGTCTAATCTTTTTTTTGTGCATTGCCGGCAACGTTTGAGTTTATGCAGTGCGGGAATCGGAGGGCTTAAAATTGAAGTGAAGTGGAATGTTAAACCCGACCTGCTGCAAAATTGTCCCACTTGCCAAATTTAAATAATGAAACCGAAACCCCGCCACTGCAGAAACAATGTGTTGGCGTAGTTCGATTTCAACTAAATAGTTCTTTGAACTCCTTCAATCTTTCGTCCGCCTGGTCCAAAGTCGGGTATCTTGCTTAAACACGCTGTTGTATGACGTATTTTAGAATCTATAGCCAAGTAAAAAATAATACCTTGCTGTCGAAGATTTTAGAGTGGAGTATTCCGACATTCCATTTCCTTTTTCATACCTAATCTCTATAGAAAATCTATCGTACTTGACACCGGTTCCTAAAATAAAGCTTTGCTCATACTTTCGAGTGTCATTCAGGGCCAATTCCTCAACAACTGTATTTGTTGTGTAAAATTTTGACTCTTTCTTTTTATAGTTTATTTCATTTATAGCGAATCCATTCGATATCCCCGCGTTTAAAAATAAAAACAAATGACCAATCGGATATTTAAAACGAACTAAATTGTTAATTTTTAAATACGAATAACCAATTTCTGTTGTTGTTACCGAATAGTTATTCTCATTCTCATACTCCTCATAGCTACCTGTAACTTTATAAGTTGAGAATAAAATTTCATTATTAATTGACCATTTTCCTTGGTTTCTAGGCAATAGAAAATCGAAAAATATACCGGAAGAAAAGTTAATTGATGGATTATATCCTGCTTCGACAAGATAAGGGAAAGCATCACTTTGGAATTCTAAGGAAGTTAGTGAAACACCCGCCAATACACCAATATCTAAATGGATCTTTTGTATTTCTTTTTGAAAAGAAATATCAGACAGTGAACATTTATAATAATATTGAAAGAGCTTTATTAGACTCATTTCATTGTACGAAGTATTTTGAAGTTTCGAATTTATAGTTTCACAATCCTTTAGGTATAAAGTCAATTGACCTAAATATTGTCTATTCTCGATTATTACACGCTCACCATCTTGCTGTTTTAAATGCCTTTTATAAATCAGTAGATCAAATCCTATGTTCTGTTTAATATAAAAGTTCTCTTTACCATCAGAGTTTTTATAATAATATAAACTTTTTTTACCTCTAAAAATAGTTTGAAGAAAAGTAGTATCAACTTTTATATTTATTTGAGGATCATCTTTTAATTTATCAGCTTGTATTGGAGAAACTTCAGTATTTATAATTCCACTCACATAAATTTCTCCATCAACCTTAAATTCAATTATATCAGTCGGATTGAAGGAAATCGGATTATTTTCAATATTCGTTTTAAACTTAATTTTATCAGGATTTTTTTCCCAATTTCTATAGTCCACAAAGCCAAATAATGTATCAGTATTATTTTTAATTACATATCCTGGAATGTAATTCTCCTGAGAAAATGATAACTGAAAAGTTAATATTCCAATTAACAATAATCCATTTTTTTTAACTTTTTCAATTTTGTTCATAGTTAACATTAGTTCTGTCTGCTTAAACATAGATCTAATGAACTGCCAGGCTACACCAAAGCCTTCAATACTTCGTCCAGCCTTCCCACGGCATTCACTTTTATTTTTGTATCCGATTTTTTCAGAGCCTTCTGGTGATACTTGGAAACATAGATTTCTGTGAAGCCGAGTTTCTCCGCTTCGCTTATGCGCTGGTCTATCCGGTTCACTGCGCGCAGTTCACCGCCCAGGCCAACTTCGGCAGCAAAACAAATTTTTTCGGAAACCGGCTTCTCATCAAAAGAAGAAATAATGGAAACACAAACAGCGAGGTCAATAGCCGGGTCATCAATTTGTAAACCTCCCGCCATGTTCACAAAAACATCTTGCTGGCCCATGCGGTATCCGCACCGTTTTTCCAAAACAGCCAGCAGCATATTCAATCGCTTGTGGTCAAACCCGTTGGGTGTGCGCTGCGGTGTGCCAAACGATGCCGGGCTCACCAGCGATTGCACTTCAATAAGCAGGGCGCGATTGCCTTCTACCGTGGCACCAATGGTGGCGCCACTGAGCGATGAATCCTTTTGAGAGATCAATATTTCCGATGGATTGGAAACTTCCCGCAGTCCCGCACCGCTCATTTCATAAATACCGATTTCGCTGGTAGAGCCAAACCTGTTTTTTGTAGTTCGTAAAATACGATACGCCAAATGCCGGTCGCCTTCAAATTGTAAAACAGTATCCACCATGTGCTCCAGCACCTTGGGGCCGGCCAGCAACCCATCTTTCGTAATGTGCCCCACCAAAAATACAAGCGTGCCTGTTTCTTTGGCAAACTTCATCAGCTCGGCTGCGCTTTGCCTCACCTGGCCCACACTGCCGGCCAGCGAATCCAGTTGGGGAGAATACAGTGTTTGTATGGAATCAATAATTAAAAGTTCAGGTTGCAGTTGTTCGATGTGCGAAAAGATTTGCCGGGTATTGGTTTCATTCAGCACAAAAAAACTGGAGGAGTTTAATTTTCCCTGGAGAATACGCTCGGCCCTCATTTTTATTTGCTGCTCACTCTCCTCTCCCGACACATACAGCGTTTTTATTTTTCCAAGCATCAATCCTATTTGCAACATCAATGTGGATTTGCCAATGCCGGGCTCTCCTCCAATCAAAATCAGTGAGCCGGGAACCAGCCCGCCTCCCAGCACGCGGTTTAGTTCATTATCATGTGTTTGAAAACGAATAGCGGAAGATGCCTCGATCTCATGTAGCAATACTGGCTTCGATGCTGGCTGAAGTTTGCTTTCTTGTCTCCACTCGTTCTTCCCCTCCCCTTTTTCAACAACTTCTTCTACGAATGTATTCCACTCGTTGCACGATGGGCATTTGCCCACCCACTTGGGCGACTCATGTCCGCAATGCTGGCAGAAATAAACGGTTTTGGGTTTGGCCAATGGTATTTATCTACTGATGTGGCCTAAAATTGCACGAAATTTTAATACTTTGATACTTCAAACAACAACACCTGTATGAAGGGAATCCTTATTACACTTTTGATCGCCCTTATCGGGGCTCCGGCATTAGCCCAAAAGGCTCCCATAAAATTTGGGGACATCCCAATGGAGGATTTGAAAATGAAAGTTTATGATAAGGATTCTTCGGCTGTTGCCGTAGTATTAGCCGATTTCGGAGAGTCATTCATGACATATAATTCGGAGAATGGGTTTGTACTAAATTTTGAACGAATTACGCGAATTAAGATTCTGAAAAAGGAAGGCTTACAGTGGGGAACTTTTATTGTTCCCATATTTCACAGAGCAACTGACGAAGAAAAACTCACCGGGTTAAAAGGGGTAACTTATAATTTAGAGAATGGCAAACAAGTGGAAACAAAACTGAAAAATGAATCCGTTTTTAGGGAGAAGTATGATGACAACACCGACTTGGTAAAAATTGCCTTTTCAAATGTTACAGAAGGGGCCATTGTTGAGATTTCCTATAAGATTATATCCGACTTTATTTTCAATTTTCAGGATTGGGATTTTCAATACAACAAAATCCCTGTCCGATGGAGTGAATACCGCGCAAGAATTCCGGAGTTCTTTAATTATGAAAAGTTTATGCAAGGATATATCCCTCTTGCTACAGTTGAGCAAACCTCTGCAACGAATTCATTTAATTTAAATATCAAAGAGCGAACGGAAGGCCTTTTGGTTTACCCCGCGCGCAACGAAAATATAAATTATCAAGAAACGAATTTTCGCTGGGCAACCAAAGACGTTCCCGCTTTTAAGGAAGAACCTTTCATGACCACTTACAGGGACTATATTTCAAGAATAGATTTTGAACTTTCCTTCACGAAGTTTCCATACTCTGGTGTTAAAAACTATATGGGCAGTTGGGAGGATATAAATAAGAGGTACGCTGTGGAGGGCAAGTTTGTGGATGAAATTAAAGACAACGAGCATTTGAAACAAAAGGTAAGTGAGCTGACAAAAGGAATGGAATTGCCAGAGGATAAGATAAATGCGATACATAAATATGTAATCGAAAATATTCAGTGGGATGAGCTATCAAGAAAATATTTGAACAAATCACTTAGAAGAGTTGCCGAGGATAAGAAAGGTAATTCAGCAGAATTAAACTTTCTTTTAGCTTCCATGCTGGAGAAAGCTGAAATAAAAGTAGCCCCTGTTTTAATCAGTACGCGTGATCACGGATTCGTCAAAGAGGAAGTTCCTATTTCATCACAGTTTAATTATGTGATTTGTCTCGCTCAGGTCGGTGAAAAGAAAATATTACTGGATGCAACTCAAAAGTGGCTTCCTGCTGGTTTTTTGCCTGAACGCTGTTTAAATGGGAAAGGGCTGGTAATAGCGGAGGCAGGCTATAGCTGGGTTAACCTGGTTGCGCCAGTGAAATCAAAGACTTCAATCTCAGCAGAACTAAAGCTGGATGAAAATGGAGACTTTACAGGAAAAATGACAATAGATCGCTCCGGCTATCCGGCCGAGAATAGCAGAGAAAAGTTTCATTCAAAAGGAGAAGCTGGTTATGTAACCGATTTTATTGCCAACCATTCGTGGGAGGTGTCCAAAAGTAATTTTGAAAATCCTAAACTGTTAAACTTTCCGTTTAAAGAAACACATGAATTAAAAATAAGTGAAAACGCCACTGTTGCTGGTGATCTCGTTTATTTTAATCCATTGTTTATGAGCAGCGAAACAGAAAATAAGTTTAAAAGTGAGACCCGTGAATACCCGGTGGATTTCGGAAGTCCTTTTGATAAGGTGCATTATATTAAAGTCACTATTCCAGATGGCTATGTTATTGAGGAACTTCCCGCAAGTAAAGCATTGGCTTTGCCAGGCAATTCGGCTAAGTTTTTTTATAATGTTACTCAAAGCAATGGGTTAATTACTGTAACCAGTAATCTACAGATAAACCGGAGTCTTTTTGTTCAAACAGAATATGATGTGCTCCGGGAATTTTTTGCCCAAGTCGTGGCCAAGCATGCCGAACAAATCGTGTTGAAAAAGAAATAAATACGATATGAGTAAAATTGTAAGTTCATTTATTTCACTATTCGTAGCGTTCTTGGGAATGGGTCAAGCCAAATATCCCATTAGTCAAATTCCTGCAGAGTTAACCCAAAATGTTGATGCTGTTATTCGTCAAGATGAAATGATTTTTACTATACACTCCCTTAATAAGGCCACTTTGCGCGCCTCATATGCAGTAACCATATATAATTCCAGCGCACAGCATTATGCACATGTGGTTCAATGGTATAACAAGCACAGAAAGTTAATTAATCTTCAAATTCAGGTTTATAACTCTTCAGGTGAGTTGATAAAGAAAGTCAAAACTAGTGAGATTGTAGATAGAAGCGCTTTTGACGGGATGACCCTGCACACCGATACACGATTGAAAACAGCAGATGCATCACACCCTCAATTCCCTTATACAGTAGAGTGTGAATATGAATTTGAGTTTAATTATTTATTCTATATAGATGGAACAAATATTCTTTCTCGTAATAACGTTTCAGTGCAAAAGGCTTCATACGAACTCATTTACCCACAACACTTAACTCCGCGATATAAGGCCTACAATACTAACCAGGAACCAAAAAAAACAAGTTTGAAGGGTGACATTACCTCACTCCGTTGGTCATTCGAAAATCTTCCCCCATTAAAGTTTGAACCCTACTGCGACCGTAGCAAACAGTATATTAAAATTGATGCAGCTCCTGGCGATTTTGATTTCGATGGTTATACAGGTTCAATGAAAACCTGGGATGAATTCGGACAATGGATCCTTTCCTTGAATAAGGATAGAGATAACCTGACCGAAGAAACCAAATTAAAAATCAAAACTTTAACGGCTACAACAACTTCAAGAGAAGAGAAAATCAAAATTCTGTACGAATACCTACAAAGCAAAACAAGGTACGTAGGCATCCAAATGGGAATTGGCGGCTATCAACCTTTTGACGCGACCGTTGTTGACCAAACAGGCTATGGTGATTGCAAAGCTCTTTCCAACTACATGGTAGCCATGCTTCAAGAGGTGGGCATAAAGGCAAACTATGCGCTGATACGGGCAGGAGATAACAAAGTATTTGATGAAGATTTTCCCTGCTCCCAGTTTAACCATGCTACTGTAGCTGTACCAAATGGTGCTGATACAGTATGGCTTGAATGCACCAGTCAAACAAACCCTTTTGGGTATCAGGGCAAATTTACCGGGGACAGGAAGGCGTTAATAATTACAAACAATGGAGCAAAGGTGGTAAATACCACAAAGTACCCTGCTCATAAAAATATTCAGAGTCGCAGTGCCGAAGTTGTCCTTGCTATTGATGGTAATGCAAATGCAAAAGTAAAAACGAGCTACTCAGGGTTACAATATGAAAACGATCATCTCAACTTTATTCTAAATGATCAGTTTGATGATCAAAAGGAGTGGGTGGAAGAGAATACTCAAATTCCATCCTTTCAGGTTGAGTCCTTTAAAATAGAAAATCATAAAGCCAGGTTGCCTTCTGCAACTGTTAAATTAAATCTTACCTTAAATCGTTTGGCAAATGTGAGTGGCAAAAGAATGTTTTTGAACGTGAATTTGATGAACCGGGAAAACGATGTGCCCGGAAAGGTGGAGTCACGTAAGACTCAGGTGACTTTGGATTATCCTTATATAGATTATGACACTATTACCTACAATCTCCCTGAAAATCTCTACCCTGAGTTTGTCCCTGAAAATATAAAATACACCTCCCGCTTTGGTGAGTATGAGGCCCAGTTTAAGATTGACCAAAACAAGCTCATCTATATCAGAAAGATGAAAATGAACGATGGAACTTATCCTCCTGAATCCTACAATGAACTGATTGAATTCAAAAAAAATATTAATAAAGCCGATAATACCAAAGTGGTGTTTATGAGCAAGACTTAGATCCATACTAAGGTTAAAACTCCGGCTCTCCATTTTTCATTTTCGATAGCAGGCTGTATGCGCCAACTACTACAACCGGCTGGTTTTGATAATCGCCATCAGGAAAAGATATTTCTATTGAGCCATCTACCTCAACCCCCGTTTGTACCGACACCATTTTATATTGTTGCGGAGCTGCCAAAATAAAAATAGCTGGGTTCCCCTCGAAACTCACCACGGCTTCACGGGGCACAACGGATGCTTTCACTGGACTGGTTTCAATTTCTCCCTGCAGATACATGCCCGGCAGCAGTTTTGATTCTTCTTTTTTCAAATGGCCATGCACTCTTACCGTTCTGTCTTCACCAATTTCATGACCAACTAAATACACTTCGGCTTTTCGCCTGGTTGTGTCGCCCCCCAAAGTAAATGTAATGGACTGCCCCTTACGGATTTTTAAAACATCCTTTTCGAAAACCCGCAACTCGGCATGAAGGTGTTCGGTGCTAATAATTTTAAACATGAGGTCAACCGGGGTTACATATTTTCCAATATTCACTTTTACGTCTGCAACATATCCATCGATCGGGGAATACAGGCGCATCACCGAACTGAACTCACCTTTCTCTACCACAGCCAGGTCAAGGTTCATTAATAAAAGCTTTGCTTTCAAGCCCTGAACTTTGGACAAAGCGCTGGTGTAGTTGGCTTTGGCTTGTTGAAATGATTTTTCGGAGTTAATATTTTCTTTTGCCAGTTCCTTCTGGCGGACGTATTCCGCTTCCAGAAAATCAAGTTGACCTTTTGCTTCCAGGTAGTCTTGTTGAAATTGGATATAGTCCGGGTGCTGCATCTCGGCAAGCACCTGGCCTTTTTTAATCACCATTCCCTGGAGCAACTCCGTTGACTTTACAAATCCTGCAAAAGGTGCTGAAATAGTTACCACGTTTTGAGGCGGTGCCTCCAACTGGCCACTCACTTTTATTGACGAACTTACCCATTGCTCTTTTATGCGTCCAGTTTTTATTTTGGCAGATGCCTCCTGAGCCTGTGTTAATACAATTACGTCCGACACAGGTTTTTCATTTTCTATTGGCGATTCGATTTCTTTTTGCTTTGAGCAAGCGGCTAAAATCAAAAAAGAAACAGCCCATATTTTATAAGTTGGTTTCATCTTGTTACTTCGTTTGATTGGTGAGAAATTCCAGACGGATGATGGATTGATTGTAATCGCGAAGAGTTTGCAGATAGGTTTCACGAATGCTCATGGCCTGATTCATGTTCAATAAAAATTCGGTTAACCCAATCTCGCCATATTTAAATGAAGCAAGTGTTTGCTCCTGAATAAGTTTTGCCATAGGCAGCCCGGAGGTATAATAATAATTAAGGCTTGCGTTTAGTTTGGTAGCTTGTTGATAAGCTGTTTGTGTCTGCGCCCACCAGTTGATCTTTGTTTGCTGGTACTCGGATTCCGCATTGGTTTTTGCGATTTCCCCTGCTTTTACCGCGGCTGCTTGCGGCACGAACCAAATGGGTAAACTAATGCCTGCCTGCATTCCGGTGAATCGTTTGTCTTTTCCATAATACTGATCTTGCCCATTAATATTTTGAACACCAATGAGAGTTTGACTAAAGAACCCCACTTTCAACTCTGGGAAAACCCTGGCGCTCTCCAATTTTTTTAATTGTTCAGCGTTCGTTACCTGTTGCTTCATAAATCGAACGGTGGGGTTCACCTCCGCATTTACCGAGTCAATAAAACCGGGGAGGGACAAAGGTTCCAGTTTTATTCGCGCCATACTCAACTGGCCCGGGTGATTAAGCAAAGCCTGCAATTGCGATTCGTAAATAAACTGGTCGGCCGAATTTTGAATAATTAAATTCCTGATTTCGTTTTGCTGTGACTGGGCCTTGGTCAATTCCAACGGAGTGCCTTCGCCAGTCTGAAGTTTTTTTGTGGCCGATTTTACCAACCCTTCAAACAGGCTGTCGCGCTGGAGCAACTGATTGCTTCGCTCATTTAAGTAAAGCAGTTGATAACAGGTTTCTTTTATTTGAAAGATCAACTCATTTTCAGTCATCGCTTTTTTGGCTTCGCTTGCCTTTATCTGCGATTTAGCCAAAGCCGACCGTGAGCTAAATACAGTAGGAAAAGGAATGGACTGGAGCAGAGAAAGATTATTATCTTTTGCTATGCTATTATACTGGCCATACATTAAACTCACTTCAGTTTTCGGAATTTCGGATGAAGTTTTCTTCAACTGTTGATGGTACAGCACGTTTTGTGATGCCGCCCGGATGCCCGGATTATTTTTCATCGCCAGGTCTATAGCCTGCTCTACCGTAACGGTATCACGTTGAGCAGAAACCCAGAAAGGAGTGACCATCAGAAACATTTTAATAAATTTCATGGTAGTTGTTTTTAATTTTTTTAACCGCCTGCTGCTATAATTCATTCTGAGATTTTATTGTCGAGGCTGATTTTTTCTTTCAAATAGTTGATACAAACAGGGGATCACCATCACCGTGAGTAATGTGGCAGAGACCAGTCCCCCGATAACCACTGTGGCTAATGGCCGCTGCACCTCGGCTCCTGCCCCACTGCTGAGAGCCATCGGTAAAAATCCAAGGCTCGCCACCGCAGCAGTCATGATCACGGGCCGAAACCGGTTTTGTGTCCCTTTCAGAATCCGCTCACGGATAGAGCTTTCTCCATTTTGCTCCAGGTGATTGAACTCGGATATTAAAACGATGCCATTTAAAACAGCCACGCCAAATAATGCGATGAACCCAACGCCAGCCGAAATGCTAAATGGCATGTCGCGCAACCACAATGCAAACACTCCACCAATGGCCGATAGCGGAATTGTGGAATAGATAATCAGGCCCTGCCTGAACGAATTAAAAGCAAAGTAGAGCATAGCCAGAATAAGCATGAGTGCCACAGGAACGGCTATGCTTAATCGTGCTTTTGCTTCGATCAGATTTTCAAACTCCCCACCGTAAGTCACATAATATCCTGAAGGAAACTTTAATTCAGAGGTAATTTTTGATTTCAGCTCATCTACAATAGTTTGCACATCGCGGCCGCGCACATTGAAACCAATGGTTATCCTTCGTTGTGCATTTTCGCGTTGGATTTGATTGGGACCCACTTTTATTTCCACTTTGGCCACCACGGAAAGTGGAACCTGCATGCCCTGCGGAGTGGCAAGCGGAAGATTGCGAACATCGTTTAAATCTCTGCGGCCTTCCCTTTCCAATCGCACCACCAAATCAAACCGTCTTTCATTTTCAAAAACCTGTCCGCTGGCCATTCCGGCAAAAGCCGCTTGCACCGTTTGATTTACTCTTTCAATGGAAAGGTTATATTGAGCTAAGGCAGCCCGATCGTATTGAATCACAATTTGTTCGAGACCAGTGGCACTCTCAACATAAAGGTCAACGGCCCCTTTTACTGTGGTCGCAACTTCACCGATGCGTGCTGCGTAGCGGGTAAGTGTATCTAAGTTTTCACCAAAGAGCTTGCACACCACATCCTGACGCCCGCCCGTCATCAATTCATTGAAACGCATTTGAACAGGATATTGAAACCCGGTCGTAATGCCCGGTATATCCTGTAAAGAAATATTCATCTTCTCGGCCAGCTCATCAAAAGTTTTTGCGCTGACCCATTCACTCTTGTCTTTCAAAATCACCATCAGGTCCGAAGCCTCAATGGGCATAGGGTCAGTAGGAATTTCTCCACTGCCCATTTTGGTTACTACCTTTTCAACCTCCGGATATCTTGTTAATAAAATTTTTGCCACTTGTTTTACAGTCTCGATGTTGGTTGTTAACGAACTTCCGGTGAGCACGCGAGTGTCAACTGCAAAATCGCCCTCTTCCAGTTTAGGAATAAATTCACCTCCCAATGTAGAAAGCACAAACAGGGCAAGGGCAAACGCAGATGCGGTAATGAGCATAACGCTCTTTGGAAATGTGAGAACATAGTTTAGAGCGTTGGTGTATTTGTCGGTGAGCCATTCCATCGTCCGGTCGCTGAAATTTTTCTCTGTCTGCATCTTCCTCGACAATACGAGTGAAGTCATCATCGGCACATACGTAAGTGAAAGAAGAAATGCACCAAGGATTGCAAAACCAACTGTTTGTGCCATTGGCTTAAACATTTTTCCTTCTATTCCATGCAACGTAAGAATGGGTAAATACACAATCAGGATAATGATTTGACCAAAAACGGTAGCACTCATCATCTTTCCAGCTGTGTGTTCCACTTCATCGTCCATTTCGGTGCGTGAAATTTTGGAGACCGCGCCCGAAATATTTTTCAGGTAAAGCGAATGCATCACTGCCTCGACAATGATCACCGCCCCATCCACGATCAAACCAAAATCAAGCGCTCCCAGGCTCATCAGATTGCCGCTTACGTGAAATTGGTTCATCATGATTACTGCAAACAACATGGAAAGTGGGATTACTGACGCCACCAGGAGACCCGCTCTCCAATTGCCCAGAAACAAAACCAAAATAAAAACGACAATCAGCGCGCCCCCCATCAGGTTTTCTTCCACCGTGCCGATAGCATGGTTTACCATTTTGGTGCGATCGAGAAAGGGCTCTATCATCACACCCTCCGGAAGGGTTTTTTCTATTTGAATAATTTTTTCTTTTACTGCTTCTATAACTTTAGAAGAATTTTCTCCGCGCAGCATCATCACAACTCCTGCGGCCACTTCCCCTTCATCGTTATAGCAAGCTGCCCCGTAGCGCGTGGCCATTCCAATTTTTACGGAGGCCACATCGCGAATAAATATTGGAGTTCCCGAAGTTGTTTGTGCTACCTGGATGGAAGCAATTTCTTCCTCGTTTTTCACCAGGCCATCACTACGGATGAAAAGTACCAGCGGTCCCTTTTCAATATATGAGCCGCCCGTGTTCTGATTATTTTTTTCGAGCGCATCAAATAAATCAGAAATCGTAAGATTAAACGATCGGAGTTTTTCTGCATTGATGGAAATTTCATATTGCTTTACTTGGCCGCCAAAGCTGCTCACATCGGCTACGCCCGGTGTGCCTAATAGTTGCCTGCGCACGATCCAATCCTGAATCGTACGCAATTCCATAATGTTATAGCGGGTTTCATACTCTGGCTTGGCTTTAACAACGTACTGAAAAATTTCACCTAACCCTGTTGTAACCGGCCCCATGTAAGGAACACCGAGGTTAGCGGGAATTATGCTCTGCAGCTGAACCAATCTTTCACCAACCTGTTGTCTCGCCCAATACACATCTACGTCATCATCGAACACCATAGTAACAAGAGAAAGCCCAAAGCGCGAAAAGCTGCGTTGCTCAATCACACCAGGAATGTTTCGGGTTGATTGCTCGATGGGAAACGTAATCAGGCGCTCAATATCACCAGCCCCAAGAGATGGAGAAACAGTAATGACTAAAACCTGGTTGTTGGTAATATCGGGCACAGCATCTATAGGGAGTTGCGTAACCGAATAGGAGCCAAATCCGATCAGCCCCAATACAAAAAGCCCAACGATCAATTTATTCCGTATGGAAAAATGAATTACAAACTTTAACATAGTAAAATGCGTGAAGAAGAAATAAAAAAAATATTACCGATGTGAAGGGTTGCCCCTTTTAGTTTAGGCTATGCGGGGCGGCTGCCAAACCATAATGGTAATGTCTTCTTCGACTATAGAGTGATAAACACTTCGGTTTGTCTGACCGATGGGAAAGAAACTAAGGGTCAATAAAAAATTTCTTTCGCCCACATAATAAACACAGGAGAAGCTGATCGTGGTGTGATGGTCTGTAAAGGGAAGCTTGTGATGTTCCTTATGATCCTGCGTATGGTGAGATGCATTAGCATAGTGCATTTCTAAAAAGGATAGAAACGAAAGCTCGGAATTATAAGCACGATGTTTTTGATAATGCTGAAAAAGAGCAGGCAATTTGGTTAACTCGACAACACCCAACCCCGGCAAAATGGAATGCCCCCAAATGAGTGTAGCCAGAAATAAGGATGCAATTGCCTTCATTTTTTCTAATTGTATAACAAAATAAAGAAAGATTTGGAGGAAATCACAGAACTATACAAAGTCATTGTACCAAGATAGTCAGGCGCAGTTACCCGAATTTTAATACTCCACTAAAATCCTTTCGGCCACCTGGTGGCTCACGATCTGCTCGGTCTTCTTTTTATTGATCAATAAAATAGAGCCGTCATACGCTTCGCGTTTTTTCAAAACCACAGTGTCGCCAATCTGCAGGCCTTTGGCATTCAAATGGTCAAGGAAAGATTTTTCATCATCGGTAACAGCTACAATTTTTGCGAATCCTCCTTCCACTACTTCGTTTAAGGAAATTTTTTTCTTGCTCTGCATCTTTCCGTTCTCATCGGGAATGGGTTCTCCGTGCGGATCCACCTTTGGGTGATTCAGCAATTCGTCAATTCGTTCGTAAAAACGTTTTGAGTTTACATGTTCCAGTTCCTCGGCAATCGCGTGCACCTCTTCCCAGCCCAAACCCAACACCTTCACCAGGAATAATTCGGCAAGGCGGTGTTTGCGTATAATGGAAAGAGCTTCTTTTTTTCCTTTCTCGGTAAGGCGAATGCCCTTGTAGGGAGCATAAGAAACCATTTTCCGGGCTGCCAGTTTTTTCACCATGCTGTTGACGGTGGGTTGCTTCACGGCCAGTTTCTTGGCCAAATCCGAAACAAACACTTCGCCCGTACTTTGAGCCAACGCGTAAATTGACTTGATGTAGTTCTCTTCTGTAAGCGATTCCATCTGGTTCCAGATTTTATTCAAAAGTAGAAAGCTTATTCAAAATGTATAAATATTTTGTTAGATTAATCTAACTTTTTAATTTTGTTACCCTATGTTTCATATCAAGGGCTTTTGCTATACCGTTTTATCTGCGTTGCTCCTGGCTTCTTGCGAAGTGTTCGAACCTAAAGCACCGGCTTCAGAAGAAATACTCGATGGCCCCCTCGAAGGCCTTACAGAAGCTGAAAACCTTGCATTTTTGCGTGGAGACGCAGCTTTTAACAATAAAATTTTTACAACCGCCAATGGGTTGGGTCCTATTTTCGTAGCAACCAGTTGCGGCAGTTGCCACCCGGGGGATGGCAAAGGCCACCCGTTTACCACG
>Ga0315912_10003191_pt1 | contig 16533 bp, 14 predicted proteins | sample VfabasoilMG_FD_204469 | JGI IMG/M metagenome (GOLD analysis project Ga0315912, IMG submission 204469) | Garden soil microbial communities collected in Santa Monica, California, United States - V. faba soil | ecosystem: Environmental > Terrestrial > Soil > Garden | place: USA: California... | reverse complement strand
ACGCACCTCGGGCGCATCCAAGGCACGGCGCAGATGATGACAGTGCTCGCCTCGGCGGCCGGACCGTTGTTGCTCGCGAGGTGCTGGGCGTGGACCGGTTCCTACACGGTTGTGTTCTACTTGCTCTCCGGAATGGTCGCCATGCTGGGTTTGGCCGCGTGGTGGGTAAAGTTGCCACGTCGTGCCTGAACTCTAATGCCGCCCGTAAGCCCGCGGCCCGGCTCATGCCGAGGCTGGCGGCCGGGGCAATGGCGGGCAGGGGCGAAACGCCTGGGCCTTGCCGATTTTCAACCGCTGACAGTGTGGTACACGCTGCTTCGCCGAGCTACGACGAAGTTCTGGGGAAATTCGGTGTGCGGGTCATCTCAAATCATTCGTGGAGCACGCTTTGGTAGCTTTCGACGACGTGGGCGCGCAGGCGCTGGGCAGGCTCGTGTCGAGGGTGTTCGTGCTCAGCGTTGCTCTGTCGGGTCATGCTGGTTCGGTGCGCTGCGGATGCGGCGGTTTTCGCGCCTCGACAGCTCTTGGACCAGGGAGTAGACAGGGCTTCATGGTCACTTTGTCGAACTTCACACTGGTTTATGCGTGCTCCCGACTTGCGTGACCTTCAGCGGATTCCAGGCGTCGGTCCGAGTCTGGCGCGGGACTTGGCCGACCTGGGTATCCGTCGCGTGACGGATTTGCGTCTGCGCAGCCCGGAGCGGTTGTACGACCGGCTTTGCACCCTGAGAGGCACGCACATCGACAGGTGCGTGCTCTACGTGTTCAGGTGCGCCGTCTATTTTGCATCAGAGAGGCACCAGGACCCGGACCCGGAACGTCTCAAATGGTGGAACTGGAAGGACAGTCAAACAGGGCGGCCCAATAGACGAGCCCCCGCGAGCAGCCGCCATGCGGCTCCGCCCGATGCGGCGCGGCGGTTCGACCGCGGTCTTCACACACCCGGCTCGCCAGCAGCCGGTCAAGTTGGACGTTGAGGGCGTCCTTCACCACTGCACATGGACCCGCGCACACGCAAGGATTACCAGTCCAGCTACGATTCGGTCGCGGACGAATACGTGCGGCGCATCTTCGATGAATTGCAGCACAAGCCGCTCGACCGAGAGTTACTCGACCGATTCGCCGCGGGCGTGCGTGACGTCGGACCGGCGTGCGACATGGGATGTGGCCCCGGACACGTTGCTCGTTTTTTGTACGAGCACGGCGTTCAGGTTTGTGGCGTTGACCTCTCGCCAGTGATGGTGGAGCGGGCGCGTCGCTTGACTCCGGGTGTCGAATTCCGGCAGGGAGACATGACGGCATTGGACGCACACGACGGAGCATGGGCGGGCATCACGGCCTTTTACTCCATCATCCACATTCCTCGCGACGACATGACACGGACGCTGCGCGAAATTCGCAGAGTCCTGCGGCCTGGCGGCACTTTGTTGCTGGCTTTCCACATCGGCGACGAAGCCATCCATTTGGACGAGTGGTGGGGGCAGAGAGTTTGCATCGACTTCTTCTCATTCCGTTCGGAAGAGATGGCAGGCTACCTCAGTGCCGCAGGATTCGAGATTGAGGAGATTATCGACCGAGAGCCTTATCCCGATGTTGAGCACCAGAGCCGGCGGAGCTACATTTTCGCCCGACGGAGCATGACGCCTGTATGAAGAATTCGCACCATCCACCGATGACCATGCCGGTTAAAGGAGGCGTTGCAAACGCCCAGCAGCGGTCCGTCACGTTTGACGTTGATTGATTCACTGTGAAGAAGTTCGCCATCATCACCCTTGCAGTCGTCGCCGTCGCGGTCGTGTTTGTGCTCGCCGGCGCAATCCAGGCGTCGTCCCGGCGCATGCGAGTAGCCAACATCAAGGTTGGAGACACCAAGGCTCAAGTCGAGCGGCAGCTTGGCAGGGCGACGATGGTCACGCCGTTTTCCCCGTTGTGGCGCACGAACCTGGCGGCTGCTTTGTTTTGCGACACAGCGGAGACATGGGGATACGGCAGCCATTTTGATTTTCGTTCGCAGTTTCCTTGGCTTCGGTTCAGGTTGTTTTTGCCTGACGCCGACGACATTGCCGTCGAGTTCAGCACATCGGGTCGAGTGGTTCGAGTTACCGTGCCACCGACAAAATCATGACACCACCCGGCGTCGCTGCCGGGACAGCCGCCCTGACGACCCTACTGGCTGCGAACGAGCAGGCGTTCTCACTGGGATTGAGCCTTCGGCCGGCCTGGAACCACTCCGCGCCGGCATGCCAGCACTCGAAATCTCGCTGATTGACCGAAAGCACCAGAGCTGCACCGTACTGTCAAACTCCTCGCGGAGCGTGAAAAACCATGACCGAAAGCCAACCCGTGGTGACTTTGGTGACTTTTGAGGGGGCTTTTTCATATAGACTCTGAATTTTGATTTCGTTCTTATAGATAGGAACCGGCTCTGGAAGTCACCAAAGTCACCAGTCACGGTCCTTCACGAATCATCCTGGTTGCCAGTGTTGGCCTGTGAAGCTGGACCGCCACAAACACCGTGAAATCCTTTCGCCTCCACACGGAATCAAAGACAGAGTTGGCGCAGGGCATCGTTGGCTTGCTCCTGGGCGTCGGGTTGTTCTTGGCACTTCACTACTATCACATCGCCGAGACGGTTTGGCGGATTGTGGCAGTCCTGGCAGGCGCACTATTTGTCGGCTACTTGTGCCGCGGGCAGTTGTGCCGCACCTTGCGTCTGCGGTATCCGAAAGCTCGATGGGTCGGTATACTGGCCATCGGCTTTGCGATTGTCTCCGTCGGGGTGATTGCGCGCTTCGCCGTTCCCGGAGCTGAGGAGGGAGCGTTCACGCTCGCCTTCATACTGCCAGCGGGGGCATGTATCGCCACCTTTCTCATGGCCAACCGGAAAGCCCCGGATGTTACCAAGTAGGATGCACCCCAAGAATTGCCCACCAGCGAACCGCTCCCGACTCACACAACCCGAGGAGATGAAGACGCGGGCTTATGTTTATGGAGTCGAGAAGTTGAACGGTTACGACGCCTGGGCGCTCTTCAAAGCGTGCGGGCTGGGCGACATGCCGAAAGTGAAGGCGCTCCTCGCGAAAGACCGACGACTGGTCAACGCCCAGCATTGGTATCAGTTTCCCATTCACAAGGCAGTGAGCGCGGGCCACACGGAAATTGTGAAGCTGCTGTTGGAGCGCGGCGCGGACCCGGGGCAATCACGCTATACCTACGATTCGTGGGACAAGCTGCTGCTCTGCGCCAGAGAGCGCGGGCATCGCCAAATCGAATCGCTGCTCCAGCGCGCGATGCGAAAGCGGTTTAACTATTCGCCGGACTTCGATTCGCTGAAGCAAGCCATCATCGCCCGGAATTCGCGCGCCATCGGCGCGGTCTTGCGGCGCCAGCCAGCTCTCGCACGGGCCGGCGACGCGTTGGCCAACAATGCGCTGCATTGGAGCGTCATTACGCGGCAATTGGATTTGGTCGCCCGATTCGTCGAACTGAAAACGCCGATTGATGCGCAACGCGCCGATGGACAAACGCCGGTGCTCCTCGCCGTGAACGGGGCGAATGATTATTGGTATCGCGCCAATCGAGGTCGCTCACATCCCACGCTGCGAAACACATTCGTGCTCGTCGGCAGCCTGCTGGCGCACGGGGCGAACTACAATATCTCCGTCGCTTCTGCCGTCGGCGATTTGGAGCGCGTCGAGCAGCTCTTGAAAAAGGATTCCAGCCTCGCCCGCCGCCTCGACTCGGCGCGCATCAGCCCGCTGTCCTATGCCGCGCGGGAAGGTCATCTGCACATCGTCCGCCTGTTGCTCGAACGCGGCGCTAATCCAAATACGCCCGAAGATGCCGCTCCGGACGGGCGCGCGCTGTATGAAGCCTGCTGCCGAAATCATCTGGAGATTGCGGAGTTGTTGCTCAAACACGGCGCCAATCCAAACGCCGAACTGGATTCGTGCGAATGCTGCCTGACGATTGGAGCAATTTACCACGGCGAGAATGCGAAGCCGTTGCAACAGCTCTTGCGCCGCCACGGAGCCATCACGCCGTCGTACGCGAAAGGACGCAAAGCATAAAACGATGTTGAACCGGCTCACCAGCGTGTTCCATCGAACGGCCGCCTGGCTCCGCGACGCGCGAGGCAGGAATGCGCACGTGCCGTTCACTCGCAACCCTGCTCGTCAACGGCGGGGTGGTTCGTGAGCGACCGTTGCAGTCACCGAGCGTCCGCCATCCCAATCACCACGTCGCGCACCGTGTCGCTGCCGGAAAAATGTTGCTCGATGTGTTGCATAATTCATGCCTGCGTCTCGTTACCTCCCCGCAGTGTGGATTCTTTGGGGTGAGATGCACAGGAGCAATCGTCGCTCCAGAATGGTGTTTCCGGGTCCATCCGCCTTTGGCTTTGCCATAAGCCGGAGCTAGTGCTGACATCCCGGGCGAATGAAGTGGAAGCGGCCCAAGGCAGCCACGCTACTCGTCCTGGTGTTTGCGGTCGCAGCTATTTTCCTCGGCTGGCGGCTGGTCCATCCTCCGGAGCCCGCCTGCCAGGGCAAGCCTCTGAGCGCATGGGTGCGCCAGTTCAGCACCAATTACCTGAGGGGCGATGCATCGAAGAGTTCCGCCGAAGAGGCCCAGCGCGCCATCCAGCACATCGGCGCCGAGGCGCTACCTTTCCTGCTGGGTCAAATGCGGGCCAGCGATTCCTCTCTGAAAAAGAAGCTTCGGGCGACCGTGTCGCGGAACTGGCATGACCGGCTGGGACTTCGGAACACGTCGCCGGAAACCCGCAGGCTCGGGGCGCACGGAATCCACGCGCTCGGCACCAATGCCGCTCCCGCGGCCCAGGCCTTAATCGAAATCGCCACTCACCATCCGGACGAAGACGCGCGTTACATTGCCGTCTTTGGCCTGAGAAAGCTCGCTCCTGTTGGCGAGCCGGTGTTTCCATTCCTCCTTCAATGCCTGACCAACTCGGAGCCCACCATCCGAGACGAAGCCGCCATCGCGATTGGCGGTATGCGGGACCAGCCGGCGCTCGTCGTGCCCATTTTGATGGAGTATCTGCAGTTTGCGAAGTCCTCGCCGAAAACGTACGAGTGTTCCGACACCGTGAACCTCCTGTGGTTCTTCGGCACCAACGCGAAAGCGGCCACGCCCATCCTGTTGGAACTGCTCAATCATCCTTCCGATGCAGTGCGTTCTCAAGTCACGAACGCGCTTCCGGACATCGACCCAGAAGCCGCGGCGAAGGCCCATGTGAAGCGTCCCGGCCAGGCTCCATGAGGCACGACTGGGCGCCGGAACCGCCAGGCTGACGAAGTTGCCTGTGGGCTGATGCTCGCAGCCACACGCCGAGGAACGAGCCGGTCGACACCACGCAGTCCGGGGGGGCACCCGTCACCGCCCGCCCCGCCTCGCCGTAAAATCCACGTATGGGCACCCATACCGGTATCTTACGGCGTTCACTTCTCAAACGGTCTGAAACCGTTTCAACCGTTTCCCTCGTGATGCGCCGAACCTGCGAAGTTTTTGAAAATTTCGCACTCACGAACCTTCTTCATTGGACGGTTTGGCTCGGGCACCATCGTGTTTTTTCACCGGCCCCAAGGTGCTCATCCGCGCGCCTGCCCATGACGATGCCAGCGCGGCTCTCCGGGACGGTCATTCGGCCCGTGAGCGTCCGCCGATGACCGCCAATAGCCGGCCCCTTCGGCGGCGGGTCAACCGTCAGACAGACGCCTCAGGACCCACTGCAATGCGTTGTGTTCAACTCTCGGGTTGAATTGTGTCCAAGGCGACTTCCACCGCCTCCAACAATTCTTCGGGAAGAAAGGGTTTCTCGATTGTTTTTACCGCGCCCAGGCGCTTTGCCAGGAAGAGCGCCCTCCAAAAATCCGGCCGGCCCGAAATAGCGATGACGGGGACGCTGGGTCTGCGATGGCGGAAGGTATTGATGACTTCCAATCCTTCCTTCTCCGGCATGTAGATGTCGGTGATGACGAGGTCGGCTGGAGACTGGGCCTCCACGCGCAAGCCGGTCGCGCCATCCTCGGCCAGCAGCACAGTGTGGCCGGCGGCCACCAGGGCGTCGTGCAACATCATCCTGATGTCCGGATCGTCGTCCATGACGAGTATTCTGGCCATGACGGTAGAACCCGAGGGAGACCGCTTCAGATACATCTTTCGGCGCGACGAGAACCTGTCTGCGGTCGGCAATCGGGAGCGTTGGACGCATTCGAAGGCAGATTCGTTGAACCGAACTTGCTTGGACAATGCCAAGAAATCAGGCGCTCAGATAAACTGAACCGAGGTCGCTCATCAGAATGGACCCACCTCGGTGGGTGGCGCCAGCCGTCTCGGTCGCTTCAATACGCCCCTAGTCGTTGGAGTCAAGATTGTTAGAGCGCTCAGCCCAAATCCGGCATTCGAGACGTGCGTGGGGCTGGCCGGAATGGGTTCAGTTGGGTTTTAGTGAACAATTCGGGTCGCCATCGGTGTTCGCCATCTGCGTGGAAAGACCAGACTGGGTGAATTGATGGGCGCTGCCGTCAGCTAAGACCATATTGCCGGCGTTGAAGTGAATGGAGCTGTCCCAACGCGGACTGTCGGTGACCCTGAGCTGAGTGATGAATCCGAAGATTGCAGCAGGTCCGCACCCCTGTCCGTCTCGTCCGAGCAGATTGCGATCACTGACAATGTGCGCCGCCGGTCTCTCCGGCCCGGCGCCCGTCCCGACCGCATAACTGACGGCCGCGTTCTTAAAGGTGCGGAGCCCGGTTACTGAACTGGAGAAATCGCTGGCGATTTGTTTCGCGGAGTCACTGGGGCAGTGAAGAATCTTCGGAGTGACGAGTTCGTTGCTCAGGGTGATGAAGTGTTCCCAGGTCTCCAGGAGCGCCCTGCTCCCGCCCTCTGAGGCATCGACGGTTGAGGGAAACCTCTCGTCGTGATCGCCGGCCCACAGGATGAAGGAAAGGCCGATCTGTTTCTGGTTGTTCAAGCACGCGGTGCGTTGCGCTCTCGCCTTGGCCTTCGCCAACGCTGGCAGTAACAGCCCCGCCAGGATGGCGATGATGGCAACGACAACCAGCAACTCGATCAGGGTGAAGGCGCTCCGGAGCAGAATGCGACTTTTCATACGGATGCGTCGTGTGGCACGAACTTGGACGCCTCGTGTTGCCCCCCATGTTCATGGAATCATGGCTTGCGACGGTGGATGGCATTGCTGACTTTCAATCCTCCTTGTTCCGAATATGGATGTCGGTAATGACGAGCGCGGCCGGAGACTTAACGAATCAACGCGGCGTCAATGGTCCTGAGCAAAATGTGCGGAGTTAGACTAGACTTGCAGGGCACCTCGGTTGCGCCGGCAGCTCTGGCTGCTTCGATCAGTTGTGGAACAAAGGCGTTGGTATAGGCGAAAACAGCCAGCCGGCACAGGTTGTGAAACGACCGGATTCGTGTCAACAGTTGGACCCCATCCATCGCGGGCAACATGCGGTCCAGGAGGATGACGTCTGGAACGCCGAGTTGAACGCTCTCCAAACCGCCTCACCGGTCATGGCGACTTCGACGCAGTAACCCGCGCGTTGGAGCGAGGATTGATAGGCGTATGCCGCCACCGCGGCGTCTTCAACAAAAAGGATCCTTCTCATCATGATCAGCGAGATTGCCGTGGGCCCCACGGGGTGCCTTCCTCGCCATCTGTCGCGAACAGTCCTTGCAACGGTAATTTCGTCCTTCTGGCATTGCAGCAGCTCGATAGAAATCAATGGCGAGCAGTTTAATTCGCCTGCACCGGCAGCAGCGTCGCTTGCCTTTCTGGGCCAATTGGACGTTCGTGCGATCGGGTTGCGCGGCAGTCAGTCCGTAGCGGGCCAATAGAGTCAAGACGCTGCGATTGGATATGCCCAGGATGCGTTGGATCTGGTGACGCGTCTTTCCTTGCTCCACCATTTCCTGAACGCGTTGCTTAGGAATGCTGAGTTTGTAGGGAGTCCTCGGGGCGCTCTCCCGCATGCCCATCTCGACGAGCGCGCGTTTGACGAGATACTCGGAGACCCCAACCACGCGACTGATCTGCCGGTAGGATTTTCCGACCTGACGCAGCTGCACGATGATGGTACGCAGGCCTTCAAACCCCTGAGGAGTGACTCCACGGGTTCGGCCCAAGGCCGAGATCTTCATTGCCGAATGTGAGTTCACGCGCTGCTTCGACGGTCGCCATGAGAGCGGACACTTTGTTGGTAACATCGTCTCATCGACTTCATCGCTTGAGACTCAGCGACCCAATTGCAATTCCAGTTTTTGGCCGTCGCGTTCAAATGTCACCATCGAGGAATCGATCTTCGTAAGCGTCGCTCCGGCCACTGTTTCGCCCAGAAAGTAGGTCTTGTCATTCAATAGGGCACAGGAACGCTGGCCCTGGAGAGTCACGCCTCGTAGCTTCAGGCCACGAAGTTCCTCGAATGGATCCCGGACGAGTTTAATTGTGTCCGACGGCTCGTTGGTTGGCTTGGGCCGGATCTCGGGCGGCGGCGGCGTGCGGGCATTCGCGCGCAGATCTTCCCAGGGGGTAATGAAATAGCTGATGCCAGCGAACACGGCGGCCATCACACCCCAGTAACCGAGCCTGGCATGAGCGTCGCGTTGCCTCGGTTCGCTTTCCTCGATTGCATCGTTACCGGGCGGATCAGAAGGCAATGCCTTGGTGGATATCAGCTTGCGATGGCTAGCCACCGCCAACAAGGCGAGGGCGGTGGCACCCCAGCCAGCGGCAAAGTGATAGCGCAACCCGGCCAGAAAAGGCACGCGAGTTACTATGAAAGTCGTTGCAATGCAGAATGCTGCAACCAAGGCAACGGACAGGCCAAGAACGATTTTGCTCATGGAACAGCAAACCACCCCTGCCCTGGGTGGGAGACGCTACACTTATACATACGGAGCAAAGTGGGAATCCTTTCAATAAAAACTCAAACGGCAATCCGGCCCTCATTGGCGATGCGAATGGTGGCCAGGTGTTTCTGGATGCGAGCGTTCCAGTCCGGTGTGTGTCGATGAGCCGCTTCAACACGGTCGGATGGCGGCCGAGCTCACAGTGGTCTCAAAGCGCGCTTACGTGACCGTCGAAGGCGCCGGCCTGAATGTCATCGACATGAGCGTCCCGACGCACGCTGACTTATCGTTACCTGTGATACCCCAGGCATGGCCTAGGCTACGGGCACGACACCGCACGGTAGAAGGAGCTGCTGTTCGTAGCCAATGGGTCAACGACCGTAAACGACGAGGCGGGCGCATTGGTCACGAGGAGCACAGACCAATCGGTCGAAGCAAGGTCGCTCGACTTGAGAATGATGTAGGTCTGGCCCGCGAGCCCGGTAACCAGGAATTGGAACTCCGAGGGTGAAAGTCGCTCGGGTTCGCTCAGCACGGGCGTGGCGGGCGTCGTGCTCAGGCTGAAAACCGTTTGGGCGCCAACGAACGTCACCCCGACCGCGTTGGGGTGGCCGGTGTCGTCGAATCCGGCAATCCGGACGAATTGAAGGATGCCCACGTAGGTGTTGTTGACCTCAAGCAATCCCACGGGGAGGGACGCGCTTGTGGCATCGACACCCAACCACTCCTCGTGAAGCGGTTCCGGATACTGCCGCTTGAAGCCCGCTTCGTAGCCAGGCTGCGTGATGATGAGCCGGATGAAATCGTCTTCCGCACCGTCGGAAAAAGCGTCCCACTCCAGCATGAAATCGCTGGCGGGATGGATGGCTTGAGCGCCTGCGTAATTGCGGAGGCGCGGTGCATTGGGGTATGCGACCAGGGGGAAGTTCAGAACAGGGAATTGGTCCCCATCCCCGCTGGTTGAAATCGTGAAGGCGTAGTTTCCAGACGGAAACGCGGCATCACACGCCGCCTCACCGGTGAAGGCCTCATGGACCTGAAGTTCAAGCGCACTGCACCCGGGCGGAAAACTCCTTTCCAGGCTGGTGGGCAACGTGCAGCTCGCCAAGGAAACCGCACCAGGGAAGTCCTGAAGGATTCCCAGGATGGCGTTGTAGGGACCATGGGTGCTGTCGAGGACTGGCCCCATCGCGTTGGTCTGGCGATGACCTCTCATTTTGCCGACGTAATACTCGGTGATGCTGCCGGTGCTCGACGGGTCGATGACGAGCGAGAAGGCCTTGCTGGCCGAGGCACCGTAATGGTCGCGCACCACGACCACAAAATTGTTGGACCCGCAGGTCGCGGGATTGCCGGAGAGCACGCCGTTGGCCGACAGGTGAAGTCCGAAGGGTGCATTGGTGGCGTGCCAACTTAGGTTCTCATCACAACTCGCCGCCTCGAATTGAAACGAGTAGCTGTCATCCACGGTTCCAGGAGGCAACGGCGATACGGTGGTAATCTCCAGTCCGCAAGGCTCGACGATGAAATCCGCCGTCCCGTTGGCGTTCATGATGCCAACCGTTTGCATGTCCACGCAGTCGTAGCCCAATTCCCTCAACCCGTCGCAGTTCACGTTGACGCTCCAGGTCCCGCTCACCACGCCGAGCGAGTAACTGCCGCTGCCATCGGTCAAGTCCCAGATAAAATAGTTCGTCCCGCCAACCGTCGCGTAGGCGTACACGTAAGCTTCCAGGATGGGATTGTTGCCGCTATCCCTGACGGACCCGACGATGTGGTAGGGCGCCAGCAAGGCCGTGAAGTTCGCGGTCGCGTTGCTGTTCGTTACGCCCACCACTTGGTCGGGAGGAGGCAAGAAACTGCTGCTCAGACTATTGGGGTTGCCACCGGACCTGACCTGAACGTCCCATGTCCCATTGGCCACGAGCAACGAGTAGTATCCGTTGGTGTCGGTTCTGGTCCCGGTATAGTAAAACTCGCCGGCAACTTCCCCGTAGGCCGAAATCGCCACGTCGGGAATGGGGTTGCCGAGGTGGTCCCGTAGATAGCCGGTGATGTGATTCATCGGCAAGATGGCCTTGAAGTCGTGAAGGACCGCCTGGCCGACGCCGAGCTCTGGTTGATACAGACCGGGTGAATACAGGTAATTGGTCAAGGTCGGCTGGTCGTCATCGATTTCCAGACTCCATTCATCAGTTCCACCCAGCGCGCCCGCCACGTAGTTCCCATTCTCGTCCGTGAAAGCCGTGTGGTCGTGGAAATCGCGGTCGTCCCCCGAGAAGACGTACACTCCGGCAAGCGGCTGATTCTGTTGGTCCCGCACGCTGCCGTAAAACAGCGCTGTGGCCTTGGGATACGCGATGACCAATCCGCTGACACTGCCGGTGGTCGTGTCAATCGCAAGGGTGTCCGAATCCCGGTCGAGATATCCGAGGGATTCCACACCACTGGCGCCGAACCTCCATAGTCCGGGCGCGACCCGGAGGGTGAAGTTGCCGTCTGCATCGGAACTGCCGGCTGCGGCCAACCCGCCGCCGGTCACATGCAACAGTAATCCGGGCAACCCGACGGCACTGTTCGTGGCATCCACGAGCTTCCCCGAGATGAACCGCGTGGTGTTGGAAACTGTCACGTCGGTCGAGACCATCACGCCATTGCTGACCACGACTGGCGTTGGGACGAAATCGCCGACGAAGTCGCTCTTGAAGGCTGTCATCGCATACGTCCCCGACGGCAGCCTGATGGCATAGCCCCCTGAATTGTCGGCCACGGTGCCAGCCACCACCCAGCCTGGGCTATCGTCACCAGGGCCTGGAGGATGAAACACCAGCACGAGGGCGTTGGGGACGTTGGTGCCGTTGTTGTGCACCTGGCCGGTCAACCCCTGTGGGTAGTCGGCATTGCTAATCGTGAAGGTATTGGTGATGGGCGCGAACCGGCCGGTTGGACTGGAAAGCCTCCAGGCATACCGCCCGATAATGCTCAACCCTGGCTCACCGGTCGGGAAATTCAGCCGCGCGGCAATGCGACCCGGGACCGAGTCCGTATCGCCGGGAACATTGATGTTGGTGACACATCCGACGACGCTAGCCTGCCCATCCGTCAGCCGAAACTGCTGCCACAACATGTCCGCCGCGTCGATTACGCTGTTGGTGTTGAGGTCGAGGAACCGCTGGACCACGATGGTCTCCCCCGCGGACAACCCGGTGATTTGCAGCGTGATGGCGCCCCGGTGGGTGTTGCTTACCGTGGTCGGCGCGACGACAAAGCCCACGGCCGCCGACAGGGTTTGACACATCAGGAACGAGAGCAGCAGCACTAGGAATCGTGCAACCGCTTTGGACGTGTGGAGGTTGAAAGGTGAGGCAGGACTCAGACCCCGAGCGTCAGGTGTCGGGCACAGACTCGTTTCCTTCGGCATGACCCGACGATACCGATTTGCGTGCCGGGGAAAAGTCGAAACTCCGTCCATCCTTCCCGGTTCACCAGAATTTGCGGTTGCCTCGCGGTGAGCAACTTCCTATCCGAACCGACGGTCGCCAGGTCCTGAGCGGGCTGGTGACTCGCCCCCAGCCACCGCTCAACTTCCCAACGTCTTCTTGCCCGCAGCCTTTGCTTTTGCCCACCGCGCCCGGGCCGCCGCAGCGATGCGAGCCCGGGCCGCGGCACTCATCCTGCGCCTCCGCTTCACAGGCGATTTGGAGGTTGTCTTCTCAACTCGCTTCGCCCTGCGGGCCTTTCGACCGGCACCCTTCCGGGAACGAGCAGCGGCCGACCGCTTCATTCCACGAGGGCGGGTTCCGTTGGAACCGATGATGGTTGAAAGCTCACGCTCCAAGGCTGCGATGCGCTCCATCAGGGAGACGGCGCGGCGGAGGTCGTCGAGCGATAGACTGCTTGCTGGTTTGGACGGCATGTCGAACAGAGCGATACTATCGCCGTGCTCCTGGCGGCAAGGTCTAAGTTGATGGGCGGGCGTAGAAGGCGTAGAAAGAGTAGGCCGAAATCTTCAGCGGCGGAATGAGAATGGTGGACGGCCGGCGGTCTGAACACCTGTAACACCGCTTTAATCATGAATGGCGGAAACTTTACACCAGGCGCGGCGGTGCTTTGGTGCACGATCCCAAAAGCAGCACGCGAGCGCATCCTGGCGAATGTATACTGCGTAAAGTGCCGAGGGTCAGGGGGAATAGTGCGATTCAGCGGCGAGGTGGAAAACGGCGACGTGATTGTGAGGGGCTCTTGCGCCAAGTGCGGCCATGCAGTGGTCCGGGTTTCGTGCTCTGGCCGACGGAGCAGAGGCTCTGCACATGCGCGGGCTGAAATCCCTTCTCGTTGTTCAGCAGGAGAAGGCATCCATCCGCAGCGGGGGTGGCTGTCGGGTCCGTCGCGAGCAACTGGAAGCTGAGCATCGGGGTATCCCCGTCGCGATAAGAGTTGTCTTCGGCATTCTGAATGAGTTCGAGAATGAAGTGGTGCCTCTTGGAATACAGTTCTTCCGCTAGGTGCTTGAGTGCCTGGCGCAAATCGAGTTCAAGAGGATTGGGCAGCTTCGTTCCGTCCTCGCCCCAACCAAACTTCTCCCGACGAATTCGGCAGATATGCTCTGAGGGATTTTCTTGTGGCATCCAGAGGTAATTTATCCACCGTTGTGCAAAGTTGCACTTGAAGTTTTGTCCGGCTTGGAGATGGGCAGGCGCGGTGCGTCAGGAGACGCTGCGCGTGGCCTCCCGGCGGGCAACACCCGTAGGCAAATGCCGTGTCCGTTTTCAGATGCGTCCGCGGTCACAGTGACCTCACCACGGGAGCCCGAAGTCTCGCTACTTGGCATTGCAGACCTGGCGTTTTGGATGGCCCGGTTACAATGCCCGTGCCGGCGTTGAAGCTCCGGGAAGTGGGGGGTGAATGGACAAGATGCTCGTGGCGATGCGACTCGCCGGCCGGGTCATGCCGTTGATGGGCGCGCCCGTGGGGTACTGTTGACGACAATTGTCAACAAACCCGGCCTACGCGGCCGGCTGCCAGGTGCGACTTTCCGCACCTGGGGGCGATGGTCGGGACCAGGCCAGCCTCGCTCATCTCCTACAGTCCATATAACTGAACATAAACAACTTGGGCGGCTCACGAATCGGGTCGTTCGGCTGCTGGGCGTGCTCCCGGCGTGTTGACAATTGTCAACACGGCGGCCTGCCTCCTCGGGTGCCTCCAATCTATAATCCATCACCAAGCGACCGGGCTTCTCGCGAAAGACGCGGTTCACGGGCCAAATGGCTCCGCGTACTTAGCTCGGTCTATCTGTAGATATCCTCCAAACGGTGAGTGAGTTGTCGCGCCTCGGCCCAGCCTGCTTCGACGAACAAGTCGAGAATCTTTAGTAGTGCGGCGAGACAATCGGATTCCTTGCCGTCCGCGCTCTGAAAAATGTCACGGTGGTCAGCGAGCGCCCGCTGAATGAACTTCACCACATCCCCCACAGCTAGCGATTCATGCTGATATCCAACTTTTGAACTCGAAGTGATGGCGCTCGCGGCAGTGAGGAAGACTTCGCGAGGCGAGCACGGGAGCAGGTGGTGAAGAGTTTCGACGACTTGATGAGCGGTGTGCGGGTGAATCTCAGCAGCCAGCGCACGGAAAAGGTCTGCGGATTCCGTCCAGAATCGCCGCTTCTGCGGCTCGGTAAGGTGGGCTCTGTCCTTGTTCTGTCTATTCGCGAAGGCACCTCTGGCGAAATAGAGTTGCGACGCGATGCTGTCCACCAATTGACACGTGCGGTTGATGGCTTCCTGAGTGGACTTCACCTCGTCGGCATCGGGTTGGCCCGCGGCGTGGAGTTGCCGCCATCGCTCCCGGTGATGCTGGAGCTTCGTCTGCGCGGTGGTTAGCAGCTTTCCAAAGAACCGCCAAGTGCGTTTCCGAACGGTCTCCTCGAACTCCACAACTTTCACAGCGTCGCCAGCGGTCAGCCAGCCGCGACAAGTGAGCAGTTGCGCTCCGAGCACGTGGCTGGAGCGTTGTCTGTCACATTCCTCAATGAGGCCATTGATGAACGACTCGCACTGCGAGTCGCCAGTCCGAAGGAAGTGGAACAAGTGCGCGTGCGCCAACCGCCCGTGAATCTCTTGGTCGTCCAGGGCCTCCTGATTGGCGCGCTTGGCGATGCGAGACAGACGTAGTTTCACGTCATCCGCGAATCTCCCCCACAAATGGTCGAGGGACACCACGACTGCTGCGAGGACGGAAAACTTCCGCTCGTAGCGAATGAAGCTGTCAATGAGGTGCCACATCAATTTCGGCGCGGCCTCTTCGAGAACCGCGAGCCGGTCGCCCATGTTGAGACGGAGTGGGTGTGATTTGTCTCGGCTCAGTCTGAGCAACGCGGCCGTGGCCTGTTTGTCGGCATGCCCGTAACGATAAACAAGGAACAGCAGCCCGCGCGCCGCGTCGAGGCGGGGTGCAGGCCAGATCCAACTCGGCCGTCGGTCTTCTTTCGAATCGTCATTGCTGGGTGTTTTGGGCGATGGGTCGGTGGAAGCTTTCAGCAAAATGCGGCGCACCGTTTTCCATCGCTCATTCGTCGCAGGCCAATCCGCACGGTGAACAATGCGTTCGCACGCCCCGACGAGATGTCCCCAAAGCTCGTCAGCCATTTCGCGGTGCTTTGGGCGATGCCGGCGCACGGCGCTCTCGCACTGCCCGATGACCGCCCAATGCTGCTCAAACGCGCCCACGGAAACTTTGCCGCCGTCCTGCTCACGGAAAGGCTTGAGCGCCTCCCGCAGCCGAAACAGCTCCGCGTTAATCGGGTCTTTCAAGCTGACCCCTCGCCGTTCCACCATCTCGTCGTCCGACATTGTGTGGGAGGTGACATGAATGCCCTCAGGTTCACGATTCACAGGTAGCGGACTTTGTGCCGCTCGCTCCAGTCGCAATGCCCGGGCGGCTGGCAAGACGATGTGGGTTTCATCCAATGCGCCGAGCAGCTTGTTCTGGGCATGCTCCAGCCAGCTCGGCATCGGCTCGCGTGGTTCGTCGCGGTGCAAACGAGCGGTTTGAGGCAAGTTGAGAATCAACTGTTCCAGTCGTTCGCGCTGCGGAGCGTCACCAGCCTTGTGCAGCGCGGCGAAGAGCAAATTCCCTCCGTAGCAATAGTCGGGGTGCGTCAGAAAAAGCGACTCTGCCAGCACCGGCTCAAGCTCCTGACCAAGCATGGTTGGATGCTTCGCTCCCGCCTCCATGAAAACCGTCCACATTAGCGATGTGCGATTTCGCACGGCGAAACGGTCGAGCGCGAGGCACAATCTCTCAGCATCGCCAGCGGCAGCCCATTTATCGAGCAGCGTTTCGAAGTGCGAAAGGATGCGGTTCTCGTCGTGCTCGTGCTCCCGCCCCCCGATGTGCCCATAGTCCTCGACGAGTTCGCACACGAAGCCACGAAAGCAAAACGTCGCCATGATATTCTCGCCCGATTCACAACGCCCGCCGCGACGCCGCACGACTGCATTCCATGCGATGCAGGCCATGTCCGTCATCAAGCCAGCGTTCGTGCCGGTCCTGCTCTCGTAATACTTTGCGAGGGAGTAGTGGATGCTGTTCCAGTTGTCGCTGCTCTGCATCTGCATCGGCATGATGGCGCCGCCAAAG
>Ga0315912_10003190_pt1 | contig 16535 bp, 12 predicted proteins | sample VfabasoilMG_FD_204469 | JGI IMG/M metagenome (GOLD analysis project Ga0315912, IMG submission 204469) | Garden soil microbial communities collected in Santa Monica, California, United States - V. faba soil | ecosystem: Environmental > Terrestrial > Soil > Garden | place: USA: California... | reverse complement strand
CTTAGGTCGCCCAACAGGCCCATGATCGTGTGCGCCTCGATATGCGCGCGCCACGGCTGCTGCTTGCTCCGCTTGTACTGCTCCGCGATCGGGTCGTAGTCGGTGGTCATGCTCAGCCTTTCAGCGTCACCAACGCATCGACGATCGTCAGACCCGATCCATCCGTATGGACAATGACCGGGTTGAATTCCATCTCCGCGATGCGGTCCTTGTGATCCAGCGCGATGCGCGACAGCCTGGCAACCAGTTCTGCCACCGCCGCCACGTCCAGAGGTTTCGATCCCCGGAACCCCGTCAGCAATGGCGCAAGCTTCAAGGAGCGGATCATGTCCTCCGCCTCCACCACCGCCAACGGCGCCAATCCGTGCGCCACGTCGCCCAGCAACTCCACCATGGTGCCGCCGGACCCCACCATCATCACCGGCCCGAAGGTCGGGTCGTTCACCATGCCCAGCACCAGTTCCACGCCCTTCGGCGCCATCTTCTGCACCAGCACGCCTTCGATGACCGCATCAGGCTTGTAGACCCTGGCAGCGGTGACGATCTCATCGAAGGCCGCGGCAACCTCGGCGGCGGACCCCAGGTTCAATCGCACCCCGCCTGCTTCCGTCTTGTGCGGAATGTCCGGGGACTGGACCTTCAAAGCCACCGGAAACCCGATCCGCGCCGCGAATTCACCGGCCTCCGCCGCGCTCCCCGCCAGCGCCTCGGCCGCCGCGGGCAGCCCGTAGCCGGCCAGCAGCGCCTTGGTGCGATGCTCCGTCAGCACCCCTGAAGCCCCCTCGGGTAGCGCCACCTTCGCCCCGGCCGGTTCCGGCTCCACAAAACCGCGCCGCAACTGCGCGCCGAACTCCGCATACTTCGCCAGCGCGTTGCCGACGCCGCGCAAATCCGTATGCACGTAAAGCCCCGCGTCGTTCACCTGGCTGCGCCCGAACGTGGAGGGGATGGTATAGCTCCATACTGTGACCGGCTTGCGGCCACGTTCCAGCAGCGGGGCGATGCGGTCCTTGTCCACGCTCACCCGCGTCTCGCTGGCCAGGGAGGTGACCATGACGATGGCATCCACCTCGTCCGTACCCTCCAGTATCTCCAGCGTGTTCATCTGCATGACCCGCGTCTGCGCGCCGGCGGCGGTAGTATCCACCGGGTTCTGTGGGCTCCCGTAAGCGGGGATGTAGCCTCGGATCTGCGCCTGCACATCCGCCGAGAGGATTGGCACTTCCAGCCCGTGCGCGATGAGGGTGTCCGCCATCCAGGCGCCGCCACCACCCGACGCGGTGGAAATGCCGACGCGCTTGCCGGCGGGGGGCGGACCGGACAGCAGCAGGCCGGCAATGGCGAGCGCCTCGTCCGGGTCGTCAGCGGTGATAACGCCGTGCTTGCGGAAGGCTGCGGCGTAGGCGGAGCCCCAGCCGGACAGGGACGCAGTGTGCGACGCGGTCGCCCGCGCTCCGGCCGTTGAATTGCCCACCTTGATGGCGATCACAGGCTTGCCGCGCCGCCGTGCCTCGGCCGCCGCCGCCAGGAAACCGTCGGGGTCGCGGATCGCCTCGCAGAAGATCATCACCGCATGCGTGCGGTCATCCCGCACCATGAAGTCCATGAAGTCCGCCAGCGAGAGATCGGCCTCGTTGCCCGTGGAAATCACGTAGCTGAAGCCCAACCCATAGGCGTGGCCGCGATTGAAGAACGAGAACCCGACGCCGCCGGATTGCGCCACCACGCCGATGCGGCGGTGAGAGACGCGCGGGGCCTCGACGCGGTCCTCCTTGAAGTCGACGGTCGGCGAGAACGTCGTCGTCGATGGCATCAGCGCATTGTAGTAGCCCTCGCAATTCGGCCCAGCCATGCGCATGCCGGTGCGGCGCGCGATGGCGGTGAGCTGGCCTTGCAGGTCGCCGGCGGCGCCGCCTTCCTCCGCGAAGCCGGATGAGATGATGACCAGGTGCTTCACCCCCAGCCGCGCGCATTCCTCCGCCGCCGCCACCACGGTCGATGCCGGGATCGCGACGATCACCACATCCACCTGCTCCCCGACCGAGGCGAGGTCGGGGTAGCATTTCATGCCCTCGATCTCGGCGTAGCTGGGATTGATGGGGAATATCCTGCCGGGATAGCCGACGCGCCGCAGGTAGCGTAGCAGCAGGCCGCGGATACGGTGCGGATCGGGCGAGGCGCCGAGCACGGCGATGGATTGCGGCCAGAAGAAACTCTCCAGCGGATGCGCCGTGGCGGACATGGCGATTTCCTCGGTTGGTTTGCCCCCGATCATCGCCGCGCCGCAGCCGCGCGCAAGCCCCCCAATATCCGTTGGGCTCTACTCCGTCCCCACGCCGCGCAATTCCAGCGTGTCGGCGTGGTGGCACGCCACCATGTGGCCCGGGGTCACCTCGCGCGGTACCGGCGTATCGACGCGGCACGCCTCGGTCGCGTAGCGGCAGCGCGGGTGGAAGGCACAACCAGGCGGCGGATTGGCGGGGTCGGCGATCTCGCGTTCCAGCACGATCCGGGTGCTGGCCATGCCCGGCGTCGGCACCGGCGCCGCCGAGAGCAGCGCTTCCGTGTACGGATGGCGCGGGCGGGCGAACAGCGCCTCGGTCTCCGCCAGTTCCACGATGCGCCCGACATACATCACCGCGACGCGATCGCTGACATGCTTCACCACCGAAAGGTCATGCGCGACGAACAGGTATGTCAGTCCGAGCCGGTCCTGCAGGTCCAGCATCAGGTTGAGGATTTGCGCCTGCACGGACACATCGAGAGCCGAGACGGGTTCGTCCGCGACAATCAGGTCGGGGTTCAACGCCAGCGCGCGCGCGATGCCGATCCGCTGGCGCTGTCCGCCGGAAAACGCGTGCGGAAAGCGATTATAATAGGCGGCGGGAAGCTGCACGAGTTCCATCAGCTCCGTCACCCGCTTGCGGCGCTCGGCAGGGTCCGTCATGCCGTTGATACGCAGCGGTTCCCCGATAATCTCGCCCACCACCATGCGCGGGTTCAGTGACGAATACGGGTCCTGGAACACCATCTGCATGTGCCGGCGCAGCGGGCGTAATTCGCCACGCTCCAGCTTGGCCAAATCCACCGTGCGGCCACCGATATGGAAATTGATGGCCCCGGCGGTGGGCGTATAAGCACGCAAGATGCAGCGCGAGACGGTGGTCTTGCCGCAGCCGGATTCCCCTACAAGCGCCAACGTTTCGCCACGCCGGATAGAGAAGCTGACCCCATCTGCCGCGCGCACCGCGCCCACCACCCGGCGCAGCAGTCCACGGCGGATGGGGAAGTGCATCTTCAGATCCTGGACATCCAGGATGATGCTGTCAGGCATGCTCACGCACGCCCCCCATGCAGGAAGCAGCGCACCTGCGCACCCACCGCGCCCGTCACCGGCGGTTCCTGCGCCTCACAAGTCCCGGTAATGATCTCGGCGCAGCGCGGATGATACGGGCAGCCCTTCGGCCGGTCGAACGGATGCGGGATGGAGCCGGCGATGGTCGGCAGCCGCGTACGCGGCTTTGCCAGCACGGTGGGGATGGACCGCAACAGCGCGCGCGTATACGGGTGGCGCGGCGCGGCGAACATGTCCTTGACCGTCCCCGTCTCCACCGCGCGGCCCAGGTACATCACCGCCACGTCATGCGCCATTTCCGCGATCACCCCCATGTCGTGCGTGATCAGGATGATGGCCAGGCCGCGCTTCTCCTGCAGGTCGCGCAGCAAATCCAAAATCTGCGCCTGTGTTGTCACATCCAGCGCCGTGGTCGGTTCGTCGGCGATCACCACGCGCGGATCGCAGGCCAGCGCCATGGCAATCATCACCCGCTGGCGCAACCCGCCGGAAAGCTGGAACGGATACTCATCCACACGGCGCGACGGCTGCGGCACGCCGACCATGTCCAGCAGCTCAATGGCCCGGTCATGCGCCGCCCTTTTGTCCAGTTTCATGTGCAGTCGCACGGCTTCCGATATCTGGTTGCCGATGGTGTAGTGCTGAGAAAAACTCGCCATCGGCTCCTGGAACACCAGGCCGATTTCCCGCCCACGCACCTGGCGCATCTCGGCCTCGGAAAGCTGCAGCAGGTCGATCGCCGGCCCGCCTTCCGCGCGGCGGAACATCGTCTGCCCACTCACGATCCGCCCAGGCCGGTCCACGATGCGCAGAATGGACCGCGCCGTAACCGACTTGCCGCACCCGGACTCCCCCACGATACCCAGCGTCCGCCCCTCGAACACGTCAAGGTCGACGCCGTCCACCGCGCGCGTCACCCCCTCAACGCCAAAGAAATGCGTGGTCAGGCCGCGTACCGAAAGAATTGGTTCAACCATACGGGTCCGCCGCGTCGCGCAAGCCGTCACCCAGGAAATTGAACGCCAGGATCACCAGGATCACCGGCACCGCCGCCACCAGCAGCCATGGCGCCAGCGCCAGCGTCTGGATGTTCTGCGCATCCTGCAACAGGATGCCCCAGGAAATCGCCGGTGGGCGCAATCCCAGCCCCAGGAAACTCAGCGACGTCTCGCTGATGATCATCGCCGGCAACGCCAGGCTCACCGCGGCGATGATGTGGCTGGCGAAACTCGGCAGCATATGGTGGAAAATGATCCGCCCCTGCGATGCTCCGGCCAATTCCGCCGCCAGTACGAAATCCTCCTCCCGCAACGCCAGGAACTTGCCGCGCACCACCCGCGCCAGGTCCGTCCATGCCAGCAGGGAGATGATAATGGTGATGGCAAAATACACCTGCATCACGCTCCAATCATTCGGCAGCGCCGCCGCCAAGCCCAGCCACAATGGGATCGTCGGCATGGAGCGGATCACCTCGATCGCACGCTGGATCACCGTATCCACGATGCCGCCATACACGGCGGAAACGCCGCCCAGCAGCACGCCCAGGAACAGGCTGAGCGAGACACCGATCAGCCCGATCGTCAGCGACACGCGCGTGGCGACAACCAACCGCGAAAACAGATCCCGCCCCAGCAGATCGGTCCCCAGAAGATAAATCCCCTCCCCGCGCTGCGGATCTTTCAGCACCATCAGGTGACGGTCGGTTTCCATGCCCAGGAAGCTGTAGCTGTAGCCGCGGCCGAAGAACTCGATATAGACCTTGCGCGACGGATCGATTGTATAGACCACCTTGAACGTCTTCAGGTCACGCACGCCCTTGATGCCATAGACGTGGGGGCGAAGGCTGCCGTCGTCATCGAACCAGTGGATGCCCTGCGGCGCGATGTAGCTGGTGCGCGCATCCGTGGCGTGCGGGTCCGTCGTCGCCAAGAAGTCGGCGCCAATGGCGATCAGATAGAACAGCGCGACAACCACGAGGCTCACCATTGCCAGCTTGTGACGGCGAAACCGCCACCAGGTGAGTTGCAGTTGCGTCGCGGTGGCGTGGCGCTCGGCCTCATTCACGGCGGGCTTGCGGCGGAACATCCCGAACATGCCGCTAGTCCATCTGGTGGCGCAGGCGGGGTTCCACCCACATCAGCACCAGGTCGGAGATGAAAGTGCCGATCACCGTCATCACGCCGAGCAGCAGCACGATGGTGCCGGCCAGGAACATGTCCTGCGCGATCAGCGCCTTCACCAGCAGCGGCCCCACCGTGGGCAGCCCCAGCACGATGGAGACGATGATGCTGCCAGAAACGAGATACGGAAACAGGTACGCGATGTTGGACGCGAACGGGTTCAGCGCCGCCCGTACCGGGTATTTCAGAATGGTACGGCGTTCCGACAATCCCTTGGCCCGCGCCGTCACCACATAGGGCCGTCGCAACTCATCCAGCAAATTGGCGCGCATGATGCGGATGAGCTGCGCCGTGCCGCCCAGCGCCAGGATAATCGCCGGCAAGGGCAGGTGCTTGATCAGGTCCCAGACTTTCTCAACGCTCCACGGCGCCAACGCCATCTCCGCGGAGAACAACCCGCCCACGCTGGCCCCGAAGAAGCGGAACGCCAGGTACATTACGATCAGCGCCAGCAGGAAATTCGGCACCGCGATGCCGATGAACCCCACCAGCGTGAACGCATAGTCGGCAAACGAATACTGCCGCACCGCGGAGAAAATCCCGATCGGCAGCGCCAGCCCCCAGGTGATCACCAGCGCCGCGAAGCTCAGCAGCAAGGTCAGCCAGATGCGGTCGCCGATCACCTCCGTCACCGGCCGGCGCCATTCCATGGATTCACCGAAATCGCCTACCAGGATGCGGCTGATCCATTTCCAGTATTGCACGTAGAACGGTTGCCCCAGCCCGTACAGCTGCCGCAGCCCCTCCGCCTCCGCCGCCGAAACGGCGCTGCCGGATGCCGCCAGCTGGGCGATATACGCATCCACAAAGTCACCCGGCGGCAGCTGGATGATCAGGAACGACAGCACCGAGATCAGGAACAGCGTGAACAGGCCCAACAACAGGCGCCTGGTGATGAACGCGATCACGGTCCCGTCGTTCCTTCGCGGCTCAGGACTTGTAGTACCACGTCGCCGGGTGGGCACCGCCAGGTGTGCGACAGTGCTGGGCAATGCACACGCGGCCGGGGATGTTCGCCAACCGCCGGCTCGCCAGCCGCACACCCATCAGCGCCGGGGACTGGCCGCAGATGCCGATGTGGAACTGCTGGTCCACCATGATCTTCCAGATTTCCTGGGCGGTCTTGTTACGCTCCGCTTCCTGCTGCCCGGCGGCGGCACGGAACAGTTCCAGCGCCTTCAGCATGTGCGGATCGGTCGGCTTGGTGCCCTGTGCGCCGCCCGACGTATACCACTTGGCGTGCTCTATGCCGAAGGCGCCGTTGGTGACATCGACCGGCAGCGCCCAGACAGGGAACAGGTACAGCAGTTCCGTGCCGCCATTGGTCCACACGAAGATCTGGTGGTCACCGCTCGCCATGCGCCTGAATGCCAGGCCACGTTCCTGTTCCTTCACATCGCCGAAGATGCCGATCTTGCGCCAGTGCTGCGCGATCATCTGCGCATGCGCCGGCCAGTCCAGGAACGCCTTCACCGCCGTCAGCTGGATCACCAGCCGCTGGCCGTTATCGGTGCGCAGGCGGAAGCCCTCGCTGTCCTTCTTGGTCAGGCCCAGCGCATCCAGCATCTTGTTAGCCTGCGCTACGTCCAGCACGGACCATTTCTTACGCCATTCCGGGCCGGGGCTTTCCGGCATCGCCTCCGCCGGCGCGGTGGAACCCGGCGTGCCGAGCCCGAGCCAGAACGTCTCGTTCATCTGGTCGCGGTCGATGCCGAGCGACAGCGCGCGCCGGAAATCGGCGTTGGCAAGCCACTTGCCCACCTCGGGATCGGCGGTGTGGTTCATGTTGATGTGCAGCGTGGTGTCCGCGCCGTTATAGGCCAGGTCCAAGTGCACGTCGTACTTGCCGCGATCGCGGTTCTCCAGGATCACCGGCAGCTTGGCCAGGTCGATATGGCGCTCCTGCAGATCGTATTCCCCGGCCATGGCGCGCAGGTTGGCCACCTCGATGTTCTCGGCCAGCGTCATCACGACATTGTCGATATAGGGCAGCTGGTTGCCGTCCGTATCCACTGCGTAATAGAACGGATTGCGCTCCATCGCCCAGGTCGGCGTGTTGATCGGCCGCGTGGTGCGCCACGGGCCCAGGATCGGCAGCTCGGGGTTCAGCTGCCAGTCCTTCTTCACGTGCAGCATGCGCACCCAGGTATCGAAACCGGCTTCCTTCGCCTTGCGGTTCACCTCGGCCTCGGAGCTGTACTTGGGCAGGAACTGCTTCAGGTAGTGCGCCGGCGCATAGGCGCCGAAACTGTTGCCGGAAGACTGGCGCACCGCCTGCCCGCCGCCGATCAACGTGTCCCCGGCGATCATGGACGGGAACAGGTAGTACGGGTTCTCGAACTCGAAGCGCACGGTGGTCTCGTCCACCTTGACGATTTTGCCGGGCTTGCCGCCAGCGGACATGTCGGCGATCGGCGCTGGCACGACCTCCTTGTTGTTGTAGATGTCCTCGAACCAGAACACGAAGTCATCGGCGGTGAACGGCGCGCCGTCGGACCAGCGCATGCCCTTGCGTAGGGACAGGGTGAAGGTGCGCCCATCGGCGCTCAACTCGTAGCTCTTCGCGACCGACGGCACGATCTTGGACCCGGTGAAATCCCAGAACAGCAGCTTGTCGGAGGCGTTGATGCGGTTACCGTTCTCGCCATCGGACGGGCCGATGAAGGCCCGGCGCCAGGTACCGCCATACTTGCCGGTGGATTCCAGCGGCTTCAGCACCAGCGGTTCGGCCGGAATGCGCTGCGCCACGGGCGGCAGTTTGCCGTCCTTCACCAGGGCGGCCAGTTGCGGCGCTTCCTTGAAGGACGTGGGCTTGGCATCGGAAATGGTGACGCCCTGCAGGGTGCCCACCAGGCCGGATTCCTGGAACTTGCTGGTGCCGGACACGGCCTGCGCCAGCGCCGAGGCGCCGGGCGCCATGGCCAGCAGGGATGCGTAGCCCAGGAATTGTCTGCGTGTGCTCATGGAGCCGTCTCCCCTGTTTGAAAACCTGAATTCGCCCGGTGGGGGCGGTTGCAGCCTCTATAGGGGGAAGTCGCCCCTGCTGTCACCGCCCATCGGTTGCCCCCGCTTGCATCCGCTGGACGGGCGCCACAGCATGGCGGCGACAGGGAGATTGCGAGCGATGAAGCTTGGCGGCGTGATGTTCTTCACCACCTATTCCATGGACCCGGCACGGCTGGGGCGGGAGTTGGAGGCGCGTGACTTCGAATCCCTCTGGGTGCCGGAGCACACGCATATTCCGTTGAGTCGGAAAACCGCCTACCGCATGGGCGGGGCGCTGATCCGGCCGTATTACGATATCTACGATCCGTTCCTGTCGCTGAATACGGCCGCCGCGGCAACAACGCGGCTGAAGATCGGCACCGGCGTGTGCCTGGTGAACCAGCGCGATCCGATCACCACGGCGAAAATGGTCTCCACTATCGACCAGCTCTCCAACGGCCGCTTCCTGTTCGGCGTCGGCGTGGGCTGGAACCAGGATGAGATGGAGAACCACGGCACGGTATTCGCCCAGCGCCAGAAGCTGACGCGGGAACGGATCGAGGCGATGCAGGCGATCTGGACCACGGACGATGCCGAGTATCACGGCGAACTGGTCAATTTCGACCCGATGAACCAGTGGCCGAAGCCGGTGCAGAAGCCCTATCCGCCCATCATCGTCGGTGGCGCCTTCCCGCACGGCGCCCGCCGCGCCATCCGCTATGGCGACGGCTGGATTCCCCGCGCCGACCACTTCGCCAAGGACCAGCTGGGCCCGATGCTATCGCAGTTCCGCCAGATGGCGAGCGAGGCGGGGCGCGATCCGGCGTCCCTCCCCGTCAGCATCTTCCGCGGTCCGGAGGATATCAACGTATTGCGCATGCTGCGCGACATCGGCGTGGACCGCGTGGTGTTCACCATCCCGGCGGAGAAGGAGGACACGATCCTGCCGCTGCTGGACCGCTGGGCGAAACTGCAGGACCAACTGGGGGCCGGTTGATGGCGCTGCCTCTGGACAAGGGCATCTTCGGCCGCCTGCGGCACGACGCGGGTGAAGCGTGGGAAAGGTATGTGCGACATCCGTTCGTCCTCGCCCTCGGCGCCGGCACCCTGCCCCGCCCCGTCTTCCGGCATTTCCTTCAGCAGGACTACCTATTCCTGATCCACTTCGCCCGCGCCTACGCGCTGGCGGGTTTCAAGAGCGACACGCTGGCCGATCTGCGCGCCTCCGCCGCCGCCGTCTCCGCCATCGTGGACGTGGAGATGCCGCTGCACGTCTCCTACTGCCGGGACTGGGGCCTGACCGAGGCGCAGATGGAAGCCGAGCCGGAAGCGCTGGAAACCATGGCCTACACCCGCTTCGTCCTGGAACGCGGCCTGGCCGGCGACCGGCTGGACCTGGATGTCGCGCTGGCGCCCTGCGTCGTCGGCTACGGCGAGGCCGTGGCGCGCCTGCTGGCGGACCCCGCGACGAAGCGCGGCGGCAACCCCTACGACGCCTGGATGGATGCCTATGCGTCCGACGAGTATGTCGCCGTCGCCTCCGCCGCCATCGACAACCTGGACCGGCAATTCGCCCGCCGCGGCGGCGAAGCCCGGTACGAATCCCTGCTCGCCACCTTCAACGCCGCGACACGGCTGGAAGAAGCCTTCTGGGAAATGGGCTGGCGCCAGCGCGGCTGATCCACCCCCGCGAAATCACGCCGGCCTGGCGCCTTTTCACACTCCGCCGCCTTGGCGCGCGCAGCCGCCCGCCACATAATTAAGTCAACGCCCGTTCCCGACCGGCCAGGGGATAAGGACAATGTTCCCCCAACCGGTCGTCGACCCGGTCGTATTTCCGCCGAACCCGGAACGAATTCGGCGCCCTACTTCTTCCCCTTCCGCTTGGCTCCGGCCGGCGCCGGCGCCACCGAAAGCCCCCGCAGGAACTGCGTCCGCGCATTCGCCCCGGCGGAGATATAGGCGTGGTCATTGCCAGACAGGATGAACTGCGTGCCCATGCTCACGTAGCGCGTCGCGTTCTCGGTATCGTATACACCGCCCATCCCGGCGAATTTGCCATGCTTGCGGCAGGCGGCGATCACCTTCGCATAGGCGTCCACCACCTTCGGGTGCCCCATTTGGCCGGAAATACCCAGTTCGGCAGTAAGATCGGAGGTGCCCATGAGCAGCACATCCACCCCATTCACCGCCGCGATGGCATCGGCGTTGGCGACGCCTTCCGGGCTTTCGATCATCACCACGGTGAGGATCTCCGCGTTCATCACCTTCTGTGCCTCGGCCGTGGCGGGCGGGCGGTAGGCGTAGGCGGCGGGCACGCCGCCCCAGGAACGGTGGCCCTGCGGCGGGTAATGGAAGGCATCGGCGATGCGCTTGGCCTGCTTCACCGTATCGACATGCGGAATCACCAGCCCGAGCGCCCCGTTGTCCAGCATGCGCGTGCCCTCGTCCAGCGCGTCGGCGCAGACCCTCACGATGGGGGTCATGCCAACCGGCAGGGCCGCGAGGCAGAGCTGGGTGGCTTCCTGGACGGAGAAGGCGCCATGCTCGCAATCGATGAACAGCCAGTCATGCCCGGTGGCCGCGGCGAGCAACGGGGTGGCGGTGGTGCGCAAATGCGTCACGCCAAAGCCGAGTGCCAAGCCGCCGGCGGCCATCTTGGCGCGGGCGTTGTTGGGGTAGGTAACGGACATAGGACGCCTCCTCCGGGTGACTTTGTGTGATCGCAGGCGAGCATGCGGGGACCGTGCGGTCAACCGTTGTGAGGGTCCCGAAAGCCGGGTAGAACGGCCGCGATGACCGGAACATTTCAGGAACCTTTCGCCGGCTGGTTCGCCGCGCGCGGCTGGACCCCGCGCCCGCACCAGAAGGCCATGCTGGACGCGGCACACGCGGGCGAACACGCCCTGCTGATCGCGCCCACCGGCGGGGGCAAGACCCTGGCAGGGTTCCTGCCCAGCCTGATGGACCTGCACGCACAACCGCGCGAGGGACTGCATACGCTGTATGTCTCCCCGCTGAAGGCGTTGGGCGTGGACGTGGCGCGGAACCTCACGGCGCCCGTGGCGGAGATGGCCCTGCCCATCACCATCGAGACGCGCAGCGGCGATACCCCGGCCAACCGCCGTGCCCGGCAGCGCGAAAAGCCGCCGCAGATATTGCTGACGACGCCAGAAAGCCTGGCGCTGCTGGTGTCCCAGCCGGATGCAGGGGTGCTGTTCGGCGGGCTGGCGCGCGTGGTGGTGGACGAGGTGCACGCGCTGGCGGGGACGAAGCGTGGGGACCAATTGGCGCTGTGCCTGGCGCGGCTTGCCACGTTGGCACCGGCGGCGCGGCGGGTGGGGCTGTCCGCCACCGTGGCGCATCCGGCTGCGCTGCTGGCCTGGGTCGGCTGCGGGGAGGCTGTGCGGCTGGTGGAGGAGCGCGATGGCCCCCCCCCTGCCCTGTCCATCATGCTGCCAGAGGGAGAGCTGAAATGGGGCGGGCACATGGGGCTGGAAAGCGTGCCCGGCATTTTGGCGCGGATACGCGATGCGCGGATGACCATCGTGTTCGTCAATACGCGGGCACAAGCGGAACTAATTTTCCAGGCGCTGTGGAAGCTGAATTCGGACACGCTGCCGATCGGGTTGCACCATGGCAGCCTGGACGTGGCGGCGCGGCGCAAGGTGGAGGCGGCGATGGCCGCCGGGAAACTGCGCGCGGTGGTGGCGACGTCCTCGCTGGATCTGGGCATCGACTGGGGCGATGTGGACCAGGTGATCCAGGTCGGTGCGCCGAAAGGCGTTTCCCGGCTGTTGCAGCGGGTGGGGCGGGCGAACCACAGGATGGACGAGACATCAAGCGCGCTGCTGGTGCCGGCGAACCGGTTCGAGGTGCTGGAATGCGCCGCGGCGATGGAGGGCGTTGCGGCAGGGGAACTGGATGGCGATGCGCCGCGGCCGGGCGGGCTGGATGTGCTGGCGCAGCATATCCTGGGCGTGGCGTGCGGCGGGCCGTTCCTGCCGGATGACTTGTTCGCAGAGGTAACACGCTGCCAGCCCTATGCCGGACTATCACGGCGGGATTTCGATGATGTTCTGGGCTTCGTGGAAAACGGCGGCTACGCACTGCATGCGTATGACCAGTACCGGAAACTGTTCCGCGATGCGGAGGGGCGGGTGCACGTGATGTCGGAGCGCGTGGCGCGGCAGCACCGGATGAATATCGGCACCATCGTGGAGGCACCGCTGCTGAAGGTGCGGCTGGGCGCCCACGGGCCGGTGCTGGGAGAGGTGGAGGAGTATTTCGTCAACTTCCTCACCGCCGGGGATACTTTCCTGTTCGCCGGAAGGCTGCTGCGTTTCCTGCGCGTGCGGGAAGCGACGGTGGAGGCGGCGGATGGCGGCACGGGCGAGCCGGCGGTGCCGGCCTATGCCGGCGGGCGGCTGCCGCTGACGACCAACCTGGCGAAGCGGGTGCGGGCGATGCTGCAAGCGCCGCGCGAATGGGAGCATTACCCGGAACCGGTGCGGGAATGGCTGCGGCTGCAACGCGGCGTGTCGCGCCTGCCCGGGCCGGGGGATTTGCTGGTTGAGACGTTTCCGCGTGGCGACCGCTGGTTCCTGGTGGCGTATTGCTTCGAGGGGCGGAACGCGCACCAGACCTTGGGCATGCTGCTGACCCGGCGCATGCAGCGCTTCGGCCTGGCGCCGCTGGGGTTCGTGGCGACGGACTATGTGCTGGCGGTGTGGAGCGCGAACCAGCCGGTGGACGTGGCGCAGCTGTTCGCGCAGGAGATGCTGGGCGACGATTTGGAAGAGTGGATGGCGGAAAGTTCCATGCTCCGCCGCACCTTCCGCAATGTCGCGGTGATCGCCGGGCTGATCCAGCGGCACCATCCCGGCGTAGAAAAGAACCGCAAGCAGGTGACCGTGAATTCCGACCTCATCTACGACGTGCTGCGCAAGCACCAGCCCGACCACATCCTGTTGCGCGCCACACGGGCGGACGCGGCCGGCGGGCTGACGGATATCTCCCGCATCGGCGGGATGCTGGAACGCATTCACGGGCGGGTGGTGCACATGGCGCTGTCGCGGGTTTCTCCGCTGGCGGTGCCGGTGTTGCTGGAGATAGGACGGGAAAGCGTGCGCGGGGCGGAGGACGAGGATTTCCTGCTGGCGGAGGCCGAGACTCTGGTGGCGGAGGCGATGGGCCGGGCGGAGCCGCCGCCGTTCCGGCCGCGCGTGGACACGCGCAAGCTGCCGGCGCGTCAAGGTGATCTCTTTGCGCGGAGGGCGACGCGCCGATGAGCGCGGCGCCGATCCATCTGGCGGGGGAACGGCTGATGCTGGACCCCGCCGGAGCCCTGTTCTGGCCGGTGCGGCGGGCGTTGGTGGTGGCGGATTTGCATCTGGAAAAGGGCTCCGCCAGCGCGCGCGGCGGGAGCCTGCTGCCGCCCTTGGATACGCGGGAGACGCTGGAGCGGCTGGCGCTGCTGGTGCGGCGCTATGCGCCGGAGGTGCTGATCGCGCTGGGCGACAGTTTTCACGACGTCGGCGGCGCATCACGTCTCGCGGCGGCGGATGCGGACCGGCTGGGGATGATCGTGCGCGGACGGCGCATGGTGTGGGTATTGGGAAACCATGATCCGGAGCCGGCGGGCAATCTGCCTGGAGAGCATGTGGACGAATACGCCGATGGCAAGCTGGTGTTCCGCCATGAGGCGAAGCGCGGCGCGATGGGTGAGATCAGCGGCCATTTCCACCCCAAGGCGCGGGTGCCGGCGCGGGCGGCGGAGATTTCGCGGCCCTGCTTCGTGGCGGACGCGCGGCGGGTGCTGATGCCGGCCTTCGGTGCCTACACCGGCGGGCTGGATGTGAAGGACGTCGCCATCGCCCGGCTATTTCCGCGCGGCGGGCGGACGTTCCTGCTCGGGCGCGAGCGGTTGTTCAGCTTCCCGTTATCGGATGTTCGTTATGAGCGTTGACACCTCCCTTGCCCTGCTGTGGTTCCGGCAGGATTTGCGCCTGGCCGATCATGCGGCTTTGCAGGCCGCGTGCGCGTCCGACCGGAAGGTGCTGCCGGTATATGTGCTGGACGATGCGGCGCCGGGGCGCTGGGCGATGGGTGGGGCATCGCGCTGGTGGCTGCACCATTCGTTGGCGGCGCTAACGGACGGATTGCGGGCGACAGGCGCCCCGCTGGTGCTACAGCGGGGTGAGACGGTGGCGGCGCTGGCCGCGCTGGCCACCGAGACCGGCGCGACGGAATTGTACTGCGGCGGATCCGTGGAACCGTGGGGGCGGGCGCTGGAACGGCAGGTGCACGACACGCTGGCCGGGCGCGGCGTGAGGGTGCGGCGGTTTCGTACAACGACGCTGTTCGACATGGACACGATCCGCACCCAGGCCGGGGGCGTGTACGGCGTTTACACGCCATTCTCCCGCGCCTGTTTCGCCGCGGATGCACCACGTGCGCCAGTGGCCGCGCCGACGCGGATCAACGGCGCGGAGGCGGCATCCGACCGGCTGGAGGATTGGGGGCTGTTGCCAGGCAAGCGCGACTGGGCCGGCGGCCTGCGGAAGACTTGGCGGCCCGGCGAGGACGGGGCGCGGGCGGCGCTGCGGCGGTTCCTGGAGGAAGCCGTGGCGACCTACCACGACCGTCGCGATTTTCCCAGTGAGGCGGCGACGTCCCGCCTCTCCCCTTACTTGCATTTCGGGGAAATCTCGGCGGCCACCGTGTGGCACGCGGCCCAGGCGGTGGGAGATGGGCGCGGCGCCCAGAAATTCGTGCTGGAACTGGTCTGGCGGGAATTTTCCCAATACCTGCTGTGGCACCACCCGGCCCTGCCGGAGGTGCCGCTGCGCCCGGAATTCGCCGCCATGCCGTGGCGGGACGATACGGCCGGATTGCAGGCCTGGCAGCGCGGGCGGACCGGCGTGCCGATCGTCGATGCCGGGATGCGGGAGTTATGGCGCACCGGCTGGATGCACAACCGCGTGCGGATGATCGTCGCCAGCTTCCTGGTGAAGCACCTGCTGGTGGACTGGCGCGCCGGGCAGGACTGGTTCTGGGACACGTTGGTGGACGCCGACCTGGGCAACAATGCCGCGTCCTGGCAGTGGGTCGCCGGCTGCGGGGCGGACGCGGCGCCGTGGTTCCGCATCTTCAACCCGGTGCTGCAAGGTCGGAAATTCGACCCCGATGGCGCCTATGTACGGCGCCATGTGCCGGAACTGGCGGAGCTGCCAGATGTGCATATCCACGCGCCGTGGGAGGCGCCGGCCACCGTGCTGGAGCAGGCCGGGGTAGCGCTGGGGCGGACTTATCCGCGCCCCATCGTGGACCTGGCGGAAGGCCGGGCACGGGCACTGGCGGCGCTGAACGCCGTCTCCTCCCGCAACGCTTGAATCGGGGCCGGCGGGGTCCCACAGTCTTCCATCCACGGGTTCCGAGTCGCATGTCGCACGCCGATTTTGTCCATCTGCGCGTCCATTCCGCCTATTCGCTCAGCGAGGGCGCGATCAAGGTCGACAAGATCGCCGCTATGGCCGCCGACCAGCGCATGCCGGCGGTGGCAATTACCGATACCGCGAACCTGTTCGGGGCGCTGGAGTTTTCGCAATACTGCTCCGGCAAGGGCGTGCAGCCGATCGTCGGCTGCCAGATCGGGCTGACACGGGAGGAAGCGCCGCGCCTGGCGCCGGACCAGATTGTGCTGCTGGCGCAGAACGACGCGGGGCTGGCGAATTTGCAGCGCCTGTCCTCCTTCGGGTTCCTGGAGACGGATACGGGGCTGAAGCCGCAGCTGACGATGGAGCGAATCGCGGCGCATGCGGAAGGGTTGCTGCTGCTCACCGGCGGCAGCACTGGGCCGCTGGCGCGGCTGCTGGCGGAAGGGCAGCAGGATGCCGCCGCGGCGTTGCTGGCACGGATGACTGAGGCGTTTCCGGATCGCGTGGCGATGGAGCTGCACCGGCACAATCTGGCGTCGCAGCGCGCGGTGGAGCCGGGGCTGATTGCGCTGGCCG
>Ga0315912_10003189_pt1 | contig 16538 bp, 11 predicted proteins | sample VfabasoilMG_FD_204469 | JGI IMG/M metagenome (GOLD analysis project Ga0315912, IMG submission 204469) | Garden soil microbial communities collected in Santa Monica, California, United States - V. faba soil | ecosystem: Environmental > Terrestrial > Soil > Garden | place: USA: California... | reverse complement strand
GTATTGCCATTCGTAGATCCCACTCTGCGCGACGGGCAACCCGGTGTGAATCGTCGTGACATGCGCCGCCGTGGTCGAGGGGAATTGCGCCGTTAACTGAGCGACCTGCCCCGCGCGCACGATGTGTTGCAAAAAAGGCGAACGTTCCTGATGTTGTTTAAAAAAACGCCACCCAAAAGCGTCAATGAAAAAGAAGATGATGGTTTGATAACGCCGCGCCCACTCGCCCAACACGTCCGGCGCGAGGGGTGACGCGCCGCTCCCCGTGAGCAGATGCAACACGGTCGCCGGAAGGTCGGCAAAACAACGCGCGTTGTAGAGCGGCTTGACGAAGGCGGGGGACACGGGCGTTAAATCTTCACCAAGCGCGCCTGTCGCCCTTCAAATTGGGTGACATAGTTCAACCCCGCCTCGCGCGCGATCTCCAGCGCTAGATCGAGGTGCGCGCCGAGGTGTTGTGGCTCATGGGCATCTGAACCAAGCGTGATGCGTTCGCCGCCGAGTTCGGCGTACCACTTCAAAATGGTGAGGCCAGGCGTGAACAAGTTGGCCGCGGCGCGCGCCTCAGCCGGCGTTTTCCGTTTAAGCAACGACGCATTAATGTCCAGCGCGATGCCATGTTGGATGCAATGGGTCAGCGCGGCGCGGATTGGCTCGGCGTGGTCATGCGGGTCATAGCCGCCAAACAAACGCGATACGACGCGTAGTGGTAGATCGAAATGGCTGAGGATGTGAAAACCGCCGACACGGGTCATGCGCTCTAGTTCTTCAAAGTATTGTTGCAAGCCCACACCTTGCGGTTGTTCGGTGTAAAAACGTTTGTCAAAGACGCTCTCATCGCCGACCCAATGGAGTGAACCGAGGGCGTAGTCGAATGGATAGCGCGCGAGCATAGCCTGGGCTTCGGTCTGAAAACGATGCGGCTCGCCGAGCTCGATCCCGGCGCGCACCGTCAGCCGTCCGGCAAATTCGGCCCGACAACGTTCGAGTTCAGCATCCCATTCGTCCACGCGCAACCAATCGCGGCACTTCTCGCTGGGGTGCAAATCATAATGTTCGGTGAACCCAATTTCGGGGATGCCTTTGGCGACGGCGCTCGCGCACATCTCACGCATGACAGCGTGCGAGTCGCACGAAAAGCGGGTGTGCATGTGGTAGTCATGAGGGATCATGGGCAGTAGTCAGTAGCCAGTAGTCGGTAATCAGTAGTCAGAAGGGGAGTATAGCACGACGAAATAAAAACCGACTCTTTACAGAGTCGGTTTTTATTATGGCACAGAGTGGCATTACATCTCAATTACCGTTGTACCAACGGCAAATACAAATTCTGTTGCGATGGGCCTAACAACGCAAAAGGCGTGAAGTGGCAGATCGCGACGCTGACCGTGCGCTGGGCGACATCGCGCACATAGGGGCGGGGCGAGGGGCAAGAGGTCGCCGCATCCACCCACTGGTCGCCATCCCATAAGTACAGCGTCAACCCCGGCGCAAACACACCCGCGGCCTCGGCTTCGGCATAGTGGATCGTCACCGTGATCGGTTGGGCGAAAGTGAAAGTCTCCAAGCTCTCGGTGCCGCTCAAGACGCCCAGCGTGAAGGCGTGCCCCGCAAAGTTCAGGCCACCGGTGGAAGTCACCGGCGTTAAGAAGTGCCGATAAAGCACCGTCACCGAATTGGAAACGGCATCAGTGGGGAATTCAATGGTCGTCGTGACGCCGTTCGCGTTGGTGAACACCAGCGGCGGGTTCGTAGTTGGCCCAACCGTTGTCTCACCTCCGATGAAGACAGAACTCAACGGGATTTGAAGGCTTGGTGCGCCAAAGCTATTGCTATTGAGCGTCACTGCGCCAGTGTACATCACCCCGACCGTGAATGCGCTCGTATCCCATACCACTGTCAAGAGGCGTTGGCTCAACGCTGGCACACTGCCACTCAGTGGCGAAACGGTGAGCCAAGCCGGCAGGTCGCTTAAGTTAAAGTCCAGCGGGAGGCCGCCCGCATTGGTCAAGACCAAGGTCGTGGTGAGCGCCGTTTGGCCGGACAAGACGGCTTTGAGGTGGGGCAGAGGCACATAACGCGCTACGGCCGTGCTAGTCAACACTAATGGGGCGCTCACTGTCGCGCTCAAATTGCCCGAAGCCTGCGCCCCGGCCAGCACTGTCAATGCTCGTGGTAGCGGGCCAAACAGCATATGGTCTGCGTCCACAAACCAACCATTGCTCTTGTCGCTCGCCTTAGAAAAGAAACGGAAGCGCAGGAGAATCGCCTGACCCGCATAGGTGGATAAATCTATGTCAGTTTGGAAATAGTCGGCGTTATAGCCACCAAAGGCAGGGACATAGTTTGAGCCATCCCCGACCGTATCCGCCGTGGCATTGTAGCCGTTGTGGATCATCCGTGACCCCAAGTCAGTCCAGGTTGTGCCATTATCCGTGGACAGCTCGATTACCCCACCACTGAGATCTGATTCAGAACGATGGGTAATCATAAGCCGACTAGGCGCTATGGGGACGGTGATGGGCGTGCCGAGCACCAGGTCTTTGCGGCTGTATCCAATAGTCTCAAAAGCATGCCAGATTGGCCGATTCGGATCCCGCGGAACAATCGTCCTCAGCCACCCCGCCCCACCCACCCAATTGAGCGGAGGCTCACTGAGTGAAATGTAAGGCAGATTGAGGGCCTCGGGCACGCGCAGTTGGAACGTGCGCGTGAGGGAAGTGCCCGTCAGCACGGTCCCCACATTCCATTGGATCAAGCCATTGGCTTCGACGCCAGCGTTACTCGCCGAGCCCGCTACATAGGTCGCGCTCACAGGCACTTGCGCAGTGAGCACCATATTGCTGAAGATGGCTTCTCCCTGATTAATTGCAAGGAGGGTATATGTATAAACTTGCCCCGGATAACCTAGTTGGGGTAGCTGATCCAATCTAAAGCCCAGGGTCGGCGGCAAGGAGAAATCCGCTAGGCCATCGTACACATTTTCCAAATTACCCGAGACGGCCCGAAACCCCAACCCGCGCCGCGCGAACACTTGCCAGATCAGGGCTTGGTTGCGCCCGCCGGTGTTTGCCAAATCCGCTTCTAAAAGGGCGTTGCGCCCATCAACAAACGAGGGGTTGCAGGGCTGAAACTTCATCCCATCCAATACCAAGCGGATGGCTTGATTGTTACCCGCCGTGCCGTTGTACATGTCAGCGCTAAAGCCGTAACGATCCACATATGCCCAGTGTAAGTCCCACAACGTGGCGGCCCAAATTTCGCCAATGGCATGGACTTCATTGCTCGTGTCGGGCATGTTGTTATAGGTCAGTGGGTTAACCCCCAGATCAGTACTATAGGGGTAACTGCGGCTGCCTGGGCCGGTGATTGGCTGGAAAAGGACATACGTCCCCATACCACGGGCTTGCGGCCCGGTGTCACCCGGCTGGGCCAAAAAGGCTAACGCCAAGAAGTCGCTCCAGCCCTCGCCCATCCCACCTGACTCGGTGGCCTCCAAACATCCCGCGGCGCTCGGCCCACCGGTCAGCCGATTGGACACGCCATGTCCATACTCATGCAAAATGATCCCCGCATCAAAATCGCTGTCGCGCACCGGCGGAGGGGGCAAAACTAGCATGGCGGTGAAAGGCAAATTAGCTTTAAAAGCGACACCATCACTTTGCCGAACGGATACGACTGGGATAAAGATCCTTAAATCCGATCCGAACAAGAAGGGCGGCACGGCCCCAGCGCGATTATCAACAATGATCACGCCAATCGCCCCGGCGTTCTGAGCGTTGACCACCCCAACCGTGACACTACAACTACTACGATCAAGCAAGGCAATTTGATTGTCGAAAAAGCCGGCGCTAAACGCCTCACAGCCGTCGGTCGTCGTCATCACCCCATCGTTGGCCAACTTCACAGTGCCCGTGATCAGCGCCACCTGCGCGCCAAACTCGGCGTTGCCCGCCATATACGTGCCAGAGATCGCCGCCGGAGCCTGCACCATAATTTGCGGTGGGTCGCTAACACCTGTAAACACATACATTTGCATCCGCCCCGAAAGGCCATCCGGCGGCGTGGCGAAGTTGGCGTTATTGCTCTCTCCGAGCTCAAATCCGTCCTGAGCGTCGGCATGCACGAGGTCGCCGCCCGTGCCACCCCGCCCATAGGTGTTGTCTTGGAAGTTACCACTGACTTCGTCAAAGCCGTAGTTGTAGAGCAAGTCGTGACTGATGTTGTTCCAATAGAACAGATTCACAATGGCCGAGGCAACATATTCAGTCGGGTGTTGACTAAAGTTAATCGTGGGTGTGAACATCAGACTCGGCCCCCCGTCAGGCTGTAGGCCGGGGAGGGAGCCGAGTTCGGGGTCATCATCGTCGCCAAACCAATCTTCTTGGGCTAACACATTGTTACCGTGGGTCACAGTGTACTCTGGCCCGGCTTGCCCATCCGTGTCGTGCCAGCCATAGGGCGAGGCGACGGTGTTGGAGAGATAAGGATCAACCGCGATGGTGATTGGTCCGTGATTTGGGCTTTCAGTCGAGAAAGGGACGACGTTATAAGCTTCGCTCGCTACCCAATCGGCTTGCCCCAAGATGACACCGGTCACGGCATCCACTTGCACATTCCACCAGTGTTCGCCGCCCGCTGGATAGATCACCATATCCCATGCCAAGTGTAAGGTTTTGCCCTTCACCGCATAGTAGACCAACTTAATGGGGATGTCGTTTTGTGAGATGCCGCCTCCGCTAAGGCGCGCCGCCTGCGCTTTACCGCCGAGGCTTTGGCGCACAGTGAGGGTTGGGGTGGGCAACCGCAACTGTTCGGCGGCGCGTTCTACGGCTTGCATCGCCGAGAGCGAGCCAACCGCCAGCGCCGCCGCGGCTTGCGCGGCGGCGCCCGGCACAAAAGTTTGATGGGCGCTCAAGATCGCGCCGTTACGGGTGACGTTGGCGTTCGCTACCGCGTTCACCACTTCCAAGCCGTTCACTCGTTGACTCAGATAAACATGGGTGACGCCGTTGTGCTGGGTCAGGACTTCATCGGTCACAACGAGATCGGTGAGGTCAGCCGCCGCGAAACCTTGCGCCTGACCTTGTTCACGAAAATAATTCAGCACGATGTCGCGCGGCGCGCCGGCCATGGGGCCAGTGAGGAAACCGGGCGCGGGCGGAGCAAGCGTTGGAGCGGGTGGGACCGAAGCGCGGATCGCTTCAGCGCTTGGCGGGGCCGCACTCAATGAGGTCAACACGAGCGCTGCCGCTAAACCCAAACGTGCGACGATGGCAATTACCGAATGAGGCGAAGCGTGTTGTTTCATAAGTACTTTTCCTGTTTAAAGTCTATGAAAACCCTGGTAAGGCTAACTTCGTCAACCCACGAGGCTTTAGCTTGATGTACAGCGAATTCCTAATAAACTTACGCCTTCTTCGCCACGGCCACCCGACATTGCAACGTCGGGCGTGGCGCGCTAAACTACGAAGTTATTCTTTTACAAGCCCTTACCGTTGTACCAACGGCAAGTACAAGTTTTGTTGCGATGGGCCCAACAACGCAAAAGGCGTGAAGTGGCAGATCGAGACGCTGACCGTACGTTGGACTATGTCGCGCACATAGGGGCGCGGCGCGGGGCAGGAGGTCGCCGCGTCTACCCATTGATTGCCATCCCACAAATACAGCGTCAGCCCCGGCGCAAACACACCCGCGGCCTCGGCTTCGGCATAGTGGATCGTCACCGTGATCGGTTGGGCGAAGGTGAAAGTCTCCAGGGTTTCGGTGCCGCTCAAGACGCCCAGCGTGAAGGCGTGCCCCGCAAAGTTCAGGCCACCAGTGGAAGTCACTGGCGTTAAGAAGTGCCGATAAAGCACCGTCACCGAATTGGAAACAGCATCCGTGGGGAACTCAACGGTCGTCGTGACGCCGTTCGCATTCGTGAATACCAGCGGCGGGTTGACCGACGGGCCAACCGTCGCCGCGCCGCCGATGAAGACGGAACTCAACGGGATTTGAAGGCTCGGCGCGCCGAAGTTGTTGCTATTGAGTGTCAAGGTGCCTGTATAAGTCACCCCCACTGTAAAGGCGCTGGTGTCCCACACGAGCGTCAATGGAAGTTGACCTTGAGATGGCACGACACCACTGAGTGGCGAAACCGTGAGCCAGGTGGGCAAGCCGCTCAAGTTAAAGCCAAGCGGGAGGCCACCAACGTTCGTCAAGCTCAATGTGGCCGTGAGCGCCGTTTGGCCGGGGGCAATCGTCATCACACGTGGCAAGGGCCGATACTGCGCCACAGCCGTGCTAGGCACCAAGAGCGGCGCGCTCACCGTCACGCTCAGGTTGCCGGAGGCCTCGGCTCCCGCCAAGACGGTCAACTCAGGTTGCGGTGGGCCAAACAACATGTAGTCAGCATCCACATACCAGCCTTCTCCGCTTGTACCCGTATCTGAAAAGAAGCGGAAGCGGAAGAGCACCACTTGCCCTGCGAAGCTAGATAAATCTATCTCGGTTTGGAGATAGCCCCCACTTGAGCCGCCAAAAGCTGGAATAAATGACCCGCCATCATCTGCTTCAGTATTGTAGCCGTTGCGCGTCATCTGCGGCCCCAAATCGGTCCAGGTGGCTCCATTATCGGTTGAGATTTCTATCACCCCACCATCGTAACTGTATTCCGAGTTGTAGCGATGGTTGAGCTTGAGCAAGCCACCCACCGGAATAGTGACCGGGGTCGTAAGCGCCAATGCTTGTTCGCTGGGCGTATCCGGCTCGGAGGCATACCACACCTGACGGCCTTGGTCAGTGACGAATGACCATCCCGGCGCACCAATCTGGGTAGTCGCCCAACTGAGGGGGGAGTCACTCAAAAAGCGATGTTGCAGATTGAGCGCTTCGGGCAAGCGCATTTGGAAAGTGCGGGTCAGATAAGTGCTGGTCAGCACTGTCCCCACATTCCATTGGATGAGGCCAGTGGCTTCCACCCCACCCTGACTCGCCGAGCCGGCCACATAAGTCGCGCTCACTGGCACTTGTGCTGTGAGGACGGTGTTATTGAGAATGACCTCCCCTTGATTGCGTGCGACGAGCGTATAAGTAAAAGTTTGTCCTGGATAGCCCAACGTGGGTGGACGGTCAAGTTTAAAGCCTAACGCTGGCGGCAATGAGAAATCAGCGACGCCATCGTTTTCATCTTCCAAATCACCCGAATTGGCGTTGAACCCCAAGCCTCGGCGCGCGAAGACTTGCCAAATGAGGGCTTGGTCGCGCCCACCCGTGCTCGCCACATCGGCATCCAGCAAGGCGTTGCGCGCATCAATGAAAGACGGGTTGCACGGTTGGAACTTCATCCCATCCAACACAAGGCGGATCGCTTGATTGTTGCCCGCCGTGCCGTTATACATATCGGCGCTAAAGCCATACCGATTTACATACGCCCAATGTAAATCCCACAAAGTAGTCGCCCAGATTTCGCCAATGGCATGGACTCGGTTACCCGTGGTGGGCATACTGCCATAAGTCAGCGGGTTAACGCCCAGATCAGTGCTGTAGGGATAACTCCGAATGCCACTCCCGGTGGTAGGTTGGAATAGGGCATAGGTTCCCATCCCACGCGCTTGGGGTCCAGTGTCACCCGGTTGAGCTAAAAAGGCCAACGCCAAGAAGTCGCTCCACCCCTCACCCATGCCACCCGACTCGGTCGTGCCCAAACAGCCGGCGGCACTTGGCCCACCGGTGAGTCGGTTGGACACGCCATGCCCATACTCATGCAAGATGATCCCCGCGTCAAAATCGCTGTCGCGCGGAGTGGCTGGTGGCGGCAAAACGAGCGTGGCCGTGATAGGTAGGTTGGCCTTAAAGGTGACCCCATCCGCTTGCAATATGGACACGACCGGGAGGGTAATGCTGGGATCAATGCCGAACATCTCGGGTGGCACAGGGTCCACGCGATTATCGGCAATGATCACACCGAGCGCGCCCGCGTTTTGGGCGTTGAGGGCCTTGACGGTAAAGTTACACGAGCCTCGGTCAATCAGAGCGATTTGGCCGGTAAAAAAACCCGCGCCAAAGGTATCGCAGCCATCTGTGGTGGTCAGCACCCCATCGTTCGCCAATTTCACGGTGGCAGTGACCAATGCGACTTGCGCGCCAAACTCCGCATCACCGGCCATATAACTCCCAGCAATCGCCGGGGGTGCATGCACAACCACCTGTTTACTAGCATTATCTCCCTCCCATACAAACATTTGCATCCGTCCAGAAGTGCCATCGGGGGGCGTGCCGAAGTTGGCGTTATTGCGTCGCCCCACATCGAAAGCATCTTGCGCATCAGCCTGCACCGGGTCGCCGCCCGTGCCACCCCGCCCGTAGGTGTTATCTTGAAAGTTGCCACTGGCTTCGTCAAAGCCATAGTTGTACAGCAAGTCGTGGATGATATTGTTCCAGTAGAACAAACTCACCATCGCCGATGTGACGTACTGGGTCGGGTGAACACTAAAGTTGATCGTGGGGGTGAACAGCAAGCTAGAACCAGCGTCGGGTTGAAGGCCGGGCGTCGTATCGTTATCGCCAAGCCAGTCTTCTTGAGCCGAGACGTTATTGCCACGCGTGGTCGTGTATTCTGGCCCGGCTTGCCCATCGGTATCGTGCCAGCCATAGGGCGAGGCCACCGTGTTAGAGAGATACGGATTGACTGCAATGGCGACTGGCCCATGGTCGGGGCTTTCGGCCGGAAAGGGGACGACGTTATAGGTTTCGCTGGCTACCCAATCGGCTTTCCCCAAGATCACACCTGTTTCGGCATCTACTTGGACGTTCCACCAATGTTCGCCGCCTGTCGGGTAGATCACCATATCCCACGCCAAACGTAAGGTCTTCCCTTTCACCGCATAGTAGACCAACTTAACCGGGATGTCGTCTTGCGAAATGCCGCCCCCAGTGAGATGTGCGGCTTGTGATTTGCCACCCAGACTTTGGCGCACAGTAAGCGTTGGCGTGGGAAGCCCTAACTGTTCAGCGGCGCGCGCCACAGCTTGGCTCGCCGAGAGCGACCGCACCGCCAGAGCTTCCGTCGCTTGAGCGGCGGCATCCGGTACAAAGGTGTGATGGGCGCTCAAGATTGTGCCATCGCGCGTGACATTGGCGTTCGCTACCGCGTTGCTCACTTCCAAGCCGTTCACCTGTTGGCGGAGATAGACATGCGTGACACCGTTGTGGCGTGTCGGGACTTTGTCAGTCACGATTAAATCTATGAGATCGGCCGGGGCAAAACCTTGCGCCTGGCCTTGCCCACGAAAATAATTTAGCGCAATATCGCGCGGTGCGCCGTGCGTAGCGGGAGTGGGCGTCGGTTTAGCCAATGGCACAGCCCGAGTAGTCTCCGCGCGGGGCGGGGTCGCACCGAGTGAGGTTAACATGAGCGCCGCCGCTAAACACAGCCGGGTGACAATTGAGATGGCGGGGTTGATCGAGGCCGAGGGTTTCATAAGCATCGCTCCTTTGATTTAGCGACTGAAGGGCTGGCGATTGACCTCTGAAGTAGATTTCATTCGTTGGTTAAAGCCATGCGCTCGATGACCGACAGCGCCTCGGTGTTTTGGCGGAAGGCGCGCACATCTAAATAGCGCAGGATACAGAGTGAAGCCACCAGCATCGCCGCCTCGAGCCCAAAGACAACGAGATACCCACTCACTGGGCTCTGCGCGAACTGCGCCACCACATCGCGAATGACGCCACTGACGAGATTGCCCACCAACCGCGCTACCGCGTCGGCCATACCCCAGGCACCGATGAACATCCCCACCCCTGTGGGCGTCGTCATATCCAGCATCAAAGACAAATTGGAGACGGTAGCGAGCCCCGTCGCCAAACCTAACAGCATGACGCCCACATAAAAGACTTCTTTACTGCTGATCAGGCCGCTCAGCACAATCGTCGCAAAGGCTACCGTCGCGCCCCATGACCCCAACTTCACGATCAGCCGTTTATCTACGCGGCCTTCCAACGCCCCCGCCACCAGCAGACACAAGAGCGTGCAAGTCCCCCAAATCGAGGTGATGCGCGTGGTCTCTTTCACTTCTAAGCTAAAGGCCTGACCGGCGAAGGGCTCCAGCAAAATATCTTGACCAAGGATCGCGGCGAGCATCAAGACCAAATAGATGAAAAAGAGCAAGGCTTGGCGATTGCCCACTAAGGTTTTGGTAACGGCGACCCACGACATGCGCTCAGCGCCACTGGCGGCGGCGAAACGCTCTTCGAGGCCGATCAAGCCGAGCAAACCCAAGACCAATGCGACGCCCGCCACCAACCAAAAAGCGCGTGTCAGGGTTTCGGGCGAGAAGTGTTCCAACAAATTACTCAACCCAACCGCAGTGAAGATGATGCTGAGGATCATCAAGAAGAACATGATGGCGATGGTGCGCGATCGGCCCTTTTCGCCGGAGATTTCGGAGGCGAGGGAAAAATAGGACACGGTCGCAAAGTTAAAGCCCATGCCCCAGGCGCCAAAGGCCAGCACACTCAGCCCCAGCCCAACGGCCCATTGTTCTTTGAGCAAGAACGCCGCATACGGCGCGAGCGCCACCCCCACCGCGCAACAGACCAGCCCCAGCAAAATGTAAGGCGAGCGCCGGAAGCCGAAAATGGGATGCCGATCCGAATATGATCCAATCGCGACCTGAATGGGGGAGAAGAGATAGGGGAGCGAAGCCAGTAAGGCGACTAACGACGCGGAGAGCGCCAGTTCTTTGATCATGACGCGATTAAGTGTGCTTTGGATCGGCACGAGCGTCATGGCGACCGCGATGTGAATAAGACTCAGTTGCAAGCGTTTTAGGGTGAGATTGTTTTTCATACCAAACAGTTTTCCAAGAGGGGATAGAGAAACATCCTATCACGAAGTGCAGGATGGAGAGGAGGCGTTATAACGAGCGGCCTTCAAAGGTCTGCAGTTTTTCGCGCCACTCAATCGGGATAATGATGGAATGTTGTGCCACATAGTCATACGCCACTTGCACCGTATGCCCGGTGGCGACCTCTTCGTCTTTGACGGTTAGGCGATAGTCCATCTCTAAACTCTTGTTACCCAAGCGTGAGACGCGCATCGCCACTTCCACCGTTTGCCCGATGAACACTGGGCGTTTATAGACACACTTGGCCTCGGCGACGATTTGGCCGACCGCATTGAAGTCGTGTTGATTATTCCACAATCCGACGGCGATCACATATTGAAAACGCGCTTCTTCCATAAATGACAAATAGCGCGCATGGTTGAGATGGCCTTGCGCGTCTAGATCGGAATAGCGCACGGCGATAGGGAAGGAGAAATGAAAGTCGGTCATAGCAGAAATAGAAGGTAAAAACAACACAGGCCAGCGTTCGGCTGGCCTGTGCCGTGAGGAGGGCATTCAAGTATAACGTTTACACCGGCGGAGCGGTGAGCAACCCCACAATGAACAAGATAATGACGCCGAGGCCGGCCTGAATCCAAGCGTGCATGTTTAACATACGGGCCGCCTTAAGAAATTCGGGCGAGGGGGGCGTGCCGGGTTGCGGAGCCAATTTTTGCATGCGCCGCGGCAACACCATCCCCATATACACGCCGTTGCCGACCATCAGCAAAGCGACAAATGTTTTGACGCTGAGGATATTAATGCCTTGAAACACTTTGAACGTTTGGAAGATGGCCCCCGTTTGCAAAATGCCTGTCACGATCACGAGCCCAATGGAGCCCATCATGAGCGGCCCCATGCGTTTGGACATCGCACCCATAAATTGCATACGCGCGCCGGGGTCGAGCGCTTGTGTGGCGGGCATGATGACCAATGGCATGAGGAACGACGCCCCGACCCAAATACAAATCCCGATGAGGTGAAGCCAGAAGAGAACGGCAATATAGTAGTTCATGACGGTTTCCTAAATATGGATATACCCGCCCGCCAAACCATGCGCGGTTTCCATCAACACTTCGGAGAGTGACGGATGTGCATGGACATTGCGCGCGATCTCTTCGGCGGTCAGTTCCATGTTGTGCGCGAGGGTAAGTTCGGGCAGGAGTTCGGTCACTTCCGGGCCGATGAGGTGCGCGCCCAGAATCTCGCCATACTTTTCATCGGTAATGATTTTGACGAAGCCGCCGTAATCGTTTAACCCCAACGCCTTGCCATTGGCTTGGAAGTTGAACTTGCCAACCTTCACTTGATAGCCCTTCTCTTTAGCTTGCTTTTCGGTCAGGCCGAACGACGCTACTTGCGGATGACAATAAGTGGCGCGCGGCATAAAGGGATAATCGAGCGTCACGGTTTCGTGACCCGCGATATGCTCCGCGCACACAATCCCTTGCGCCGACCCGACGTGCGCCAACATCAGTTTGCCCGTCACATCGCCGATGGCCCACACGCCCGGCACATTGGTCGCCATGCGGTCATCAATTTGAATAAAGCCGCGTTCGATCTTCACGCCCGCCGCTTCTAAACCGAGGTTCTCCGAGTTCGGGCGGAAACCGATGGCGACCAACGTCTGTTCAGCTTCGAGTGTCTCTGAACCGCCGGGGCCGCTGACTTTGATCTTCACCATGTCACCGGAGGCATCAATGCCTTCCACCTTCGTGCTGGTCTTGAGGGTGATGCCTGCCTTCTCAAATTGCTTGCCCAATTCTTTGCTGATGTCTTCGTCTTCCAACGGCACCACACTGGGCAACATCTCCACAATCGTCACCTTCGCGCCGTAAGCGTTCCAGATGGTCGAGAACTCTACACCAATCGCGCCACTGCCAATGACCACCACCGATTTCGGCAGTTTCTCTTGCAAGATGGCTTCCCAATAGGTCAGCACTTTCTTGCCATCGGCCGTGACGCCGGGGATCATGTTGGCGCGTGCGCCGGTGGCGATGACAATGTTCTTGGCGTCAAGCGTTTTCTTGCCACCATCTTTATCGGTCACTTCCACGCTCGATTTGCTCTTGAGCAGGGCCGTGCCGAGATGCACCTCAATCTTGTTCTTCTTCATCAAGAACTCAACGCCTTTGGTCAGGCGATTCGAGACTTGCCGCGAGCGTTTCACCGCGGCGCCGAAATCCAGTTTGAGATTCTCAATGGAAAAGCCAAAGTCCTTCGCGCCATGTCGCAACAGTTCGGCGACCTCGGCGTTTTTGAGCAAAGACTTGGAGGGGATACAGCCCACATTCAGGCAGACGCCGCCCATCCATTGCTTGTCCACAATTGCCACTTTCTGCCCCAATTGCGCCGCGCGAATAGCGCACACATAGCCGGCCGGGCCGGCCCCGATCACGATCACGTCGTAAGTCATAGGGTTTGCTCCTTAATTTAGAATCCGAAAATTACAAATAAGTCTTATAGCGAAAACCATATCTGTAACTGATTTTGAAATTTGATAAATGCGGGTTCTTGGTGTCCTGCTAATGAAACTGTTTTAGCAAGCTGCAGGTAAATTGAGGACGAACGAGGCTTCTTGACCTTCCTCAAGGCCGCTTCCATTGCTTCCTTAGGCTTTTTAGGTTTAGATTGTTCAGAGGTTAAGAAATGGTGTTCTAATAACCATGAGCGTAATTTAATTTTTTGTTCACCCCAGCCAAGGGCCTCGTCTACACGAGAAGATTTTGTCCAAACCCATACTTCAAGCTCTGGGTCTAAAATTATAGCGGCTGACCTATCAGCCCATCCAACTTGCCGCAAATTGTTTTCAACATAGGCTTCTAATTCTGATCGTGGATCATTTTTGCCACAACCTTCACAATCAAAAACAACGAGGGCGAAATTATATTGATTGATGAATGTTCTTAAAAACTGTGAGCTGGTGTTAAGGCAACCTGGGTCTTTTTGAGGATGAAGAAAAATATCAAACTCAATTGCGCGGATACCCAATGCTTGTGGGCGTTGCAGTAGACCTTGAATAGTTGCCTCAATGTTTTTATCTGCTACTAAAACAATTAAATCCTTAGACATGATGCTCACCCCAATACACCTGCCGCTAAAAGCATCCCAAGATCAATTTCGCCTTTCCAATCTTTTAAAGCTGGGTGTAAATTTCCTATGACAATACTAGTTTCTCCATAAGCGGTTTTAGCAAAACACAAGACTTGATCAATGTTGGCGATACTTAATAAAACGGGTGAATGAGTCGCCAAAAGAATTTGGGCGTCATAAACTGATGACAATGAATGAAAAACAGTTTCGACTGCCTTTGGGTGAATACCATTTTCTGGCTCTTCAATCAAGTAGATACCTTTTAGATCCGGCAAATAAGCCGGTAATGTGAGAGCCAACAAACGCAATGTTCCATCTGAGACTACCCAAGAAGGGAGTTCAAGTCCGTTTTGATATTTAATTACCAAGTAACGATGGCGATCATCCTCGCGTTCAATAGTGCGAATATCTTCAATATCCGGCAATGCAGTTTGTAAATGAGCTATCCAATTAGCAAATCGCGTCACATCCTTTTTTCGCAGATCTTCTATTACCCATGGCAGGTTTGAACCATCTGGCTTAAACCTCAGGCCTTGTCCAGGAGGGCAAGGTTTGCGAATTAACAAGCTGTTAAGCACAAATTCTTGTACCCCTTCAACTAATAAGGCGCGCAACCATGTAGTCGCTGGAAACTGTGCCTCATCGGCAGGCAAATTACCCAATGCAGAGCGTTGTGCCCCTAATTTAAAAGCATATTGCCAACTTCTACCCTGCTCCTGTAAAAATTCAGTCCGGAAATAATCGTTGCCATCCCTAACTTTATTAACCACTGTCAGTGAGTTTTTTTCACCCTTAGAAATTAGAGAAGCTATTGTTTCGATAGCATTTGGAAACAAAGTAGGTTGAACATTTGGCGAAGCTTTAGCTTTTTTCAAAATGACACGTTCTTCAAAAATACTAATTTGTTGAGTCGACTCATCCAAACCAATTGCGAGTTCATAGCGCAAAGTGTCATAATTGCGTTGGTCTGGATCTGGCTTAGGAAAAATATGCTGGGGGATTTTAGCTTCAACTGCTAATTGAAATTGATCGCCACGTCCTAGCCATAATAAATCTTTAAAGTTGCCAACCCTTTCTCGAATAGTCGAGTCCAAACCGTTGGAAACTAATTGGCTTAGGAAAGAGATGACATCTAAAAAAGTTGTTTTCCCACTGGCATTAGGCCCAACCAAGATATGGAATGCGTTGAGGTTTTGATTGACATATCTTAATGAGCGGAAATTCAATGCTTCAATTCGAGAAATCATACAGGGCTTCCATTTGAATACATCACTTTGCCCTTGCTCACAACTTCGCGCAAGAAAAAATCGCCTTCTTTCAACCGCCATTCTAAATTGGCGGGCGTGCGAACCAAAACGTCTAAACCAAAAGGCCACGGCGAGAGGAAGCCCGAAATCTCCAACCGTTGTTCTCGGGGAGTGAGCGAAGTCTCCATGATCACCAGCAAATCCACGTCACTCGACGCGCGGGGTGTGCCATAGGCATGTGACCCGAACAAAATAATTTTTTCTGGGTCAAAGCGCTCCACAATGCGTTGCACCACCTCTCGGATGGCAGATTCTGGCACAGGGATGTCCACCCCAATTTGAGGTGGTTTGAGCAAAGGAGGAGCGGTGGAGGTGAAGCTAGACATCTTTATCAAAAAACAAACACACACGCCTTAGACATTCGTCCTACCCCCACCCCTCCAACATCTCCTTGATCTTCGCCACAAAATAATCCGCCGTCGCGCCATCCAAGATGCGATGGTCAAAAGTCAACGAGATGTAACACATCGGGCGAATGGCGATCACATCGCCGAAGTTGGGGTCGCTGATCACCACCGCACGTTTTTGGATCGCGCCGACGCCCAGAATGCCGCATTGCGGTTGGTTGATGATCGGCGTGGCGAAGAGCGAGCCACTGATGCCGTGATTGGTGATGGTGAACGTGCCGCCTTGCACTTCATCGGGCTTGAGGGCTTTGGCGCGAGCGCGTCCCGCGAGGTCGTTCACGACGCGCGCCATGCCCAGCAATGATTTGTCATCGGCGTTCTTGATGACCGGGACGATCAAACCATCATCGCCCAGTGAGACCGCCATGCCGATGTTCACTTCGCGCTTGAGCAAAATTTTGTCATCCGCAAAGGAGCTGTTGACGACCGGATAGGCCTTGAGCGCGGCGGCGGTGGCGACCATGAAGTAGGCAGTGAACGTCAGGTTCGCGCCATCTTTGGCAAACTGCGCCTTGTTCGCCTCGCGATGCGCGGTGATGCGGCTGAGGTCGGCTTCAAAGACAGTCGTCACATGCGGCGAGGTGTGCTTACTCTTCACCATGTGGTCGGCGATGGATTTACGTATCCCGACGACGGGGATAAAGTCACCGGAAGTAACAGTTTGGAGGCTTGGCGTGCTGGGTGCAACAGGCGCGGGTGGCGGTGGGGCCATCGCTGGCGTAGGGGCGGACGGAGCGGTCTTGGCGCGTTCTACATAATCCAGCACATCTTTCTTTGTGATGCGTCCACCTTGTCCGGTGCCCTTTACCTGATGCAGGTCAATTTTGTACTCATCAGCGATCTTTGCTACAACTGGCGAGATAAAG
>Ga0315912_10003188_pt1 | contig 16543 bp, 18 predicted proteins | sample VfabasoilMG_FD_204469 | JGI IMG/M metagenome (GOLD analysis project Ga0315912, IMG submission 204469) | Garden soil microbial communities collected in Santa Monica, California, United States - V. faba soil | ecosystem: Environmental > Terrestrial > Soil > Garden | place: USA: California... | reverse complement strand
AGCCGAAGTCGCTCGAGGGCAGCAGCAAGAAGTACACGCCGGCCGAGATCGACAACCTTCTCGCCCCGCCTGATTGGTTCCCGGAGGCGCACAAGCCCGCGCCGTCCATCGTCCAGAAGGGGCGCGGCGCCGCGCTTGCCTGCGGGTCCTGTCATCTGATGTCGGGCCTCGGACATCCCGAGTCGGGCGACCTCACCGGGTTCACGGCTGACTACATCGTTCAGCAGATGATCGACTTCAAGAATGGAACGCGCAAAGACTACGCGCGGATGAACGGCATCTCCAAAGAGGTGTCGGACCAGGAGTCGCGTGAGGCCGCCGAATGGTTCGCATCGCTGCCACGAAAGACGTGGTCGCGAGTCGTCGAGGCCAAGATGGTGCCGAAGACGTTTGTCGGTCAGGGACGCATGCGGTTCCTCGATCCGAAGGATAAAGGAATGGAGCCGATTGGCAACCGGATCATCACGGTGCCCGAGAATCAGGAGCTGGCGCGCCTGCGCGATCCGCGATCAGGGTTCGTGTCGTACGTGCCACCGGGCAGCATCGCCAAGGGCAAGGCGCTCGCCGAGACAGGTGGACGCAACAAGACGATTGCCTGCAATGTCTGTCATGGTGACGGCATGAAGGGGCTGGCCAACGTGCCGCGCATCGCTGGTCTGCATCCGATCTACGTTGCGCGTCAGCTGCATCTCTTCAAAGATGGCGGCAGGGCCGGATCTGATGCGGCGCTCATGAAGAAGCCGGTGATGCAGCTCACCGACGAAGACATCCTGAATATCTCCGCGTACGTCGGCTCTCTCTCGCCGGAATAGAGTAGGCAGTAGGCAGTAGGCGGTAGGCAGGTTGCTGCTTACGGCCTACTGCATACCGCATACTGTCAACGCATGAGTCTCTTTGCACGGAAACCAATAGCGGAGTTGCAACCTGTCGAAGGCGCGCACTCACTGAAGCGCGCCCTCGGCGCCGGCGACCTGATCATGCTCGCGATCGGCGCCGTCATCGGCGCCGGCATTTTCTCGTCGATTGGAACTGCGGCCGCCGGAGAGATTCGCCCTGATGGAACGGTCATCCGCGCCGCCGCCGGTCCGGCGCTGATCCTGTCGTTCGTGTTGCTCGGGTTCGTCTGCGGCCTGGCTGCACTCTGCTACGCGGAGCTCGCGGCGATGATTCCGCAAGCAGGCAGCGCGTACGCGTACTCGTACGCCACCCTCGGCGAGTTGGTGGCCTGGGTGATCGGCTGGGATCTCATTCTCGAGTACGCCGTGGGGAATATCGCTGTCGCCGTGGCATGGGGTGGGTACTTCAACTCATTCATGAGCGGCTTCGGCGTGACGTTTCCTGGATGGCTGACGCACGGTTATAGGGCCGTGACGTTGAGCTCCGATCCCGCCGTGCAGGCCCTGCTCGAGACCGCCCCTCGAGTTGGTGGCATCCCGATTCTTCTCAATATCCCCGCGTTCGCGATTGTCATGCTCGTCACCTGGGTCCTGCTGCTCGGCGTCAGGGAGAGCGCCCGCGCGAACAACATCATGGTTGTCGTGAAGTTGCTCGTGCTCGGTCTCTTTGTCGTCGTCGGCGCGATCCACATCGATACGGCCAACTACGTCCCGTTCGCACCGAATGGCTGGGCCGGCATGCATCAGGGCGCGGCCATCGTCTTCTTCGCGTACATCGGTTTCGACGCGATCTCCACCGCTGCGGAGGAAACAAAGAACCCGCAGCGGAATCTTCCCATCGGCATCCTCGGCGGCCTCGCCATCTGCACGCTCATCTACGTGATCGTTGGGATTGTTGCGACAGGTCTCGTCCCGTACATGGAGCTGCGCGCGGCCGATCCGCTCGCGAAGGCATTGGATGTTGCGGGGCTGAAGACAGCAGGCTGGATCGTGTCGTTCGGCGCCGTGGTGTCGATTACCGCAGTGCTGCTGGTCTTTCAGTACGGCCAGCCTCGCATCTTCTTCGCGATGGCGCGCGACGGCCTGCTTCCGGCGTGGGCTGCAAAGGTGAGCCAGAAGCGACGTGTGCCGCACATCACGACCTGGGCCACCGGCATCGTGGTTGCGCTCGGCGCTCTCGTCGCCGACGAGAACGAGATCTACGACCTCACCAACATCGGGACCCTCTCTGCCTTTGCCATCGTCTGTATCGGGGTGCTCGTGCTCAGGTATACCGAGCCAGATCGGCCGCGGCCGTTCCGCGTGCCGATGGTGTGGGCGGTCAGCCTGGTCGGGGCGTTCGCGTGCTTCTACACGATGCTGGGGCTGCCGCGAACGGCCTGGGAACGGTTCGGGATCTGGCTCGCCATCGGCGCCATCATCTACGCCTTTTACGGCTACAGGAATTCCCAGTTACGCCGGGTCCACAAAGCAGGACCCGGCCTACGCTGACCTGGTAGGGGGGCCTGTTCGTCGGACCCGCTGTGAGAGTTAGAATGGTCGTTTCGGACCATTCGGAAATTCCCCACTGGGTGCTATGGCTCACGATTGGATTGCGGTGCGCGGCGCTCGCGTCCACAACCTCAAGAATATCGACGTCGATTTGCCCCGTGACCGGCTCGTGGTTATCACCGGTCTCTCCGGCTCCGGCAAGTCGTCGCTCGCCTTCGACACGATCTACGCCGAAGGGCAGCGGCGCTACGTCGAATCGCTGTCGGCCTATGCCCGGCAGTTTCTCGAGCAGATGGAGAAGCCGGACGTCGATCTAATCGACGGCCTGTCTCCGGCGATCTCAATCGAACAAAAAACGACCGGTTCGAATCCACGATCGACCGTCGGCACCGTCACCGAGATCTACGACTACCTGCGCCTGCTGTTCGCGAACACCGGCACGCCGCACTGCTACAACTGCGGGCGAGAAATATCGTCGCAGTCGCTCGAGCGGATCCTCGATCTCGTGATGCTCTACCCGACGGATGCGCGCATCAACATCATGGCGCCCATCGTGCGAGGCCGAAAGGGTGAGTTCAAGAAGGAACTGCAGGCACTTCGGCAGCGCGGTTACACCAAGGCTCGGATCGACGGGCAGTTCCGATCGCTCGAAGAAGATCTGAAGCTCGATCGTCGCCGCAACCACACGATCGAGGTCGTCGTCGATCGGCTGATCGTGAAGTCGGGCATCGAGCGCCGCCTGTCCGAGTCGCTCGAAACGGCGCTCTCGCTCGCTGACGAGATCGTCGTCGTCAACACCTTCGACGGTGGTGATCAGCTTTTCTCTCGGCGTCTCGCCTGCGTGAAGTGCGGCATCTCCATGCCGGAGATGACACCGCGCGCGTTCTCGTTCAACTCGCCGCATGGCGCGTGCCCCGCGTGCCAGGGCCTCGGCGCGACGTACGACTTCGATGCGAAGCTCGTCGTGCCGGACGAGTCGTTGTCGCTGCTTGGCGGTGCGATTGCCCCGTGGGCCCGCGGAGATCGCAAGTTGGTGAAAGAGGCGGTGATGACATTGGCCCGCACCTACAGTCTCGATCCCGACGCGCCCTTCAGCAAGTTGCCGCGCAAACATCGCGAGCTGGTGCTATTCGGGCCGGCTGGAGCGGCAAAGCAGGAGAAGGTTGCCGCCAAGGCCGCGGCGCGAGTCGCCGCCGACGATGAGGAGGAAGACGACGACGAGGAGTTCGAGTTGCCGCGCCGTCGATCGACATCGAAGGCGGATGCGGATCCGTTCGGTCGTAACTTCGAGGGCGTCATCCCCAACCTGCGCCGCCGGTACGAAGAGGGCTCGTGGGCCGTTCAGGAGGACCTCGAGCCGTATCGAACGTTACGCGAATGCCCCACCTGTCATGGACAGCGGCTGAAACCGCAGAGCCTCGCAGTGAAGGTCAAGGGACGAGGCATCGCCGAGTACGTCAACCTTCCGATCAGCGATGCGGTGGCCGTCTTCGATGCGTTCGACCTGAGCGAGCGCGAGGCGCTCATCGCCGGGCGTGTGCTGCGAGAGATTCGCGAGCGGCTTCGATTCCTGGACGACGTCGGCGTCGGATATCTCACGCTGAACCGCAGTGCGGCGACGTTGTCGGGCGGTGAAGGACAACGCATTCGGTTGGCCACGCAAATCGGCGCGAACCTAACCGGCGTGCTCTACGTGCTCGACGAGCCGTCCATCGGTCTGCATCAACGCGACAACCGCAAGCTGTTGACGACGCTGTCGCGCCTGCGGGATCTGGGCAACACCGTGGTCGTGGTGGAGCACGATGAGGAGACGATCCGCACCGCCGACTACGTCGTCGATCTCGGGCCTGGTGCCGGCGAGCATGGCGGTCACGTCATATTCCAGGGCGAGCCGTCCCAGTTGATGGCGGACGGTCATGGGTCGCTCACGGGGGCCTACCTTCGCGGAGAACGGTCGATTCCGACGCCCTCGGCGAGACGTCCCAAATCGAAGGGCGAGATCGTCATCCGCGGTGCGCGTGCAAACAATCTTAAGAACATCGACGTCGCGATTCCCCTGGGCACGTTGACGGCGGTGACCGGCGTCAGCGGCTCTGGCAAGTCAACGCTGGTCAACGACATCCTGTATCGCTCTCTGGCCAAGACGATCTACCGCGCGGCTGCAGAACCGGGCCCGCACGATCGCATCGACGGCATCGGGCTCATCGACAAGGTCATCGAGATCGATCAGTCGCCGATCGGCAGGACGCCGCGATCGAACCCAGCCACGTACACCGGCATGTTTACGTTCATCCGCGAGCTGTTTGCGATGATGCCGGAAGCGAAGGCGCGCGGGTTCAGGCCGGGCCGCTTCTCGTTCAACGTCAAAGGCGGACGATGCGAGGCCTGTCAGGGGGATGGTGTCATCGCGATCGAGATGCACTTCCTGCCCGATGTGTACGTGACGTGCGAGCAGTGCAAGGGGCGGCGATACAACAGGGAGACGCTCGACATCCAGTATCGAGGGAAGTCGATCGCCGAGGTCCTCGACCTGACCGTCGATCAGGCGCTTCCGCTGCTCGAGAACTTTCCTCCGATCGCGAACAAGCTGCGCACGCTGCAGGACGTCGGGCTCGGCTACATCGAGCTCGGACAATCGGCGGTCACGCTCAGCGGCGGTGAGGCGCAGCGGGTGAAGCTTGCGCGAGAGCTCTCGCGGCGCAGCACGGGACGGACTGTCTACATCCTTGATGAGCCAACCACGGGTCTGCACTTCGAGGACACGCGCAAGCTGCTCGATGTCTTGAACAAGCTGGTCGATCAGGGCAATACGGTGGTGGTCATCGAGCACAACCTGGATGTGATTCGATGCGCAGACCACGTCATCGATCTCGGGCCCGAAGGGGGCGCCGGGGGTGGCCAGGTGGTTGCGTCCGGGTCGCCCGAAACGATCGCAGCGATCTCGACGTCGGCGACCGGTCAGTTCCTCACGTCATTGCTAAACGGGCACTCGGCGTGAGGAGTTGGGGTCAGACCCCGGGGTCTGACCCCGAACGTGATGTGGTTCGGCGGCCACAGGCAGGCGCGCAAAACTTGTGTCATAACGGCCACACCTGACTGATTTGTGATGATTACGCCTGGAGCATTGAATTAGCGTCAACGGCCTGAGCGCCAACGGGTTAATCATCAATCAGGCCGATAGGATGGTCATGGTATCTGGCTTGCTTTACGGACCGCTAGCCGGAACACACTGTGACCAGCTTCTCATCGCAACGAACGCTTCGCCGCGGCATCTCCTGCGCGGGTATTGGCCTCCATTCAGGCCGTAAAGTGACCCTCTCTCTTCGTCCTGCTCCGGCAGGATCGGGGATTCGCTTCCGTCGCTCGGACCTTGGCGGTCTCGAGCTGCCGGCGCAAGTCAATCACGTTGGCGCGATCAACTACGCCACGGGTCTCATGCGGGATGCCGTTCAGGTGGACACCGTGGAGCATCTGCTCTCCGCGCTCGTCAGCCTTGGCATCGATAACGTGACCGTCGAGTTGAACTCGCCTGAAGTGCCGATCATGGACGGCAGCGCTGCGCCGTTCGTGTACCTGATTCAGGAAGCCGGCGTGAAGACGCTCGATGCGCCGCGCCGCTATCTCAAGATTCTCCGGCCGATCTCTCTCACGCGCGGCGACAAGCGGATCGCGATTTACCCGTCCGATCACTTCAAGGTGACCTACAGCATCGCGTTCGATCACCCGATGCTGCGCCATCAGTCGCGAACCATTCGCCTCACTGAGGATGCCTTCATCGACGAGATCGCACCGGCGCGCACGTTCACCTTCCTGAACGAAGTCGAGATGCTGCGTCAGCAGGGCCTGGCGCTTGGCGGCTCGCTCGAGAACGCCATCGTCATCTCCGACACCGGTGTGTTGAACAACGGCCTGCGCTTCGACGACGAGTTCGTGCGCCACAAGATCCTGGATGTGATTGGCGATATGGCGCTCGTCGGCTACCCGATGATCGGCCACCTGGTGGCTCACCGAGGCGGGCATGCGCTGCACACGGCGTTTGCTGCGCAGGTGCTGGAAGAATCGGACGCGTGGGTGCTGGTCGAAGGAAGAGCGGATGCGGCTCAGGCTGTGCCGGTCCCGGTGACCGACCCCGTTCAGGCGAGCTAGCTTCGAGTCTTTAGCGGACGATCCTCCGCATATACGCCTCGAGCTTGTCGTTCTCGTACTTCACGGTATTCAGAAACAAACTCTCGAGCAGGTAGGCACGACGTTCACCGTCGTCCATCTGCTCGATCAGGTGATTGATCTCCCTGACCATGTCCTCGAAGGACCGCTCGAGCTCGCGGCGTGCCGTGACCTCACGATACAGCGCCTCCATGACGGCGAGGAGGTCGCCATCGAGCGGGATCTCGGCTCCGGTAGTGGTCTTGATGGTTCGAGTGCTCATACCCCGAAGCTCCTGATCGCCGACGCCTCGTCGGGATGAATCTCGAGAAAGTTCTGGGCTCCCGTCATCGAGAGCATGGTTTCGACGCGCTTTTGCACGCCCGAGAGCTTCAGCGCTCCACCCGCGGCATTGGCCTGCCGGTACAGGTCCATGAGGCAGCCGATCGTCGCGCTGTCCACATAGGTCACGGTGGACAGGTCGAGCAGCAGCTTCTTGTCGCCACCCCCGATGAGCGCCGTGATCGTGCTCGCGAACTCGGAGAGGATCGGATACATCAGCCGGGTCTCGTTGACGCGGACTATGGAGACGTTCTGGTTGCGCTCGGTCGTCAAATTCATCCTGATACTCCGGTTCTCGGCACAGCATCCTGCTCTTCACGCAGACGTTGGATCTGTCTCGCAAGTTCGGTCCGGCCCCGATTGATCCGGGATTTCACCGTTCCCTCGGGGAGGTGCAGCCGGTCGGCGATCTCCTGATAGGTCAATTCCTGGATGTCGCGCAGCATCACCGCCGTGCGCAGCGTCGGCGCCAGCTTGTCGAGCGCCTTGCGCAGCAGCTTGACGCGATCGCGTTGCTCGAGCTGCGTGTCGGCGCGGGTGTCCGGAGAGGCTGGTGCAAAGTCGCTCGGGTCAACATCCCGATTGATCGTCTCGCGCTCTTTGCGGACGGCGCGGTAGTGATCGATGCACAGATTGCGGCTCACGCTGATGAGCCACGTCTGAAAGTTCGCGCGACGGTCGAAGGTGTCGAGCGACTTGTACAACTTGAGGAAGACGTCCTGCGTGAGGTCTTCGGCCTGATCGTGACGGCCGACGAACTTGTACGCGACGTTGAAGACCTTGCGGCGGTACATCCGTACGATCGATTCCCACGCGGCCTGATCGCCATTCAGGCAGCGTTCGATGATCTCGTCGGTCACCTGTGTTGGAGAGGGCGCGTCAGCAGACATCACGAACAGATAGTCGCGCCTGTGCTCGCGCGCGATGCGAAGAACCGCAAGACGGGTCGAGGCTGATGTGAGATCCGGCGTTCGAGCCTGAAATGCAGGAAATGCGCGCATGATAACATGCGAAGGCTCGTGTACCTACCGTTCCAGCCCTCTCCTGCGGGCCTCCTCTGCGACCGCGTCAACGTGCACTCCATCGTCGAGGCCGTTGGCACGCCTGCGTATGTCTATAGCGCCGAAGCGATTCGACGCGCCTATCGAGACATCGACGGGGCGTTTGCCGAGTATCCGCACGCGATTCACTACGCGCTGAAAGCCAACTCGACTCTGGCGTTGCTGCGCCTGCTGCGCTCGCTGGGCAGCCGTGCGGACGCCAACTCGTGGGGCGAGATCGAAGTGGCGCAGCGCGCCGGCTTTGCGCCGTCAGACATCGTGTTCACCGGTGTCGGGAAGACGCGCGACGAGCTCGCGTCGGCCATCGCTCACGACGTCGGCACGATCAACGCGGAGTCGGCCGGCGAGCTGGATCGCATCGCGTCGATTGCGACGCAGCAGGGGCGCGTGGCTCGCGTGGCGTTGCGCGTCAATCCCGACATCGACGCGAAGAGTCACCCGAATATCTCCACCGGACTCAAGTCGAACAAGTTCGGCGTGCCCATTCAGGACGCACGCGCAATCTACGCCGAGCGCCGTCATCTTTCGGGTCTCAAGTTTGTCGGTGTGCATATCCACATCGGGTCGCAGATCACGTCTGCCGAGCCGCTCGCTCGTGCGGCACGCGCACTGGTATCGCTGGCGCGGGAGCTCTGCGCAGACGGTGTCGCGCTCGAGCACGTCGATCTCGGAGGCGGTCTCGGCATCGGCTACGAAGGGCGTCCGTTGCTGACGCCGTCCGATTACGCGGCGGCCGTCCTGCCGGAACTGCGCCAGATTGGCATTCCAGTCGTGCTCGAGCCCGGGCGCGCCGTCGTCGGCAACGCGGGTGCGCTTGTGTCGCGAGTCGTTGATGTGAAGCGATTCCCGGATGGCCGGCAGTTCGCAGTCCTCGATGCCGGGATGACCGAGTTGATGCGCCCGGCGCTGTACGGATCGTTTCACCGGATTCTGTCCCTTGCGCCGCGCAGCGGCGACGAGAGCGCATGGGACATCGTCGGGCCGATTTGCGAGAGCAGCGACGTGTTTGCGCGCGAGCGATTGTTGCCGGAACTTCGCGTGGACGACCTGGTGGCTGTGCTCGACACCGGCGCGTACGGTGCAGTCATGGCGTCGAACTACAACCGGCGCTTCCTCGCCCCTGAAGTACTCGTGGACAACGACCGGTTCGAGATCATCCGGCGGCGGCAGACGCTCGACGACGTATTGGCGCTCGAAAGCTAGACTCGATGCGCGGACTGTTGATCGCCTTCGAAGGCCTCGATCAAAGCGGCAAGCAGACACAGGCAGAGCGACTGCGCGATCGGCTGACCGAGGCCGGCCGGCAGGTGCGGCTGCTGTCGTTTCCGGCGTATGAGACGCCGATAGGCATCGAGATTCGCCAGGCCCTTGCCGGCGCGCGCGAGTGGGACGCGGACGTGATGCAGCTCCTCTACATCGCGAATCGCTACGAAGCGAGGCCGATGATCGAGCGCGAGCTGGCGCAGGGAACGGTGCTCGTCTGCGATCGATACGTCGCGTCGAGCATTGCCTACGGCGAGACTCAGGGGCTCGACGCCGCCTGGCTTCGTGATGTCCAGCGGCACCTGCCGCAACCGGACGTCACATTCCTTCTCGATATCGCGCCTGACGTGTCGGCTCGCCGCAAGACGACCGATCGCGACAAATACGAGCGCGATCTCGCACTCCTCGGTCGCGTGCGGGAAAGCTATCTGCGTCAGGCGGCAGCGGGAAAGTGGGTTCATCTCGACGCGGATCGCGACCGCCTTGCTGTGGCGGCAGACGTCTTCGACGCAGTACGATCGTTGCTCTGAGCGGCGAGCTGAGATAGTCATGACTCGAGCCTTGCGCGGTCACGCGCTCTGGTCCGTTTTCGTTGCCTTGTCGTGTTGCTTCGCGGCAGCGTCGGGCTCGCGTGCGTCTGTGCAGACGACGACACCCGTCGAGTCCTATCGCGTCGTCAAGGTCTATCCGCACGATCCCGCTGCTTTCACTCAGGGGCTCATCTACCGCGATGGTTTTCTGTACGAGAGCACCGGCATCCGCGGCCAATCGAGCCTGCGAAAGGTGAAGCTCGAAACCGGTGAAGTCGTCGTCCAGCGGCGTGCCGGCCTCGAGACCCACTTTGCCGAAGGGCTCGCCGAGTGGAAGGGTCAGCTCTTTCAGCTGACGTGGCAATCGAAGGTCGCGTTCGTCTACGACCTCGCGAGCTTCGCTCCACGTGGCACGTTCGCCTACTCGGGCGAGGGCTGGGGGCTGACGCACGATGAGCGACGGTTCATCCTGAGCGACGGGTCCAATCGCCTGCGGTTCCTCGATCCGATGACGTTCCGCGAGATCGGGCACGTCGAAGTGACAGACCAGGGACGGCCAGTCACCGACCTCAACGAGCTCGAGTTTGTGAACGGTCAAGTCTGGGCGAATGTGTGGCACACGGACCGAATCGCGCGGATTGCGCCCGACACGGGACGCGTCGTCGGATGGATCGATCTACGTGGACTGATGTCGGGAGGCTTCAAGCTCGATTCTGAAGCCGTGCTGAACGGCATCGCCTACGACCCCGCGAGCAAACGGTTGTTCGTGACCGGCAAGCTGTGGCCGCGGCTCTTCGAGATCGAAGTCATTCGGCGAGCGCGAGAGTAATCGCGCGCACTTCCCTCACGCCCGCTCCTTTCAGTGCCTGCGCGCACGCATCCAGGGTCGCGCCCGTCGTTCGCACATCGTCAACGAGCACGACGATCTGACCTTCGAGCATGGTCTGATGCACGCGAGTTGAAAGCAGCGGCGAGATCATGAACGCACCGCGCACATTCCGGCGTCGCCTGGCTCCAGTGAGACCTGTTTGCGGGGCGGTAGCTCGCGAGCGCCAGAGCGCGTGAACAACCGGCAGCTCGAGACAAGCGGCCAGATCGGCGGCCTGATTGAATCCTCTCGTCAACCGGCGCCATGGATGCAGCGGCACCGGCACGACGCAGCGCGCCTCGGACAGTACGTCGGCACCTGCGTCGAGCAGCACTTTGCCCAGCCGGGCCGAGAGCGAGCGTCGCCCTTCGTACTTGAACGCGTGAATGATGTGGCGGAGCGCGCCGTCGTAGCGCCCCGCCGATCGTGATCGATCGACAGCGCCGAGCTCACGGCTGTCGCAAACGGGTGGAATCAGCGATGCCACGTCGGCCCAGCAACCCTGGCACACGGGACCGCGCGTTGGATATTCGAGTATGGATGCACACGCCGCGCAGCGTGGCGCCAGGATCGCAGCGGCGAGCGCGTCGACGACGTACGTTAGCTGATCTCGTGCCGCTCCGCGTTGCCCCACAGGCGTTCGAGCCCGTAGAAGGCGCGACAGTCGCGACTGAAGACGTGCACGACGAAGTTGAAGTAGTCGAGCAGGATCCATTCCGACTTGTCGACGCCTTCCGCGAGCGCGGGCCGCTCGTCGAGCGATTCACGCAGCGTGTCCTGCACCGAGTCGGCGATGGCCGCCATCTGTCGCGTGTTTGCAGCAGTGCAGATCACGAAGTAGTCGGTGAAGCCGCCTGTCTTCCGAAGGTCGAGCACGACGACGTCCTCGGCCTTCTTGTCGCAGACCGCTGTCACCGCAGCCGCGACGTCTTTGGGCAGGCGCGGCTTCTTTGCGTCAGCCGCACGACTCGTTTTGGTTTTGCGTCCCTTAGTCGTTGCCATGCAAGTCGCCTACCGCCCCGTACAAATGATGCACCACGATGTGTCTGGCGACGGCGGCAGGCACCAGATCGGCGATCGGCTCGCGCGCGCCCAATCGCGCGCGGATCGTCGTGGAGGAAATATCGCGTGTGCGTGCTTCAACTGGAATGACGCGAGTTTTCCCGTCGTTGGGGATCGTGTCTTCAGGACGATGAAAGCGATGACGCAGTTCCGGAGTGCGCGCGGTCGCGGCTTCCAGGCTCGTTCCCGGGCGCGCGATCACCACGAAGTGCGCGCCGTCCATCACAGCGGGGAACTCGCGCCACGCTGAAATTTCTGCGAAGGCATCTGCGCCGAGAATGAAGAAAATCTGCGACGGTGTCCACCCCTCGGCGTGCATGGCGCGCAGCGAGTCTGCGGTGTAGGAGTGGCCGGGCCGAACCAGTTCCATCTCCGAGACACGGTACGCGGGACGGTCTGCGATCGCGAGAGCCACGAGCGCGAAGCGGTGGAACGCACTCGCCATCGGGCTCGCGCTGCGATGCGGCGGATCGTGTAACGGCAGCAGCCGGATTTCATCGAGGTGAAGGGCGGTGCGTGCCGCCTCGGCGGCGTCGAGATGGCCGAGGTGAATCGGATCGAATGTGCCCCCGAGCACTCCTATCGTGCGTACGGCCGTCATGAATCGCGTCGCTTGCGCGATGGGGTGAGCAGGTCGATTCCCTCGGACGCCGGCCGCTGTTCTTCTGGCTCGCTTGCGGCACTCGTGCGGGCGCGGGCGATCTCCCGCCAGGCTGACTCCAGCAGCTCGTTGAGCCCGTCTCCCCGGACGCCGGAAATCTGAATCAATGGCAACTTGCGTGCGCGCACGTGTTTCGTCAGCCGTTTGAGTGCATCGGGATCGTCGAGCGCGTCGATCTTGTTGGCGGCCACGATCTGCGGCTTGGCGGCGACCTCTGGATCGAAGAGTTGCAACTCGTTCTGGATCGTATCGAAGTCCTCGACCGGATCGCGTCCGGATGCACCAGAGACGTCAACGAGATGGACGAGTACTTTGGTGCGTTCGACGTGGCGGAGGAATCGATCGCCGAGGCCGTGGCCCTCGTGGGCACCCTTGATCAGACCCGGGACGTCTGCAACGACGAAGCTGCGGTTGTCGCTCAGGCTCACGACGCCGAGATTGGGCACGAGGGTGGTGAACGGGTAGTTCGCGATCTTCGGTTTGGCCGCGGAGACTCGCGAGATCAGCGTCGATTTTCCCGCGTTGGGGAAGCCGATCAGACCGACGTCGGCGATCAGTTTCAGCTCGAGATGAAGCTGCTTCTCCTCGCCGGGCCCTCCGGGCTCGGTACGCCGCGGTGCGCGATTGGTGGAGCTGACAAACTGCGCATTGCCGCGCCCACCGCGCCCGCCGCGCCCGACGAGGACGCGCTGACCCTCTTCAGCAAGATCCGCGAGCAGCTGCAGTTCGCCGTCATGCTTCTCGTACACGAGCGTGCCGATGGGCACGGTCACGTCGAGGTCGTGAGCCGACTGTCCGGTGCGGTTGGCGCCCTGTCCGTGTTGTCCGCTGCGGGCTTTGAACTCGGGATGAAAGCGGAAGTCGACGAGCGTGTTCTTGGTGGCGATCGCGGTGACGTAGACCGAGCCACCCGATCCACCATCGCCGCCGTCAGGCCCACCGCGCGGGACGAACTTCTCGCGGCGAAAGCTCAGACAGCCGTTGCCACCGGATCCGGCGGTGATGTGGATGTCGACTTCGTCGACGAACATCGGGCCCGCGAGCTGTTATTCGACGGGGATGATCGAGATCTTGCGGCCGTGCTGACCGTGGTCCTCGAAGCGGACCTTGCCCGTCACTTTCGCGAAGAGTGAGTGGTCCTTACCCAGGCCGACGTTCAGTCCGGGCTCAAACCGGCGCCCCTTCTGACGGACGAGGATGGATCCACCGGTGACGAGATTGCCGTCATGCCGCTTCACGCCGAGCCGCTGCGAATTGCTGTCGCGGCCGTTGCGTGAGCTGCCCTGACCTTTTTTATGAGCCATTGAACTAGTCCTCGGTCCTTACGCGACGATCTCCGTGATGCGCACGCGTGTGAACACGCTGCGATGACCGCGCGTCTTGCGGAAGCCCTTGCGGCGCTTCTTCTTGAAGACGCGAATCTTGGGGCCACGCGCCTCGCCAGCCACGACACCAACAACCTTGGCGCCTGCAACGAAGGGGGCGCCGGCAACGATGTCGCCCGCGTCTTTTTCGACGAGCAGGACCTGTTCAAAGGTGAACGGCGATCCCGCCTCCGCCGGAGCGCCATCGACTTCGATGATTGCGCCTGGCGTCACTTTCACTTGTCGACCACGGGCTTGAACGATGGCGTACACGGGCATTTCCTCCATCCGCACAACCTATTGAGGTTATCAGATCGCCCCTGAGGCGGGCAAGTTCCTGGCAAAACTCCCAACTCCCAAGGCACCAACTCCCAAAACTACGTGTTTGGGAGTTGGGAATCGGCGTTTGGGAGTTGATTCTTACTGCAGCAGGATGCGCGTGCCCTTGATCTTCTGGCTGCTCAACGTGCTCAGGAACGTCGGGATGAGCCGATCCATCAGCTCGAAGTACGACGACAGCGCCGGGGTGGTCTGGTTGGCGTTGTAGAGGATCTGCTCGCCGAAGCTTTCCGAATGCAGGGTCGCGCCGCTCCGGCCGTCGATGAAGATGAAGCGTCCGTCGAGGCTGAAGCCCTTACGCTCCATGTACGTGCGGACCGGTACCACGCGCCGGCGGCCGAACGAGTCGTAGACCTCCTGCTCACGCTGCACGATGCTATTGCGCTGCAGCGGCGTGAACATCACAGTGCCCGTCACGATCAGCGGTTGCTGATATTCCTCGCCGATCCGTTTCCAGTACTCGACATTCGCGAAGACGTGCTCGTACGCCTCGAGGTCCTTTTCTTCCTTGATCGGCGGGGGTGCGGTTGCGGCACCGCCAGAATCACGTCCCTCTGCAGCGACATCCACGAGTGGCAGAACATCAGAATCGATCACGCGGAGCTGAGACTTCGTACGCAACTGGCTACGCAGCAGGCGCGTGGTTTCAAGATTACCGTCCACGTCCTCGGTGCCACCGGCAATGAACCCGGCAACGAGCACGCGCTGAAATGCCGCAACATCCAGCTTGGGCCGGATGGGCGTTTCGATCGGGATCTCGAAGGAGTTCGTGCAGGCCGCGGCCAGCAGAACGACGACGAGACTACTGAGCGCCTTGACGGGTCGTGCGATCATTGATTTCTCTGAACAGCTCGTAGTTCTGCTTGATCAGGGCGTTGCCGGGCTCGAGCTCGAGCGCCCGTTCATACGCCGCGCGTGCCTTCGCGAGATCGCCTTCATGTTCGTAGGCAATAGCCAGATTGTTGTGAGCGGGCGCATAGCTCGGATCGATCTGCGCTGCCCGTTCCCAGCGGTAGATCGCTTCGCGCCACAGCCCGCGTTGCGCGACCGTGATGCCAAACTCGACTTGTTTCTTCGCATCCGAACGCGCGTCTGCTTGCAGCGGAACACTGACGAGCGTGAGAAGGAAGAGCACTAGCGGTATAGCAGCGGTGCGCATTGGAGGTGGCCTCACTATAGTCACTCGCTCTCGCGCGGTGCAAGTAGTTTACCGATCAAGAGCTTAGCAAGCGGAGCAAGCCACGTACCACGGAAAATCGCGAGTTTCTTGAGGCAATCGCGATCGCGGCTCGATCGATGTCCACCGTTTTTCGCTGGTGGCGTTGCGAATCGAGGAGGCCGCTGCCTATAATTCGCGACATCGGTTGGGTGCACGGCCTCAGGCCTGTCAGGGCCGCAAGGAGCTGTGCATGACACTCGATCACGCCGTCGCGTTATCCCTCCTCGACAATCTCCCCAGGGTCAACCTTACCGATCGGCTCAAGAACGACGCGGATCTGTTGTCGCTGGCGTCTCCTCTGCTCGAGAAGGCTCGCGCGATTCGTGCCCGGGCGGAGCGAGCAGGCATTCAGGTTGTCGCATGGAATGACGCTCGATTCCCGGCCGTGCTCAGCACGCTGACCGATCTTCCTCCTGTGCTGTGGTTCCAGGGACATTTGTCTGCCACCGAGCCACCTGCCCTCGCTATTGTCGGCTCGCGGGCGGCGTCGGCGGTGGCGATCGAGACGGCGTCGAGGCTGGCTTCGGACGTGGGGGCGCTCGGCATCACGGTGGTGAGCGGCCTTGCGCGAGGCGTCGATTCCGCTGCGCATCGCGCGGCGCTTCGGGTCGGGCGAACGATCGCGGTCCTCGGGTCTGGTCTCGATCGCGTCTATCCAGCCGAGCATGCGTCGCTCGCGAAGGAGATCGCTCAGGACGGCCTGGTCTGTAGTGAATTTCCACCCGGCTGCCCGCCGCTGAAGCATCACTTTCCGATGCGCAATCGCCTGATCAGCGGCCTGTCGCTTGGGGTCGTGGTCATCGAGGCCTCAGACAAATCGGGCTCGCTGATCACCGCCGCATGCGCCCTGGAGCAGGGAAGAGACGTCATGGTCGTCCCCGGAAACGTTCTGACGGGACGGAACAAGGGCGGGCATGCGCTCTTGAGGGACGGCGCAAAGATTGTGGAGTCTGCGGACGATATCGTTAGGGAGCTCGGCTGGTGTCGCGAGTCGGACGCCATCATGGGAAACCAGATAACTCGCTGTCATAAAGCGATTTCTGGTGATCCCCTGATTCAGCAAATGACTGCCGGGCAGCCGTACGACGTAGACGAGCTGACGGCGCTTTCCGGGCTCGAACCGAAGCGTCTACTACCTCGCTTGCTCGATCTCGAGCTGCAGGGTTTTGTGCGTCGTGCCGGCGGGGGTCGTTTCTTGCGGTCGTTCTGAACGTGTTAGTGTCATCGGCGAGACACCAAACAGGCATCGTGTAGGAAATGGCAGCAAAGCCTCTCGTTATCGTCGAGTCGCCCGCCAAGGCGAA
>Ga0315912_10003187_pt1 | contig 16544 bp, 14 predicted proteins | sample VfabasoilMG_FD_204469 | JGI IMG/M metagenome (GOLD analysis project Ga0315912, IMG submission 204469) | Garden soil microbial communities collected in Santa Monica, California, United States - V. faba soil | ecosystem: Environmental > Terrestrial > Soil > Garden | place: USA: California... | reverse complement strand
GCCGCGGCCAAGTACTTCGACGACATCGAGATCGTCGGCATCAACGACCTGCTCGAGCCCGACTACCTGGCCTACATGCTGCAGTACGACAGCGTGCACGGCCGCTTCAAGGGCGAGATCGCGGTCGAGGGCCACACGCTGATCGTCAACGGCCGCAAGATCCGCCTGACGGCGGAGCGCGACCCCGCGGCGCTGAAGTGGAACGAGGTCGGCGCCGACGTGGTGGTCGAATCGACCGGGCTGTTCCTCGACGATGCCGGCGCGCGCAAGCATCTGGCGGCCGGCGCGAAGAAGGTCATCATGTCCGCGCCCAGCAAGGACGACACGCCGATGTTCGTCTATGGCGTCAACCACGGCAGCTACAAGGGCGAGGCCATCGTCTCCAACGCCAGCTGCACCACCAACTGCCTGGCCCCGGTGGCCAAGGTGCTGAACGACAACTGGGGCATCAAGCGTGGCCTGATGACCACGGTGCATGCGGCCACCGCCACGCAGAAGACGGTCGACGGCCCCAGCAACAAGGACTGGCGCGGCGGCCGCGGCATCCTGGAGAACATCATCCCGAGCAGCACCGGCGCGGCCAAGGCGGTGGGCAAGGTCATCCCCGAGCTGAACAAGAAGCTCACCGGCATGGCCTTTCGCGTGCCGACCTCCGACGTGTCGGTGGTCGACCTGACCGTCGAGCTGAGCAAGGAGGCCAGCTACGAGGAGATCTGCGCGGCGATGAAGGCGGCGTCCGAAGGTGCGATGAAGGGGGTGCTGGGCTATACCACCGACAAGGTCGTGGCCACCGACTTCCGCGGCGAAAGCTGCACCAGCGTGTTCGACGCCGATGCCGGCATCGCGCTGGACAGCACCTTCGTCAAGGTCGTGTCCTGGTACGACAACGAATGGGGCTACTCCTGCAAGGTGCTGGAGATGGTGCGCGTCATCGCACGCTGAGGCGGTCTGCGGCAACACCCTCATGTCCAGAGCGCACAGGCACTTCTCGACCACGGCCGGCGTGTTGGCCGCGGCGCTGTGGGCGCTGCCGTTGCAGGCTCAGACCGAAGCGCCCGAGGAACCGCCGGCACGCGGCCTGATCGTGCGCCTGAAGCAACCCGTGGCCCACGACAGCGGGCGCATGGAATCGGTACGTTGGCGGCGTGTGTTGGGCGAAGCCGGCCTGTCCGGCAGCTCCGGTCGGCGTGAGCCGCGGCTGCGGCCGGTGGGCCGCGACCAGCAGCTGATCGAGTTCGAAGCGCCGCTGTCGCGCAGCGAGGCGACTGCGCTGCGCGAGAAGCTGATGGCGCGGCCGGAGGTGGATTGGGTCGAACCGAACGTGCGCGAAAGGCGCCTGCAGGCTGCGCCCAGCGATCCGCTGTTCGCGCAGCAATGGTGGCTGCAACCGGTCGGCGGCAGCAATGCGCATGCGCTGCAGGCACGGCTGCGCGGCGTCGCCGGCTTCCAGAGCGCCTGGCTGCGTGCGAACCAGGCGCCGGTGGTAGTGGCGGTGCTCGATACCGGCATCACCAGCCATCCCGAGCTGGTAGGCCGCGTGCTGCCCGGCTACGACTTCGTCAGTGACGTCGAATACGCGAACGACGGCAACGGCTGGGATGCCGACGCGTCGGACCCGGGCGATTGGGTGTCGCTGGCCGACCAGCAGCGCAACCCGCAGGCCTATGCCGGCTGCAGCATCGAAGACAGCTCGTGGCATGGCAGCATCGTTGCCGGCATGGTCGCGGCCAATGTCGACAACGGCACAGGCGGCGCGGGCATCCACTGGGGCGCGGCCATCCTGCCGGTGCGCGTGGCCGGCAAGTGCGGCGCCGAAGTGCTCGACATCGTCGAGGGCATGCGCTGGGCGGCAGGCCTGCCGGTGGCCGGCGTTCCGCCGAACAGGAACCCGGCGCGCATCATCAACATCAGCTTCGGCGGCAGTGCCGCCTGCGGGCAGGCCTATCAGACGGTGGTGGACGAGCTGCGGAGCCAGGGTGTCGTCGTCGTGGCTGCGGCCGGCAACGATTGGTCGTCCACGCCTGCGCGTCCGGCCAGCTGCAACGGCGTGGTCGGCGTCGCCGGTCTCAACCGCGACGGCTTCAAGGCCAACTACTCGAACTTCGGCCCGCAGATCGCGATCGCCGCGGTGGCCGGCGACGACCACGACGGCGCCTGGGGCTCCGCGCTGGCCGACAGCGGACTGGTGACACTGACGAACACCGGGCCGACCGTGCCCGCGACCGGCGGCTATGCGCGCCTGTACGGCACCAGCTTCGCTGCGCCGCAGGTGGCCGGCACCATCGCCCACATGCTGAGCCTGAACCCGTCGCTGAGCGACGAGCAGATCGTGCGGGGTCTGCGCCTGAGCGCGCGGCCGCATGTCAGGTCGCCGAAGATCGGCGAGTGTTCCGATGCCAACCCCGGCCGCTGCATCTGCAGCACGGCCACCTGCGGCGCCGGCATCCTGGATGCCGAGCAGGCGATGGTCTACGCCACGATGCCGGACAGCTACGTGCCGCCGCGGCGCACGCCCGCGGTCATCGACAACGCCGATGTCGACGCTGCGCTGGCGTTGGCGTCGCAGGACCGGCCGCCGAACCTGGTGCGGGCGAGCGCCGACAGCGGCGGCGGTGCGATGGGCGGCTTCTGGCTGCTGGCGCTGGCCACGGCGGCATTGACGCTGCGCGCCGTACGTCCAGTGCCCGCGCGCCTCAGCGCGGCGTCGTACAGGCGCTGAGGCTGCTGCCCGGCACGGCCGCCACCCGTTCCTGCAACTGCTGACGCAAGGCCGCGTCGGGTTGCTCTACACGCAGCCAGAACTGCGCTTCGCCGGCGGCGTCGGCCGGCTGCCGCTGCCAGGCCGCCGCGGCGCGCAATGCCGGCGCGAGTGCCGCCTCGGCGGTCTCGACCTGCTCGGCGCTGAAGGGCCCGGCCCGCAGGCAGCTCGCGGCAGGCGCCGAAGCGGCCGCGCCGACGGCGAGCACGCGCACCGAGTCGGCGGCGATCTGCGCCGCCAGCCGCTGCGGCTCGCGCTCGTGCGGGCTGGACAGGCCGACGTAGGGCTGCAGCCAGCCTTGTGTCAGGGCCAGCCAGCCCAGGTTGGCCAGCAACAGCAGCGCCACCAGCGCGCGCATGCTCAACCCGGCACCGGACGCACACTGACTTCGCCGCTGACCAGCGCGTGCACCTCGCCCGCGCGCACGCGCAAGGCGCCGTGTTCGTCGATGCCCTCGGCCACGCCCGCGGCGACGCCGGGGAAGGTGGTGCTGACCGGCTGGCCGATGAGCAGGTCGCGGCGCCTGTAGCCGGCCAGGAAGGGCGCCAGGCCCTCGCGCTCGAAGGCCTTCAGCGCCCGCACCAGCGGCGCCGCGACACGCTTCAAGGCCGTCGGCGCATCGATGTCGGACTGCAGCTCCTGCAGGCAGGCAAAACCCGAGCTCAGCTCCTGCGCTTGCGGCTGCGGCAGCAGGTTCAGGCCGATGCCGATCACCGCCATGCGCCGCTCGCCGACGGCCACCGTCTCGATGAGCACACCACCGAGCTTGCGGCCGCGGCCCGGCCCTTCCAGCAGCCATAGGTCGTTGGGCCACTTCAGGCCGATGCGCGGCGCTGCGGCTGCGGCCCGCGGGTCCAGCGCCTCCGCCAGGGCCACGCCCACGGCCAGCGACAGGCCTGACCATTCCGGCGGGTTCAGCGGCAGCGCCAACGAGAAGGTCAGCGACAGGCCCGCCCTGGAATGCCACACCCGGCCCTGGCGGCCGCGGCCGCTGGTCTGCACCTCGGCCACCAGCAGGCAGGGCCGCGTGTCGTCGTTGCGCCGGCCATGCGGCGTGGGCATGTCCAGCGCATCGGTGGCATCGAGCTCGCCCGGCGTGGTCACCGGCGAGTCGCGCCGGCCGCTGGAGTGGCGCGCGCGCTCCAGCAGCCGCGTGTTGGTGGAATCGGCGCTGGCCACGATCTCGATGCTGATGCCCGGCAGCAGCGCGTCGAGTTCCTGCCACAGCGGCTCTGCGCGCCAGTGCTGGTAGCGGCGGGCGGGCATCGGTGGCGACCCTTGGCGTCAGCGCCTTTTCGGGGCGAGCAGCGTGCCGCGGCAGTTCGGGCTGCCGCAGTGGCACGGGTATTCACGCTTCAGCTTGGCCGTCAGCCGGCCTTCGATCACCAGCCCGTAGTCGTAGAACAGCTCCTCGCCGGGTTGCACCTCGCGCAGCGCCTTGATGAAGATGCGGCCATCCTGCTCGTCGGCTTCGCAGTTGGTGTCGCAGGCATGGTTGATCCAGCGTGCGGCATTGCCGCCGACATTGGCGTCGATGACATGCTTATCGTCGATGTGAAAGTAGAAGGTGTGGTTCGGCTGCGCCGGGTCGTGCGGGTGGCGGCGCAGCGCCTCCTTCCAGCTGATGCGCTCGCCGACGTATTCGATGATGGTCTCGCCGGCGGGGATGGTGCTCAGCGCGAACACGCCCTTGCCGTGCACGCCGCTGCGCCGCACCTGTACACGTCGGCCGTTGCGCCGCGGCGCGGGGGTCTTGGTGGCAGGCACTTGCGCTGATCTCTTCATTGGGTACATTGAATTGTGGGCGTGCGCGTGCATGTGCGTGCGTGCGCGCGAGACGGCGGCGATTGTAGGCATGGCCCGCGGCCGACCCCTAAACAGCAACCGAAGAAGACATGAGCAAGACGATCATCATTGCGGAAAAGCCCAGCGTGGCGCAGGACATCGTGCGCGCGCTGACGCCCTTGTCGGGCAAGTTCGAGAAGATGGCCGAGCACTTCGAGAACGACACTTACGTCGTTACTTCGGCGGTGGGCCACCTGGTGGAGATCAAGGCGCCGGAGGAATACGACGTCAAGCGCGGCAAGTGGAGCTTCGCGCACCTGCCGGTGGTGCCGCCGCACTTCGACCTGGCGCCGATCGACAAGGCCAAGTCGCGGCTGAACGCGGTCGTCAAGCTGGTCAAGCGCAAGGACGTGACGCAGATCATCAACGCCTGCGACGCCGGGCGCGAGGGCGAGCTGATCTTTCGCCTGATCGTGCAGTACGCGGGCGGCGAGAAGAAGCCCATCGACAAGCCGATCCGCCGCCTGTGGCTGCAGAGCATGACGCCGCAGGCCATCCGCGACGGCTTCGAGCAGCTGCGCAGCGACGAGCAGATGCAGGGCCTGGCCGATGCCGCGCGCAGCCGCAGCGAGGCTGACTGGCTGGTGGGCATCAACGGCACGCGGGCGATGACGGCCTTCAACTCGCGCGACGGCGGCTTCTTCCTCACCACCGTCGGCCGCGTGCAGACGCCGACGCTGAGCATCGTGGTCGAGCGCGAGGAGAAGATCCGCAAGCACGTGGCGCGCGATTATTGGGAGCTGCGTGCGAGCTTCGATGCGCAAGCCGGGCAGTACGACGGCAAGTGGTTCGACCCGGCCTGGAAGAAGAACCCGGACGACGCCGAGCAACGCGCCGACCGGCTGTGGGACGCGGCCAGCGCCGAGGCCGTTGCCGCGGCGGTGCGCGGCCAGCCGGCCAGCGTCACGGAGGAATCGAAGCCCACCACCAGCAGCTGCCCGGGCCTGTACGATCTGACCACGCTGCAGCGCGAGGCCAACTCGCGCTTCGGCTTCAGTGCCAAGACCACGCTGTCGATTGCGCAGGCGCTGTACGAGAAGCACAAGGTGCTGACCTACCCGCGCACCGATTCGCGCGCGCTGCCCGAGGACTACGTGGCAGTGGTGAAGAACACCTTCGAGATGATCTCGAAGGAAGACTTGCCGGGCCCGCTGCGGCCGCTGGCGGCGCATGCCAAGCTGGCGCTCAAGGAGGGCTACGTCAAGCCGCTGAAGCGTGTGTTCGACAACGCCAAGGTGTCGGACCACTTTGCCATCATCCCGACGCTGCAGGCACCGAAGAGCTTGAGCGAGGTCGAGGCCAAGCTCTACGACCTGGTGGTCAAGCGCTTTCTGGCGGTGTTCTACCCGCCGGCGGAGTTTCTCGTGACCACGCGCATCTCCACCGTCAAGGTCGATGCCAAGGAGCACAAGTTCCAGACCAACGGCAAGGTGCTGGTCAAACCCGGCTGGCTGGCCGTCTACGGCAAGGAGGCGCAGGAAGACGATGCCAACCTGGTGCCGGTGGCCGCGGGCGAGATCGTGCGCACCGAGAGTGTCGACGTGGTGGCGTTGAAGACCAAACCGCCGGCGCGTTACACCGAAGCCACGCTGCTGTCGGCGATGGAAGGCGCGGGCAAGCTGATCGACGACGACGAGCTGCGCGAGGCCATGGCCGAGAAGGGCCTGGGCACGCCGGCGACACGCGCCACCGTCATTGAAGGCCTGATCTACGAGAAGTACATGCACCGCGAGGGCCGCGAGTTGGTGCCCACCGCCAAGGCCTTCCAGCTGATGACGCTGCTGCGCGGGCTGGGCGTCGAGGACCTGACGAAGCCCGAGCTCACCGGCAACTGGGAGTTCCAGCTCGCCGAGATGGAGCATGGCCGGCTGCAGCGCGAGGCCTTCATGGCCGAGATCGCCAAGATGGCCGAACGCATCGTGCGCAAGGCCAAGGAGTACGACCGCGAGACCATTCCCGGCGACTACGCCACGCTGGCCACGCCCTGCCCCAAGTGCGGCGGCGTGGTCAAGGAGAACTACCGGCGCTTTGCTTGCGAGGCCTGCGACTTCAGCATCACCAAGATCCCGGGCGGGCGCAGCTTCGAGCTGGCCGAGGTGGAAGCTTTCTTAGCGCACAAGAAGATCGGCCCGCTCGACGGCTTCCGTTCCAAGGCCGGCTGGCCCTTCACCGCCGAGCTGAAGCTGGCCTACGACGACGAGCTCGCCAACTGGAAGCTGGAGTTCGACTTCGGCGAGGAGGCCAAGCGCGAAGGCGAGTCCGGCGAGCCGGTCGACTTCTCCCAGCAGCAAAGCCTGGGCGCATGCCCCAAGTGCCAGGGCCATGTCTACGAGCACGGCACCAGCTACGTCTGCGAGCACGCGGTCGGCGCCCACGTCACCTGCGACTTCAAGAGCGGCAAGATCATCCTGCAGCAGCCGGTGGCGCGCGAGCAGATGAGCAAGCTACTGCACGACGGCAAGACCGAGCTGCTGGAGAACTTCGTCTCCAACAAGACGCGGCGCAAGTTCAAGGCCTATCTGGCCTACGACAAGAAGGAGGGCAAGGTAGGTTTCGAGTTCGAGCCGCGGCCGGCACGGCCTGGCGCCAAGACGGCCGGAACGGCCGCTGCCAAGTCGCCTAGCGCCAAAAAGGCCACGGCCCGCAAGGCTGCGTGAGCCCGATCGCGCTGCCGCGCGCCGTCCGCGTAGCGCAGAATGCGCGGCATGAACATCCCCCATCTGCGCGTCGGCGCTTCGCTGATCCTGGCCGCCTTCTGCGGGCTGGCCCAGGCCGACCTGGTCTTCGCCGTCAACGAGGGCGTGAGCTACCGCGTGCCGAACGAGGAGATCCGTGCGCGCTACGCGGCCATAGCCGCCGACCTGGGCAAGCTGCTGAAGCAGCCGGTGCAGGTCGAGCCGGTGGCCGACTATCCCAGCCTACGCAAGGGCTTGGCCGACAAGGCCTACGACCTGGCGCTGGTGCACCCGGCGCACCTGTCGATCGAGGCCATCAAGAAGTCCGACTACAAGCTGCTGGTGGTGACCAAGGGCTTCCAGGACTACAAGGCCAACTTCCTGGTGGCGGCCGATTCGCCGCTGAAGTCGCTGGCCGAGCTGAAGGGCCGCAAGCTGGGCGCGCCGGACGAGGATTCGATCACCTCGTGGATGGTGCGCGCGACCATCCGCGACCAGGTGGGCGATGCCAAGCAGGTGTCCTACGTCTACACCCGCTATCAGGACGCGGTGCCCTTCTTCGTCGAGAACAGCCTGACGCCGGCGGGTGCCACCGCCTCCAACGCGGTGATCAAGGCCTGGAAGGACAAGGGCGGCAAGGTGCTGGCCACGTCGAAGGCGGTGCCGATCAAGCATGTGATCGCCAGTCCCAAGCTGTCGGCCGAGCAGGCCCAGGCGGTGCGCGAGTACCTGCTGGCGCTGGATGCCAGCGAAGACGGCCGCAAGAAGCTCGAACCGACCAAGTGGAAGGGCTTCGCCGCCTACGACAACGCCGAGATGATGGCCCTGGGCAGCTGGCTCGGGTTGTAGCCGCGGTGCAGCGGCGGCCCGGTCGATGACCGGCGCCGTGCTCGCCAAGCTGCTGGCGATCATCGCCACGGTGGCGCTGGGCTGGGTGGCCGGGCGCATGCGCTGGCTGGGCGACGCGCAGGCCGACCCGGCGCGCATCCTCAGCAACGCGGCCTTCTACATCTTCGTGCCGGCGCTGCTGTTCCGCACCACGGCGCGGGTGGATCTCGGAGCGCTGCCGGCCGGCCTGCTGCTCGCTTACTTCGTGCCGACGCTGGCCCTGCTGCTGGCGGTGTACGGCGTGCAGCAGCTGCGCCAGCGCCACCTGCCGCAGCCCGAGGCCGCGCGGCCCACGGTGCGTGCCATCTCGGTGAGCTACGGCAACGCGGTGCAGATGGGCATCCCGATGGCGGTGGCGATGTTCGGCGAGGTCGGCTTGGGCATCTACCTGATGCTGGTCAGCGTGCACGGGCTGATCCTGCTGTCGCTGCTGACCGCGCTGGTCGAACTGGACATCGCGCGCAGCCAAGCGCAGCGCGCCAGCCTGTGGCAGACACTGCGCAGCACGCTGCGCAACACGGTGATCCACCCGGTGGTGCTGCCGGTGCTGATCGGCCTGAGCTGGAACCTGCTCGGCCTGGGTCTGCCCGCGCTGATGGACGAGGTGCTGCAACTGCTGGGCAGCGCGGTGGTGCCGCTGTGCCTGGTGCTGATCGGGCTGTCGCTGGCCTACTACGGCGTGCAGGGCCATCTGCGCGGTGCGCTGGGGGTGACGCTGCTCAAGCTGCTGGCGCTGCCGGCGCTGGTGCTGGGGGTCGCGCACTGGGGCTTCGGCCTGTCGGGCCTGCCCTTGTCGGTGCTGGTCATGATGGCGGCGCTGCCGGTGGGCAGCAACGCGCTGATCTTCGCGCAGCGCTACAGGACGCTGCAGGCCGAGGCGACCGCGGCGATCGTCTTTTCCACGCTGGCCTTCATGCTGACCGCGCCGCTGTGGCTGGCCGTGTTGGGGTGGCTGGGCGCCTGAGGGTGGGTTCTGGGAAAATCGCAGCCATGAGCCCGAACGACATTCCCGCCTACATGGCCCACGTGGGCGTGGCCGCGCGCGCCGCGGCCGCCGCGATGGCGGCTGCCACCACTGCGGCAAAGAACGATGCGCTGCGCCGGCTGGCTGCGCGGCTGCGCGCCAACGTCGAGCCGCTGCTGCAGGCGAATGCGCTGGACCTGGAGGCTGCGCGCGCCAACGGCCTGGCGGCGCCGCTGCTCGACCGGCTGAAGCTCACGCCGCAGATCATTCACACCGTGGCCGAGGGCTGCGAGCAGATCGCCGCGATGCCCGACCCAGTGGGCGAGATCAGCGAACTCAAGCGCCAGCCCAGCGGCATCAGCGTCGGGCGCATGCGCGTGCCGCTGGGCGTGTTCGGCATGATCTACGAGAGCCGGCCCAACGTCACCATCGAGGCCGCGTCGCTGGCCTTGAAGAGCGGCAACGCCTGCATCCTGCGCGGCGGCTCCGAGGCGCTGCAGTCGAACCTGGCGCTGTGGCAGCAGGTGCAGGCCGCGCTGGTCGAGGCCGGGCTGCCGGCCGACGCGGTGCAGCTGGTGGCCACCACCGACCGCGCCGCGGTCGGCCGGCTGATCACCATGCCCGAGTACGTGGACGTGATCATCCCGCGCGGCGGCAAGTCGCTGATCGAGCGCATCAGCGCCGAGGCCAAGGTGCCGGTGATCAAGCACCTCGACGGCAACTGCCATGTCTACGTGGATGAGCAGGTCGATCTGGAACTGGCGCTGCGTGTCACCGACAACGCCAAGACGCAGAAGTACAGCCCCTGCAATGCCGCCGAATCGCTGCTGGTGCACCGTGCCGTGGCCGCGGACTTCCTGCCGCGCATCGGCGCGATCTTCGCCGCCAAGGGCGTGCAGATGCGCTGCGATGCGCTCGCCAAGGCGTTGCTGGCCCCGCTGCCCGGCGCCGACGTGGTGAATGCGGCCGAGGCCGATTGGTCCGAGGAATACCTGGCACCGGTGATCAGCATCAAGCTGGTCGACGGTCTGGACGAGGCCATCGCGCACATCAATCGCTACGGCTCGCACCATACCGACGCGATCCTGACCACGAGCCATCCGCACGCGATGCGCTTCCTGCGCGAGGTCGATTCGGCCAGCGTGATGGTCAATGCCAGCACGCGCTTCGCCGACGGCTTCGAGTACGGGCTGGGCGCCGAGATCGGCATCAGCACCGACAAGTTCCACGCCCGCGGGCCCGTCGGGCTGGACGGGCTGACCTCGCTGAAGTGGGTGGTGCTGGGGCAGGGTGAAGTGCGGCACTGATCGCGTTATTGGTCGATTACTTCTGGTGAAGTTAGCCGTGCAGGTCGGCGACTATCATGCTGCACTGCACAATCGCTGGAAATAGACTATGGCCGCCTCTGCCACCAAGCCCCTGCTCATCGACCTCGCACTGCAGGGCGGCGGCGCCCACGGGGCCTTCACCTGGGGTGTGCTCGACCGGCTGATCGAAGAGCCCTGGCTGCAGATCGACGGCATCTCCGGCACCTCGGCCGGCGCGATGAACGCGGCCGTGATGGCCAGCGGCCTGGAGCATGGCGGCGTCGACGGCGCCAAGGCGGCGCTTGAGACCTTCTGGAAAGCGGTGTCCGAGGCCTCGCGCTTCAGCCCGATGCAGCGCGGGCCGATGGCCGTGCTGTCCGGCCGCTGGACGCTGGAGAACTCGCCGGTGTACATGGCCACCGAACTGATGACACGCATGTTCTCGCCCTACGACCTGAACCCGCTCAACGCCCATCCGCTGCGCAAGATCCTGGCCGAGACGGTGGATTTCGAGTGCCTGGCCGCAGCGCCGCTGCGGCTGTTCATCACCGCCACCAACGTGCGCACCGGCACCGGCCGCATCTTCCGCAATGCCGAGATCACGCCGGACGTGCTGCTCGCCTCGGCCTGTCTGCCGACCATGTTCCAGGCGGTGGAGATCGACGGCGAGCACTACTGGGACGGCGGCTACGTCGGCAACCCGACGATCACGCCGCTGGTGCGCGAGTGCCGCTCGCAGGACACGATCCTGGTACAGATCAACCCGATCGTGCGCGACGAGCTGCCGAAGACGGCGCGCGACATCATGAACCGGCTCAACGAGGTGGCCTTCAACTCGCCGCTGGTCAAGGAGCTGCGCATGATCGCGCTGCTCAACAAGGTGGCCGACCCGGGCCACGGCGAGGGCGCGCAATGGGCCGGCATGCGCATCCACCGCATCGCCTCGGACCGCGTCACCGAGGTCGACTCGACCTCGAAGCTGATCACCGAATGGCCGTTCCTGCTGGGGCTGTGCAACGAAGGGCGCCGCAGCGCCGAGCTGTTCCTGCAGGCCCATGGCGGCAGCCTGGGCAAGCGCTCGACGCTGGACCTGGACGCGATGCTCGAGGCCTGCTGATCATGGGCTTGTTCGGCATCCTGCTCGGCCTGGGACTGCTGGTCTGGCTGGCCTTCCGCGGCTGGAGCGTGCTCGGCCTGGCGCCGGTGGCGGCGCTGGTGGCGGCGGCCTTCTCCGGCGAACCGTTGCTCGCGCACTGGACGCAGACCTTCATGGGCTCGGCGGCCGGCTTCGTGGCGCAGTTCTTCCCGCTGTTCCTGCTGGGCGCGCTGTTCGGCAAGCTGATGGACGACAGCGGTTCGGTCACGGCCATCGCCGAGTTCATGACGCACAAGCTCGGGCCGGCGCGTTCGGTGCTGGCGGTGGTGCTGGCCGGCGCGCTGGTCACCTACGGCGGCGTCAGCCTGTTCGTCGCGATGTTCGTGCTCGCGCCGATGGGCCAGGCGCTGTTCCGCGCCGCCGACATCCCGAACCGGCTGCTGCCGGGCGCGATCATGCTCGGCACCGCCACCTTCACGATGTCGGCCATGCCCGGCACGCCGGCGATCCAGAACGCCATCCCGATGCCCTTCTTCGGCACCACGCCCTTCGCCGCGCCGGGCCTGGGGCTGATCGCCTCGGCCATCATGCTCGGCTTCGGCCTGTGGTGGCTGGCGCGCGTCGAGGCCGCCGCGCGCCGCGCCGGCGAGGGCTTCGGCGGGCCGGCCGCGCAGGCCGGCGATGCCGCCGGCGACCTGATGGTGCGCGAGCGCGGCAGCACCGCCACCGCCTTCGACCCGGCCGAGGTCGCGCACGGCAGCCGCAGCGCCGAGCCGCCGGGCATCGTCATCGCGATGCTGCCGCTGGTCGTGGTGATGCTCGTCAACCTGACGATGTCGATGCTGATCCTGCCGCGTTTGGACACCGGCTTTCTGGCCGAGCCGCAGTGGGGCGAAACCTCGCTGGCCAGCGTCGGCGGCGTGTGGTCGGTGATCGTCGCACTGTCGGCGGCCATCGTCGTGCTCTACCTGTGCAACCGCCAGCGGCTGACATCGCTGCGCGACACCGTCGACGCCGGCCTCAACGCCTCGGCGCTGCCGGTCATCAGTGTCGCCAGCCTGGTCGGTTTCGGCGCGGTGGTGGCCGCGCTGCCGGCCTTCCAGGTGGTCAGCGACTGGGTGCTGGGCATCGAAGGCGGACCGCTGGTCGGGCTGGCGCTGGCGACCAACGTGCTGTCGGCGCTGACCGGCTCGGCCTCCGGCGGGCTGACCATCGCACTCGGCGCTTTGGGCGACACCTACATGCAGCTGGCTGCGACCTACGGCATCGACCCGGCGCTGATGCACCGCGTGGCGGTCATCGGCGCCGGCTCGCTGGACAGCCTGCCGCACAACGGCGCGGTGGTCACGCTGCTGGCGGTGTGCGGCGCCACGCACAAGCAAAGCTACTTCGATATCGTCATGGTCGGCATCGTCGGCGCGCTGCTGGCGCTGGTGGCGGTGATCGTGCTGGGTTCGATGTTCGGCTCGTTCTGACGCGCGTCTATAGTCGGCGTACCATGCCGACGCCCCCGATGCCCCGGTGAGCACGCAGCAACTGTTGCTGATCGCCGCCGCTGCGCTGCTGGTGTTCTGGACGCTGGGCGCCCACAACCGCTTGGTGGCCTTGCGCAACGCCATCATCGCCGCCTGGGCGCAGGTGGACGAACCGCTGAAACGCCGCGCCGCGGCGCTGGCCGCGCTGGTGGCCGGGCTGCGCGCACACCTGCCCGACGAAAGCGGCGCGCTCGATGCGGCGCTGGCGGCGCAGTCGCAGCTGCAGGCGGCGGCTGACGCGCTGGGCGCGCGCCCGGCACTGGCGCCGCGCGCCAGCGCGCTGGCGGCCGCCGAGGCCGCGCTGTCGGCAGCGCTGTCGCGGCTGCTGGCACTGCTGGAACAGCGCAGCGGCCTGGCCGGCGCCGACGACCTGACCCCGCATGTGGCCGCGCTGCGCGACGCGACCCAGCGCCTGGCCTTCGCGCGCCAGCTCTTCAACGATGCGGTGCGCCATTACAACGAGGCCGCGCAGCAGTTCCCGACGCGCCTGCTGGCCGGCCTGTTCGGCTTCGGCGCGGCCGGCACGCTGTAGCGGCGGCCGCGAATGCGGCACACTCCGGGGCCATGCTCGCCTCCACCGCCGCGGCCCAGGCCGCCGACGCCGCGTCGCACAGCCGGACGCGCCTGGTCGCACTGCTGCTGAACCTGGCGCATGCCATCGACCACATGTTCCTGCTGATCTTCGCGACGGCGGTGGGCTCGATCGCGGCCGAGTTCGGCTTCTCGCGCTGGGAGGACCTGATGCCCTACGGCGTCGGCGCCTTCGTGCTCTTCGGCCTGGGCTCGCTGCCCTCGGGCCGGCTCGGCGACCTGTGGGGGCGGCGGCGCATGATGCTGCTGTTCTTCTTCGGCATCGGCGCGTCGGCGTTGCTGGCGGCGCTGACGCGCAATGCCTGGGAGCTGGCTGCGGCGCTGACGCTGCTCGGCGCCTTCGCGTCGATCTACCACCCGGTGGGCATCCCGATGCTGCTGCAGCGCGCGCCCAAGCCGGGTGCGGTGATCGGCATCAACGGCTTGGCCGGCAACCTGGGCATCGCCGTGGCGGCCTTGAGCACCGGCTTCATGGTGCAGTGGTTCGGCTGGCGCGCGGCCTTTGCGCTGCCCGGGCTGCTGGCCATCGGCTGCGGGCTGCTGTTCGCCTGGCAGTGCCCGCAGGAGAGCGAGGCACCGGCCAAGCGCAGCAGCAAGGCGCGCGTGCAGCTGACGCCGGCGCTGATGGCGCGTGTGTTCGCGGTCATGACCGCGGCCTCGGTCACCGGCAGCCTGCTCTTCAACTTCACCACCAACGGCAACGCGCAGCTGCTGAGCGAGCGCTTCCGCGGCATCGTCGAGGATCCGGCGCTGATCGGCATGATGCTGGCCGCGGTGTACGCCGTCGCCTCGCTGGCGCAGGTGGTGGTGGGCCGGCTCATCGACCGCGTGCCGCTGAAGCCGCTGTACCTGGGCATCGCGCTGGCGCAGGTGCCGCTGCTGGCGCTGGCCACGCAGGCGCAAGGCTGGTGGCTGCTGGCGCTGCTGTTGGCGGTGATGGTGGTGATCTTCGGCGCCATCCCTTTCACCGACGCGATGATCGTGCGTTACGTCGACGACCGCATGCGCTCGCGCGTGGCCGGCGCGCGGCTCACGGTGTCCATCGGCATCAGCTCGCTGGCGGTATGGCTGCTCGGGCCGGTGGTCAAGGCGGCCGGCTTCGGCACGCTGTTCTGGGCCATGGCGCTGATCGCCGGCTGTACCGTGGCGGTGGTGCTGGCGCTGCCCAGCGACAAGGCCGCCTAAGCCTGGCCGACGATCGAGGCGGTGGCCACCAGCTCGTCCAGCAGCGCCATCGACACCGCGCCCGGCACCGCAAACGGATCCAGCGCGGCGCTGGCCGAGTATTTGAGCAGCAGCGCCGGGTTCGTGCGCGACAGCTGCACCTGCCCCATAGCCCAGCCGGCGAAGCGGCGCTCGACGATCGATTCATAGGCCAGCAGCTCGGGCTCGCGATGGCGCGGGTCGGCGACGATGCGTGCGTAGAGCCGGTTCACCGCCGGTCGGCCGCCCTCCAGCACCTGCAGGAAGACGTTGCCCGAGCAGCACAGCACGCCGGTGATGCCCTGGGCCGGGTTGTGCTGGCGCGAGCGGCGCAGGATCGCGCTGAGCAGTTCGGGTGTCACCGGTTCGGCCGCGCGGCTGGCATAAAGAAGTCGGACGAGCATCGTGAGTCCCGGGAGGGTCAATCGTTCTTGCGCGGCAGCAGCGACAGGAATTCGCGGCGCAGCGTCGGATCCTTCAGGAAGGCGCCACGCATCACGCTGTTGACCATCGCCGAATCGGTGTCCTTGACGCCGCGCCAGTGCATGCAGAAGTGGTCGGCCTCCATGACGATGGCCAGGCCATCCGGACGCACACGCTCCTGCAATTCGTCGGCCAGCATCGTCACCGCCTCTTCCTGGATCTGCGGCCGGCTCATCACCCAGTCGCAGATGCGCGCGTACTTGGACAGGCCGATCAGGTTGCTGTGCTGGTTGGGCATGACGCCGATCCACACCTTGCCGAAGATCGGGCACAGGTGGTGGCTGCAGGCGCTGCGCACGGTGATCGGGCCGACGATCATCAGCTCGTTCAGCCGTTCGGCATTGGGGAACTCGGTCACCGCCGGCATGGCCACGTAGCGGCCGCGGAACACTTCCTCAACGAACATCTTGGCCACGCGCTGGGCCGTGTCCTGGGTGTTGTGGTCGTTGTCGGTGTCGATGACCAGCGCGCGCAACACCTCGTGCATCTTTGCCTGCACCTCGGCTTTCAGTTCGGCCAGCTCGCCGTCGCGGATGAAGGCCGAGATGTTGTCGTTGGCGTGGTGGCGACAGTTGGCGGCCACCAGCCGGTAGCGGATGCGCTCGGAGGCCGGCAACTCGGCCAGCTCGTGCTCGCCGCGCGCCGCACGTGCTGGCACGGCGACGGGGCTGAGTTTGGTGGTTGACATGGTGTCCAGGGCGTCTTGGAGCGCCCATTGTGCGCGCTGGCCCGCGGGCGTGTCCGTGGCCTACCCTAGACTGCCAAGGGTGAGCGACGCCCCCAGCCCACCGCCGCTGTCGCTGCTGCTCGAGCGCAGCGCCGAGGCGCTGCGCGCGGTGCGCGAGGGTCGATCGCTGAACGACGCGCTGGCCAAGGTCCAGCCGGCGCTGCGTCCCGGTGTGCAAGCGCTCACATTCCATGCGTTGCGCCAGCTCGGTGCCGCGTCGCAGGCGCTGCGCGCGCTGGCGCCGAAGCCGCCGGCACCTCGCGTCGAGGCGCTGCTGTGCGTGGCACTGGCTTTGCTGTGGCCGAGCGAGCAGCCGGCCTACGCGACGCACACGCTGGTCGACCAGGCGGTGGCCGCGGCGCGCCGACGCACGCCGGGCGCGGCCGCCTTTGTCAACGCCATACTGCGCCGCTTCTTGCGCGAGCGCGAGGCGCGGGTCGCGCAGGCGCTGCAGTCGCCGCTGGGCGCCTGG
>Ga0315912_10003186_pt1 | contig 16546 bp, 9 predicted proteins | sample VfabasoilMG_FD_204469 | JGI IMG/M metagenome (GOLD analysis project Ga0315912, IMG submission 204469) | Garden soil microbial communities collected in Santa Monica, California, United States - V. faba soil | ecosystem: Environmental > Terrestrial > Soil > Garden | place: USA: California... | reverse complement strand
TCCGGCGCCTCGGCCTCGAGGCGCACCGGGGCGAGCATCCAGCGGAACACGAGCCACAGCCGCGCCGATGCGAGGAGGCGGCCGCGGAAGCTGGAGAGGTCGCGCGAGACGCCCGCCCCCTCGTCGTGCAGCATCTGCACCGTGCCCGGCGCCTGGAACACGGTCTCGCGCTCGGCCGTGCCACCGAACCAGGCCGCGGCGACCGCCGCCGCGACGACGAGCAGCGTGGCTTGGGCGAAGCGTCGCGTCACGATGGGCGCGCGTTCAGCGGGTGTAGCCGAGCGCCTGCAGCCGCTCGTCGTAGGAGGCCTGCAGGTCGGGCGCGGGCGCGGGCGCCTCGTTCTGGATGAGCGTGGCGAGTTCGGTGTCGAGACGCGCCAGGCGGTGCAGCTCGGCACGCATCGCCTCGAGCCGCTCCGCCTGCGCCGGCTCGGCGGCCAGGTCGAGCAGCTCGTCCGGGTCCTTGGTCAGGTCGTAGAGGCGCAGGCCCTGCGCCTCGACGAGCAGCTTGTAGCCGTCGCTGCGCAGGACCGAGTGGTAGCCCAGCGCCGGACCGGCCGGACAGTCGCCGGCATCGCCCGACAGCCAGGCCGACAGGTCCTCGCCCTGCGTGCGTGCGGCCGGCGGCAGGCCGAGCAGGCCGACGAGAGTCGGCCGCAGGTCCATCAGGCGCACCTGCTCGGCGACGTGCCGCGGCGGGCCGAGCACGCCGGCGTCGAGCCGCGGCGGCGCGAGCAGCCAGGGCACGTGCAGCACCTCGTCGTGCAGCGACGAGTGCAGGTAGCGGCCGTGCTCGCCGAACTCCTCGCCGTGGTCCGAGGTGACGGCCACCCAGGTCGTCGGCCGCCAGGGCTCGATGCGCTGCAGGAAGCGGCCGAAGCTCGCGTCCACGGCGCGCAGGCCCTCGTCGTACTGGTTGCGCAGCAGCAGGCGCTCCGGGGCCTCCAGCTTCAGGCCGTTGTCCATGACCCCCTGCAGGAAGGCGCTGCCTGCTGCCGGCAGGGCGTTCCAGTCGGCCAGCGGCCCGGTGTACTCCGCGGTGAACAGGCCGGCGAAACCCTCCGGAGCCTCGTAGGGCCGCGGCCCGCTGTCGCTGTGCGCGTCGAACAGGTGGATGAAGAGGAAGAAGGGCCGCGCCGGATCGACGCCGCCGAGCCAGTGCTCGGCCTCGGCCAGCACGTCCTCGGCGCCGCGGTACTCGCTGTGGAAGACCTCGAAGCCGCGGTCCATGCCGAAGGCCGCGTTGAGCCAGTCGCCGTGGGCCGCGAAGCCGGCGGTCTGGAAGCCCGCCTCGCGCAGGTCTTCGGCCAGCGTGCGGGCGGCCGGCGCGAGCACGCGGCCGTCGCCCGCCCACTGCGCGCCGTGCGCCGCCGGCGAGAGGCCGGTGAAGAGCGTGCCGTGTGCGATGAGCGTGTTCTCGGCCGGCGAGACGAGCTGGTCGAAGACGAGGCCCTCGGCCGCCAGCACGTCCAGGTAGGGCGTGGCGTCGTTCACGTGCCGGGCCACGCCGAGGTGGTCGGCGCGCAGCGTGTCGATCGACACCAGGATGAGGGAGCGCGGCGCTGCAGCCTCCTGACAAGCCGTGAGCGACAGCAGGGCGACCAGCGCGACCGGGGCGAGGCGAGCGAGCCGGGCGAGTCTGGCGGCGAGCGCGACGAGCGGGCGGGGCATGTCGGTCCTGGCGGTCCTGTCCGAAGCGTAGACCCTATCCGTGCGGCGGCGCCAAGCCCACCCCCGGCGCCGCGGACCGGCGCCGTCCCGTGGTGCGGCGGCGCCCGTCGGGCACGGCGGGCATGGATCGGGAGCCCACCGGGGTGGTATCCAAGGAATGCGCGCGGCGGGCAGCACGCAATCCGGGTCGGCTCCCGCCCAACGAGCGCCGCACCGGGGAACACCCGGGGACGGCAATGGGGGCCAAGGGCCGACGGCTCTGCGCCGGGAGCAGATCCCGGGCAGCCAGGCGAGTGGAGGTGACGGGCGGATGCTGGACAGACTGTTCGAAGGGCAGGCGATGTGGTTCAGCGTGCCGGCGCTGGTCGGCACGGGGGTCTTCCTGCTGCGCATGCTCTTCATGCTGCTGGGCGGTGACCACGGGGGCGACGTCGGCGCCGCGGACGGCGGCGTGCTCGACGCGGCCGGCGGCCTCGACTCCGGCGGCCACGACGCGACGGGCGCCTTCACCGTGCTCTCGGTGCAGAGCCTGGCGGCCTTTGCGGCCGGCTTCGGCTGGGCGGGCGTGGGCGCCCTGCTCGGCATGGGCGCCAGCGTGCCGGCGGCGGCCGGCTCGGGCGTGGCCGGCGGCCTGCTCATGATCTGGCTGCTCGGCCTGCTGCTGAAGGGCGCGCACGACCTGCAGAGCTCGGGCACGCTCACGCTCGACGCCGCTCTCGGCGCCACGGGCGAGGTCTACGCGTCGATCCCGGCCGCCGGCACGGGCCGCGGCCAGGTGCGCCTCGTGCTGCGCGATCGCCTGCGCATCGTCGACGCCATCGCGGCCGACGAGGCCCTGCCGCGCTCGACGCGCGTGCGCGTGCTCGCGCTGAACGACGACAACACGCTCACGGTCACGCGCGCCTGAGCGCTGCGCCCGCGCACCACCCCGACCCCGCCCCTGCTGTCACGTCCCGACCCCGCACTTGCGGGTCGCAACGCACACATCCCGCGCCATCCCTGGAGTCCCGCCATGCCCACCGCCTTCCTGGCCCAACTGCCGCCCGAGATCATGTACTGGGGTGGCCTCGGCGGCTTCGTGCTGCTGCTCTTCCTGTTCGTGGCGCTGTTCGTCGTCAAGCAATACAAGCGCTGCCCGAGCAACCGCATCCTCGTGGTCTACGGCCGCGTGGGCGCCAAGGCGGCCGCGCGCTGCATCCACGGCGGCGGCACGCTCGTCATCCCGCTCGTGCAGGACTACGAGTACCTGTCGCTCGAGCCGCTCGTGATCGAGATCCCGCTCGAGGGCGCGCTCTCGCTCAACAACATCCGCGTCAACGTGCCGTCCACCTTCACCGTGGGCATCGGCACCGACCCGGTGCTCATGAACAACGCCGCCGAGCGCCTGCTCGGCCTGGCCGAGCCCAAGATCCGCGACCAGGCGCAGGACATCATCCTGGGCCAGTTGCGCCTGGTCATCGCGACCCTGTCGATCGAGGAGATCAACAAGGACCGCGAGAAGTTCATGAGCCTGATCAACGAGAACGTCGGGCAGGAGGTGAACAAGATCGGCCTGCAGCTGATCAACGTGAACATCCGCGACATCACCGACGAGAGCGGCTACATCGACGCCATCGGCAAGCGCGCCGCGGCCGAGGCCATCAACAAGGCCAAGGTGGACGTGGCGCAACAGATCCGTGACGGCGACACGGGCGAGAGCGTGGCCAACCGCGAGCGCACGGTGAACGTCTCGCGCGAGACGGCCTCGGCCCGACAGGGCGAGAAGGAGGCCGAGCAGAAGCAGCGCGTGGCCGTGGCCGGCTTCGAGGCGCAGGCCGTGGAGGGCGAGGCGACCGCCGAGCGGGACATGCAGATCGCGCGCGCACGGCGGCACGCCGAGACCGCCGCCGCCGCCAAGGAGGCCGAGCGCGAGCAGCGCGTCAAGGTGGCCGACCAGGAGGCGACCGCCAAGCTGGGCGAGAACGAGTCGGCCGCGCGCGTGGCCGAGAGCGATGCGCAGCTGGCGGAGGTGCGCGCCGAGGCCCGGCGCCGCGCCGAGGTGGCCGCCGCCGAGGCGCGCCAGGCCGTGCTGCGCGCCGAGCGCGAGCAGGAGCTCGCGCGGCTGTCCAAGGAGGAACTCGCGCCGCAGGAAGTGGAGAAGCAGCGCATCGAGATCGCCGCCGAGGCCGAGGCCGAACGGCTGCGGCGCACCGCCACCGGCGAGGCCGACGCCATCCTCGCGCGCTACAGCGCCGAGGCCGAAGGCATCCGGCGCGTGCTCACCGCCAAGGCCGAGGGCTACCGGCTGCTCATGGAGTCGTGCCGCGCCGACCCGGCGCTCGCGCCGTCGCTGCTGCTCATCGAGAAGCTGCCCGAGCTGGTGGCCGAGCAGGTCAAGGCCGTGCAGAACCTGAAGATCGACAAGATCACCGTCTGGGACGGCGGCCGCGGCGCGCACGAGGGCGGCGGCGCAGGCGCCGGCAAGGGCGCGACGGCCGACTTCCTGAGCGGCCTCATGGGCTCACTGCCCGCCATGCACGAGCTGGCGCGGCAGGCCGGCATCGAGCTGCCGGCCGTGCTGGGCAAGATCGGCGCGATGGATCGCGGGCACGCGCAGGGCGACGGCGAGGAACGCGCGAGCTGACCATCGCGCGCGACGGCGGGCCGGCGGCCGCACGCGGCGCCGGCCCTTCAGGCCTGCACCACGATCTCCAGCTCGGCGTCGCGCAGGCGCGTGCAGAGCTGCTGCTCGCTGCGCAACGGCCACCAGTCGTAGAGCAGGATCTCGATCGGCCGCCACATGGCGACCCAGCCGCCGATGATCACGCCCTCGCGCAGCACGTTCACCAACGGGCGGTCCCCGAGCCTGCCGAGCAGTTCGCCCGTCAGCGTGGCCAGGGCCAGCACGCCGAGACCGATCAACAGGCTGAGGCGCCCGCGCCGGAGCAACTGCCGCAGCGCGTTGCCCGCGAGATCGGAGGCCGTCTCGAAGTGGTTCTGGAGCGCGGAGCGCAGCAGCTCGTGGTCCCCAGCCTCGCGCGGCGGCACGTGCAGCTGCACGACGAGCTTCAGCGGCCGCTCGCGCGGGATCTCGCGCGCCCAGCTCGTGATGTAGTCGACGAGGTCGTCGTCCAGGTCGCGCTCGAGGAAGGGCGAGGGGTCGAAGGAGTTGAAGAGCTGAGTGAACTCACGCACGCGGACGCGGATCAGGCCCTGCTGGACGTCGGCGCGGGCCTCGGCGGCGGCGACAGGGGTCGGTGGCGTGCCGGCAGGTGCTGACATGGTGACCCTCCCCCGATTCAGTGGACACGAGGTTAACCACCAGATTGCATCACGGCGTTGGTCTTGTCCTTTCCGGGGGAGCCGTGCGGAGCCAGCCCCTGGCTCGCTGGAGCGCAGCGCGGCGCTTCGCGTGCTGCGACCGCTTGGAGCGAGCACTGTGCCCCTGTCGCCCGGCGCGACGAAGGCCCCGACGGCGCCGTGGCGCGGGGTCTCGTCGCAGCGACTTTGGGGCCCGCACCGGGCGCGCTCCGGGGTTCCTCACCGACACCAGGCGGGCCGCCGCGGAGCCAGACGAGACCCCTCGCCACGTCGCCGTCGGGGCCGGCTCACCCGCGCGCACCTTCGGGCGCGCCCCCGGGCGAACGGCGCGCGCCGCCTGCCTGCGGCGGTCAGAGCAGCAGTTGCCGCGCCAGGTCGCGCACGGCCTTCAGGTCCGTCTTGCCCGTGCCCAGCAGGGGGATCGCTTCCACGTGCAGGAACCCGTCGCGGCGCGGGATGAAGAGGTTCGGCAGGCCCATGGCCTGGAGCTGCTCGAGGATCCTGGGCACGAGATCGCTGGCCACCGTCGTCAGCACGGCCAGGCGCTCGCCCTTGCGTTCGTCGGGCACCGCGGTGACGGCGAACCAGCGGCCGGCCACGCCGTAGGCCTCGTGCAGCGCGTCCTCGACGCGGCCGTGCGGCACCATCTCGCCGCCGATCTTGGAGAAGCGGCTGAGGCGGTCGGTGATGCGCAGGAAGCCGTCGCTGTCCTGGCTGGCGATGTCGCCGGTGTCGTACCAGCCGTCGGCCAGCACCTGCGCGCTCAGCTCCTCCTTGCCGAGGTAGCCACGCATGACGTTGGGGCCGCGCACGAGCAGCAGGCCCGGCCTGCCGGGCTCCACGCTCTCGCGCGTGTCGGGGTCCACGATGCGCAGCACGATGCCCGGGAGCGGCAGGCCGACCGTGCCGCGCCGCACGCCGGACTGGAAGAAGCCCGGCGCCCGGAAGGACGGCACGCTCGTGGCGATGACCGGCGAGCACTCGGTGGCGCCGTAGCCCTCGATCGGCCGGATGCCGAAGGTGTCCTCGAAGTCGGCCGCCACCTTCTGGCTGAGCTTCTCGGCGCCGGCCAGCACCAGGCGCAGCGAACCGAAGTCGTTGGGGTCGCAGCGCCGCGTGTAGAGCTGCAGGAAGGTCGGCGTGCCGAGCAGCAGCGTGATCTCGCGCGTGCGCACGATGTTGCCGATCTCCTTGGAGTCGAGCGGGTTGGCGTGGAACACCACGGGCACGCCGTTGTGCAGCGCGAACCAGAGCGACATGAAGCCGAAGGAGTGGAAGAGCGGCAGGATGCCGAGCAGCCGGTCCTCGCGCCCGGGGCGGAACACCTGGCTCACCGCGTCGACGTTGCTGTCGATGTTGAAGTGGCTGAGCATCACGCCCTTGGGCTCGCCCGTGCTGCCGCTGCTGAAGATGATGGTGGCGAGCTGGTCCACGTCGAAGTGCCGCCAGGCTCCGCACCAGGCCTCCAGCCAGGACGTGGGCGTGGCCAGCGCGAGCAGCGCGGCCGTCGCGCGCCGCCAGCGGCCGATGCGCGCGACGGCGTCCTCGAGGTAGAGCGGCGTGACGCCCTCCGGCAGCTGCAGGCCGAGCTTCTCGACGAAGGCTCGCGCCGTCAGGACCTGCTTCAGGCTCGCCTGGCGGCAGGCCGAGGCGAGCGCCTCGGGCCCCGCCGTGTAGTTCAGGTTGACGCTGGCGCGGCCGGAGAGCGAGGCCGCCAGGTTGGCCATGGCGCCGGGCACGCCGGGCGGCAGCAGCAGGCCCACGAGGCGGCTCTCCTTCCAGGCGCCGCGCAGCGTGCGCGCCAGCGCGGCGGCGCCCGCCACGACGGCCAGGCGCGACACCTCGGGCCGCTGCGCATCGCCCATGGCGAAGGCCCACGGCCGGCGGCGCATGCTCGTCACGACCGGGCGGTGCAGCACCTTGCGGTCGGGCTTGCGCGCGTACCAGGCCTGCTCGCCGAGCGCGGCGACGGCGTCGCGCAAGGTCTCGGGCGGCGTGTCCGACGGGCGCGGCAGGCCGTAGCTGATGGTGACCGGGTACGGGATGCGCTTGGGGAGCTTCCAGCCGAAGCGCCCGCCGCTGAAGCTGAAGATGCTGCCCCACACGCGGTCGAGGTGCACCGGCACGATGGGCGACCTGCGCCCGCGCGCGATGCGCTCGATGCCGCGCCGGAAGGGCTGCAGCGTGCCGGTGCGCGTGATCTGTCCCTCGGGGAAGATGCACACCACGCGCCCGTCGTCGAGGCTCTTGCCCGCGTCCCGCAGCGCGCGCAGCAGCTCGCGCGTGCCGCCCGTCGAGCTGATGGGGATGACCTCCATGAGCTTGAGGAAGGGCTTCAGCAGCGGCCGCTCGAACTGCTGCTTCTCGATCAGGAAGCGCACCCGGCGGTCGAGCGTCGCGATGAGGAAGAGCGCGTCGACGAAGGAGACGTGGTTCGGGGCGAGCAGCACGCCGCCCTTGCGCGGCACGTTCTCGAGCCCCACCACGCGCACGCGGTAGATGACGTGCGTCACGAAGTAGATGAGCAGTCGCAGCAGCGGCTGGGGCAGCAGGCGCAGCGCCCAGATCGTGCCGGCCAGCGTGACCGCCGCGGCGCCCAGGAAGATGCCGCGCGTTGAGAGCTCGGCCTCGGCCAGGAACCAGCCGCCGACCGAACCCGCGAGCATGCCACCGAACACGAACACGTTGGCCAGCGCGATGACCGCGCCGCGCTGCTCGGCCGGCGCACGCCACTGCAGCAAGGCGTTGAGCGGCACGATGAGCAGTCCGCTGCTCATGCCGAGCAGGCCCATGAGCAGCAGCGTGCCGCTGACCCCGGGTGCGACGCCCCCGAGCAGGGCCGTGAAGAGCGAAAGGCCCAGCGCGCCGAGCGGGATGAGGCCGGTCTCGACGCGGTTCTCCGAGAGCCGGCCGGCGATGAAGCTGCCGAGCCCCACGCCCAGGCCGAAGACGCCGAGCGGCATGCCGGTCTCGGCCTCGGGCAGGTGCAGCACCGTGCGCGAGTAGACGAGCAGGTCCTGGCCGAGCAGGCTGGCGACGGCCCAGAAGAAGGTGGTGCCGACCACCGCCAGCCAGAGGGTGCGATCGCCGACGATGGCCTGCCTGGCGCTGCGCAGCGTGTCCTTCAGACCGAGGCTCATCGCGCGCGCCGGCGGCACGCGCGGGATGGCCCAGGCGCTGGCCAGGCCGACGAGCGCCAGGCCGCTGAGCGCGGCGCCCGCCCGCCACGGCTCGTGGCCCGCCAGGCTGACGAGCTGGGGCCCGAACCAGGTGCCGGCGATGATGGCCAGGAAGGTCCACGACTCGAGCGCGCCGTTGGCCCGCGAGAGCCGCTCGTGCGGCACGAGGTCGGGCAGGATGCCGTACTTGGCCGGGCTGAAGAGCGCGCTCTGCAGGCCCATGCACCCGAGCACGACGAGCGGCAGCCAGCTCGTCTCCGGCCGCAGCCAGAGCAGCGCCGTGCCGGCCAGCATGAGCAGCAGCTCGAGGCCCTTCATCGCCAGGATGATGCTGCGCTTGCTGAAGCGGTCGGCCAGCGCGCCGGCCGGCAGCGAGAAGAGCATGAGCGGCAGCGTGATGACGACGAAGGCCAGCATCGCGTCGCGCTGGCTGGCCGCCTCGAGTTCGGCGCCCTGCAGGTCGACCACCGCCCGCCCCGCGAGCACGATGACGAGCATCTTCCAGGCGTTGTCGTTGAACGCGCCGAAGAACTGCGTGGTCAGCAGCGCCGCCAGGCGGCGCGGCGGCTTGGTCTCTTGCGTGTCGATCGTCGTCTCCCCCCGGAGGCTGGCTGGACGCGGGGCCCGCGTCCGCTGGAAGGGGCGTGGGAAGCGCCGGAGCAGGGATTGTGCCCCAGCCGGTCGGGCCGCAAGCACGACCGAGCCGGACTTCTCGGCACCCGGCCCGGGTGACTGCAGCTCCGCGGCCTCACTTGCCGCCGGAGGGGGCCAGCCGCACGACGTAGAGCGTGGCCGCGGCGGCCGGCAGGCGGTCGCGGAAGGTGCTGCCCACGGGCGTCGGCTGCCTGGCGAGCGGCCGCAACTCGGGCGAGGCGGCATCGAAACGCACGCCGCGCACCGCCACGACGGGACGCGCGTCGCCGTGCAGGGCCAGCTCGATGTCGAGCGGCTCCTGCAGGTCGCGGTTCAGCACCACGAGCGTCACCTCGTCCGGATCGTCGCTGCATCGCGCCGCGTGCAGTGCGACGCGCGCATCGTCCGAGGTGGCCCCCTGCACCGAGAGGTCGCCGAAGCCGCGCAGCTCCGAGCCCGGCGCCAGGTACAGCCGGAAGGCCGCCTCGACGTAGCTCTGCTCGCCGCCCAGCGACCAGTAGCAGGCGGCCACCCCCTGCCGCCCGAAGATGCCCAGCACGTCGGCCTGCGCCAGGCCGCCCGAGACGTGGCCGGCGGCGCCGTAGTTGTACTCGGTGACCGCCAGGCCGGTGCCGGGGTAGGTCGCGTCGATCTCGGCGGCGAGGCGCGGCAGCAGGCGGATCGGCTCGCCGAGCACGTCCACGATCCAGCTCTTCTCGAGGTAGCCGGGGTCCCAGAGCGAGCGCGGCGCCTGCACGCGCGCCGCGGCGGTCGCGGCATCCACCGCCTCGCTGATGATGCGCTGCTCGCCGCTGGCCTCCGGGTACCAGTGCACGTCGAGGCGGTGCAGCAGCCGGCGGCCGGCGGTCTTCGAGGCCTCGGCCATGCGCCGCAGGTAGTGGCCCACGAAGGTGCGGTCCTGGCGGCCGTAGCGACCGGCGTCCTCGGCGCCCTGCAGGTCCTGGAAGGCCGCCCAGCCGTAGAGCACCGGCCCGAAGATCTGCGCCGTGTCGTCCACCGCCGTGATCTGGCGCGCCGCCATGACGCCGCGCCCCGTGACCTCGTCCCAGGTGACCTTCTGCGGATGCAGGCGCGGATGCGTGACGCTCCACAGCGCCGGCTCGTTGTCGAGCGCGTAGCCCAGCACGCCGCCGTCGGCCGCCTTGCCGAAGCGCCGCACGAGGTCGCGCACCTGCTCGTCGAGGTGCACCACGCCGTCGCCGAGGTCGGGCTGCCAGTCGGGGCGCGCCGGCGCGAGCGTCGCCTCGAGCGAGACGCGCTGCCAGCGCGCGCTCGGCGCCGTCTCGGCCTCGCTCACCGGGCCGGCCGCATCCGCCGCCACGTAACCGGCGACCTGCAGCGTGACGAGCGAGCGGGCGCCGAGCTGCCGGTCGTCGCCGATGCGTCGCCCGAGCAGCCCGCCGGGCAGGCGGTCGCCCGGCTGCGGCGCCAGGTAGTAGTCGCTCTGCTGCTGCCAGTCGGAGCCGGCGTTGCTCGCGCCCGTCTCCCAGTTGAAGCCCGTGAAGCGGTTGCCGCCGTGCCGGCGCAGGGTGCAGGCCGGGATGCCGCCCTCGTTCACGCCGTAGGCCAGCCGTTCGACGGGACGCACGTAGGCATCGAGGTAGACCTCGAGCGCCACCGGGCGTGAGGCGGGCGGCGACTGCGCGGCGGCCGGCAGGGCCCATGCGACCGACAGCGCGAGCCACGCGAGCCCGACCGGGAGGGCCGAGGGCAGGTGTTCCACGGGCCGCGTCACGTGCTCCGGCCGCTCACGGCAGCACCGGCTCGCTCGGGTCGCACTCCTCGTCCAGGCTCTCCAGGAACGCGATGAGGTCGGCGAACTGCTCGTCGCTCAGCTCGACCGGGCGCAGCGCCGGATCCAGGAACTCGTTCGGCCCGCCGCCCGCGAGCATGAAGCGCACGGCCTCCTCGAGTGAGTCGATCGAGCCGTCGTGGAAGTACGGGCCGGACTGCGCCACGTCGCGCAAGGTGGGCGTCTTGAACGCCCCGGTGTGCTGCTTCTGCTCGGTGACCTTGAAGCGACCGACGTCCGGCACGTCGTGGTGCTGGCCGGCGCCCACGTTGTGGAACTGCTGGTCGGTGAAGAGCACGCCCACGTGGCAGAGGACGCAGCGCGCCTGCTGGAAGACGCTGTAGCCGCGCACGGCCGCCTCGCTCACGGCGTCCTCCTCGCCGGCCAGATGTCGGTCCCAGGGCGTCTTGCCGCCGATGATCGTGCGCATGTGCGCGGCCAGCGCCATCGGCACGTTGTCCACCGTCGCCGGCCCGCCGAAGACCGACTCGAACTGGGCGCGGTAGCCGGGGATGGCGTTGAGCGCGTCCACGATCGGCTGCGGATCCTTGGCGCCCATGTTGCCGCCCGTCCAGGCGGCAAGGGCCTGCTTCTCGAGCGAGGGCGAGCGCCCGTCCCAGTAGTACTCGCTGTGGAAGCCGATGTTCCAGAGCGTGGGCGAGTTGCGCGTGAGCACCTTCTCGTAGGCACCGACCGCCACCATCCTGCCGTCGGAGAGCCCGTTCTCGCAGGTGTGGCAGCTGTAGCAGGAGCGGCTGCCGTCGCCGCTCAGGCGGCTGTCGTGGTAGAGCAGCCGGCCGAGCGCCGCCTTCTCCGGCGTGAGCGGGTTGTCGGCCGGGATGGCCATCGCCGCGTAGCCGGCCAGGGGCTCGTAGCCGTCCTCGGCCGCGGGATCGGCGGGCAGCGGCCGCACGTCCGGCTGGAAGTCGTCGTCGGGCGCGGGCAGGGCCAGCGACCAGCAGGCCACGAGGGTCTGCACACCACAGAGCCAGACGGAGGCGAGCATCCTGCGATCTCCTGGGGAACGAAGGGTCGGCACACGCTAGCAAACCCAGGCCCGTGACCCGCCCGGCCGCAGGCTGCGCGCACGGGAGGTCCTGCGAACGACGGCGCGCGCGGCGGGTCGTGGGCCGTCGGCCGCCGCCGCAGGATTGAGGCGACCCGTGCTCCCAGGCAGGATGAGCCGCTGTCGGCGGGCGGGCGCCGAGCGACGCCTCTCGCGGCGATGCCATCGATGGTGGGGAGCAGCAACCTCGAGCGATCGCCGCAGGGCGCCGACCGCCCGACGCAGGCCGGGGCGGAAGCCGGCGGCCCCCACGCTCGCCTGGCGTGCCTCGCCTCGCTCGCCCTGCTGGTCGCCTCGGCCGTGCTCGTGTTCTCGCGCACGATGCAGCGCCACCTCGACCACGACGAGCACCAGTTCGTGGCCAGCGCCGCGCTCTGGGCGCGCGACGGGCTCCTGCCCTACCGCGACTACCCCCACTTCCACATGCCCTACCTCGTCTTCGTGTACGGGCTGCTGGGCGAGCTGTTCGGACGCTGGCTCTTCGCGGCACGCCTCGTCTCGCTCGGAGCGGCCACGCTCACGTTGCTGCTGCTGCACGGAGCCGTGCGCCGCGCCGCGGACGCGCAGGCCCCGCTCGTGCGTCATGGCCTGGCCTGCGGCGCCGTGCTGCTGCTGCTCTTCAACCCGCTCTTCGCCTACACCAGCGGCCTGGCCTGGAACCACGACCTGGCCGTGCTGCTGGCGCTCATGTGCTGCCTCGTGCAGGGGGCGGGCGTGCGACGCGCCGCCCTCGGCGGCGTGCTGCTCGGGCTGGCCATCGGCGTGCGCCTGTCCATGGCGCCGCTCGTCGTGCCCCTGCTGTGCAGCCAGCTGGCGGCCGACGCCCCCGGCACGCGCAGGCGCCCTGCCCTCGCGCTGCTCGGCGGCCTCACGCTGGCGCTGCTCCCGGCGCTGTGGCTGCTGCTGCTCGCCCCGCAGGCGATGCTCTTCGGCAACCTCGGCTACCCGGCGCTCAACACCGCCTATCGCGTGGCCGAGGGCTTCGAGCGGGCGATGACCCTGCCGGGCAAGGTCGCCTACCTGGTCACGGACATCCTGGGCGAGCCGGCCAACCTGCTGCTCGCGCTGCTGCTGCTCGCGAGCTGCCTGCCGCCGGGGACGCGCGGCGCGGGCACGACGTCGGTGCGCCTCGTACGGCGCGCCGCCCTGGCTCTGCCCTTCCTGCTGCTCGGCGCGCTCGCACCGACGCCCGCCTGGTACCAGTATTTCTACGCGCTCGTGCCCTTCGTGATCCTGGTGGCGCTCGGCCGGATCGCCTCTTCGGCGCCGGGCAGCCGTGCGCTGCGCGTGGCGTTCCTCCTGCTGCCGCTCGCCGTGACCGCGGCCGCCTGGCAGACCCTGCCCGAGTACCGCACGCTCTCCAACCTGCCCGATCCGGCCAGCTGGCAGCCGCTGCGCCTGCACGCCGCGGGGCGCGAGCTGGCCTCCCTGCTGGCCGAGGAGCGGCCGATGGCGTCGGAGGCGCAGGCCGGGACGCCGGCGCGGCGCGCGCGGCCGGCACTCGTGCTCACCTTGTCGCCCATCGTGCCGCTCGAGGGCGGACTGGCCATCGACCCGGCCTTCGCGAGCGGTCCCTTCGCGCACCGCTCGGCGCGCTTCCTGCCCGCCGACGAGCGCGGTCGCCACGGCCTCGTCGGACCGGACGAGCTGGAGGCCCACACCGCCGGATCGCCGCCCGACGCCCTGCTCACCGGCGACGAGCGCCGGGACGACGCGGCCCTGCTCGAGTGGGTCGCACGCCACGGCTACCGCAGCCGCCCCTTCGGGGACGGGCTGCTGCTGCACTTGCCGCCCGGCGGCGGCTGAGGCCCGGGGTCGCGGCGGCTACAGTGGGTCGTCACGCTCCGCCCAAGCCGCGCGCAGCGTCCCGCGCCCTCCAGGCCACCGCCATGAGCCACGCTCCCTCGAACGCGTCCCCGGGCACCGCCACCACCGCCACCACCGCCACCGCCGGCACCAGCGCCGCGCCGAGCGCGCCACCCACCACGCGCCTCGAGGACTACCGGCCGCCGAGCCACCTGGCGCTGCGTGTCGAGCTGCTCTTCGAGCTGCACGAGGACCACGCGCTCGTCACCTCCACGGTGGAGTACGCGCCGAACCCGGACGCGCGGCGGGACGCCGACGAGGCCGGCATGCACGAGTTGTGCCTCGACGGCCGGCAGCTGCAGACGCTGGCGCTGCGTCTCGACGGCGACGAGCTGCAGCCCGGCGACTACGCGCTCGACGCCGAGCACCTGCGCCTGGCCGTCCCGCCGGCGCCCTTCGTGCTGCAGGCCGTCACGCGCATCGAGCCGCAGGCCAACACGACGCTCGAGGGTCTCTACCGCTCGCGCGGCACCTTCTGCACGCAGATGGAGGCCGAGGGCTTCCGGCGCGTCACCTGGTTCCTCGACCGCCCCGACGTGCTCTCGGTCTACACGACGACCCTCGTGGCCGACCCGCGGCGCTATCCGCTGCTGCTGTCCAACGGCAACCTGGTGGACAGCGGCCCGGCCGACGGCGGCCGCCACTACGCCACCTGGCACGACCCGCACAAGAAGCCCTGCTACCTGTTCGCGCTCGTGGCCGGCGACCTGCACCGCACGGCCGAGCGCTTCACCACGCGGTCGGGGCGCACGGTCGCGCTCGAGCTGTTCGTGGACAAGGGCAACGAGCACAAGGTGGCGCACGCGATGGCCTCGCTGCAGCGCGCCATGGCCTGGGACGAGCGCGCCTTCGGACGCGAGTACGACCTGGACGTCTTCATGGTCGTGGCCGTGTCCGAGTTCAACATGGGCGCGATGGAGAACAAGGGCCTCAACCTGTTCAACGACCAGCTCGTGCTGGCGCGCCCGGAGACGGCCACCGACGAGGACTACCAGCGCATCGAGGGCGTCATCGGGCACGAGTACTTCCACAACTGGTCGGGCAACCGCGTCACCTGCCGCGACTGGTTCCAGCTCAGCCTCAAGGAAGGCCTGACCGTCTATCGCGACCAGGAATTCTCGGCCGACATGGGCGACCGCGACGTCAAGCGCATCGCCGACGTGCGCTGGCTGCGCTCGATGCAGTTCCCGGAGGACGCCGGGCCGCTCGCGCACCCCGTGCGCCCGCGGGCCTACATCTCGATCGACAACTTCTACACGCGCACCATCTACGAGAAGGGCGCCGAGGTCATCCGCATGGCGGCGGTGCTGCTGGGGCCGGAGCGCTTCCGCCAGGGCTGCGACCTCTATTTCGCGCGCCACGACGGCCAGGCCGTGACCACCGAGGAGTTCATGGCGGCGCTCGAGGCGGCCAGCGGCGTCGACCTCTCGCAGTTCCGTCGCTGGTACGAGCAGGCCGGCACGCCGCGCCTGCACGCCAGCGGCCGCTACGACGCGCGCCAGCGCACCTACGAGCTGGTGCTCGAGCAGGACTGCCCGGCCACGCCCGGCCAGCCGACCAAGGAGCCCTTCGTGATCCCGGTGCGCATGGGCCTGCTGCTGCCGGACGGCAGCGAGTTGCCGCTGCGCCTCGAGGGCGAGGACGAGACCGCCGGCGCGCCCGGGCGCCCCGCCACGGCGGCCCCCACCACGCGCGTGCTCGCGCTGCGCCGTCGCCGGCAGTCCTTCCGCTTCGTGGGCGTGCCGGCGCAGCCCGTGCCCTCGCTGCTGCGCGGCTTCTCGGCGCCGGTGAAGCTCGTCGACGACCTCGGGCACGAAGCCCTCGCCTTCCTGGCGCGCCACGACACCGATCTCTTCAACCGCTGGGAGGCGTTGCAACGGCTGGCCACCTCGGTGCTGCTCGAGCTGGCCGCCGCGCAGCGCGCGGGGCGTGCGCTCGCCCTGCCCGGGGCCTTCGTCGGACTGGTGGGCGCACTGCTCGTGGACGAGCGGCTGCCCCCGGCCTTGCGGGCCGAGTTGCTCGAGCTGCCCGACGAGTCGGCCCTGGCCGACGCCTGCGAGACCGTGGACGTCGAGGCCCTGCATGCGGCCAGCCGCTTCGCCTGCCGCGAGCTGGCGGCCGCGCACCGCGCGGCCTGGCTGGCGACCTACGAGGGCCTGGCCGACGTCGCCGCCGGCCAGGGCGCCGCCGCCGCCGGGGCGCGCGCCCTGCGCAATGCCTGCCTCGGCTACCTGGTCGAACTCGACGAGCCGGCGCTGCTGCAGCTGTGCGAGCGCCACGGCGAGCGCGCCACCACGATGACGGACGAGCAGTGCGCGCTGGAGCTGCTGGCCCATCGCGACGACGCCTTCAGGGACCGCGCGGTGCAGCGCTTCGAGCAGCGCTGGTCGGACGACCCGCTCGTGCTCAACAAGTGGTTCGCGGCGCAGGCCTCCTCACGGCGTGAGCGCACGGCCGACGACGTGCTCGCCCTGGCGCGCCACCCGCGCTTCGACGCGCGCAACCCGAACAAGCTGCGCGCGCTGTACCGCAGCTTCGCGCGCAACCCGCTGCGCTTCCACGCCCCCGACGGCCGGGGCTACGCGCTGCTGGCCGACGCCATCGCGGCCCTCGACGAACACAATCCCGTGCTCGCCGGGCGCCTGGCGGCGCACTTCGACGGCTGGCGGCGCTACGACGCGCGCCGGCGCGACCTGAGCCAGGCCGCCCTGCGGCGCCTGCTCGAGCGCCCGGGCTGCTCCAGGAACCTGTTCGAGACCGTGAGCCGCACGCTGGCCTGAGGCGCGCCCGGGAAACGAAAGAACCACCCGGGGATCCGGCCCCCCGGGTGGTCCACGTGTGGCCTTCACTCCCTCGGACGAAGACCTGCCGAGCGGCCCCGCGCCCTGGGGCGCGGTGTCCCTTCCAGCCCCCTCGCCGGCCAGGGACGGGTCCTGTGCGGGAGACCACACACGCCTGAAGCGACATCCGCGGCTCCGGGTGGACAGGAATTCCGGAACATTCCCGGACTGCGGCGTC
>Ga0315912_10003185_pt1 | contig 16549 bp, 19 predicted proteins | sample VfabasoilMG_FD_204469 | JGI IMG/M metagenome (GOLD analysis project Ga0315912, IMG submission 204469) | Garden soil microbial communities collected in Santa Monica, California, United States - V. faba soil | ecosystem: Environmental > Terrestrial > Soil > Garden | place: USA: California... | reverse complement strand
GACTACAACATCGCCTGGCAGGCTTCGATGATCTACAAGGACGGCATCTGCAGGGCGGGCGACGTGAATGTCGATCTCGACGTCACCATGCTCCTGCCTCGTTGGGAACAGCCGGCGACCGCATCGCCTCAGCTCGTCGAAGCGTGGGACAAGGTCAGCGCTGCCCTGCGCGAGCACGAAGATGGCCACCACCGCCTCGCCATCGCCGCGGCACAGGAGGTGCGGCGCAAGCTCGGCAAGCGAATCCAGGAATCGAGCTGCGAAGCCTTGAAAACCCGGCTGAACGACATCGCCAATGCCGTCATGCGCGAGTACCGGGACAAGCAGGCCGACTACGACGAACGGACCGACTACGGCCGCAACCAGGGCACCCGCATCATCGTGACGGTTCCAGGGACGAGCGGTAGATAGCGGCCGATGGCCGGTTGGCGGTCCGACCAACGGCGCGACTTGGCCGACCGCGGACATGCCCCTGCAACGATTCCCGGCGTATATTGCTGCCCCATGAGCCCCGGACAAGACAACCAGGTCGATTGGACTGCCGCCGCTACCCCGCACGAGGGTGTGGTCCCCAGCCTCTCCCGCCGGGTGAATCCGCGCGTCACACCCAGCACGAAGCGTGATGTCATGGACACGCTGCTCGGCGAGAACAATCTCGCGGCCCATGATGCCGGCGGTAACGATCCCTACAACGCGACCGGCAGACAGTTCCGCCGCTGAACGGCTAAACTTGCGGGCGCATGAAGCTCGCTGTCGTCATCCTCGCTGCCGGTCAAGGCAAGCGAATGAATTCCGATCTCCCCAAGGTTCTGCAGCCACTCGCTGGCGTGCCGCTCCTGGGCCATGTTGTTAGTCGCGCACGCGCTCTCGACCCTTCGTCCATCCACGTGGTGTACGGCCACGGCGGTGATGCGGTCCGCGAAGCGCTCGCGAATGAAAAGCTCGAATGGGCCCTGCAGGCCGAGCAGCACGGGACGGGACACGCCGTCATGCAGGCCATGCCGAACGTCGGCGACGACGCGCTGGTGCTGGTGCTCTACGGCGACGTGCCGCTGATTCGAGTCGAGACGTTGCGTCAGCTCATCGCGTCCGCGGGGCCGAAGTCCATGGGACTGCTCACCGTGATGCTCAACAATCCCGACGGTTATGGCCGCATCGTGCGGAATGCGCGCGGCGCCATCCAGAAAATCGTCGAGCAGAAGGACGCCAGCAAGGCACAGCTCAGGATCCGCGAAGGCAACAGCGGCATCATGGCGGTGCCTGCCAAACTACTGCGCAAGTGGCTCGGCAATCTCCGCAAGTCCAACGCGCAGGGCGAGTACTACCTCACCGACGTCATCGCGATGGCCGTGAAAGACAAGATCAAGGTCACGCCGCAGATCGCGCCGACGCTGGCGGAAGTGCTCGGGGTCAACGACAAGGCGCAGCTCGCGGAGCTCGAAGCCCTGCACCGTGCCGAACGCGCGCGCGAGCTCATGGCGGCCGGCGCGACACTCATCGACCCGGCACGCATCGACATCCGCGGCGAGGTCACCGTGGGTCGCGATGTATTCATCGACGCCAACGTGCTGCTCGAAGGCAAGATCACGCTGGGCGATCGCGCGCGCATCGGTCCGAACGTGGTCTTGCGGAATGTTTCCATCGGCGCGGACACCGTGATCCACCCGAATTGCGTGCTGGAACAGAGCGCCATCGGCGCCGGCTGCAGCATCGGGCCCTTTGCGCGCATGCGTCCCGGCTCGAAGCTCGGCGCCCACGTGCACATCGGCAACTTCGTCGAGCTCAAGAAAACGGAAATTGCCGACGGCAGCAAGGCGAATCACCTCACGTACCTGGGGGATTCCGTCATCGGCAAGGGCGTGAACGTCGGCGCGGGCACGATCACCTGCAATTACGATGGCGCCAACAAGTTCACCACGACCATCGAAGATGGCGCGTTCATCGGCTCGGGCAACATGCTGGTGGCGCCGATTCGCATCGGCAAAGATGCATCCACGGGCGCCGGCAGCACCCTCACGAAGGATGCGCCCGATGGGCAGCTCACGCTCGCGCGAGCGAAGCAGCTGACGCTCGAGGGCTGGAAACGCCCGGTGAAGAAGCCCAAGTAGGCCATCGTTGGCCATGCAACCCATCACGCTGGCCGCGCTCGAAGCGTTTCCGGGCGAGCTCGAAAAACACTACGCGGTCTTTCCCGAGCGGTTCGTTCACTGGGCCCCGCCCTCCTGGGACGGCGTGCCGAGCGAACCCTTCACGGCCATCGAACAGATCTGCCACGTACGCGACATCGAGATCGAGGGCTACCAGGTGCGTTTCCAGCGCACGCTCGACGAACATTCGCCGTTGCTCCCGTCGATCGATAGCGAAGCGGTGGCGAAAGAGCGCGACTATGGGCGAGCGGATACGGCGCAAGTGTTTGCCGAATTCCGCGCCGCGCGCGCGAAGACGGTGAGCCTGTTGCGCGGTCTCAATGCTTCGCAGCTGACGCGACCCGCGGTGTTCGAGGGTTACGGGCCAGTCACCCTGCGCGGCCTCGTGCATTTCCTCTGCAGCCACGATCAACAGCACCTGGCCGGATTGCAATGGTTGTTAGGCAAGATCGACGCGGCGCGTTCGAACTCGTGAGGCGCGCGTTGCTATTCGCGGTGACGAGCCTGGTCATTTCGGCCGCGGCAGCCGCGGGCTCGAGCTGGTGCCTTGGCATGGGCGGCCTCGGCCCGCTTCGCGCGGGCATGACCGTGGAGCAGGTGTTGGCGCTCGCGGACTTCTCGGGCATCGAACGCAAGAAGCCCGCCGGCGAATGCTGGTACCTGCAATATCACGGTGGCGGCGCCGACTTCGCGCTCATGATCATCGGCGGCCGCGTCGCGCGCGTGGAACTGAAGGGCGCCTCGAAGCTCGGCACCTTTTCAGGTGCACGCATCGGTACGACGGAAACCGAACTTGAAGCCCTGTACGGCAAGCGGCTCGATATGCAGCCTCACAAGTACGATCCCGCTGGCCATACCTTCACGTTGAAATCTTCCGGCGGCGACTACGGCCTGCGGTTCGAAACTTCCGGCGGCAAGGTGACGGCGATCCAGGCCGGGCCTTGGGAACACCTGAACTACGTCGAGGGCTGCGGGTAAGCGATGGCCGAAACCGCGCTCATCTGTCGCGTGCCCGAGGCCGAACGCTACATCTCGCACTATCGGCAGCGCTTCGATCCCTCCGCTCGCCGCAACGTGCCCGCGCACGTCACCATCCTTTATCCATTCATGGCACCGGAGTTGATCGACGCCGAAGTACTCGCGACGCTTCAACGAGTCGTGGACTCAGTGCCGCGCTTCGACTACCGCATGGTGAGGACGCAACGATTTCCCGTTGCCCTATATCTCGACCCTGAACCCGGCCAACCGTTCAGCGCGCTCACCGAGGGAATCTTCCGCGCGTTTCCCGACTATCCACCCTTCGATGGAAAGTTCGAGACAGTGGTGCCCCACGTGACTGTCGCGCATGGTGACGAGCCTTTGCTGTGCGAGATCGAAGTGGAGTTGCGCATTGCACTTCCCGGGTCGGGTGTAGCGGCTCGGTGCACTGAAGTTGTGCTCATCGAAAACAGCAGCGGCCGTTGGGAGCAGATGCACGCGTTTGCGCTCGGCGCGTAAACTCGGACGCGTGAAAGTCGAGATCGTCGAACGTCCGTCGGTTGCAGTCGCCAGTTTTCGTCACACCGGCCCGTACGGGGCGGCGCTCGGCCGCTTCTGGCGCAACACGGTCACGCCGGTGCTCGCCGAACACGGCATGCTCGACTGCCCGCGCTACGGCGTGCCGCTCGACGATGCGGCACATACGCCACCAGAGACATGCCGATACGACGCCTGCATCGAGTTGCCGGCGGGGCTGGCGCTACCCGGCGCGGAATCCCGAACGATTCCCGGTGGCCAATATGCAGTAGCCCGCTTCAAGGGAACTTCCGCCGAGATCGGCGCCGCCTGGGATGCATTCGTGGGCGTGGTGCTGTCGGGCACGTCCGGGACGATGGACCCGACCCGATATCCGTTCGAACACTATCCTCGCGGCGCAACTTTCGATCCGAAAACCGGAATATTCACGTGCGAACTGTGCCTGCCGCTCTAGTGCGCCGGGCGACGATGGCCGACCTGCCGCTGCTAGGCCCGTTGATCGCCGCGTCCGCCCGTGAACTCAGCAAGTCTGATTACACGCCTGAACAGGTCGAAGGAGCCCTGCGGAGTGCCTTCGGCACGGACACCCAGCTCATTCGCGACGGCAGCTATTTCGTCATCGAAGTGGACGGCAGGCTGGCGGGCTGCGGGGGCTGGAGCCGGCGGCGCACTTTGTTTGGCAGCGATGCGCGGGTCGACCGCGATGCCACGGAACTCGACCCCGCCATTGACGCGGCGAAGATCAGGGCCTTCTTCATTCATCCGGACTTCGCGCGTCGCGGTCTCGGCACGCTGCTGCTCGAGCACTGCGAGCAGGCCGCGATCGCGTATGGCTTCAAGCGGTTCGAAATGATGGCGACCCTGCCCGGCGTTCGTTTGTATGCGGCGCGCGGCTATCAGGCCGGTGACCGTATCGAATGGCCGGTAGGTGATGGTGTCGCGATTCCGTTCGTTCCGATGTCCAAGGAGGCGTCGTCGCCGCGCTTTCGCATCGAACGAGCATCGCTCGCGGACGCAGTTGTCATCCTCGAGTTGCAAAAGCTCGCCTATCAATCTGAAGCGCGGCTGTACAACGACTGGACTCTCCCGCCGCTCACTCAAACGCTCGAGAACCTGCGCGAGGAATTTTCGAAATCGATCGTCATGAAGGCGATTGAGGGCAGCAAGCTGGTTGGATCAGTGCGCGCGCGAAGCGTCGACGGTGTTTGCCATGTGGGCCGTCTCATCGTGACGCCGGAACTCCAGGGGCATGGCGTCGGGACCATGCTCATGCGTGCGATCGAATCGGCATTTCCAGAGCGGCCAGTCTTCGAGCTCTTTACCGGCAGCCGCAGCGAAGGGAACCTGCGCCTGTACGAGCGCCTTGGCTACACGCGCACGCGCGAGAAGAAGCTATCGCCGGGCGTCACGCTGATCTTTCTGGAGAAGCGGAAATGACCGTGCACATCGTTCGCCTCGGATCTCCTCGTATCGAAGGCGAGGGCGTTCGGCTCGGCACTGTTCGTCGCCCGCCTCGCGGCGTGTCGAAGAAGGACTTCTCGAGGCTGGACTGGTACGACGCATGGTTTCCAGTGCTGGCGCCGAGTGTCGCCACCATGAAGCTGGGGCTTGCGGCCGACACCGACAAGCAGTGGGCGGCGTTTGTCCGCAAGTACCGCAGCGAGATGAGCGCGGCACCCGCGAGCCAGGCGCTCGACTTGCTGGCGGCGCTGTCACACAGCGCAAACTTTTCGGTCGGTTGCTACTGCGAGAACGAGGCGCGGTGTCATCGCTCGGAGCTTCGGGCGCTCCTGGAACAACGCGGGGCGAAGCTCAGATAGCGCCACGGATCTGTCACTCAGTTGTTACAGAACTGATCCTCGCACGGTATTCCATCGTTATCGCCATCCATCTTCGTGTCAGGACAATTTCGAAGGAAGAAGGTGGCTTCCGCACACGAACTCATCTCCGTGCATCTAGTGCGTCCATCGCAGCGGTAACGAGCCGAATTCTCCACTTGAGTGGAAGACTCTGAACTGAAATGTTATTCCGGCGCATTCTCGTTCGAGTCCCTGAAATGGACATAAAAGACCACGGCGCCCAGCGTGCACACCACTACAAACGCGTCTCTCAAACGGTCCAAGGAACGTGGGTGACTATCCACGCTTTCCCGACGCGGGGTGCGCGGCTGCCCAGGGCGCATTACCCGCACCGCACGCTGCCTTCCGTCAGGTCCCGCCTCGATTTCGAAGGAAATCAGTTCGCCGATGTGAGGTCGCACACCATCGCGAGGAAAGGCAGAAACATGAACGAAGACATCAGCGGCGCCTTTGGGAGGCGTGATGAATCCGAAACCGCGGTCATCATTCCACTTGGTCAGAGTGCCGTGAATACGCATGGCCGCCCTAGTCCTCGCCTTTCCCGCGCGGATCCAGCAACCCATAAATGACTGCCATCAGCACTGCGGCAGCGCCCCCAATAGGCCAAGCTACTTTTTCAAGTGGCTCGAGCACTAACAAGCAGATTATTGACGCGACCATCCAAAGTGAGAATGCGAGATAGCTGATAGATCTCGCCCGGCGGAGCTTCGCGTTGATCTCAACTGCAGGCAGCAGAGCTAATTCGCCCTTCTGACCGAACATGAGTCTGGATGTGAGCGACGCAATCGCCCCGAAGATCGCGAGGGCGATGAAAGAACCGACGATGAGCGCTCCTATGCTCCAGGTCTTTGAGATGTTCATTCCGCATAGTCCCCGAATTGAGCCGAGCCGCAAAACGGCTTCGGCGAGTTGTTAGACTGCCGACCGCCTGGCCAGCATCCATTTTCGCGCTGCACGAGCAAACGAAAATATGACCATTACAAATGCAACGTATACCGCGACCACGAACTTCCCGATGATCCAGTCTTCTTCGCTGAATGGCCCGCGACGGCTAAGCTCGAATAACGCGCATGCGCCAGCCGACGCCAATGCCACGACTAGTAGCATGGCGCCCGAAAAAAATTCCGAGCGCAACAATATTGAAGCTGCAATGCCGACCAGTGACAGCGCCGCGATCCAAAAGACGTAGGCCCAGGGATTCTCCGGCCGGAAACACGTGCAACCAGGCGATTGGCCGAAAGCGCAGAGGTCCATCGAGTCAAAGACCTGCATTGGCTTCCCATCGCAGAGTCGATGGGCCTCCGCCAGATTCCATTCCGGCTCGATCAGGAAACAAACGAAGAATGTCGCCGCTAGTCCAAGCAGCACCACCAATTCGCGTCGGTCCAGTCTCATCCTCGGTAACCTAACAGTGGAGTTCACCGGCGGACGGAGGCTGTCGAAGCCAGCCAGAGGCCACTGGTCCCAGCGATGGATCGAGCGTCACAAACGCGAGCGTCCCGGATACCAGGTACTCAATCAGGAGGCCAGGAAGCGACATGAGACTCTCCTCGTGACGCCTTCACTACAGCACACGCCTCTCTTGACCGTCAAACAATCAGGGCGGTGACGGACCTTGCTATTGAAAGGACCGGCAAACAGGAGTAGCTAGTACTTCATGAAGAAGCTGGTGCTCGTGATAGTCATCGCTGCCCTGGGATACGCCGCGTACCAGCGTAGGCAAGACCCCGAACCCGAGGTGCTCCCCGAAGCGAGCGCACTCGAGGTGGAAACGGCTGATGTTCCTGTAACCCCTCAGCCCCAGTTCCGTTGCGATGGCAGGATCTACTGTTCACAAATGACCTCCTGCGCAGAGGCGACCTACTTTCTGCAGAACTGTCCCGGAGTAAAGATGGATGGTGAAGGAGACGGCGTTCCCTGCGAGAAGCAGTGGTGCGGCCATCACTGAAATTTCCGGATGCTCTGGGTGTTACTGCGAGAACGAAGCGCGGTGCCACCGCTCCGAACTTCGCTCGCTGCTCACGCAACGAGGCGCGAAGCTCGGGCAACGGTCTGGAGTTGACCTCCGGCGCCCCACGCTAGCCCTGGCGACAGGACTGAATCGCGCTCCGAAGACTGACTGGGAGCGACTTGCGCGTGAAAAAGATTGGCTTGCTAGGAATTGCTCGGGTCGTCTTTGAGTCGGCCTCTGAGGAATTTCCCTGCAGATTCCTTGAGCTCGCTCCTGTCGAATAGCTTGCCTTGGAATTGGAAGTTCCGATTGATGCGCACGATGAGCACCTGTTCAAAATTCCCCTTTCTCTTGATAAGTACACAGTCGCTGTTCTTTTCGGGCGAGATCGTCTTTACCTCGACGAGTTTCCCGGCAATTTCGCCGTCAGAGCCTGCCCTATGGGTCTCATGGCGACGAAGCCCGAATCTGATCTCAGCATATATTTCGCCAAGCTCTCCCCAGACCTGAAGGTATCTCCCAGTGTTCTCGTAGTGATGAATTGCGCAGTCGATCAAATCAATGAAGATTTCACCCTGGGTTTGGAGGCAGCAAGGAAATCTATCTCTGATTCCAATGAGCTGACCGGGCTTTGCCGAGAAAGCATCAACTTCCGATTCATTTTCGAACTGAGAATCGAGCCAATCTCTAGTGACGTACTCCAAATCCCAAGGCGCTACGCCGCATCCAGCTGCATCGGCAATCTCTTTTGAGCTGTAACCGCTCTCTCTCATCTCATGGAGAAAATCCCAGTCGCTCATGACCTCATCCTCCAAGACCAATAGGGCGAGCGCAGTGGCTATGAAAATGTGGGCCTGCCACCCTATCTTTCACGCGTCCGCTCCAGCGAGGTGTTAGGCATCCGTCCGGTTACCACGGCGGAACTCCATTAAGTAGTGCTCAATGGGCCGAGCTGTACCCGTGATGTAGAGCTTACCGTCTGTTCTATCGACGATTAATGGCGCATTCCCCGCCACCGCGTCGCTCACACTACCAGTCTCGATGTGGATCGAGCCGTCATAGAAGTAGACCCAACCAAAATCGTGTTCATCCACGCGCACTACCACGAGCTTTTGAACACGACGCTCGTCGTGACGCGGTAGCGGGGATTCAAAGTCGATGGCCGCAATCTCGTGATTATCGAGCCAGGCGGCAGCAATTTGGTCGGCTTGTTGGCGGGTGATCATCGCGCCGGATGCCTAACGGTTGAGTTGAGCGGCGCGCGCGCCGCGGTTTGAGCTTGGCACTTTATCCCTCACGCGTCCGCTCCAACGAGGTGTTAGGCAGCGTCACGCGGCCTCCCAGTACCGAGAAAGGATGTAGAACTGCAAGCCGCGCAGATGCCCCTGCCAGTGAGACGAGTAGCTGTTCTGAAAGTGCCAAAGTGCATCCGCTTCACTTGTGTTCGCCCAGTACCACTCAACAGCGAGCAGATCGTTGCCAATATCCAGGATATCGTCGATCGCATCAGCGACGACACACTTTGATTCTGCAATCTCCTTCGTCACAAACTCGGGAAGGTTGTAGTAGCCATAGGTTGGAAAGCGCCTAGAGATGGACTGGCGAAACGCCGCCTGATCACGCCTTGGCGGATCGGGATACTCGGTCGGATCGAAAGTAAAACGAACGAATTGCTGCGCAAACGCAAGATGATCTAGAACCGGCAACAAGGTCTCGTCTTCCACAACGGTGTGATCGGCCCCTTCGACAAGGCCAAGGTACTGGCGGACGACAGCTCGGATCTCGGACGGCTGCACGGTAGCTGCCTAACTCTTATTTAGGCCGCATAAATCCAGTGATGAATAGCCGCAATCGCGAGGCATAACATTCTGGCGCTCCTTGCAGGTACTTGATTCATCGGGAACACATACCGATTCCCCGTCGTTATACCGCATGTCGACAATTTCCACGTCACACGTACCGCCACACCACACTATGTTGCTTGGCACCCCGTAGATACCCGCGCCTCGACATGCATCCGGAAGCTGCCATATCCCCAGCTTGGTATTACCATCGCCGCCATGAAGCCATCGATTCTCCTCGCGGCCTGTCTGCTTTTCCCTCTCGCAGCCTCCGCCGACGAATCCTTCCGCTGCGGCAAATGGATCGTCTCCAGCGAGCTGACGGTTTCCGAGCTCCTCGCGAAGTGCGGCGAACCCACCACGCGCGAAAGTCGCACCGAAGACATCAAGGCCCGCAACCACAACGTCGGCCTCATGGTGAAGACGGGTGAAACCACAGTGGAGACCTGGACCTACGACCGAGGCTCGAACCCCGCCATGGTGGTCACCATCGTGGATGGCGAGATCAAGAGCATCGAGCGGCAGAAGTAAGCCGCGCACATGACACTCAGGGTCCTCGGCAGGACAACCTCTATCAACGTGCGCAAGGTGCTTTGGACCTGCGCCGAACTCGACCTTCATTTCGAACACGTCGAGAAAGACGCCGCATTGCTCGCGCGCAATCCCAACGCGATGGTTCCGGTCATCGACGACGACGGCTTCGTGCTCTGGGAGTCGAACGCCATCTGCCGTTACCTCGCCGGCAAACAACCGCGTTCCACGTTGCTGCCGGCAGATCCCCAGGCCCGCGCCCGGGTCGAGCAATGGATGGACTGGCAGGCCACGGAGCTCAACACGTCCTGGCGCTATGCCTTCAACGGTCTAGTCCGCAAGAGCCCCGCGCACTCAGATCCGGCCGCCATCGCGGCGGGCGTCGACAGCTGGAACCGGCACATGCGCATCCTCGACGACCATTTCGCGCACGGCGGGCAATTCATCACCGGCGAATTCTTCACGCTCGCGGACATCGGTCTCGGCCTATCTACCCACCGATGGCTGCTGAGCCCGATTGAACGCCCGCCGCTCGATGCCGTGCATGGCTACTACCAGCGGCTGTCAGTCCGGCCGGCGTTCAGAGCACACGTGGAGGAACACATCCCGTGATGGTCGGCGCACTCCTGGGGATCGCCGGCGTCATCTACGGAGTCCTTGGCGCGTTGCATGCGATCTACACGCTCATGGACCTCCGGGATCCACGGCGCATCGTGCCCGACGATCCGGCCGTCATCACGGCGATGCAGGCGTCGAAAATTCGCCTCACGCGCGGCGAATCCACCATGTGGCAGGGCTGGGTGGGCTTCAACCTGAGCCACAGCCTGGGCGCGCTCATGTTCTCGGCCGCGTGTTTCATCGTGGCGGCGTGCCTCCGGCGCTTTGCATTTTCACCGTGGGTGCTCCTGGTACTGGCCGCCTTGAGCGCCCTGTACCTCCTGATTGCCGTCCAGTACTGGTTCCGTATCCCCATCCTCGGGACCGCCATTGCCACCGCCTGCCTGGGCGGGGCATGGCTGCTTTACCTGCTGTAAGGCGCTCGTAAGGTATTGATTTCCAATCCTTGAGGGGGTGGGACATAACCGTTTGTGAGCGGGGTATCAGAAGGGCCCAGAAGCCGGGGTTTCCTACTGCGTTCAGGCTTCCCACTCAGGCAAACTAGCGCCCCCCTCAAATCCCCCCGGACACCTCTAAATGTGCGGCATCGTCGGAGCCATCGCTGAGCGAAACGTCGTTCCCATCCTGATGGAGGGACTGCGCCGCCTCGAATACCGTGGCTATGACTCCGCCGGCATCGCCGTGCTGAATGGCACCGCGAAGCTCAAGCGCCTGCGCACGGTCGGCAAGGTGAAGGTGCTCCAGGACGCGATCGAAGCGGATCCGACCCACGGCAAAGTCGGCATTGCGCACACGCGCTGGGCCACGCACGGTGTGCCCTCAGAACGAAATGCGCACCCGCATATCTCGCTGGGTGGCCTCGCGATCGTCCACAACGGAATCATCGAAAACCACGAAGAGCTTCGGGACGAACTCACCAAGGCCGGTTACAAGTTCACGTCGGAAACCGACACGGAAGTGATCGCGCATCGCGTGCACTTCCATCTCTCCTCGCAAAAAGATCTTTTCAAGGCCGTGCGCGCGACGGTGGCCGAGCTCGAGGGCGCGTACGCGCTCGCGGTCGTCAGCGAAGCCGAGCCGGAACGCATCATCCTGGCGCGTGAAGGATGCCCTGTTGTTGTCGGCCTCGGGGTCGACGAGAACTTCGTGGCTTCGGACGTCGCGGCGCTGCTGCCCGTGACGCGCCGGTTCATGTTCCTCGAAGAAGGCGACGTTGCCGACATTCGTCGCACCTCGATCAAGGTGCTCGACAAGCATGGCGACTCCGCCGAACGCCCGGTGCGCGAGAGCGAGCTGTCAGCGGACGCGGCCGAGAAGGGCCAGTACCGCCACTTCATGCTCAAGGAAATCCACGAGCAGCCGCGCGCCGTCGCCGATACGCTGGCCGAGCGCGTTGCCAACGGTCGGTTGTTAGAGGCCGCGTTTGGTCCCGCCGCCACGGAAATCTTCAAACGCACCGAGCACGTGCACATCATCGCCTGCGGCACGAGCTACCACTCGGGCGTCGTAGCGCGCTATTTCATCGAGCAGATCTGCAAGATTCCTTGCACCGTCGAAATCGCCAGCGAATACCGTTATCGCAACCCCGTCGTGCCGAAAAACTCGCTGTTCGTCAGCATCTCGCAATCGGGTGAAACCGCCGACACGCTGGCCGCGCTGCGCCTCGCGAAGCAGGCGGGCTATCTTTCCTCGCTCGCGATCTGCAACGTGCCCGAGAGCTCGCTGGTCCGCGAATCCGAGCTGGTCATGCTCACGCGCGCGGGTCCGGAGATCGGCGTCGCATCGACGAAGGCCTTCACCACGCAGTTGACCGCGCTCAGCATGCTCGTGATCGCGATCGCCAAGCATCACTCCGCCGACGCCGAGCGTGAACGCAGCCTGGTGCAACGCCTGATCGAGATTCCGTCACTCATCGAGAAGACGCTGACGCTCGATCCCATCATCTACGACCTCGCCAAGCGGTTCTCCGACAAGCACCACTCGCTGTTCTTGGGCCGCGGGGCGCTGCATCCCATCGCGATGGAAGGCGCGCTCAAGCTCAAGGAAATCTCCTACATCCACGCCGAGGCGTATCCCGCCGGCGAACTCAAGCACGGACCGCTCGCGCTCGTCGATGCGGACATGCCTGTCATCACCGTCGCGCCTAACAATGACCTGCTCGAGAAGCTCAAGAGCAATCTCATGGAAGTGCGCGCGCGCGGTGGCGAGCTCATCGTGTTTGCCGATCCGGATTCCGGCTTCGTTTCGTCGGAAGGCGTCACGGTCATCACCATGCCCAAGCACGTGAGCTACTTCCAGGCGCCGGCGGTGTACACCGTGCCGCTGCAACTGCTTGCGTATCACGTCGCCATCCTCAAGGGCACCGACGTCGACCAGCCTCGCAACCTCGCGAAGTCCGTCACCGTCGAGTAAGGGTGAAAACGCGGCTCGGCCGCGCTTTCATCCGCACAAGAATTTCCCCCGTTCTGGCGCAAGTTCGCCTCCGCGCGTGCGCTGACGCCTTGTCGGCGTATGCGGCTGGTTGCGCCTCCTCCTGACACCGGTTACCGTCCGAATGACACCGGTGGTCTTTTTGGATAACAAAACCGGTATTGATTGATAACGAAAAGGGGGAACCATGAAGAGCCATTCCGCGCCTCGAAATTTTTGGCGCGCCGCACGCTATTTGGCGATCGGCGCCAGCCTGTCTTTCGCCACGCTCGCATCCGCCCAGGATCAGAGTTCGGACAAGGCCGACGACGCCGAGAGTGTCGATGAAATCGTCGTCAGGGGATTTCGCGCTTCGCTGCGCGAGTCGCTCGACATCAAGCGCGAAGCAGGCGTCATGGTGGACGCGATCACTTCCGAAGACATCGCTGACTTCCCCGACGCGAATCTCGCCGAATCGCTGCAACGCATCCCGGGCATCAGCATCGACCGTGACCAGGGCGAAGGCAGAACGATCACGGTGCGCGGACTCGGCGCCGACTTCTCGCGCGTGCGCATCAACGGCCTCGAGGCCCTGTCTACCGCCGGCTCGAACGACGCGGGCTCGAGCCCGAACCGCAGCCGCTCATTCGACTTCAACACGTTCGCCTCGGAGCTCTTCAGCTCGCTCAAGGTGCAGAAGACGTCTTCCGCCGAAACCGACGAAGGTTCTCTCGGCGCGACGGTGGACCTCACGACCGGACGTCCGTTCGACTTCCAGGATTTCGCGGCCGCGGTTTCCGCCGAAGACAGCTTCTACGAGAACGGCGAATTCCACAATCCGAAACTCGGTGGGCTGATCTCCTGGCACAACGAGAAGTTCGGCGCGCTGCTCTCGGGTGCGTACTCCGAGCGCAAGACGGAGATCGATCAGTATCGTCGCGGTCCCGGCCAATCCGACTTTCTCTATCGCCAGTCGGATTTCCTCGGCAACGAAGCGCCGCAGCGAAGCGGTTTCTCGGCGCCGGTGGGTACGAACTTCGGCACCGCGATCACCAACCCGGGCGCGATCGACGCACAGACGGGCTCCGATCCCACGGCGTACGCCAATCTCTATCCGGGCGCGCCCTATCAGACGGCGGGCCGATTCGACGATTCGCTGGTCCGCATTCCCGCGCTCGCCTCCGTCGAACAATCCGACGTGCATTACAAGCGACTCGGCATCACCAACTCCTACCAGTGGAAGCCAACCGACAGCACCTCGGTGAACCTGGACCTGCTGTATTCGAAGTACGACTACGAAAACATCATCAGCCAGGTTTCGACGGTCGGTCTGAACCGCAACAACACCAACGCGACCTACAACACCGCGACGGCCACCACTCCCGTCGCAACGCGCCGCGGCTTGTATCCGAACGCCTGCACGTTCAACGACGGCACGGGCACCGCTCCGCCGCAGGATTGCGGCCAGGCCCTGTTCGGCACCACGCCGGTCCCGGGCTACACGTTCAGCCTGATGCCTAACAACCTCGACCCGTACGAGTACTACAACAACCCGATGTCACCGGGTTTCGTGGCCGATCCGACGGGCCGTGGCCTCGGCTTCCGCAACGCGCTCATCGGGCGCCCGGGCGTCGACGTGCTCGCGTCGCACGTCGAAAACGGCGTGGCCGATTACCTGCAGCTCCGCAACGTCGACATGCGGTCGGCCGCCGACGCGTCGTTCTACACGACGGAGTTCAAGCAGGCGTCCCTCAACGTCACGCACGATTTCTCGGAAACCTTCCACGCGAACCTCGTGTATGGGCAGTCCGAGTCCGTGAACGATTCCAACGGCCAGCTGGTCGAGTTCAACTTCATGGATTCGCCCAATGTGCTCACCTACGACGAGCGCGACCACGGCAGCATGCCTTCCATCGACTTCGGATTCGATGCCGCGGATCCAACCAACTGGAGCATCGTCAAGAGCTTCTCGGCCATGCGTAACTACCGCCGCATCGTCGAGAACACCTACGACGGCGGCCGCATCGACCTCAAGTGGGACTTCAGCGAGAAGTTCAGCCTTGCGTTCGGCGGCAACATGCGCACGTACGAGTTCAAGACGCAGCAGCGCGAGCGCAACTTCGACGCCATCAATCCGACGGAGCGCGAAGCCAACGTGACCAGCGCACAACTCGGCCACGTGATCAGCTTCGGCGACGGTCTCGATCTGCCGGCAGGCACGCTCACGAGCTTCTACGCGCCGGATCTCGAGCGCTTCGAACAGGTGTTCGGCTTCACCTGCAATTGCATCAACCAGTACGGCGACTTCCGCCAGATCCGCCGCAACAACGGTCGCGATGACTTCTCGGTCTCCGAAGACGATTCGGGCTACTACGCGCAGTTGAACTTCAATTTCGATGTCTTCGGCCATCGCATGTTCGGCAACATCGGCGTGCGCGAAGCCAATACCGAGGTCGAATCGGTCGGCAACTCGAACGGTGCTGGCGGTCTTCCGATCGTTGCGCACCACGACTACAACGACACGCTGCCGTCGCTGAACATCGCGTTCGAAGCCACGGAAGACCTGCTGGTCCGTATCGGTGCCGCCAAGGTGATGGCGCGTCCGCTGCTCGGCAACCTGGCCCCGACGATCACGGCGATCTCGGTGCCGACGCTGCCGGGCGCGGTCGACGGTGCTTCGCTGACCATCGGCAACCCGTACCTCTCGCCGTTCCGTGGCACCAACTACGACTTCAGTGTCGAGTGGTACTTCGCCGAAGGCGGCCTGCTCTCCGCGGCCTATTTCACGAAGGACATCGAGAGCTTCCCGCAGACAGTCATCTTCGACGCCCCGCTGTCGACGTTCCTCGACGAAGAGGGCATCGCGCAGGTCCGCGCCGGTTTCACCAACCCGGCGCAGCTCGCCTACATCGACGCGGACAACAACTTCCGTGCTCGTCAATTCCGCGACGCGCCGGGCGGCGACCTGAGTGGCTACGAACTCTCGTACCAGCAGGACCTCACTTTCCTGCCGAGCTTCCTCAAGAACTTCGGCGTGCAGATCAACTACACGAACATCGATTCGGAACTGAACTACATCCTCGATCCGGGTGACGGCGCCGCCATTCCCCAGACCACGGCCAAGGGCCCGTGGCTCGGCGCGTCGCCCGAGGCGCTCAACTTCACGCTGTACTACGAAGTGCCGCACTTCAGCGGCCGCGTCTCGGTGGCGGATCGCGCGGAGTACTTCACGAGCTTCCCGATCGCCGCCGGCAGCTGCGCGCCGGGTATCTCGACGACGCCGATCCCGGCATCGCCGAACACCGCAGTGACGTATTGCAACGGTCCGCTCATCAACGACTTCGTCGGCAGCCATGGCACGACGAACGTGGATGCGTCGTTCCGCTACATCGTCAACGACAACCTGTCGTTTGGCCTGGAAATCCTGAACATCACCAACCAGACCAGCGACCGCTTTGCGTATGTCGACAACCCGGTCGTCACGCAGTACGGCAGCACCGGCCGCCAATTCACGATGGGAATGCGGTACAAGTTCTGACGTGAGCCAGAAGAAAAGCACACGGCGCGATGCGCTGAAATCCCTGATGGTGGGCGGGGCCGCCGTGGCGGCTCCGCCCATTGCATCCGCCGCAGCCAGGACGCCAGGCGAGTGCACGCCGCAGTCGCGCGACTGGTCGA
>Ga0315912_10003184_pt1 | contig 16549 bp, 16 predicted proteins | sample VfabasoilMG_FD_204469 | JGI IMG/M metagenome (GOLD analysis project Ga0315912, IMG submission 204469) | Garden soil microbial communities collected in Santa Monica, California, United States - V. faba soil | ecosystem: Environmental > Terrestrial > Soil > Garden | place: USA: California... | reverse complement strand
CGCAAGTCGGCCGCCGACGCGCGCAGCTACGAACTGCACATCACGAACAAAGGCAAGCGCATCCTGCAACGTGCGGACGAGGTCCAGACCACGCACGAACAACGCCTCATCGATCGCATCGGCCCGGAAGGCCGCGATCAGCTGTTGCGATTGTTGGGTAAGCTCACCGACATCAAATGAACCCCATCGTCCAAGTACAACGCCACGGCGACATCGCAGTCATCGTGGTAGACAACCCGCCTGTCAACACGATTACCGCCGCCGCCCGCGCCGGCATGAACGAAGCCCTGGACCAGGTCGGCAACGACCCTTCCATCCGCGCCGTCATCCTGCGTTGCCAGGGCAACAACTTCTTCACGGGCGCCGACATCAACGAATTCTCCGGGCCGCCGAAGGAAGCCGAGTACCGCGCCCTGTGGGCCCGGTTCGAAGGCCTCAAGGTGCCGATGATCGCCGCCATGCACGGCTCGTCCATCGGGGGCGGACTGGAACTGGCGCTGGCCTGTCACTACCGCGTCGCGCCGCCCTCGGCGAAGTTCATGCTGCCCGAGGTGACGCTGGGCATCATTCCGGGAGCCGGCGGCACCCAGCGGTTGCCGCGCCTGGTGGGACTCGAAAATGCCCTGCGGATCATCTTCGACGCCAAGCCCGTGGATGCCACCAGGGCCTGCGAACTCGGCCTCATCGACGAAATCATCGAAGGCGATTTCGTCACCGGCGCCTTGCACTACGCGCAGGGATTGGTCGCCCAGGCCGCGGGTCCGCGTCCCACCTCCGGACGTGGTGTCGACGCCGGTCCGCTCACCCCGGAGTTCACGGCGAAATGGCAGGCAGAAGCACGCCGCCTGTATCCGAACCGGACCGCCGCGCTGACCGCCCTCGATTCGGTGTCCGCGTCCGCGAAGCTGCCGTTTGCCGAGGGCCTGCTCTACGAAGACAAGCTCGCCAACCAGACCAAGGTGACGGTGGAGGCGCGCGGCGCCATCCATGTGTTCTTCGCCGAACGCGAGAGCCGCAAAGTCGATGGCCTGCCGCCCGGCGAGGCACGCAAGATCGCGCGCGCGGGCGTGGTGGGTGCCGGCACCATGGGTGGCGGCATTGCCATCGCGTTTGCCAATGCGGGCGTGCCGGTCACGTTGCTCGACGCGAATGAAGAGGGCCTCGCCCGGGGCCTCAAGGTGGTGGATTCCACGTTCGAAAGCATGGTGAAGCGCGGCCGCATCGACGCGGCCGAAAAGGCGCGGCGCCTGGGCTTCATCCAGGGGTCGCTGTCCTACGGAGACCTGGCGTCCAGCGACGTGATCATCGAGGCCGTGTACGAAAGCATGGACCTGAAGCGGAAGATCTTCACGGAGCTCGACAAGGTGGCGAAGCCGGGCGCGCTGCTGGCCACCAATACCTCGACACTCGACGTGAACCAGATCGCCGCCGCCGTGAAACGTCCCGAGGATGTCATCGGCCTGCACTTCTTTTCGCCGGCGAACGTCATGCCGTTGCTGGAAGTCGTGCGCACCGATTCCAGTTCTCCCACGGCCATCCGCACGTCGATGGAACTCGCCAAGGTATTGCGCAAGACGCCGGTGCTGGCGCGCGTGTGCTACGGCTTCATCGGCAATCGCATGATGGAAGGTTATGCGCGTGAAGCGCTGCGGCTCACGCTGGAAGGGGAAACGCCGCGCCGCGTGGACGGCATCCTCGAGCAGTTCGGCATGGCCATGGGCATCCTTGCGGTGTTCGACATGGCGGGCATCGACGTGGGCGTGAACGTGCATCGCACCAACGCGCACAGGTATCCGCCCGATCCGACTTACTACCAGGCCGACGCGGCGCTGCATGCCGTCGGTCGCCTCGGGCAGAAGACCGGAAAAGGCTTCTATCGCTACGAGAAGGGGGATCGCACCCGCCATGACGATCCGGAGGCGCTCGAGATCCTGAAGCGCCGCGCCGCCGAGCTCGGCGTCGAGGCCCGCGCGCACAGCGACCAGGAGATCCAGGAACGCTGCATCTTCCCGTTGCTCAATGAAGGACTGCGCATCCTCGAAGAAGGCGTGGCGCAGCGCGCCAGCGACGTCGACGTGGTCTGGTGCATGGGATACGGCTTCCCGCGATATCGCGGCGGCCCCATGTTCTATGCGGATACGCTCGGGTTGCCGGCGTTGCTGGCCGGCATGGAGAGATACAAATCCACATATGGACCGATGCACTGGGAGCCGGCGCCATTGCTGGTGCGGCTGGTGCGCGAAGGCCGTACCCTTGCGGACTGGGACCATGAGCGGCGCCAGGCCGCGGAGAAATCGTGAACGTAAAAGACCTGATTGCCATCGACGTGCACACCCACGCGGAGGTTTCCTGCCGGCAGGAACCCGACGAGGCGTCGAAGCCCTATGACGATGCGGCCAGCAAGTACTTCAAGGCCGACAAGCGCAAGACCATTCCCGAGACGGTGGCTTACTACCGCGAGCGCAAGATCGGTCTCGTGATGTTCACCGTCGACACCGAGTTCGAGATGGGTGTGCGGCGCATCCCCAACCAGGAGGTCATCGACGCGGCGCGCGAGAACTCCGACATGATGGTGGCCTTCGCCAGCGTGGATCCGCACAAGGGCAAGATGGGCGTGCGCGAGGCGCGGCGGCTCATCGAAGAGGGTGGCATCAAGGGATTCAAGTTCCATCCCACCTGCCAGGGTTTTTTCCCGAACGATCGCTTCGCCTACAAGCTTTACGAAGTGATTGCCGAATACAAACTACCGGCGATCTTCCACTCCGGTCATTCGGGCATCGGCACGGGCATGCCGGGTGGCGGCGGACTCAAGCTCAAATTCTCGAATCCCATCCACGTGGATGACGTCGCCGCGGATTTTCCCGACATGACGGTCATCATTGCTCATCCATCGTGGCCCTGGCAGGACGAGGCACTGTCGGTGTGCCTGCACAAGCCCAATGTCTACATCGACCTGTCGGGCTGGTCGCCGAAATATTTCTCGCCCGAGCTGATTCGCTACGCGAATTCGCAGCTGAAGCACAAGATGCTGTTCGGTTCGGATTTCCCGCTGATCACTCCGGATCGATGGATGAAGGATTTCGCCGAGGCGGGCTTCAAGCCCGAGGTGCAGCCACTCATCCTCAAGGAGAACGCGATCCGGGCGCTGAAGCTGGGCTGAGTCCGCGTCAGAAGCCGAAGCGCAGGCGCAGCGACAGCGCTTCCACCGAACTGCCGGCGGCGATGATGGTGTCACCCGTCTCGCCGCTGAGCTGATACTCGGCGCGAACTCCCCAGCGTCCGGCGAACGACCAGTCGACGCCCACGCCGCCTAACCACACCGTGTCCCCGTAGGCTGACTCTTCGAGTCCCAATGCCAGCGGCATGTCGAGGTTGCGATCGGCCCAGAACACGCCCGCGCGCAGGTAGAAGGCGAAACTTTCTCCCACGGGCAGCTTGCCGAGGATCGAGACCGCGGGGCCCGTGGTCTTGCTCGAATAGCGCTTGGTGAGCGAGCCCACGAACGGAAACTGCGTTGGGTCCAGGGAGTAGACCTCGGCGACGTCCGTGGAACCGAAGTCCAGGTACTCGAATTCCGCGGCGAGATAGCGGTTGAACTGGTATCCCACCCCGATGCTCCAGGCCAGGTCGCCGCCTTCGACCTCCACGCTGTCGGGTTCCAGATGGACGATGCCCGCGGGCGGAAAACCCACCGAGAAATTGGTGCCGATGCTGGCACCGGGGTCTTCCTCGGCTGCACCGACTCCGGCCGTTACATAGATGCCCGGCTCGGCAGCCTGGAGCGGCATGGCCCCGATCGTGGCGAGGCACAGCGTGAGTGACATCCTTGTCGCGTGGTTCATTCCGGATTACCTGGGTGTGGGTGCCGCCGCGGGAGTGATCGCGGCCTCCGAGGTGTTCTGGTACTTCACGAACAACAGGGCGAAGGCGCCGATCAGCGAACCGCATCCCATGATGATGGAAACCGTCTGCAGCGTGTAGCCCTGGCCGAATAGATAGCCCGCGAGAATCGGCGCGAGTGCCGCGCCACCGCGACCGGCGCCGATGACCACGCCCGTGCCCGTGGCCCGCAGGTGGGTCGGGTAAGCCAGCGCCAGCAAGGTGTAGAGGCCGACGATGCCGGCGTTCGTGAAGAAGCCGCAGATGCCGACGATGGCCTTGAGTCCCGTGAGGCTTTCCTGGCCGGCACCGAAAACGGAAATCGAAATCATGCCCAGCACCAGCACGCCGCTGGTCAGCCAGATGAGGTTCATGCGCAGCGCGAGCACGCCGAGCACGGCACCGCCGGCGGCGCCACCCACGCTGGCCCAGAACAGCACATCGGCGATGTTCGAAGGCGAATATCCGAGCTTCGAGACGATGGGCGCCACCCACTTGAGGATGTAATAGAACGAAGTGATGTGCGCGAAGTAGGCGAACACCAGCAGCAGCGTGAGCACCAGATATTCCTTGCGGAAGACCGTGGCCAGGGGCGCCTTGGCTGGCGCCGCGCCCAGCGAGGGCAACGCGTCGATGGTGGCATGGCCCATGCGCCGCAAGGTGGCATTGATCAGCGCCAGTGCATTGGCTGGTTGCTTGCGGCACAGCCAGGAGACCGACTCCGGCACCAGGAACCACACCACCGGGATCATGGCCGCCGTGGCCACGGCGCCGAGTTCGAACACCACCCGCCAGCTATGGGTCTTGAGCAGGGGCGAGAGAATGAATGCGGCAAGGATGTTGCCCAGTGGATAGCCGATGGTCATCAGCGCCACCCAGAACTTGCGCGACTTGTCGTTGGAGAACTCGGCCGCCGTGGCGTTGATGGCGGCCAGCATGCCGCCGATGCCGAGCCCGGTGAAAAAGCGCCAGGCCGCGAGATGCTCGCGGCTGTCGGCATGCGAGCAGAAGTACATGCCAATGCTCATGACCACGAGGAAGCTGAGAATGGCCTTGCGACGCCCGACGTAGTCGGCCACGCCACCGAGCAGGAACGAGCCCACGGCCATTCCCACCAGGTCCATGGCGAGCACCAGGCCCAGACCCACGGACGGTTCGATGCCGAAGTCCTTCATGATGCCCGGCGTGGCAAAGCTGATCGCGAGCAGGTCGAAACCATCCAGCGCGTTGAGGAACACCGTGATGGTGCACACGATGATCTGCAGGCTGCTCATCGGAGCCGTAGCTAGCAGGCTGCGCGGATCGTTAGTCGACATCTCTGGCATCCCCCCGTCTTTGGACGCCGCGAGAATAACATCGCGCACCTGGATGACTCGCGGACGCGCGAGTTCGCGGAGGTGCGAAAGCGATTGCAGTTCAAGTAGAGAGCGCGCAGGGTTCGCGCCCAAGACTCCCGACGGGCGAAAAGCCATCCAAGATTTGGCGGCGACTGAAGAAAGCCGCATAACTTATTGATTCAGGAGACCTTGTGAACCCGTTGATCCCTTCCCGCGCCGATCACGTCGGCAGCTTCCTGCGCCCGCGCTACCTGTTGGAGGCGCGCGAACAGTTCGCTCGCAAGCAGATCGACGCGGCGGAATTGCGCAAAGTCGAAGACCGCGCCATAGCCGAAGTGGTGCGCATGCAGGAAGACGTGGGTCTGCAGGCCATCACCGACGGCGAGTTCCGTCGTACCTATTTTCACATCGACTTCCTCAAGCAACTGGATGGTGTCCAGTCGGACGACCCGAAGATCGTCATCAAGGCGGATGGCAGCGAAGAGCTCGCGCCGCCGGTGATGCGCGTGGTGGGCAAGGTGCGCCATGGCCGCGACATCCAGCGAGCCGATTTCGATTTCCTCAAGGCCAGCACCCAGCGCACGCCCAAGGTGACCATTCCGTCGCCGACCATGCTGCATTTCCGTGGCGGCCGCGCCGGTATCAGCCAGAAGGACTACCCGGATCTCGAGCAGTTCTACGACGATGTCGCCAAGGCCTATGGCGACGAACTGCGCTCGCTCGCGGCCGCCGGCTGCAGCTACGTGCAGATGGACGACACCAATCTCGCCTACCTCTGCGATACCAAGATGCGCGAGGCCGCGCGGGCGCGTGGCGATGATCCCAACGAATTGCCGCATCGCTATGCCGACTTCATCAACCGCGTGGTCGCGCAGAAACCCGCCGGCATGACGCTGGCCGTGCACCTGTGCCGCGGAAACTTCAAGAGCGCGCATGCCGCCGAGGGCGGCTACGAACCCGTGGCCGAGGCGCTGCTGTCGGAAATGAAGGTGGATGCGTACTTTCTCGAATACGACGACGAACGCAGTGGCGATTTTCGTCCGTTGCGCTTCCTGCCCAAGGGCAAGGTCGTCGTGCTCGGTTTGATCACCACCAAGCTCGGCGCGCTCGAGTCGAAGGACGCCATCAAGCGCCGTATCGACGAGGCCGCGAAATACGTGCCGCTGGAGCAGCTCGCGCTGTCACCGCAGTGCGGATTCTCGAGCAGCTACCACGGCAATGACATCCAGATGGGCCAGCAGACGGCAAAGCTCAAGCTGGTGGTCGACGTGGCGCGAGAGGTTTGGAGTTAGACATCGCCGCCAGGAAAACCCATGCCCGAAAAGCCGCACCGCGAATTCTGGCGCAACATTCCGGCCATCGAGAAATCGAAAGTCTTCAAGCCGGATGCGTTGCCCGAGGCCTACATCCAGAACGCGCCCACCGACGATGAGCGGTACTTCGTGCCGATCACGGACACGGTGTCATCGAGGCCGCTGTGGATCTCTCCGCAGCGCAACCAGTGGTGCGACATTCTCATGGCGAAGAAGGCGGGACTCGTGAACCGCCACTACCACCCACACGAAGTGTTCGCCTACACGATCTCGGGCAAGTGGGGCTACCTCGAGCACGACTGGACAGCGACCGCCGGCGATTTCATCTACGAGACACCGGGTGAGGGCCACACGCTGGTGGCGTATGAACACGAGCAGCCGATGCGCGTATTCTTCAACGTGAAGGGCCCGCTGGTGTGGCTGGACGAGAAAGGCGCCTCGCTCGGTGTCTTCGACGTGCACGACTATATCGCCATGAGCCGCGCGCACTATGAGAAGGTCGGGTTGGGAGCCGCGGCCATCGACAAGTTGTTCCGCTGAAGGACGTTCATGCCCATCACGCAAATGCAGCACTACATGGTGCTGTCCAAGGACCTGGAGAAGACCCGTCATTTCTATTGCGAAGTGCTGGGCCTGCGCACGGGATTCCGGCCGCCCTTCGATTTCGAAGGGTTGTGGATCTACGTGGGTGACATCGCGGTGGTGCACGTGGCGGGCCAGGCCAGCTACGAGGAGACCGGCCGTCTGAAAGAAGCCGCCCGCGAACGGCATGGCAGCGGCAGCGTCGATCACATCGCCTTCGCGGCCGACAACTACGACGAGCTGGTCGCCAGCTTCAATCGGCATGGCGTGAAATACCGCGCCACGCAGGTGCCCGCCAGCGACCTGCGCCAGCTGTTCGTCCTGGATCCGGACGGCATTCAGATCGAGATCAATATCCGCGCCAACGCTTCCGGCTGAGACAGGAACGGCGAATGATCGCTGTCCAGCGTGAATACCGGCGCGCAGGGAAATTGCGCCTGCATGCGGCGCTGCGAGTCCAGGCTCACGGCACGATCACGCGCTGTTTCGATGTAGGCGCGGGGAACCGAGCCGAACTCCAGCTCCGACACTTCGAGGACCGTGACCAACGGCTTCAGCGGCTGGGGTGTCAGTCGCTGGCGCGCGAATTCGAGATCGGCGTCGCTGCAGCTGCCATAGAACACGTCGCGCAGCACTTCGGGACGCAGCGTGCAGCTCACGCCCCGTTCGACCGGAACCATGTTGGGCACGAGCAGCGAACTGACGTCGGCGCGCGCGGCCTGCGCCACGCTGCCGCCGGGCGCCAGCAGGTAGGCCGCGAGGTATACCAGCCGCTGAATGCGTGACGGCAGGCGTTCAGCAACCTGGCTGATCACCGCGCCGCCAAGACTGTGGCCGACGAGAACGCTGCCTGGGTCGCGCTCGACGACTTCCGCCACCGCATCGCAGGCGGACTCGAGCGTTGGCTGCGAGGAAAAATCTGGCGCAATCACGCGAGCGCCTGCCGCTTCGAGCAAGGGCGTGAGCTTGTGCCAGCACCAGGCGCCGTGCCAGGCGCCATGGACCAGGATGAAGGTGGGTGGCATCACCGGCGCGACGATACCGTAATGCCGGGGTGCCGGCCCGGTACGGCCTCAGTTCGGCAGCGGCTCAGCCGCGGAACATGCTGCGGGTGGTGGCGAAGGCTCGCGTGGTCAGTTCTTCGAGGGGCCAGGCGCGCTGGGCCTTGTTGAGGGCTTCGATACCCCAGGGACCGGCGTACACCTTGCGCATGGTGTCGACGAATCCGCGCACATCGAACTGGCCTTCACCGCAGAACGCGCGATGACAGGTGGTCTCGGTGACCAGGTCCATGCCCGGTGGCGCCTTGAGATAGCCGTCATTGAGCTCGATGGACATGAGGTAGGGCGCCGGGATGGCGGCGACGGCGGAATAGGGTATGCCGAGCTTCACCACGTGCCAGAGGTCGACGCAGATGCCACCGTTGGGTTGGGCCGCGCCCGTGGTCAGTTCGATGACTTCGTGCAGCGTTTCGATACGCGAGAAGGGCATGAACTCGAACACGATGCGCGTGCCGTGCTCGCGCGCCTCGGCGCACAGGCTGGCGAATTCATCGATGAGCTTCGACATCGGCACCGGCGTCTTGAAGAAGTCGCCGACCTTGATGTGGCGCGCGCCCACTCCGGCGGCGGTCTCCATGAGCATGCGGCGCGTGACATCCGAGGCCTTGCGGCGGTCGCCATCGACGAACCAGTCGGTGAGGAACTCGAGCTCGATGTGCCTGATTCCGTGGTCATCGAGAATCCGTTTCATCTCGGGCAATGAATGCTGCTGGCGCAGGTGCGCCACGTCGGCATGCCAGAAACCGAGGCCGGTGAATCCCGCGCGCGAAGCCGAGGCCGCGCGCTCGGCCAGCCCGAAGGGACTGTACTCGCGCTCGGTATGCGGCTCGGCCGCACCGCAGATGGTCCAGTAGGAAGCCAGCAATTCGGGAGCGGCGGAGTTCATGCAACGTATCCGTATCTCAGGTTGCTGGGATTACCGGCCCAGTGCGCCCGCATGGCGCTGATGTCATCCGTGTCGAGTGCCTGCTGCGCGGACTTCGCGTCGAGCTTGTAGTGCTTCGCGGCGTTGCCCGCGAAGATCGCGCTCTTCACGGCACCGTCCGGCGCGCCCAGCGGCTTGAAGCCATGCTTTTTCTGCATGTCTTCGGGAATCTCGAGCCGGCGCATGGCCTCGATCTGCCATTGCGGCGAGCCGTACCACACCGAATCCGTGCCCCAGACCACTTTGTCCTGCCCCAGCCCTTTGATGAGAGTCCCTACCATTGCTGCCGCGAGGCGCGGATGTGTGACACAGGTGTTCGCGAAGCAGGTGCCGAGCTCGGCATGCACGTTCTTCACGCCGAACTTCTGCGGAATCTCCGCCAGGTCTGTCACCCAGTCGATGCGGCCGGTGTCCTCGAACTGCTTGAGCGAGGCGTCCGGCAATTCGATGAAGGGCCGCAGCGCCGAGTGGTAGATGATGAACGTGATCTGCGGCCAATCCTTCGCGGCCTTGCCGAGATCCCAGACCGTGGCGTTTTTCCACACCTCGGGCCAGCTCTTCTCGTAGTCCGCGGGCATCAGGCCCTTGTGGACGCAGACCGTGGTGATGCCGGACTTCACGCATTTCTCGTAGAACGGATACACGCGCTTTTCATCATCGAGGCGCCAGTTCGATCCCTTCTTGGTCAGGAAGATGGGATCGCCGATGGTGTAGCCCTTCCAGCTGTCGGGCTTGATGACCTCGATGCAGCGGTCGACCTCGTCGAGCCAGCCATCCTTCATCGGCTGGATGATCGAATGCGCCAGCATGCGGCGTGAACGCGCCACGGTGTTCACGGAGGTACGCGCGGCGGCGATCTGGTCATTGGTCAGGAAGAGATTGAACTCGTCGTCCACGGGTGAGCCCGACAGCAGCGCCACCTTGGTGTCGCTGTCGACGTAGATCTCCTTCACGTAGTTCGCGAACTTCATGCGATCCACGGACTTCTCGTTCTGCAGCGCCGGATTCCAGAACTGCTTGGCGAACTGCGAGAGTCCGGTGATGGCCACCTGGCCGTAGTCATCGCGCACGAAGTGCGTCTGGCAATCGAAGATGAACTGGCCGGCGAGTTTGCGCGCACGGTCTTCGGCCACGCCTGGTGTGGCGGCTTCGGCCCTGGATGCGTTGAACAGCGGACCGAACACCGAATTCATGGCCAGGAAGGCGGCCGACATGCCCGCGCTGCTCGACAGGAACTGGCGACGGTTCATGCCGTGCTTCGGCGCCAGTTCCTCGGCCAGTCGCCCGATCTCCTGCTCGACGCGTCGCTGGTCGGGTGTCTGCGGCAACGGCGTGAATTCGCCGTTGGAGATCATCTGGGTGGGGATCGGAGTGTCCAGCGTCGCCGATTCGGCGGGCGAGAACTTGCGCAGGTCATCGTCGCTGAGATAACGCATGGTGAAACGGTGTCATGGTGGGGTGGGGCGGAAATAAAGCGCCCGGCGCATCGGCGTCACTCAACTAAAAGAGGCCCGGGAATGAACCCACAGTGCAATGCGCGGGATTTGCCGTCGGCTAGGATGCGGCAGCTTTACGCGAACAGGAGAGTCTCCATGCACGTCAGATTCGCGCTTGCCGCCGCCGCGCTGGCCGCCATGCTCATCACGCCCGCCCAGGCCGGCATCAGCAAGAAGGCCAATGCGCAGAAGGTCATCGCCTTCATGGACCTGGTGTTCAACCAGAAGAAGGTGAAGGAAGGCTTCGACAAGTACGTCGGCGACAAGTACATCCAGCACAACCCGATTGCGCCGGATGGCCCGCAGGCCGCGGTCGAGGTGCTGGGCAAGGCGCTCGTGGCGCTGCCGGGCTGGACCTATGACTTCAAGCACGCCTATGTCGACGGCGACATCGTGGTGCTGCACTCACACGTGAAGATGAAGGTGGACGATCGCGGCATGGCCGTGGTGGACATCTTCCGCTTCGAGAAGGGCAAGATCGTCGAACACTGGGACGTCGTTCAGCCGATCCCGGAAAAGTCGGCCAACAACAATACTATGTTCTGAAACACGAAAGGGCTGCCGGCGGATCGCCGGCAGCCCTCGTTCCCGACTTCGGAATCAGTTCTGGAAGTTGATGTAACCGTTGCAGTGCATCTGCTCGGTACGACCACTGCCACCGCCACATCGGCCATTCTGATAAGCCGCCGTGTTGATGGGCTGCGACTCGGCCTGGCGCTTCGTGCCGTTGATCGATAGATAGTCGACCTGCACGTCGCGTCCCGTGGCGTCGTTGAAGAACTCCACCTTGACGCTGCCCGCGAGCGACGACGAGGCAAAGTAGGTCTTCATCGAAGTGGTCAGCGTCCAGGTGGCCAGCACCTGGTTGTTGACCAGCAGGCGGATCTTCTCGGTTCCCGCCGTGCCCTTGGCGCGCACCTCGAACTGCCGTTCCGGCGCCAGGTACTGGAAGAACTGCGGGACCGTGACGTCACTCGGGCTGGGCGTGCCGTTGTTGCGGCGCGTGGTGAAATACTCCTTCAGCCAGGTCATCGTCAGCGTGTCCGAGCCGGAGCTGCCGCTGGCGGTCACGAGATGCGACAGCGAGTTGCCGCCGGAGTCCTTGATCCACACTTCGTTCTGGATCGCGCCCCAGATCGTCACGCCGTGCACCTTGTTGCTTTCCCAGAGTTTCGGGAACAGGCGCTTGTAGCGATCCCGCTTGCGCTCCTCGGTGCAGCCGGTCTTGTTGGTGGGATCGGTGCAGCCGGTGATGTCCAGCTCGGTGATGAACAGTGGCAATCCGCTTTCGGCCAGCGAATTGAGGTTGGTCATGATGGTGTTCACGCCGGTGTCGTTTTCGGCCAGTGCGTCCACTTCGAAGTGGTGCGTCTGCGAACCGACGCCATCGATCAGGTCCTTGTCCTTGAGCAGCTTGATGATGGCCTTGTACTCGGTGAGCAGGTTCTTGCCCGTGTAGCCGGCCCGGAGTGACGTCGAACCATTGAACAGGTTGAACTCGTTGATCACCAGCGCCGAGTTCGGGCAGTGCTGCCTGGCCTTCTCGAACGACCAGATGATCCAGTCATATTCCGGTTTGCCGGATCCGTTGGGATACGAGGTCAGCGTGAACGAGCCGTTGGTGAACTGGTTCCAGGCGGTCACCAGCTGGCTGTAGCCATTCGGATCCGAGGTCGCCTCGGGCTGATACTGGTTGGGCGTGTTCAGCGGCTCGTTGACCACGTCGATCATGATCCGGTAGCCGCTGGTCGTGGTTTGCACGCCGCTGAAGGGCTGGCAGGTGGCCTTGATGAAGTTTTCGATCGCCGTCATCCGCTCGGTGCGGGTGAGCTGCGGGTTTTTGTACCACCACTGCGGCAGCTGGCTGCCCCACACCAGCGTGTGAAAGCGGATCGCATGGCCGTGGTAGGCGGCGTTGTTCCAGACCCGGTTGGCCTGCGTGAAGTTGTAAGTGCCCCTGGTCGACTCGACCGAGCCCCACTTGCCGGCATTCTCCGCCGTCACGCCGCTCCACATCGTGTGGAACTTGTTGTCGAGGTCGAGATCGCGATCGAAGTAGCTGGTCCAGGTGCAGCTCGAACCGCATCCGGCGTTCGAGGCGCTGATGTTGCCGAGATACTTGTATTCGCCCTTGGCGATTCCCATCCAGTTCGGCTGCTGCGCCGAGGCCGAGACCGCCAAAGAAAGAGCAAAAACCGCCCCCAGTCCCTTGCGCACAAGGGACGAATGAATCGTCTTCATGTTGATTCCCTCTCTGAAGAAAAAAACGCCGAAGGGTGGGGGCCGTATGGGCGTCTTCGACTATCCGGTGTCTGAAATACCTTCTGTCATTGAACAATCGAGCGCGCGCATATGAGCATTGTTACCGGTATCAGTCAAGGCGCGGCGTCAAGCGTCTCCATTTGTCTGACTATCTACTGATCTTCACCGTGTCAGATCGACGCGTGCCAGTCGAGCAGCTCGCGGGTCACGGCCTCGGGACGTTCGAGCGTGCACATGTGGCCGCACTCGGGAATCAGCGCAAGCGTCGCGCCGGGAATCTTCTGCGCCATTTCGCGATGTCGCGCCGCGGGAGCCCAGCTGTCCTGCTCACCGCACAACACCAGCGCGGGACAGCCGATCCGTGGCAGCAGGGGCCCGGCGTCCGGGCGCGCAAGCAGCGCACGGATTTGCGCCGCGAACACCTCGGCGCTGCTGCGCGCGAACATGTCGATGACGCTGTCCACCAGCGCGGTTTCCTGCAGGCGCGGTGACCAGATCATGCCCTGCACCCAGCGCGACGCCATGGCGGCCATGCCCTGGGTGCGCGCGATGTCCAGCAATTCATGCCGGCCCTTGGCCTCACGTTCGCCAGCCTCGCCGGCCGCGAGTGGCTGGGTGCCCGTGTCCATCAATGCGATACCGGCAATGCGCTCCGGCGCGCGACGGAAAACCTCGAGCGCGATGCGGCCACCCATGGAATGTCCGGCCAGCGCAAAACTCGACGGCGCTTCGCGCAGGACCTTGTCGGCCATGGCGCCGAGCGAGTCCAGCGAGTCATACGCGGCGATGCTGACCGGAACCTGTGAGCGCAGGGCGTCCGCGGCGTGAGTCCACACCGTTGCATCGCAGACGAGCCCCGGCAGCAATACAACGGGCGGTCTTATCCCCATCTCGATGGCTCGACGCCCGGAACGAAGTGCTGCTCCGGTTTGCCGCTGCGACTCAGGGCCAGCGCCGCTTTCACGGCCGGTCGCTGACCGATGCGTTGCAGGTAATCCCAGGTGCGCGGCGTCGCGGACTCGTTGAGCACCTCGGGAGCGAGGTCGGGAATCACGCGCAACATCGAGTAGGCGTCGATGTCGGCGATCGAGTAACGCGGGCCGGCCAGCCACGGCGAGTTCGCGAGCTGCGCTTCGACGCGCGACACCGGGAATTTCAGCCGCTCGCGCGCGGTGACCAGTATCTGGTCCGTGTAAGTGCCATCGAGCAGAGCCTGCCAGCCCGTCCGGCGTTCCTGCGGCGCCACGCTTGCCAGCTTCGCCTCGAGCGCGGACTGGTCCATCGCCTTCAGCCGCGGCAACTGGTATTTCACGCAGCCGAGGATGGGTACCAGTGAACCGAGATTCGCGCCGAGAAACTGGCCGGAGGCATGCGCGAGGTAAAGGTCGTATGCCGTCTCGGGCAGCAGGGGCGTGCCGGGAAACGACTCGGCAATGTACTCGAGCATGAAGAACGAGCTCGAGATCATCGTGCCATCGTGCAACAGCAGCGGCCCCTCGCGTTCCAGGTGCAGGTGCGCTTCAACGTCGCCCGAGAAGCCCAGCGAGAACTGCTCCAGCTTGTCGGTGTCGATCCAGCGGCTCTGGAAGCTCACGCCCTTCTCGTGGAGTGCGATCAGCGGCTTGAGGAAAAACGTGTTGGGTTCGGAATGGTAGAGCTCAAGCATGGGCGGTGCGCTCCAGGAATTTCACGCGCTGGGCCATGGCGGTTCTTCCGAGGGCCCAGATCTGCCGGGTCGCGGGCCGCTCGTAGATGCGTCGCAACCATTCCATGATGTGTGGAGTCCTGGCGTCGTTGCAGTTGTCGGGCTGGGACAGCGGCAGGGCATAACCCAGGTTGAAGCCGTTCACGTCGCCCAGCGAAAAGGTCTTGCCGGCAATCCATTCATTCCTGGCGAGGTGATCCTCGAGCACCCCGGTGCAGTACTGCACGCGGCGCCGTGACTCGGTCAGTTCCGCTTCGCTGAACTGGTTGAACATGGCCTTGCGCCACGCGATGCGTCGCGACTCGAGCGGTATGCGTGCGATGGCCGCTTCGAGTTCTTCCTTGGGACGCTGGCGCACGGCCGGCCCCACGAAGACGCTCCAGCCGATCATGCTGAGCGAGGGTCCGAAGTAGGCATCGAAGAAGCGCATCCACCAGCGCATGCGCCAGCGTTCCTTCGGGTCTTTTAGCTTCAGCGCCGGTCCGTCGAAGGCGTCGTCGACGTACTCCATCATCGGCGTCGATTCGGTGAACACGCGATCGCCGTGCACCATCGTCGGAATGGTGCCGTCGGGGTTGATCTTGAGGTACTCCGGCTGGTGCTGATCGAATTTCAGCAGGTCGATGTAGTGGCTTTCGAATTTCACGCCCTTTTCGGCGAGCGCGAGCATGGGCTTGCCGGAGTTGGCGTTCGGCTCCCAGTGATACAGATGCACGGTCATCGAACCCCCTCCGTCAATTTCAGATTTTCGGAATCAGAAAGCCAGCAGCGACTGCACCTCGATGCCGGAGGAGCGCAGCTTCTGCGCGCCTCCCAGACCCGGAAGATCGACCACGAAACTGGCCGCGACCATGTCGGCGCCGGCATCCTTGAGCAGCCGTGCTGCCGCCGTGGCCGTGCCACCGGTTGCGATCAGATCGTCGATGAGCAGGACTTTCTCGCCGCGGTCGATGGCATCGCGATGCATTTCCATTTCATCGACGCCATATTCGAGCGAGTAGGCCACGCGCACCGTTTCGTGCGGCAGCTTGCCGCGCTTGCGGATCGGTACGAATCCTGCCTTGAGGCCATGTGCCACGGCTCCACCCAGAATGAAACCGCGTGCCTCGATGCCGGCAACCTTGTCGACTCCGCGGTCGCGCCACGGCTCGATCAAGCCGTCGATGGCCATTGCAAAGGCCCTGGCGTCGCGCAGCAGCGTGGTGATGTCGCGAAACTGGATACCCGGTTTCGGATAGTCCGCGATGGTGCGGATCGACTGTCGGAGAAATTCGCGTTGAGTTTCAATCACGGCCGCCGAGTTTAGAGATTTGTGCAAGACTGTGTCCATGTCCATGTACTTGAAACCCAAGCCTTTAACACTGTTCCTGCTGTCAGCGGGCCTGGGATGCGCAGCCCAGGCGACCACCTATTCGCTGTCCAGCGCCGATGCGCTGATGTTCGGCGACAACGAGACCATCACGTCCTTCAACGAGGACACACTGCCCGACCTGGCCCGTCGCTACAGCCTCGGTTACGAGGAAATCCAGCGCGCGAATCCGGGCGTGGACGTCTGGCTGCCGGGCGAGGGCACCACCATCCTGCTGCCGGGACAGCGCCTGCTGCCGCCCGGCGTGCACGAAGGCATCGTGGTCAACCTGCCCGAGCACCGGCTCTACTACTACCCGAAGGTGAAAAAGGGCGAGACGCCCTACGTGATCACCTACCCGGTGAGCATCGGCAAGATGGACTGGAACACGCCGTTGGGGAAAACGCGCATCGTCGACAAGCGCAAGAACCCGCTCTGGTATCCGCCGGAGTCGGTGCGCAAGGAACACGCCGAGCGCGGCGATCCGCTGCCCACGGTGGTCAAGGCGGGTCCTGACAATCCGCTGGGTGCCTATGCGATGCGGCTCGCGATCACGCCCGGCGCCTACCTGATCCATGGCACCAACAATCCCATCGCCGTGGGCATGGCCATCACGCATGGATGCATCCGCATGTATCCCG
>Ga0315912_10003183_pt1 | contig 16550 bp, 16 predicted proteins | sample VfabasoilMG_FD_204469 | JGI IMG/M metagenome (GOLD analysis project Ga0315912, IMG submission 204469) | Garden soil microbial communities collected in Santa Monica, California, United States - V. faba soil | ecosystem: Environmental > Terrestrial > Soil > Garden | place: USA: California... | reverse complement strand
CCGAGGACGTCAAGGCGCGACTGCTGCAGCGCGCCGACCGGCGCATCAGCAGCGAGGGCGTGATCGTCATCAAGGCGCAGCAGCACCGCAGCCTGGAGCAGAACCGCGCCGAGGCCCTGCAGCGCCTGATGGAGCTGGTGCAGGCCGCGCAGCGCGCACCGAGGCTGCGCCGCGCGACGAAGCCGACCTACGCCTCCAAGCAGCGCCGCTTGCAGGGCAAGGCGCTGCGCGGGCAGTTGAAGGCGCTGCGCGGCAAGCTCAGCGGCGACTGACACGGCGGCGACAATCGCCGCCATGGCCAAGGAAAAGACGCAGTTCATCTGCAGCGAATGCGGCGGCAGCAGCCCCAAGTGGCTGGGCAAGTGCCCGCATTGCGCTGCCTGGAACAGCCTGCAGGAAGCGCGCGCCGACAGCGGCGGCGCGCACCGCTTCCAGTCGCTCGGCGGCACGCAGCCGGTGGCCACGCTCAGCGAGATCGTCGTTGCCGAGGTGCCGCGCACGCCCACCGGCCAGGACGAGCTGGACCGCGCGCTGGGCGGCGGCATCGTCGGCGGCGGCGTGGTGCTGATCGGCGGCGACCCCGGCATCGGCAAGAGCACGCTGCTGCTGCAGGCGACCGACAGCCTGTCGCGGCAGATGAGCGTGCTCTACATCACCGGCGAGGAAAGCGGCGCGCAGGTGGCGTTGCGCGCGCGCCGCCTCGGCCTGGACGGCAAGAAGGTGCGCGTGCTGGCGGAGATCTCGCTGGAAAAGATCCTGTTCGCATTGCAGGCCGAGGCACCGGACTTCTGCGTCATCGACTCGATCCAGACGCTGTACTCCGAACAGCTGAGCTCGGCGCCGGGCTCGGTGGCGCAGGTGCGCGAGTGCGCAGCGCAGCTGACGCGCCATGCCAAGTCGGCCGGCACCAGCCTGGTGCTCGTCGGCCATGTCACCAAGGACGGCACGCTGGCCGGCCCGCGCGTGCTCGAGCACATCGTCGACACCGTGCTGTACTTCGAGGGCGACACGCACAGCAGCTTCCGCCTGGTGCGCGCCATCAAGAACCGCTTCGGCGCGGTCAACGAGATCGGCGTGTTTGCGATGACCGAGAAGGGCCTGAAGGGCGTGGCCAATCCGTCGGCCATTTTCCTGTCCACGCACGGCGAGCCGGTGCCGGGCAGTTGCGTGCTGGTCACGCTGGAAGGCACGCGGCCGCTGCTGGTGGAGATCCAGGCACTGGTCGATGCCGGCGGGCCCAGCCCGCGGCGGCTGTCGGTGGGCCTGGAGCGCGACCGCCTGGCCATGCTGCTGGCGGTGCTGCACCGCCATGCCGGCGTGTCGTGCATGGACCAGGACGTGTTCGTCAATGCGGTGGGCGGTGTGCGCATCAGCGAGCCGGCGGCCGACCTGGCGGTGCTGCTGGCGATCCAGGGCTCGCTGCGCGGCAAGGCGCTGCCGCGCGGGTTCATCGCCTTCGGCGAGGTCGGCCTGGCCGGCGAGGTGCGGCCCGCGCCGCGCGGCCAGGAGCGCTTGAAGGAGGCCGCCAAGCTGGGCTTCAGCGTGGCGGTGGTGCCCAAGGCCAATGCGCCGAAGAAACCCGTCGAGGGCCTGACCGTCCATGCGGTGGAGCGCATCGAAGAGGCCATCGAGGCCGTGCGGGGGTTGACATGATGAACCCGATCGTCGGCTGGGGCCTGGCCGCCCTCGGCATCGCCGCCGGCTACGTCGGCTGGGGCTGGCCGGGCGTGCTGCTGGGCGTCACCGTGCTGGTGTTCTGGCTGCTGCTGCAGTTCAGCCGCTCGCTGCGTGTGCTGAAGCAGGCGGCCGGCGCGCCGGTGGGCCATGTGGACAGCGCGGTCATGCTGCACAGCAAGCTGAAGACCGGCATGACGCTGTCGCAGGTGTTGCCGCTGACGCGCAGCCTGGGCACACGGCTGGGCGACTCGCCCGAGCGCTGGGGCTGGGCCGATCCGGGCGGCGCGCGCATCAGCCTGGAGTTCGACGGCGGCAAGCTGCAGTCGTGGACGCTGACGCGCGACGAGGGCGCGGCCGAAGGCCCCCCTTAGAATCGTCGCCCACCCCCATAGTCCGAGGACGAACCAATGTCCATGTCCGACCGCGACGGCAAGATCTGGATGGACGGCCAGCTGGTCGATTGGCGCGACGCCAAGATCCACGTGCTGTCCCACACGCTGCACTACGGCTGCGGCGCCTTTGAAGGCGTGCGCGCCTACAACACCGTGGGCGGCACGGCGATCTTCCGCCTGCGCGAGCACACCGAGCGGCTGTTCAACAGTGCGAAGATCCTGCGCATGAAGATCCCCTACAGCTTCGAGCAGGTGGTCGAGGCGCAGCGCGAGGTGGTGCGCGCCAACCAGCTGGAAAGCTGCTACATCCGCCCGCTGACCTGGATCGGCTCCGAGAAGCTGGGCGTCAGCCCGAAGGGCAACACCATCCACCTGATGGTCGCCGCCTGGCCTTGGGGCGCCTACCTGGGTGAAGAGGGCATGAAGCGCGGCATCCGCGTCAAGACCAGCAGCTACACGCGCCACCACGTCAACATCACGATGACGCAGGCCAAGGCCGTCAGCAACTACAGCAACTCGATCCTCGCCAACATGGAGGCGCTGGACGACGGCTACGACGAGGCGCTGCTGCTCGACGCCAGCGGCTTCGTCTCCGAAGGCGCGGGTGAGAATCTGTTCATCGTGAAGAAGGGCGTGGTCTACACCCCCGACCTGTCGGCCGGCGCGCTGAACGGCATCACGCGCGACACCATCTTCGCGATCTGCTCCGACCTCGGGCTGAAGCTGGTCGAAAAACGCATCACGCGCGACGAGATCTACATCAGCGACGAGGCCTTCTTCACCGGCACCGCGGCCGAAGTCACGCCGATCCGCGAGCTCGACCGCGTCGAGCTGGGCAGCGGCTCGCGCGGGCCCGTCACCGAGAAGATTCAGGCGGCCTTCTTCGACATCGTCAACGGCCGCAACCCGAAGTACGCCGAATGGCTGAGCAAGGTGTGAAACGATGAGCAAGCCGATTGCCGAGGTCGAGGTGCTCGCCAAGGATCTGCAGGGCCCGGGCGTGGTGTTCTGCCCGAACCCGAAGATGCCGCTGTGGAGCAACCACCCGCGCGTCTACATCGACGTGGCCACCACCGGCGAAGGAAAGTGCCCCTACTGCAGCACGCTGTACAAGCTGAAGGCCGGCGAAACGCTGCACGCCGCGCATTGAGCGCCGCCCCGTCCCGATGACGAGCGACGCCGCCGACTGGCAGGCGCTGGCGCACGAGGCGCTGCTCGACCATGTGAACCGCGGCGATGCACGCCACGCGCTGCAGATGCTGCTGAGTGCGCTGGCGCACCGCCTCGGCCTGCACTGCACGCTGCGCGCCGAGCGCGCCGATGGCAGCCTGCGCTGGCAGACCGAGGCCGCCCCCGGCATCGACAGTGCCGCCACCGCGCCACAGGGCGAGGCACTGTGCTTCGAGCTGTCCCGCCTGGGCCGCCGCGTCGGCACGCTGCTGCTGCACGGCGCGGCGCAGCCCGGTCACGACGCCACCGAACTGGGCGCGCGGCTGGAGCCGCTGCGCATCAGTGCCGCGGCGCTGCTGCTCAATGACAGCGCGGCCGACGCGGCGCCGCCGCGTGCCGGTTATGTCGAGATGATCCGCAGCGCGCTGCAAGGCGGCGGCACCTTCGTCTGGGAATGGGACATCGACAGCGACTGGCTCGGCGACATCGACAACGGCCTGGAGCACCTGGGTTATGGCGGGCAGGACATCGGGCGCACGCAGGCGGCGTGGAACCGTCTGATCCACCCCGACGACGACGCCGCCAACCACGAGGCCTACCTGCGCCATGTGCGCGGCGAGGCCGAGCACTACGAACATGTCTACCGCATCCGCGCCAGCGACGGCCGCTGGCGCTGGTACCAGGAGCGCGGTCATATCGTCGAATGGCACGACGACGGCCGGCCGCGGCGCATGCTGGGCACGCAGACCGACATCAGCGAGCAGCACGAGCGCGAGCAGGCGGCCTCGCAGCTGACGGCACGGCTGGAACGCATCGCGATGCACGTGCCCGGCATCCTCTACCAATTCGAGCTGGACGCCGAGCTGGTGCCGCGCTTCCCCTACATGAGCGAGCGTGCACACTCGCTGCTCGGTGTGGACCTGGCGCGCGCCGCGGTCGACGCCACCGAACTGATGGAGCGCATCGACCCCGCCGACCGCGACGGCGTCACCGCCAGCATCATCGAATCGGCGCACGCGCTGTCGTTGTGGACCTGGGAGTTCCGCGTGCATGCCGGCGCGCAGGGCATGCGCTGGATCCGCGCCAGCTCGTCGCCGCTGCGCCGCGCCGACGGCGGCACCGTGTGGCACGGCTACATGCAGGACGTGACCGAACTGCGCGAGCTGGAGCATGCGCGCCAGGACAAGGCCGCGGCCGAAGCCGCGAACCGCGCCAAGACCGACTTCCTGTCGCGCATGAGCCACGAGCTGCGCACGCCGCTGAACGCGGTGCTCGGCTTCTCGCAGCTGCTGGAGATCGACCGTGCCGACCGCCTCAGCGACGGCCAGCGCCGCCGCGTCAAGCTCATCCGCGAGGCCGGTGAGCACCTGCTGCAGATGATCGGCGACCTGCTCGATCTGACGCGCATCGAAAGCGGCAGCCTGCAGGTGCAGATCGACGCCGTGCCGCTGCGCGCGCTGGCCGAAGAGGCGCTGGACATGCTGCGCCCGCTGGCCGGCACGGCGCAGGTGCAGTTGCGGCTGCAGCTGCAGGGCCCGGAGCTGGCGGCGCGGGCCGACCGCACGCGGCTGCGCCAGGTGCTGCTGAACCTGCTGTCCAACGCCATCAAGTACAACCGTGCCGGCGGCAGCGTCGAGCTGCTGATCGCGCCGGCAGCGCCGGCCGACGGCCAGAGCGGGCTGTCGATCCGCGTGCAGGACACCGGCGTGGGCATCGCCGCGGCCGACATGCCGCACCTGTTCGAGCCCTTCAACCGCCTGGCCCAGGCGCGTGGTGCGATCGAAGGCTCGGGCATTGGCCTGAGCGTGACACGCGCGCTGGTGATGCTGATGCACGGCCGCATCCAGGCCAGCAGCCGGGTCGGCGTCGGCACCACCTTCGAAATCACGCTGCCCGCCGCCTGAGGCCGCCGCGGCCGACTTGCGGTCAGCAGTGCACGCAATAGTTGAAATTTGAATTTCAATTAATGTATGATCGAGACCAGTCCCAGGACCCGTCTCGATGAACACTGCCTCCACCCCTTCCGCGCCGCCGGCACGCCGCCGTGGCATCGTCATCGGCGCCATCGTGCTGTTGCTCGGCGCCGCGGCGCTGGCCTATGGCTGGTGGCAACGCCAGGCGGTCGACGACGCCAACCGGCAGCTTGTGCTCTACGGCAACGTCGACCAGCGCCAGGTATCGCTCGCCTTCAACACCGCCGAACGCATTGCCGAGCTGACGGTGCGCGAGGGCGAGCATGTCAGCTCCGGCCAGGTGCTGGGCCGGCTCGACCAACGCACGCCACGCCTGCGCGTGGCCCAGGCCGAGGCGCAGATCGGCGTCGCCGAACAGGTGCTGGCGCGACTGAAGGCCGGCACCCGCCCGGAGGAGATCGCGCAGGCGCGCGCCGCAGCCGCCGCGGCGGCGGCCGACGCCGAGTTCGCCGCGCAACAGCTGGTGCGGCTGCAGGCGGCGCGTGACGAGACCGCCGGCCGCGGCGTGGCCCAGCAGGATCTGGACGGCGCCGCGGCCAAGCGCAAGGTGGCGCAGGCACAGCGCGACAGCGCCGACAAGGCGCTGGCGCTGGCCATCGCCGGGCCGCGCCGCGAGGACATCCGCCAGGCCGAGGCCCAGCTCGCAGCAGCGCGCGCCGACAAGGCGCTGGCTGAACGTCAGGTGGAGGAGTCGGAGCTGAAGGCGCCGATCGCCTCGGTGGTGCGTGCCCGGCTGCTCGAACCGGGCGACCTGGCGTCGCCGCAGCGGCCGGTGTTCACCCTGGCGATCATGCAGCCCAAGTGGGTGCGCGCCTACGTGCCCGAACCGCGGCTGTCGCAGATCCGCCCGGGCATGGCGGCGCAGGTCAGCACCGACAGCGCGCCCGACAAGCCGCTGCCGGGGCGCATCGGCTTCATCGCCTCGGTGGCCGAGTTCACGCCGAAGACGGTGCAGACCGAGGAGCTGCGCAGCAGCCTGGTCTACGAAGTGCGCATCGAGGTCGACGACCCGGCCGACACGCTGCGTCTGGGCATGCCGGCCACGGTGCGCATCGAACTGCCATGAGCGAAGCCGCGATCGTGGCATGCGGCTTGGGCAAGGACTTCGCCACGCCCGGCTCCAAGGCGAAGGTCGCGGCGCTGTCGGAGTTGTCCATCGAAGTACCGACCGGTGCGATCAGCGCGCTGGTCGGCCCCGACGGTGCCGGCAAGACCACCTTCATCCGCCTGGCCGCCGGCTTGCTGCGCCCCGACCGCGGTAACCTGCAGGTGCTGGGCTTGGATGTCACGCGCCACGCGCAGGCGGTGCAGGACCGCATCAGCTACATGCCGCAGCGCTTCGGCCTGTACGAGGACCTGTCGGTGCAGGAGAACCTGGACCTGTACGCCGACCTGCACGGCGTGCCGCGGGACCTGCGCCGCAGCCGCTATGCGCGACTGATGGAGATGACCGACCTGGGCCCTTTCCGCTCGCGCCTGGCCGGCAAGCTGTCCGGCGGCATGAAGCAGAAGCTGGGCCTGGCCTGCACGCTGGTACGCTCGCCAGCCCTGCTGCTGCTCGACGAGCCCACCGTCGGCGTCGACCCGCTGTCGCGACGCGAGCTGTGGCAGATCGTCGAGCAACTGATCCAGGGTGAGCAGGTCAGTGTGCTCGTCGCCACGGCCTACCTTGACGAGGCCGAGCGCTGCGCGCGGGTCTATCTGCTGCGCGAGGGCCGGCTGCTCGCCGGGGGCACGCCGGCCGAGCTGCGCGAGCGCGCCAGCGGCCTGGTGCAGGTCGCGCAGCCGGCAGCCGGCGAAGCGCCGCGCCTGCTGCAGGCGCGGCTGCTGGACGACCGCGCCCACGTGATCGACGCTGTGCCCGAGGCCGGCGCGGTGCGCTTCATCCGCCGTGCCGGCAGCGAGTCGCTGCTGCCGCACTCGCGCACTGTCGCGCCCCGGCTCGAGGACGGTTTCATGCTGCTGCTCGACGCCGACGCTGCAGCGCCGCAGCGGGCCGCAGCTGCGATCGCGCCGCCGGCCATGGCCACGGCGCAGGACCGCGCCCCGGTGATCAGCGTGCAGCACTTGACCAGACGTTTCGGCGACTTCGTCGCCGTCGACGACACCAGCTTCGAGGTGCGGCGCGGCGAGGTCTTCGGCCTGCTCGGCCCCAACGGTGCCGGCAAGACCACGACCTTCCGCATGCTGTGCGGGCTGCTGCCGCCCAGCGGCGGACAACTGCGTGTCGCCGGCGTGGACATGCGAAGCGCGCGCGCGGCGGCACGGCGGCGCATCGGCTACGTGTCGCAGAAGTTCGCGCTGTACGGGAACCTGTCGGTCGAGGACAACCTGCGCTTCTTCGCCGGCGCCTACGGGCTGACGGGCGCGGCGCTGCAGCAGCAGCTGCAGCGCGCCTATGCCGAGTTCGAGCTGCGGCAGGTGAAGCGCCTGCCCAGCGGCCAGCTGCCCGGCGGCTTCCGCCAGCGGCTGGCAATGGCGGCGGCGCTGCTGCACGAGCCCGAGATCCTGTTCCTCGACGAGCCGACCAGCGGCGCCGACCCGCATGCGCGCCGTGCCTTCTGGCGCCGCATCACCGCGCTGGCCGCCGCCGGCACGACGGTGGTCGTGACCACGCATTTCATGGAGGAGGCCGAGTACTGCGACCGCATCGTCATCCAGGACGCCGGCCGGGTGCTGGCGCTGGGCACGCCGGCCGAGGTGCGTGCGCAGGCCGGCGGCGCCGGCACGGTGATGAACATGGAGCAGGCCTTCATCGGCGTGGTCGAGGCAGCGCGCCGCGAGCAGAAGGAAGCGGCATGAATACGCTGCGGCGGGTGCTCGCGCTGGTGCGCAAGGAGATGCGCCAGCTGGTACGAGACCGCAGCAACCTGGCGCTAGGCATCCTGCTGCCGGGGCTGCTGACGCTGCTCTTCGGCTACGGGCTGTCGATGGACGTGCAGCAGGCGCCGGTGGCGGTGGTGCTGCAGGACATGTCGCCGAGCGCGCGCGACGCCAGCTCGGGGCTGGCGCTGTCGCGCTACCTCGCGCCGCGCTGGGTCGAGTCGATGCGCGCCGCCGAGGCGCTGATGCGCGACGGCGAGGTCATGGCCATCGTCAACATCCCCGGCGACTTCAGCGCGCGGCTCGCCGCGGGCGACGCCGTCGTGCAGCTGCTGCTGCACGGCACCGACCCGGCCACGGCGCGCGCCGTGCAGTCCTACGTGGCCGGCGCCTTTGCGCAGGTGGCGGCGCGCCATGCCGATGCCGCGGCGCAGCCCGCCGCCATCGGCGCTGTGCAGCTGGTGCCGCGCCTGTGGTTCAACAGTGCCAACACCAGCACCTGGTATCTGGTGCCGGGGCTGGTGGTGATCATCATCACGCTGGTCGGGGCCTTCCTCACCTCGCTGGTGGTGGCGCGCGAATGGGAGCGCGGCACGCTGGAGGCGCTGTTCGTCACGCCGGCGCGGCCGGCCGAGATCCTGTTCGCCAAGCTGGTGCCGTACTTCTGCATCGGCATGCTCGGCTTCCTGATGTGCCTGACCGCCGCGCGCGGGCTGTTCGGCGTGCCACTGCAGGGCTCGCTGGCGCTGCTGGTGGCGGTGTCGGTGCTGTACCTGCTGGTGGCACTGGGCATCGGGCTGTTGATTTCGTCGATCACGCGCAACCAGTTCGTCGCCAGCCAGGTGGCGCTGCTCACCAGTTTCCTCCCGGCGATGATGCTGTCGGGCTTTCTCTTCGACCTGCGCAACGTGCCGGCGCTGGTGCGCTTCATCGGCCAGCTGCTGCCGGCGACGCACTACATGAGCGCGGTGAAGACGCTGTTCCTGGCCGGCAACGTGCCGGCGCTGGTGCTGCCCGAAGCCGCACTGCTGATGTTGTATGCACTGTTCTTCTTCGTCGCCGCGCTGGCGGTGACACGCAAGCGTCTGCACTGAGCATGATCGCCCTGCTGCGCCGCATCGCCGCGCTCGTGCGCAAGGAACTGCTGGCCATCGTCACCGATGGCGCGACGCGCATCGTGCTGGTCATGCCGGCGATCATGCAGACACTGATCTTCGGCTATGCCGCCACCTTCGACCTGAACCGGGTGCCCTATGCGGTGCTCGACGCCAGCCGCAGCCACGCCTCGGCCGAGCTGCTGGCGCGCATCGACAGCGCGGGCCTGTTCCAGCGCGTCGCCAACCTCGATGCGGTGCCGCAGATCGCGCCGTGGGTCGAGCAGGGCAAGGTGCTGCTGGTGCTGCACATCCCGCAGCGGCTGGAGGCGGGTCTGGCCGCCGGCGAGACGGTGCCGTTGCAGCTGATCCTGGACGCGCGCAATTCCACCACCGCGGGCACCGCAGCCGCCTACCTGGGCACGATCGTCGAGGCCTTCAACGCCGAGCAGCGCAAGCGCGCCGGCCTCGGACCGGCGTCGCCGCTGCGCATCGAGACGCGGGCCTGGTTCAACCCTCAGCTGCAGACGCGCTGGAACTTCGTGCCGGCACTGATCGCTGCGCTGAGCATGCTGCAGACGCTGATGCTGACCGCGCTGTCGGTGGCACGCGAGCGCGAGCAGGGCACCTTCGACCAGCTGCTGGTGACGCCGCTGTCGCCGGCCGAGATCATGGTCGGCAAGGCGCTGCCGCCAGTGCTGGTGGGCTTGTTGCAGGCCACGCTGGTGCTGCTCGTCGGCCTGTGGTGGTTCCAGATCCCGATGGTCGGCACGCTCAGCACCATGTACGTGGGCCTGGTGAGCTTCATGCTCGCCGGCGTGGGCCTGGGGCTGGCCATCAGCGCGCTGTCGGCGACGATGCAGCAGGCCATGTTCTCGGCCTTCGTGCTGCTGATGCCGATGATGCTGCTGTCCGGGCTGGCCACGCCGGTGGCCAACATGCCGCCGTGGCTGCAGCTGGCCACCTACGTCAACCCGCTGCGCTTCGGCATCGACTACGTGCGCCGCGTCTACCTCGAAGGCTTGGGCCTGGCCACGCTGTGGCCCGACCTGGTGCCGATGCTGCTGATGGCCGCGGTCACGCTGCCGCTGGCGGCCTGGCTGTTCCGCAACCGCCTCGTCTGAGGACGCCGATGAAGATCCCCACTCCCACCGCGGCGGCGCTGGCCGTGGCTGCACTGTGCGCTGCCTGCAGCAGCGTCGGCCCCGACTACAAGCTGCCGGCGGTAGCCCAGGATGCGCCGTCCCGCTTCGCCCAGCGCCATGCCGGCTCGCCGCTGCTCGCGGCACCGTCGGGCGCCGATGCCGCCGCGCTGCCAGCCGACCCGTGGGGCACGCTGGGCGGCGATACGCTGAAGGCGCTGCAGCAGCGTGCGCGCGAGCGCAATGCCGACATCGCCACCGCGGCGCTGCAGCTGGCGCAGGCACGCACGCAGCGCGACGTGGCAGCCAGCCGGGCCGGCCCCGCGCTCGGCCTCGGCGGGTCGGTGGAACGCCAGCGCCAGAGCCAGACCGACGCCTCGACGCGCATCCTGGAGATCTTCCCGCCGGCCTCGCAGCAGCAGGCGCTGGACATCATCGGCACGCCCTTCACGCTGTACCAGGCCGGTTTCGACGCCTCGTGGGAGCTGGACCTGTGGGGCCGCGTGCGGCGCAGCATCGAGGCCGCCGAAGCCGACGATGCCGCCGCCGCGGCACTGCTGGCGGACGTGCGGAGCAGCATCGACGCCGAGGTCGCCCGCGCCTGGCTCGACCTGGTGGCGGCGCGGCAGCAGATCGCCGTGCTGCAGCGCCAGCGCTCCAGCGCCACCGAGTTGCATGCGCTGCTGTCGGCGCGGCAGCGCCACGGTCTGGCCGACGCCAGCGCCGCGCTGCGCCAGCGCGGCGTGCTCGACGACCTGGCGGCTCGCTTGCCACCGCTGCTCGAAACCGAGGCCGGCGCCTGGCGGCGCATCGAGCTGCTGTGCGGCGACATGCCGGGCAGCTTGGCGGCCCAGCTCGGTGCGTCTGCCGGCACGCCGACGGCCACGCACTGGCCGGCACTGGCGCTGGGCCTGCCCTCGACGCTGGCGACGCGGCGGCCGGACATCGCCGCAGCCGCGGCGCGGCTGCATGCGGCCACCGCCACGGTGGGCGTCGCCGTCGCCGAGTTGTACCCGCGTGTGATGCTCGGCGTCGGCTACGGCAGCGTGTCCGTCGGTTCTTCGAACTTCGCCACCGGGGCGAGCCAGCAATGGTGGTTCGGCGCGTCCGTCGACCTGCCGCTCTTCGACGGCGGCCGGCGCCGCGCCGCGATCACGCAGCGCGAGCTGCAGATGCAGCAGGCGTCGGTGACCTTCCGCCAGACGGTGGTCAGCGCCTGGCACGACGTCGACAGCGCGGTGGCGCGCTACGAGGCCGAGCGCCGGCGCGGCGACGAGCTGCAGCGCAGGCTGGCCGCCAGCGACGAGGCCTTCGTGCTGGCGCGCGCGCGCTTCGAGCGCGGCCTCAGCGACGAGACGCCGCTGCTGGAGACCGAACTTACACGGCTCGACGCCGAGCGCGAGGCCATCGTCAGCCATGCGCAGCAGGGGCTGGCGCTGGTGGCGGTCTACAAGGCGCTGCGCGTCGACGGCTGAGTGCGGCGCCGCGCTGGCGGCCGGTGGGCCTGCGCCAGCGCTTCCAACCCCGCCATCACGAAGCGCACGAAGTCGGCGCCCAGCGCGTCGCCGTCCTTGGCCGCGCCGGGCAGCAGCCGCGCCGGCATTTCCTTCGGCGCCACCATCATGGCGATGCAGGGCAGCACCGTGAACATCACGCCGCGCTGTACCGCGGGGTGCTCCGGCGGGAGCCCAAGCAGCTCGGCCATCAGGCCGAGCATCAGCCGCGCCTTCGGCCGCACCGCCTTCTCGATCAGCGCCGGTATCGCCGGCGAAGGCGACAGCACTTCGCGCAACAGCACGCGAAAGCCCCAGGGCGTGGCGCGATTCGTCGCCAGCGACACCAGATGGGCGACGATGGCGCGCAGTTTTTGCTCGGGCCCGCCCAGGCCCTGCGTCAGCGCGACCAGGTCGTCCAGACCGATGAGTTGCCGGTGCGCCTCGATCAGCACCGCTTCGTACAAGGCATCGCGGCTGCCGAAGTGATAGTTCACCGATGCCAGCGGCGTGCCGGCGCGCGCGCAGATCTCCTTGCTGGTGGTGCCGGCGAAGCCGCGTTCGGCAAACACCTGGCCGGCAGTGTCCAGCAGGTGCGCACGCGTCGCTTCGCCGTCCGGGCGCGACGTGCCGCGGGCGGTACGGGCCATGGTTTGAATTGAAATTTGATTTCGAAGGTATCAGTTTACGCCGCGACGGCTCCCTACAATGCGCGCCCATGCGGCATGACCATGAATTCATCCTGACGCTGTCGTGCCGCGACACCACCGGCATCGTCTATGCGGTGTCGGGCCTGCTCTACCAGGGCGGCTGCAACATCATCGATTCACAGCAGTTCGGCGACCTGCAGGGCGAGGATGCGACCGGGCTGTTCTTCATGCGCGTGCACTTCGCCGCGCCGCCACACCTGGCGAGCACGGCGTCACTGCAGACGCTGTTCGCGCACACCCAGGCGCAGTTCGGCATGGCGCTGCAGCTGTACCCGGTGGCGCAGCGCGCGCGCGTGCTGCTGATGGTCAGCCAACACGGGCATTGCCTCAATGACCTGCTGTTCCGCTGGCGCAGCGGCCAGCTCGATGTGGACATCGCCGGCATCGTTTCCAACCATCCCGACTTCGCCGCGCTGGCGCAAAGCTACGGCGTCGCCTTCCACCACCTGCCGCTGCCCAGGGGCAGCGATGGCCCCGTCAAGCGCGCCCAGGAGTCCGAGATCGAAGCGTTGATCGAGCGCGAGCGCGTCGACCTGGTGGTATTGGCGCGCTACATGCAGATCCTGGGCACCGAGCTCTGCGAGGCGCTGAAGGGCCGCGCCATCAACATCCACCACAGCTTCCTGCCCAGCTTCAAGGGCGCGCGGCCGTATTTCCAGGCGCATGCGCGCGGCGTCAAATTGATCGGCGCGACCGCGCACTACGTCACCGCCGAGTTGGACGAGGGCCCGATCATCGAGCAGGACGTGCAGCGCGTGGACCACGCGATGTCGGCCGAGGATTTCGCGGCCGTGGGCCGCGACATCGAGTGCGTGGTGCTGGCGCGCGCGGTGCGCTGGCACGTCGAGCGCCGCGTGCTGATGAACGGCCACAAGAGCGTGATCTTTCGCTGACCATGCCGCGCTCCAAAGCCCAGACCGCCGCGTTGCTGGCCTCGCCCGACGATGTCGAGGCGCAGTTCTACGAGGCGCTGCAGCAGGCCGATCTGGACAAGCTGATGGCGGTGTGGTCCGACGACGACGAGATCGCCTGCGTGCACCCGGGCGGGCCGCGCATCGCCGGAGCGGCCGAGATCCGCGCCAGCTTCGAGGCCATCTTCGCCAACGGCGCGATTCCGCTGCAACCCCAACCGGGCGTGCGCCGGCTGCAGGCGCTGGGCTGTGCGGTGCACCACGTGGTGGAGCGCGTCACGCTGGCCGAGGAGAAGGGCGAACGCAGCGCCTGGGTGCTGGCCACCAACGTCTACCTCAAGACCGCGCAGGGTTGGCGCATGGTGGCGCACCATGCCAGCCCGGCCGGCGAGCTGGCCGAGCCGGCATCGGGCGAGGCACCGGCCACGCTGCACTGAGGCGCCATGCAGCAGTACCGCGCGCCGCGCTGGCTGCCCGGCGGCCACCTGCAGACCATCTGGCCGGCGCTGTTCTCGCGTCCGGTGCCGGGTGCACCGCCGATCTACCGCCGCGAGCGCTGGGACACGTCGGACGGGGACTTCGTCGATGTCGATTTCGTCGACGCCGCCAATCCCGCCGCGCCGCTGCTGGTGCTGTTCCACGGCCTGGAGGGCTCGTCGGCCAGTCCCTATGCGCTGGCCTTCGCGCACCGCGCCGCGGCGCTCGGCTGGGCCTATGCAGTGCCGCATTTCCGCGGCTGCTCGGGCGAGCTGAACCGGGCGCCGCGTGCCTACCACTCGGGCGACTTCGAGGAGATCGGCTGGGTGCTCGCGCGACTGCGCGCGCAACGGCCGGCGCCGCTGCTGGCGGTGGGCATCTCGCTCGGCGGCAACGCGCTGCTGCGCTGGGCCGAGGAGGCCGGCGCGTCGGCGGCGGCTACGGCGCGTGCGGTAGCCGCGGTGTGCGCGCCGGTCGATCTGGCGGTCGGCGGCCATGCCATCGACCACGGCTTCAACCGGCAGGTGTACACGCGCATGTTCCTGCGCACGATGAAACCCAAGGCGCTGCTCAAGTGGCAGCAGCACCCGGGGCTGTTCGACCGCGAACGGCTGCTTGGCGCGCGCACGCTGTACGAATTCGACAACCTGTTCACCGCGCCCCTGCACGGCTTTCGCGATACCGACGACTACTGGACGCGCGCCTCGGCCAAGCCGCATCTGCAGCGCATCCGCATCCCGGCGCTGCTGCTGAACGCGCGCAACGACCCCTTCGTGCCCGCGCACAGCCTGCCCGGGCCGCAGGAGGCCGGGAGCAGCGTCACGCTGTGGCAGCCGGCGCATGGCGGGCACGTGGGCTTTCCGCGCGGACGCTTCCCCGGCCATGGGCAGACGCTGCCCGAGGCCGTCACCGGCTGGCTGCAGGCCGCATTGCGCTAAGGTCCGGGGTCATGGACGAGATCGTCGAGGCGGCGCTGCGCAAGTGGCCGAACGTGCCGGACTGCTACGACTGGCTGGCGCTGGACGCGCGCGGCGACTGGTACCTGCGCGACACGGCGGCGCAGGCGGCGGGACCGTTCCCGCATATCAAGGGCAGCCGCATCGAACATCGCGGGCTGCGCGAGTTCATCGAGCGCAACTACGAGGCCGACGCACGAGGCTGCTGGTACTTCCAGAACGGGCCCCAGCGCGTCTACGTCGAACTCGAGGCCGCACCCTGGGTGTGGCGGCTGACGCCGGGCGCACCCTGTGGCCTCAGCACCCACACCGGGCTGCCGTCGGCGTGCCACGCAGCCTGGCTGGACGAACGCGGCCGCCTGTTCCTGCAGGGCGAACTGGGCCTCGGCCTGGTGCACAGCCTGGACATGGACCTCGCCGCGTCGGCGATCGAGGCGGGTACGTGGCAGCCGGTCGAGGTGGCCTTTGCCGCCCTGCCGGCACGCTTCGGCTACGTGCTGAAGCCGCGGCCCGAAGTCGCGGCCTGAGCTACTTGGCGGCGCTGGCCGCCGATGCAGCCGCGGCCGGCGGCTTGGGCTCGTCGAACTTGGCACCGCCCTTGTTGGACATGAAGACCACCGCGCGGCCGATCTCGAAGTCCGAGAACTCGCCGCCGCCCTGCGCGGCCATCGCACCCTTGCCCTTGAGCGCGGAATGCACCAGTGCGTCGAAACCGGTCTTGATGCGCGGTGCCCAGGCGGCCTCGTCGCCGAACTTGGGCGCATTGGCCAGGCCGGCGGCGTGACAGGCCGCACATTGCGCGGTGTACACCTGCTCGCCGGTGCGCAGTTCGGCCACGACGGAGGCGTCCTTCAGCTCCACCATGCCCACCGGCTGGATGCGATGCGCGATCGCCTCCTCACTCATGGCGGCACTGCCGGCACCGGAGTTGTCGGCGCTGGCCACGTAGTTGACGAGCAGCACGATGACGGCGATAGGCACCACGAACGACGCAATCACCGTCCAGATGAGCTGCTTGGGCGTCTTGATCGGGCCCTCGTGCGGGGCGTCGTGGTCCTGGGGGTCGCTCATGAAGTCCTCGGTGGCACGGACAGGTGGCCAAAGCCCAAAATTATAGCGGCGCCAACCCCGCTGATAGAATCCGGCGCCTTCAGCACCGCGGCTGTAGCTCAGTGGATAGAGTATTGGCCTCCGAAGCCAAGGGTCGTGGGTTCGATCCCCGCCAGCCGCGCCAAGATTTTCGGGCAACAGCAACGACTTAGAACTTGCCAACGCCGACAGACAGTAGGTCGGCGTTTTGCGTTGTGGCCCCTCTGTGGCCCAAGTTTGGCCCGTCTATGGCCCGCGTCTCGCGCTGCTTTCCGATTTGACCTTTGGGCTCGTGGCCGCAAAACGACGACCATCGGTTCGAAATCCTGAACGTTCTGCAGAAGGGCCCCCGGTCCGGTGATTTCATGACCGTTTAGGCACTGGTCTGCTTGTGGGCAATGGGCGTCCTGACGAGGGCGTTGAGGGCCTCGTGGCGCGTGCCGGTTGTGTGCTTTGCCTTGAGTCTGCCCTTTCCCGGCGGCAGAAATTTGCCAGCCCTGACGAACATGGTCATCGGCTGTAAGCCGTGTCAGTGCGACTGACAGGTCTACGGCAATGAGATTGACTTCGGGTAGACCGCCGCCGACCTTGACCTGCCGACGAGGCTGCCGAAATGCCGGCGTCAAACGGATCAACCAGCCGC
>Ga0315912_10003182_pt1 | contig 16554 bp, 6 predicted proteins | sample VfabasoilMG_FD_204469 | JGI IMG/M metagenome (GOLD analysis project Ga0315912, IMG submission 204469) | Garden soil microbial communities collected in Santa Monica, California, United States - V. faba soil | ecosystem: Environmental > Terrestrial > Soil > Garden | place: USA: California... | reverse complement strand
GTTCGACGATGACCCGCTTCGCCGCCATCGCCGACAAGGTCCGCTCCGGGACGCGCCTCGACGAGGCCGACGCCCTGCAGCTGCTGCAGCACGGCGACCTCGCCGCCCTCGGCCAGCTGGCCGACCTCGTGCGCCGCCGCCGCCACCCCACGGGCGAGGTGAGCTACATCGTCGACCGCAACATCAACTACACCAACGTCTGCGTCACGCTGTGCAAGTTCTGCGCCTTCTACCGGCGGCCGGGCGACCCCGAGGGCTACGACCATCCGCTCGAGGTGATCTACGAGAAGATCCGCGAGACCAGGGCGCTGGGCGGCGTGCAGATCCTGCTGCAGGGCGGGCACCACCCCGACTACGGCATCGAGCGCTACGAGGCGCTGTTCCGGGGCATCAAGGAGCACGCGCCGATCCACATCCACGGGCTCTCCAGCTCCGAGATCCTGCACTGCTGCCACGTGAGCAAGCTGCCCCTGCCCACGGTGCTGGCGCGCATGCGGGCCGCCGGCCTCGACAGCATCCCGGGCGGCGGCGGGGAGATCCTGGTGGACCGCGTGCGCAAGCTCATCTCGCCGCTGAAAACGCGCAGCGACGACTGGCTCGAGGTGATGCGCGAGGCGCACCACCAGGGCCTGCGCACGACGGCCACCATGATGTTCGGGCACGTCGAGACGCTGGCGGAGCGCGTCGAGCACATGCGCCGCATCCGCGAGCTGCAGGACGAGACGGCCGGCTTCACGGCGTTCATCTCGTGGACCTTCCAGGCGCCGCACACCGAGATGGAGAGCGTGCCCATGGCGGGCGGCTTCGACTACCTGCGCACGGCCGCGGTGAGCCGTCTCTACCTGGACAACGTCGACAACTTCCAGGCCAGCTTCGTGACGCAGGGCCTGGACGTGGCCGGCCTCGCGCTGCAGTACGGCATGAACGACCTGGGCTCCGTGATGATCGAGGAGAACGTCGTCTCGGCCGCGCACTGCGAGTGCCTGGCCGACATCGCCGAGATGGAGCGCCAGATCCGGGCCGCGGGCTTCCTGCCCGTGCGCCGCAACATGTTCTACGACCGCGTCGACGAGCGCGGCGCGCTGCTCGAGCGGCGCCGCGACGAGGCCTGGGCCGCGCGCCACGGCGGCGTCGATGCGCGCCCGTGGGACGGCCAGGCCGGCCAGCGCGCACCGTCGCCCGCGGCCGCGGCCGCCACGCCCGCGCCCGCAGCTCCCCCGTCGGCAGCGCCCGCCCGGACGGCTCCCGCGCAGGCCGGGAAGGCGCCCTGAGCCATGGCCACCGCCAGCGCCCCCGCCCTCCTGCGCGACGGCACCGCGGTGCCGCAGCACTCTCCCTATCCGCGCCGCCCCAGCAACCCGGGGCCGACCGGCGGCTTCCGCCCGGCCAGCGACGCGCTCTCGGCGCTGTTCCCCGAGCTGCTCCCGATCCGCGCCAAGCTCTTCGCGGGGAAACGCCTCTCGCTCGAGGACGGGCGGGTGCTGTTCGCCACGCCCGACCTCACCGGCGTCGGCGCGCTGGCCAACTGGGCCGCCGAGACGCGCAACGGCAACCGCGCCACCTTCACCTACAACCGGCACCTCAACTACACGAACGTCTGCGCCTACAAGTGCATGTTCTGCGCCTTCCGCCGCGACGGTGACGAGGCCGACGCGGTGGTGATGGACATGGACTTCGTGCGGCGCAAGATCGCGACGGAGTTCAGCGACGGCATGAAGGAGGTGCACGTCGTCGGCGGCATCCACCCCGGCCTGCCCTACGGCTACTACCTCGACCTCCTGCGCACGATCAAGGCGACGCGGCCCCACCTGCACATCAAGGGCTTCACCATGATCGAGCTGAACCAGATCGCGAGCGTGGCCGGCAAGAGCCTGGCCGAGGTCGTGCGCGAGCTGCACGAGGCCGGGCTGGACAGCTGCCCCGGCGGCGGCGCCGAGGTGCTCAGCCGGCGCGTGCACAGGAAGCTCTACAACGGCAAGCTGCCGCCCGAGGAGTGGCTGGCGGCGGTGCGCGTGGTGCACGGCATCGGCCTCAAGAGCAACGCCACGATGCTCTTCGGGCACATTGAGACGACCGACGAGCGCCTCGAGCACATGGACCAGATCAGGCGCCTGCAGGACGAGACCGGCGGCTTCCTGCAGTTCATCCCGCTCGTCTTCCATCCGGACAACACGCCGCTGCAGCGCCTGCCCAAGGCCACCGGCGTGGACGCGCTGCGCACCATCGCCGTCGCGCGCCTGATGCTCGACAACGTGCCGCACGTGAAGGCCTACTGGATCATGCTCGGCCTGCGCATCGCGCAGCTCGCGCTGCACTACGGCGCCGACGACATCGACGGCACCGTGCTCGAGGAGCACATCACGCACGACGCCGGCGCCACGACGCCGCAGGGCCTGAGCACCGAGCGCCTCGCGGCGCTCATCCGCGAGACCGGCCGCGAACCGGTGCTGCGCGACACGCTGTACCAGGAGCTGCTGCCCGTCTGAGGCCCGCGCCGGCCGGGCCCGGCCCGGCTCGCCGCGCGCCGGCCCGGATCGCCGCGCGCCGACGCGCTCACGCGCCGGACGGGAGGCACAGCTCCAGCAGGCTCGTCACCGGCGGCTGCTCCGCCGAGCGCACCAGCGTCAGCACGAACAGCCGGTCGTAGGCGTCCTCGAACAGCGCTCCCTCGGCGTCCAGCCGATCGAGGCCAGCCCCCAGGGCGGCGCAGGCGGCGGGCAGCGTGTTCGAGTGCCCGGCGACGAGCAGCGCCCCGCCGTCCGGCAAGGCCAGCACGCGCGCCCGCAGTCCGGCCACGTCGCGCGGGTCGGCGACCTGCGGCCGCAGGCCTTTCGCCGCCGCCAGCGGGGCCACGGTCTGCGCCGTGCGGCGCAGCGGGCTGTGCTCCAGCGCCTGCAGCGGCGCGTGCGCGAGCAGCGCCGCCAGCGCCGCTGCCCGGCGACGGCCGGCCGCGCTCAGCTCCGGGTCCTCGCCCGCCTCCTTCTCGGCGTGACGCACCAGCAGCAGCGTGGCGCGCCAGACGCCTGCCGACGGCTCGCCGCCGGCCTGGGCCGGGACGCCCGGGAGGGCGGCCTGCGCGCCGGCCGGCACCAGCGGCACCAGCGGCACCAGCGGCACCAGCGGCACCAGCGGTGCCAGCGGTGCCAGCGGTGCCAGGGGCGGCAGGGCCAGACCGGCGAGTCCGGCGAGCAGCACGTGGCGGCGACCGGGAAGCACCGGCGACGCACTCGCCAGCTCGCCATGCATGGACCGGCTCCCACGAGAGATGGCCGCGGAGTCTACGCGGCCGGCAGCTCGGCTGCCGAGCACGGCCTCTCCGGCTCCAGTGGAACCGGAGCGCGCCCCTCCGGCACGATGGCCCCCCGTGCCCAGAGCACGGAAGGCGCCTTGCGTACCGCGATGACCCTCTCCACCAACCTGATGCGCCTCGCCCACGCCCATGGCGTGGTGCTGGGGTACACCAGCTACCGCGGCGACCGGGTGCTCGCGAGCCGTGACGCGCTCCTGGCGGCGCTGTCGGCGCTCGGCGCCCCGGTGACGCACGAGGCCGAGGTCGCCGGCGCCCTGCGCGAGCGCCGCGTGCGCCGGGCGGCCCAGCTGTGCGAGCCGGTGCTCGTCGCCTGGGACGGCCTGCTCGCCTCGATCGAGCTGCGCACGCTCGAGGGGCCAACGCCCGGGCTGCTCACGCTCCGACTGCGCCTCGAGACGGGCGAGGAGCGCGTGCTGCGCAGGGACGCGGCCGAGCTGCCGCTGCTCTCGAGTGCGCCGCTCGAGGGGCGCCGCGCGGTGCGCCGGCGCTGGCCGCTCGGCGAGCATCTGCCGCTCGGCTACCACCAGCTCGAACTGCGCGGCGGCGGGCACGAGGCCTGCGCCACGGTCATCGCCGCGCCGCGGCGCTGCACGAGCCATGCGCTCGACGGCACCCCCGTGCGCGCCGACGAGCGCGGCTGGGGCGCCTTCCTCCCCACCTATGCCTTGCGCGACCCGTCCGACTGGGGCATCGGCGACTACAGCCGCCTGGGCGACCTGCTGCAATGGACGGCCGACCAGGGCGGCCGCTGCGTGGCCACGCTGCCGCTGCTGGCCGGCTTCTTCGACGAGACGCTGCACGAGCCGAGCCCGTACGCGCCCGCCAGCCGCCTGTTCTGGAACGAGCTCCACGTCGATCCCGAGGCCGAGCCGGGCTGGCGCACCCTGCCCGGCGTGGCGGCGCTGGTGGACGCCCCGGCCTTCCAGGCCGAGCGCCGGGCCCTGCAGCAGGCCGAGCTGCTCGACTATCCGCGCGTCGCGCGCCTCAAGCGCCCGGTCATCGAGGCCATGGCCGAGGCCGCCGAGCGCACGCGCGGGGCGCGCCGCGCCGCCCTCGACCACCACCTCGCCAGCCACCCGCTGCTGCCCGAGTACGCGCGCTTCCGCGCCACCTGCGAGGCGCGCGGCACGCCCTGGACGCACTGGCCCGAGCGGCTGCGCGGCGGACAGTTGCGCGAGTCGGAGCTGGATCCGCGCGCCGTGCGCTACCACGTCCACGTGCAGCTCATGGCGCACCAGCAGCTGCAGCGCGCGGCCGAGGCGGCGCGCCAGCGCGACGTCGGCCTTCTGCTCGACCTGCCGCTCGGCGTGCACAGCTGCGGCTACGACACCTGGCGCTGGCCGGCGCTCTTCGCCAAGGGCATCTCGGCCGGTGCGCCACCCGACGACTTCTTCACGCAGGGCCAGAGCTGGGGCTTCCCGCCCCTCATCCCCGACGTGGCGCGCGCCGACGGTCATGCCTACCTGCGCGCCACGCTGCGCCACCACCTGCAGTTCGCCACGGCGCTGCGCATCGACCACATCATGTCGCTGCACCGCCTGTACTGGGTGCCGCACGGCCTCGGCGCGACCGAGGGCGTCTACGTGCGCAACCATCCGCAGGAGCTGTACGCCGTGCTGTGCCTGGAGTCGCACCGGCACGGCGCGGCGATCGTCGGCGAGGACCTCGGCACCGTGCCGCGCGCGCTGCGTCCGAACATGGCGCGGCACGACGTCCGGCGCCTGTCCGTGCTGCAGTTCGGCATCGGCGGCAGCGGAACGCAGCGCGTCGACGCGCGCGGCGTGGCCAGCCTGGGCACGCACGACACGCCCACTTTCACCGCCTTCCGCGAGGCGCTCGACATCGAGGACTTCCGCAGCCTCGGCCTGATGGACGGCCCCACGGCGCGCCGCGCGCGGGCCGCGCGCCGCCGGCTGGTGGGCGAGATGCGCCACTGGCTGGACGTCGAGCAGGCGCTGCCGCTCGGAGCCCCGGACGACGAGCTCGCGCCGGCCGTGCTCGGGCAGCTGGGCGGCGAACCCCATCCGCTGGTGCTCGTGAACCTGGAGGACCTGTGGCACGAGCGCCGCCCGCAGAACGTGCCCGGCACGCATCACGAGCGCCCCAACTGGCGCCGCCGCGCACGCCACGGACCGGCCGCCCTGCCGGCGCTGCCCGCGGTCGGCCGGGCGCTCGAAGTCCTGCGCGCCGCGCGCCGCGCGCCACCGCGCACCCTGCCCGACGGCGCGTTCAGCGTGTTCGATGCGCTCGACCTGCCGCTCTTCCGGCACGGGCGCCACCTGCGCCTGCACGACAAGCTCGGCGGCCGGCTGCAGCGCCCCGAGGACCGACCCGGCGCCCACTTCGCGCTCTGGGCGCCGCAGGCCACGGCTGTCGCCGTCGTGGGCGACTTCAACGCCTGGGACCCGCAGGCCCACCCGCTGCAGCGCCGCGCGCACGAGCTGTGGGAGTGCTTCGTCCAGGGCGCGCACGCCGGCCAGGGCTACCGCTTCGCGGTGACGACCTCCGCCGGCACGCACGAGCTGCTCGACCCCGTGGCGCGCCGGCAGCGACCGGGCGGTCCCGGTCAGCCGCCCGCCTCGCTGCTGGTGGCGGGCCGGCACGTCTGGGACGACGCGTCCTGGCTCGCGGCGCGCGCCAGCTCGGGGCCGCCGCCGCTGCACGTGCTCGACGAGACGATACCGGCCGACCTCGATGCGCGCGGCCTGCTGCAGCACATCCTGTCCCAGATCGGCCCGCGCGGCGGCGTGCACGTCGTGCTGCCGCCCTGGATGCAGTTCCGGGACGCTGCCGGCCGCTGGCTCACGAGCGACTTCGCGCCGGCCCCCGCTTTCGGCGATCCGGACGACGTCAAGGCGCTGGTCGCCGAGCTGCACCGCCGCGAGGTGGGCGTCGTGCTGGGCTGGCCCGCTCCCGGCACGCCGGTGGACGAGTTGCCCGCGCCCGCACTCGGCCCGCTCAACGGTCACGCGCCCGTCGCGCCGCGCGCCGCGACCGAGCCGGAGGAGGTGCTGCGCGGACGCGCCATGAGCTACCTGCTGAGCAGCGCCGCCTTCTGGCTGGACGAGTACCACCTCGACGGCCTGTGCCTGCGCATGGGTCAGCTCGCGGCACGCGCCGGCCAGAGCAATCCGCTGGCGCTGGCGGCGGAGGTCAACGTGCGGCTCTTCGCCGAGCTGCCGGCGCTGCACCCCGGCGTCGTGCTGCTCAACGCGGCGACGCAGGGAGGCCTGCCGCTGCGGGGCGTCGGGCAGCTCGCGCCGCAGCGCTGAGGCCTCAGCCGCCGACGCGCTGCGCGAGTTCCGCCAGCACCCGTCCGCCGCCCTCGCCCTGCCCGCTGTCGCTGCGCGGGCGCACGATGCGCACGCGTTCGGCCAGCCCGGCATCCACGCCGGCCAGCGCCGACTTCACCGCCTCGAGCCGCTCCATGGCCAGGGCCGTGCACGCCTTGCGCGTGCGCCGGTCGGCGCGGCGCTCGGCTCCGGGCCGCAGCAGGTCGGCCACCGTGTCGAGCGCGCGTTCGGTCTCGCCCAGGCGGCGCGCGAGGTCGATCAGGACCGCGCGCTCCCGCGCCGCGGCGTCCACGCCCTGCGTCTGCTGCACGGCGCGCGCCGCGGCCGCCGCGCGGTCCCGATCGGCGAGCATGCGCTGCCGGTACGAGCGCAGCTCGGCCACCAGCTGCAGGCAGAGTTCGGGCGAGGGATTGGCGCGCTCGCCCTGCACGGCGAGGTCCTCGCCGCCGAGTTCGTGCCGCAGCGTGAGCACGAGGCTGTCGTCGTCGCGCAGGCGCGCGGCCAGGCCGTCGAGCGTCTCCAGCGCCTCCCGGCCCGGACGCGGGGAACCGGCCTCGAACGGCAGGGCCAACGGCTCGGTCGGCAGCTCCTCCGTCGGGCCCAGGATGGCATCGCTCAGGAAGCCGCTGAGCTGGCCCAGGCCGGTCATGTCGCCGATCGTGCTCGCCACGCGGAAGGGGGATGACGCGATCGCGTCCACGACCAGCGAGCTGAACGCCGCCGCCGCCATGCGCGCGCCCTCCATGCTGCCCACGCGGTCCCCCTGCACGTCGAAGGAGACGGGGATGCGGATGCGGCCCTGCTCGTCGCGCAGCACGAAGAGCACCACGTCGAGCGGTGCCGGCAGGCCGAGCACGCTCTCGAGCAGCCCGCCCTGGGGCTCCGAGAGGTCGAGGTCGGTGAAGGTGATCTGGGCATCGACCTGACGCGAGTCGTCGCCGGGAGCATGCACGCCCAGCGTGGCGTCGAGCACGCCGCCCTGCAGCTCGAGCCCGGCTGCGCGGGCCGGACCCTGGAACGGCAGCAGGTCGAGTTCGCTCAGGTCGAGCTTCACGCCGCCTTCGAGCCGGGGCTGCAGGCGCAGGTCGGTGGCCAGCGCGATCTCGCCCACGCCGCCGCGCGGCCCGCCCGGGGCGGAGAGGCCGAGCAGCAACAGGCTGCGCAGGGGCATCGGCTCCCGGTTCGTGAAGCCGCGCACGTCGAACTCGAGGTCGTCGAGCAGCAGGCGCAAGGGCGGGTCGAAGGTCTCGTCCTCGAAGCGCAGCGCGACGCCGCTCAGGTTGAACTCGTCCAGGCGCAGCTCCGGGGCGGCAGGCGGGGCCGCGGTCGGCGCCAGCGCCGCGTCGGCCGCGTCCTGCGTCGGGCGGGCACCCGCAGCGGCGTCGGCCACGCCAGTCGGGCCGGCATGCGGGGAATCGTCGGCGGCGGCGGGCTCGGCGGCATCCCCGGCGGCGGCTGCCGCGGTGCTCCCGGCGAGGCCCACGTCGGCCTGCGCCACGTCGCCGGTCTCGTCGCCCGTGGGAACGCCGGCTCCGCTGTCAGCGCCGGCGGCGGGCTCGCCGGTGGCCTCGGTGGCCTCGGTGGCCTCGGCGGCCTCGGCGGCCTCGGCGACCGGGTCGGCCGGCGGCGGCAGGCGCAGCCCCAGCAGATGCAGGCCATCGACAGCGCGTCGCACGCGCAGGCGGGGCGTGCGCAGCTCGAGGCTGCGCACGTGGAGCGCCCCGCTGTCGGGCTGGAAGCGCGCCACGTCGAGCAACAGGCTGTCGAGCCCCGCGAGCACGTCGCCCTGCTCGCCGTCGCGGAACCACAGGTCGCTCAGCGCCAGCTCGAGGCCGAGGCCGTCGGCCCAGCGCGGCGCGAGCGGACCGTCGCGCCGCAACGTGGCATCCAGCTTCAGCTCGGCGTGCAGGCGCCCGTCGACCAGCCCGGCTCCGTCCAGCCCCGATCCGGGCAGCATGGCCTGCAGGCCCGGCCCGCGCACGCCCGTCATGTCGAGACGCACCTCGGCCTGCGGATCGACGGCGAAGGGTCGCGCGCTCAGCTCGCACTCGAAGCGGTCGACGACGTCGGGCCAACGCGCGTGGAACAGCAGTTGCAGCGGGAGGTCCTGCTCACCCGTCGGGCCGCTCACGACGAGCGGCCGGAGCGCGCGCAGTCCGAGGTCCTCGATCACCAGCGGCGGCGCGGCGGGGCGTTCCAGCTCCAGCCGACACGGACCCAGCTCGAGCCGCTCGATGCGCAGGTCCGGCAGGCTCGCTGGTGCAGCCGGTGCAGCCGGTGCAGCCGGTGCAGCCGGTGCGGCAGGTGCTGCTGCTGTTGCTGCCGTTGCTGCTGCCGGTGCTTCTGGTGCTGCCTGTGCTGGTGCTGCTGCTGCTGCTTCTGGTGCTGCCGGTGCTGCAGGCGGCACCGATGTGCCCGGCGGCTCGCTCGTTGCCGGCGCCGCGCCTTCTCCCGTCCCGGCGGGCGCCGTGCCCGACGCGACCGCGCCGCCCTGCGCATCGCTCGTCCCGGGGGGCGGCGGCGCGGCGAACCGGAAGCCGAGCAGGGCGAGGCTCCCGTCAGCCTGCTGCGCCGCGCGCGCCTCGAGGCCCGACAGCTCGGCGGCCTCGACCAGCAGCTGGCCACCCGCCGGGTCGAGGCGCGGCGCGGCGAGGTGCAGGCGGTCGAGCGCGAGCAGCGGCGCCTCCTCGCCCTGTCGCAGCGCCAGCTGTTCGAGGTCGAGCTGCACGGCGTGCCCGCCCTCGGGGTGGAGTTCGTGCCGCAGCGCGAGCTGCGCGCCGAAGCGCCCGTCGGTCAACTCGCTCGCGAGGCCCGGCGGCAGATAGGCCGCCACGGCGGCCGGGGCGAGGCCGGCGAGGGCGAGGCGCATGCCGAGCACCTCTCCCGCGTCGGCGAGCTGCAGGTCGCCATCCAGTTCCAGCCCGCCCAGCACGCCGGGCACCGACAGCTGCAAGGCGTAGTGTGCGGCCGGCGCGTCGGCCAGCAGCGGGCTGCCGAGCTGCAGGTCGCTCACCTGGCTCGCCGCCCGCAGCTCGAGCGCGACGGGCGGTGTCACCGCGGCGTCCTCCCAGCGCACGGCCAGGCCCGACAGCTCGAAGCGTCCGAGGCGCAGACCCGGGCTGCCGGACGCCGGCTGCGCCGGTTCGCTCACCGCGGGCTCGCTCGGCGCGGCGCCGCTCTCCGGCAGCCCTGGCTCCGACGGGCCGGGCTCCGTGGCATCGGGCTGCGTCGCGCCGGGCTCGGTCGCGCCGGGCTCGGCGCTTCCGGCGCGGCTCGCCGGCACTCGCAGCCCCCCGACGAGGAGGCCCGCCTGCTCGTCGCGGCGCACGAGCAGTCGCGGCCCTTCGATGCGCAGCGCCGCGAGTGAGGGTCCGGCCGCCGGTTGCAGGCCCTCGACGAACAGGCCGTCGAGACCGAGGTACTCGATGCCCGGCTCGCCGTAGCTGAGGCGCGTGAGCGAGGCATCGAGGGCACCCGCGTCGGACAGCACGGCCGAGACCGAACAGGCGAGACGTCCGTCCTCGAGCGGCGCCTCGAGACCGGCGTCGGCCAGCAGCGGCCGCAGGCGCGCGGCCGTCAGGCCGTCCAGCGTACAGTCCAGGCCCAGCGCCACGCCGGCGTCCTCGGCGCTCAGCTCACCCTCCACGCCCAGGCCACGCAGCACGCCCGGCACGACCGCATGCAGCGCGATCGGGCAGCGGCCGACGAACTGCCCGGCCTCCAGCTGCACGGCGCCGACCCGGAGGTCGACGTCCTCGACGGCCAGCTGCCCCCAGCCCGCGTCGTTCAGGCGCAGGGCCACGTCGTCCAACGTGATGCCGGTCAGGCCGAAGCTGGCAGAAGGATCCTGCCCGTCGGGCACGCTCGCGGTCACACGCGTCGCGTCGTCGGTCGCGTCGTCGGCCGGGACGCCGGCCGCACCCGACACGGCCCCACCGAGGCGCAACCCGAAGACGGAGAGGCGGCCCTCGGCATCGCGGTCGGCGCGCGCCTGCAGCCCGCTCACGACGAGCTGACCGAGTCGGGGCGCGCCGTCGGCCGGCAGCGCCGCGTCGCGGAGCGAGAGCTGGTCCAGGCTGAGCCACTCATCCGCTCCGGTGGCGAGACGCAGGCTGCGCACGGCGAGACCCAGGCCGAGTGCCTCGGGCTGCTGGTCGAGCGAGACCTCGAGCTGCAGCCCGAGTTCGCCGCGCACCGGCAGCAGCTCGAGGCCCGCGGCCTCCAGCCAGGGGCGCAGGGCCTGCGGCTCCCAGCCGCCCAGCGCCAGGTCGATCTGCATGGCCGAGCTCGGGCCGAGCGGCTGCACCTGGCCCGCGAGGCGCAACGAATCGAAGACGCCCGGGGCGCGACACTCGAGTGCGAGCGGAAAGGCCGCCGGAGCCCGGAGATCGAGCGCGCCGAGCTGCAGACGCTCGAGGTCGAGCTGCAGCGCGGCGGCGGGCGTGAAGCCTTCGTCGCGCCAGCCGAGGTGCACGTCCTGCACCTGCAGGCCGGCCAGGCGCCCGAGCGCGATCGACGCCGACGCGGGCTCCGGCGCGACGGCCGGCGCTGCGGCCGGCGCCTGCGGCACGAGATCGACGCCGCCGACGGACAGGGCCCCGTCGGCGCGTCGCGCGGCGGTCGCCCGCACGCCCTCGATGTGCAGCGGGCCGAGGTCGAGCAGGAGGCCCTGCAGGCGTTCGACCGGCAGCGTCAGCACGTCCAGCGCCAGGACCTCGGCGCCGTCCGCCGTGAGCTGCACATCGCCCACCTGCAGCTGCCCGCTCCACGCCTGACCGTCGCCATCCGGGCGCGAGCCCTGACTCTCGCCGGGCGCGGCCGCATCGAGCGCGCGCAGGTCGAGGTCCGCAGCCAGGCCGAGGTCGAGCGTGCGCGCGCTCGGTCGCACACCGAGCGGCTCCAGCACGTGCGCAACGAGGCCCGGCCGCAGGCCAGCCAGCACGCACTCGAGCGACAGCACGAGGCCGCGCGCGTCCGAGCGTCCCTGGCAACGCACGCTGAACACGTCCAGGACCGGCAGGGCATTGACCGTCAACTCGAGCTGGCTGAGGCGCTCACTGCTGCCGACGTCCGAGAGCCGCAGGTTGAGGTCCACCGCGAGCTGTCCCACGCCCAGCGCCTCGGCCGTCGCGAGATGCACGCGAGCGTGCTGCACGCGCAGCGCCTTGAGGGCGAGCGGCGCGGCGAGCGAGGCCGGCAGCAGCGACGCGGCGGGCGTCGGCGCTCCGTCGGATGCCCGGGGAGGGGCGGCCGGCTCGTCCGCCGGCTGCGCTGCGACCACAGCGGGGCCTTCCGCGTCGCCCGTTGCGCTGGAGGCTGCGCCCGGCGAGGCGGCGAGGGCGTCGAACAGGGGGAAGCGGCCCTGCGCGTCGACGTCGAGGTACAGGTCGGCGCCGTCGATCTCGAGGCGTCGCACGACGAGTTCGCCGAGCAGCGCGTCGAGCACGTCCACGTCGGCGCGCACGTACTCCAGGTAGAGCACCTCGGGTCGCGAGCCCACGCCTCCACCCGCGCTGGAGTCAGCGCCGGAGTCAGCGCCGGAGTCCGCGCCGTCACCGGCGGGCACACCGGGCGCCGTGCCGGGCCCGGCCAGAGGCAGCGGGCGACTCACGTCGAGGTGCCAGAGCTCGAGGTCGGCTCCGAGCAGCGAGAGCTCCAGGCTCTGCCAGCGGCAGTCGAGGCCGACGTCCCGGGCCAGCCCCTGCACCAGGCCCGGCAGCGCGAGCGTGAGCGCCAGACGCAGCGCGACCGCCAGCAGCAGCGCGAGCGCCGCGAGCAGGCGCCAGCGCCGCCACCAGGGGCGTCGTCGCGGGGCGGCGCTCGTCATGGCTGCTCCCGCCGGGGCAGGGCGGCCAGGGCATCGCGACGCGCGTCGAGCGGATCGAGCGGCTGGTAGCCCGGCGGCTGCTCGCCGCGGGCCGAGAGCCAGTCGAAGGCCCGCAGGCGCGCCGCCGCGGACGGGTCGTCGAGCGCCACGAGGTTCTCGCGCACGAGCTGCGCCTCGAAGCGCGTCAGGCTGTCGAGCCGCTGCGCCAGGCGCAGCAAGTGGATGGGATAGCGACCCGCCTCGCCGGCGCGCTCCAGCAACACGCCCTCGAAGAGCGGGTCGGGCTCGCTCTGCTCGGCCTGGCGCGCCACGAGTTCGAGCGCCGCGCGTTCGAGCTCCCAGCCGAGCGACGCGCCCGTCTGCTCACGCGCCGAGGCGAGCGGGCGCGTGGCGAGCACCTGGCCCACCAGGCCGGCGAGCTGCTCGTCGCTGCCGACGAAGGCCAGGTCGGCGGCCAGGGCCGCACCCGTCTCGCGGCCGAGATGGCAGAGCGCGTCGCGGCGCGAGGCCGACCGGCGCAAGGCATCGACGGCATGCTCCAGACCCACCCAGCGCGGCGGCAGGCCCGGCGCGGTCGCAGCCGGTCGCTGGCGCTCGGCGCCCGCGGCGGCGACGCGCCGGGCGTGCGCGCGCGCGGCCGCGCCGTCACCCGCGGGCGGCAGACCGACGCGCACCTCGAGCACGAGGCTCGTGGCGGGAGCCCCCGGCAAGGACAGGCACATGGCCACCGGGGGCGAACCGGGCGACAGCGTCTCCCGCAACACGCTGCACTCCACGCGGGCGGCCGGCACCGTGGCCCCGACGTCGGCGTAGTCCACGCCCTCGGCCGCTCCCACCTCGGTCGGTGGCTGCTCCTCCCCGTCGAATTCGCGCCCGGTGGCAGCCCGCGCCGGCCAGCCCACCGGCCTCGGCGGCGGGCCGCCGATCGCCCCGCCACGCCGCCAGGCGGGCAGGCGGGCGGACGGGCCGGCGGCCTCGGCCTGCCGCACGGCCGCGGTCGGCGAGCGGTCGGACAGGCAGAGCGCCAGGCTCACGGCGTCCGAGTGCGCATCGCGATGCGCCTGCAGCAGGACCAGCGGGCGCGGCGTGGCGCCCGGCGCGAGGGAGGCCAGCGAGTGCGCGTCATGGAGCGCGAAGCGGGCGCCCCCGTCGCGCGGCAGCACGGCGTCCTCCGCCAGCACCGGCAGCACGGCGCCCGGCAGCAGCTCGGCGAGGCGTGCACCGAGGTCCTGCGCGTCGTCGTCGGCGGACGCCAGCAGCAGCACGTCGGCGCCGAGATCCGGCGCTGGCAGCAGGATGCGCTCGCTGCCCAGGCCGGCGACGAGCGCCGTGTGGCTCGGCAGCGCCGAGGCGCTCAGCTCGGGACGTTCGGCGAGCAACCACCAGGAGACGCTGATCGGCAGGCAGTCGGCCGGATCGAGCGACTCCGGCGGCGCCACGGCGCGCTGGCCCAGGCTGCTCGTCGCGGCGTCCTCCACCTGCTTGTCGGACAGCAGCCCGCCGGCGTGCTGGCTGGTGCGCGCCACGACGCGCGGAGGCACCCAGGCCCGCTCCGAGCGCGGCGCACCGCAGGCCGACGCGAGCAGCAGCCAGCCGCCGCACGCCAGGCGGACGGCGGCTCGCGCGAACCGGTGGCGACCCGACGCGCCCGACGCGCCCGACGCGCCCAAAGCGTCCGACGCATCCGACGCGCCCGTTGCGGCCGCCGCGGCAGGCGTTGCCGTCGCAGCCGTTGCGGCCGTCGCCTGGCGCCAGGTGCCGCCTCGTCCGCTCATCGGGGGGCGGCCAGCGCGGCGGCCAGGTCCTGGCGCGACGGGGCGAAGTAGTAGGCGCCCGACGTGGGGCGCGAGAAGTCGAGCAGGCGATCGCGCCGGCCGTCCGGCGTGGCGCCGAACAGGCTCTGCAGCAGCGCGTCGAAGTGCGCCGTCGTGCGGGAGAAGGCGACGAAGTACAGGCCGTGCTCGCGCACGCCGCCGAAGGGCACGCTGCGCCGATAGATGACGACGGGTTCGCCGTCGCGGCTGATGTCGGCCCGCCGGATGTGCGCGTCCGGCGGCAGCGCGCGGCCGCCGAGCTCCTCGTCCGTGGCCTTGTCGCGCCCGATGACGCGCGACTGCTCGGCCTCCGTGAGCGCCGCGAACGCCGGCAGGTCGTGCACCCAGCGCTGTACGAGCACGTGGCTGCCCTGCGCTCCGCGGGCACCCTGCGGCACGAGCGCCGCCGCCATGCGCTCCTTGCCCTGCGGGTTGGCCGTCCCGTCGCGGAAGCCCGTCAGGTCGCGTCCGTCGCGGAACAGGAAGCCGCGCTCCTCGCTCGCCAGTCGCGCCAGGCCGGCCAGCGCGCGCTGGACGGCGAGCCCGGCGACGAGGTTCTCGTCGACATGCCGTCCGTGCAGCCAGAACCACAGGCCGTGCGGCGTCGCGGGTGCGAGATGGCCGTCGAGGCCGCGTACGCCGGCGAAGGCGGCCAGGCCGGGCGGCACGCGATCGGGCGCAAGCCGGCTCCAGAGCGCCGGTCCGAAGGCGATCACCCGCTGGATGCGCCGCTCGTCGGGCAGGTCGGGGTCGTCCGCCAGCGCCAGCGCGAGCGCGCGCCGCAGCGCAGGCAGCTGCACGTCCGGCGCCACGTCGTATTCGAGATACAGGTGCTGGTGGCTGCCCTCGTGGAAGATGCCCGACTGCGGGCCGACCGGCGCCTCGGCTGCGGCCGCCTCGCCGGCGGGCCGCCCCCCCGCGGGGCGGCGCGCCGGGCGCCGGCCGCCGGCCTGCTGTCCGCTGCGGGCTGTGCTGGCCATCGCGCCGCCTCCCTCAGCCGAGCAGGCCGGCGCGCTGGAACACCTCGCGCAGCATGGGGATCGGCATGCTGCCCGAGCCCAGGTAGAGCGCGTGGAAGCGCCGGTCGAGTTCGAGGCCGCCGACCGGGCTGTGGCGCGCCACGTCGTGCTTCAGCTCCCACAGCATGCGGTTGCCGGCCAGGTAGCTGAGCGGGTAGCCGCGCTCCTGGCTGTACCAGTTGAGCTCGGCCTCGACGCGCGCCGGCACGAAGCCCGTCACCGCCTCGAGCAGGTTGCCGGCGGCGACGAACGGGTCGGACGCGGCGACATCGCAGTCGGCGCCCAACGAGAGGAAGTCGCGGTGTCCGGTCATGAAGTACAGGTCGATGCCGACGCGTGCACCGAGGCGTGCGATGTCCCGCTTGCCGACGAAGCGCGCCTCGTCGGTGAGCTCGCCCATGTAGCCCTGGTCGAGCATGTAGTCCTCGAGCATGGTGGTCCAGCCCTCGGCATGGTGCAGCCCCACGAAGTGCCGGCGCACCAGGCTCGCGTGGCCGGCCGCGGTGGCGAGCTGCAGGTGATGCCCGGGCACGCCCTCGTGGATCATCATGCCGGGGATGGAGAGCTCGGTGTGTTCGTCGAGCAGCTCCTGCGAGAGCGTGAGGTACACGAGGCTCGTGCGCGGACCGCGCCGGAAGGGCGGCGGCGGCATCATCGCGCCGGCCGGGACGCTCGGCTCCATGAAGCGCGGCGTGCGCAGGATGACCAGCTCCTGGTCCTCCGGCACGGGGAAGAGCTCGCGCTCGGTGATGAAGGCGAGCAGCCGTTCGTGCTCGCGCTGGTAGCGCTCGATGACACCCTCCAGGCGACCGTCGGGCAGCGCCACGCGGAAGGTGCGCGCCAGGTAGCGCGAGAGATCCTCGGTGCTCGTGTCCTTGGGCAGCTCGTGCTTCTGCACCAGCCGGGCGCGCAGGCCCTCGATCGTCTCGGCCGTGGCCGCCAGGAAGTCGCGCGCCATGCCGTGCAGCTGCTCGAGGCTCTTGTCGATGCCGAGCAGCGCGACGATGCGGCGCGCCGCCGCCTCGCCCAGGTGCAGCTGGTGGCTGGTCGGCAGGGCCGCGAGGCGCCTGGAGTAGCGCGCGAGCGCCGCCTCGGCGCGCACGATGGCCGCCCGCAGGCCGGCGCCGCCCGCGAAGCCCACCTCGTCGCTCCAGGCTGCCAGCGGGGAGAAGAGCTGCGGCAGCTCGGCCACCTGCTGGCGCTCGATGGCCACCCAGCGCGCCAGCGGCTGTTCGAGGCGGCCGAGCAGGGTGTCGAGGTAGGCGGGGATGCCTTCGATGCGGGACGTGAT
>Ga0315912_10003181_pt1 | contig 16556 bp, 14 predicted proteins | sample VfabasoilMG_FD_204469 | JGI IMG/M metagenome (GOLD analysis project Ga0315912, IMG submission 204469) | Garden soil microbial communities collected in Santa Monica, California, United States - V. faba soil | ecosystem: Environmental > Terrestrial > Soil > Garden | place: USA: California... | reverse complement strand
GTCCGCACCGAGCCTGAGCATTTCGATCAGACGCGCGGCCTCGGCGATCACCTCGACGCGCGCGCCCGCGGGCCGCAGCATGGCCCCGCCGACGCCCAGCCGCTCGGATACCGCGATGCAGACGTTCTCCTGCACCGTGAGCCCCCGGAACAGCTGATTGATCTGGAAGGTGCGCGATATGCCGCGCTTGACGCGCTTCGCCTGCGGCAGCTCCGTCACGTCCTCGCCCTCGAGCAGCACCGTGCCGCGCGATGGCGCGAGCACGCCGGTCAGCAGGTTGACGAACGTGGTCTTGCCCGCGCCGTTGGGGCCGATGAGCGCGTGGCGTGCGCCGCGTTCGAGCCGGAAATTCACGTCGCGCGCCACCTCCAGCGCGCCGAAGTTCTTGCACAGTCCCTGCGTTTCGAGCATCGCTGCACTCATGGCGCCGGCTTCGCGAACCGGCGCCGCAGCGCGTCGAGCAGGCCGATCACGCCATTGCGCGCGAACAGAGACACCGCGACCAGCGTCAGGCCAAGGCCCAGCTGCCAGGCCGTCGGATAGGCCTTGGCGAGCGTGTGCTCGAGCACCATGTAGACGATGGCGCCAACGAAAGCGCCGTAAAGCCGGCCGTAGCCGCCCAGGATCAGCACGATCATCACCCCTGCCGAGCGTTCTAGCCCGAGCACCGCAAGGTTGACGTAGCCGTTGGCCTGCGTGAACAGTGCACCCGCAATGCCTGCCAGGGCCGCCGAAACGGTGTAAGCAAGCACTTGCCTCGCACGCACCGGAGCGCCCACCGCATGCATGCGCAGCAGATTCTCGCGGATCCCGGTCAGGCTCTGCCCGAACGAGGAATACACCAGCGTACGCACGAGCAGGAAGCAGACGAGCAGCACCGTCAGGGCATACAGATACTGCGAACGGAAGTACAGGACGTCGAAACCGAACAGCCCGAGGATCTTGCCGAACGAGAGCCCGGGCATGCCGTCGAATCCGCCGGTCCATGCCGCGCCCATATTGGCCGCCTGCTCGAGCAGCGCCATGGTGCAAAGCGTGAGCATCAGCAGGGCGAGTCCGTGCGTGCGCAGCAGTACCAGCCCGCTGCCCAGGCCGATCAGGCCGGCCACCAGCGCCCCGGCCAGCAGGCCGGAGAGCGGCTCGTTCCAGCCCCAGTGCATCGCCAGCATCCCGACGGTATAGGCTCCGGCGCCGAAGAACGCGGCGTGGCCGAGCGTGACGATGCCGGCGTAGCCCAGCACCAGATCGAGCGACAGGGCGAACAGGATCGTGATCAGCACCTGGGTGCCGAACGCGAGGTAATTCGGGAACGCGAAGAACACTGCGACCCCCGCAATCCACGGCAGCAGCTCCCAAGCGCGGAACCGGTGGCGCTGCGCCAGCGCGCTTGCAGCGCTCATGCGCGTTTCCCGCTGAGCGTTTTCATGCGCGCTTCCCACCGAGCGCTCATGCGCGCCTCCCGAACAATCCCTGCGGGCGCCACAGCAGCAGGACCAGTGTCAGGGCGTAGATGAACATCGTGCCGCCCTTCGGGAAATAGATCTTCAGCACGAAATCGAGCACGCCGATCAGGATTGCCGCGACGAATACGCCGGCGACTTTGCCCATGCCGCCCACAGCGACCACGATCAGGAAGTAGGCGAGGTAGCGGAACGGATACTGCGGATCCAGGCCGAGGATCTCCGCGCCCAGGCCGCCGCCCGCGGCGGCCAGGCCACTGCCCAGTGCGAAGGTCAGCGTGAACAGGCGCCCCACGTTCACGCCCATGGACTGCGCCATGCGGCGGTTGTCGACCGCGGCGCGGATGCGCGCGCCGACGCGCGTGCGCTCGAAACCGAGCCACAGCGCGACCATCAGCGCGCTGCCGGCGGCGATCAGCGCCAGGCTGTACGTGCGGTACTGGATGAAGCCAAGATCGGTCTGGCCACGCAGCCACTCCGGCAGGACGACCGTCTGCGTTTCCGGCCCGACGCTCAGCGTCACGGTGGCAATCATCGCGAACACCAGGCCGATCGTGAACAGCACCTGGTCGAGTTCGCTCGCGCCGTACAGGCGCGCGTAGAGCAGCCGTTCCAGGACCACCGCGATCGCCGCGACCGCGACGAATCCGAACGCGAGCGCCGCAAAGAACGGCAGGCCCCAGTGCGTCATCGACAGGACGATGGCGTAGCCCCCCAGCATGGCGAATCCGCCGTGCGCGAGGTTCACGAAACCCATCAATCCCATCGTCACCGACAGGCCGACCGAGACGATGAACAGCACCATCCCGGCGGCCATGCCGCCCAGCAGGATGCTGATCAGGTCCATGAAAAGAAACCGCCGCCCCGGCGGGCTCCCCGGGCGGCGGTCTGTACTACGGGCGCCAGGTGATCCGCTATTGCTTGCAACGGCCCTCGGCCAGCTCCTTGCACATGTCCTTGACCGCCGTGATGACGCCGATGTTCTTCTGGTAAAGGCGCCCGTCCTTCTTCACGATCTCGCTGAGATATTCGTTCATGACGATGTCGCGCGTGCGCGGGTCGATCGAAATCGGGCCGCGCGGGCTGTCGTACTTCCAGCCCCTCAGCGCATTGATCACCGCGTCGGGATCGACCTTGCCCTTCAGCGTGGTGACCACGTGCGCTATCGCCGCCATGCCGTCGTAGCCCTGGACGCCCATGAAGTCCGGCGTCGAGTTCGGGCCGTATTCCTTCTTCCAGGCTGCGACCAGGCGCTTGTTGACCGGGTTGTCGAGATCCGCGTTGTAGTGGTGGATGGTGATCAGCCCCACGGCGTTGTCGCCCATCGCCTGCAGCTTGATGTCCTGCGTGATGTCGCCCGGTCCGACCAGCTTGATGCCGGCGGCGCGCATGCCGAGCGCGCCGTAGGTCTTCAATACGCCGACCGCGTGGTCGCCCGCCGGCACGAAGACGAAGAACACGTCCGGCTTCTTGTCCTTCGCGCGCTGGAAGAACGGCGTGAAGTCCGGCACCTGGCCCGGACCGCCCATCGGGATCTCGTCGATCACCTTGCCGCCGTTGCCCTCGAAGCCGCGCTTGAAGGCGTCCAGGCTGTCCTTGCCCGGCGGAAAATCGGTATAGCCGATCACCGCCGTTTTCGCCTTGAGGTTCTTGGCGGCGGCCGCGCCCATCGCATGTCCGGCATGCCACATTGAGAACGAAACCCGCGAAATCATCGGCGAGAGGTTGGTGATCCAGGCGGTGCCGGCGTTCATGATGAGCATCGGCTTTTTCGCTTCCGTGGCCAGTGGTGCCGAGGCGATCGCGTCGGGCGAGTAGATGAACCCCGTCAGCATGTCGACCTTCTCCTGCGCGATCAGCTCCTGTACCGCCACTTTTGCTTCCGCGCCGCTCGGGTTCTTCGAGTCGCGCTTGATAATGTCGACCTTGTAGGGGCCGAACGCGCCCGGATTGAGCTTCATGAACATCTGCATGCCGCGATCGACCTGCTGGCCGAACTCCGCGCCTACCCCGGTGTAGGGGAGCACCACGCCCAGCTTCACGGTTTGCGCATGGGCGCCCGCGGCGAACGCGGCGAACCCTGCCACGGCGAACAACTTCAGCGATTTGAATAGCATGATCCCCCTCCTTGGGTGGAAAACAGCTTGGGAATCGTAGCATGGGAGGCGCAATTTTGGCCCGCCTGGCGCCGCTCGCGCGCTTAAAATGCCGCTTCCTTTCCAGGAGAGCATCGAATGGCGCACGTGATTCCGCTGTGGGACATCCCATCGCTGGCCGTCAGGGACTCGAAGGACCGGTACCCGGTGCGGCGCATCTTCTGCGTCGGCCGCAATTATGTCGAGCACCAGAAGGAGATGGGCGGCGACGGTCGCGAGACGCCGTTCTTCTTCATCAAATCCGAATTTTCGCTGGTGCCGGGCGGCGGCGAGTTGCACTATCCCGCCAAAACCGCCAATTTCCACTACGAGACCGAGATGGTGGTGGCGATCGGCAAGGGCGGGCGGCGCATCGATGCGAAGAAGGCGAACAACCACGTCTTCGGCTACGGCGTCGGCCTGGACATGACGCGCCGCGACCTGCAGCAGCTCGGCAAGGACAACGGCCGACCGTGGGATTTCGGCAAGAATTTCGACGAATCGGCGCCATGCAGCGCGCTGGCGCCGGCGGCGAAAATCGGCCATCCGTCCGAAGGCGCGATCTGGCTCAAGGTCAACGGCAAGGAGCGCCAGAAGGCTGACCTCTCGGACATGATCTGGTCGGTGCCGGAGCAGATCGCGTTTCTCTCCGAGTACTACACGCTCGAGGCGGGCGACATCATCTTCTCCGGCACGCCGGCGGGCGTCGGCCCGGTGAAAGCCGGCGACGACCTGCAGGCCGGCATCGCGGACGTGGGTGAATTGAAGGTCAGGATCGTCCCGGCGCTTTAGACAAGGGCCTTCAGCGCCGCGCTTGCGCGCCCGCGCGGGGCGCCGCTTCGACGAACAGCCTTGCGACCACGCCGCGAATCCACTGGTTGGCAAGGTCGCGATGAAAGCGCGCGTGCCAATGCTGCATGACGTCGGCCCGCCGGACCTGGAAGGGTTGCCGCAGCATTTTCAGGTCCGCCATCCGGGCAAAGCTGCGCGCGACCGCGTACGGTACGGTGACGATCAGATCGGACTCCGCAACGATCAGCGGGATGGCAAGGAAGTGAGGAATGCTCAGAACCACGCGGCGCGTCAGACTCTGTTCGACGAGGGCCTGCTCGAACAGTTCGTGGCTTTTCCCCTCCTGCTGAACGACCGCGTGTCCCTCCTCCAGGAACTGTTTCCGGGTGAGCTGATCGCCGATGCGCGGATGGTCCTTGCGCACGATGCACACGAACGTGTGGCTGAACAGTCGCTGCTGATAGATCGCGGCGCCCCCCAGGCCGGGAAAGTAGCCGACCGCGAGGTCGACGTCGCCCGAGCGCATCGCTTCCTCCAGCTGCGCGGGCGGAACCGACACGCTCGCGATGTTCGCCCCCGGCGCGGCGGCCTCCAGATGCGCGCGCAAGGCTGGCAGGAAAACGAGCTCGCCGACATCGGCCATGTTGAACGTAAAAGTGCGCAGAGTCGTGGCCGGATCGAAGCGGGGCGGCATCAGCAGCCCCGTCTTGATCCGGTCCAGCACATCCTGGACCGGAAGCGCGAGTTCTTCCGCACGCGGCGTCGGGCGCATGCCGTGCGCAGCGCGAATGAAAAGCGGATCGTTGAAAAGAATCCGCAGCTTGGCGAGCGCAAAGCTCACCGCCGGCTGGCTCAGGTCGAGGGCCTCGGCGGCGCGCGACACGCTACGCGCGCGCAGCAGTGCATCGAGCACCAGCAGCAGATTGAGGTCGGTCTTCCTGATATCCATAGTATGAATATCTTCTATACGAGATATCTTATCGACAAATTATATCTCCAGGCCCAGCATCCGCGATTCGTCAATCGAGGAGCCGACCATGCTGACCCGCCGAGAATTCGTCCGGACCGCAGGAGTTTTAGCCGCCCTGGGCGCCGCCGCCTGGCCCGCCCTGGTTCGCTCGCAGAGCCTGGAGGCGTGCAAGATCATCACCGGATTCCCGCCCGGCGGCACGGTGGACGTTCTTGCGCGCCGCATTGCGGACAAGCTGCGCGGCAGTTACGCCAAGATCGCGCTGGTCGAGAACAAGCCCGGCGCGGCGGGCCAGATCGGCGTCATCACGTTGAAAGACAGCAGCCCGGACGGCAGCGTGCTGCTGCTTACGCCGTCGTCGATGCTGTCGATCTATCCCTATACCTACCCGAAACTGCAATACAAGCTCGACGACGTGGCGCCGGTTTCGGTGGCCGCGTACATCAACCACGGCCTGGCGATCGGGCCTGCGGTGCCCGAAAGCGTCAAGACGCTGAAGGATTTTTTCGCCTGGTGCAAGGCCAACCCGGACAAAGCCAGCTACGGCAGCCCGGGCGCCGGATCGATGCCGCACCTGATCGGCGTACTGCTGGCGAAGGCGGGCGGAATCGAGCTGCGCCATATCCCGTATCGCGGCGCGGCCCCGGGAGTGCAGGATCTGCTGGGAGGCCAGATCTCCTCGTTCGCGGGTCCGATCGGCGACTTTATTCCGCATGCAAGATCCGGAAAATTCCGCGTGCTCGCGATCTCCGGCAACCGGCAAAGCCCGTTCCTGCCGGGCGTGCCCACGCTGCGCGAGCTCGGTTATCCGATCACGATGCGCGAGTGGTACGGCTTCTTCCTGCCCGGAAAAGCCGGCCCGGAAACGATGCGCCGGGCCGCGGCGAACCTGCAGGCCGCGCTCTTGCAACCCGATGTGGTCGAGTTCGGCAAGCAGATCGGGCTCGAGGTGCAGTCCTCGGGCCCGCAAGAACTTGCCGACCTGCTGAAGGCCGACGCGAACGAGTGGCGGCAGTTGATCAGGGAAATCGGCTTCACGGCGGAATCGTGATTCGACGGCTGCGGGATAATCGTTTACTTGAGTTCACAGTGACATCCCGACGGAGCAACCGATGAATAAAACTATGAACGTCGACGAGCTGGTCGCCATCGACATCCACACCCACGCCGAGGTCTCCACGCGCGTACTGCCGGACGAGGCGGAAAAGGAAGCGCTCGAGGCGCGCGGGCGTTACTTCCGCTACACGGTGAAGCATCCGACCATCGCGCAGATGGCCGATTACTACCGCGCGCGGAAGATGGCGTTCGTCGTGTTCACGGTGGATCACGAGCGTGGCATGGGGATCAAGCGCATCTCGAACGAGGAGATCGCGGAGTCGGCTGCCGAGCACGCCGACGTGGCGATCCCGTTTGCGAGCATCGATCCAGCGCGCGGGCAAATGGGCGTGCGCGAGGCGCGACGCTTGATCAACGACTTCGGCGTCAAGGGGTTCAAGTTCCACCCCACCGTGCAGGCGTTTTACCCGAACGATCCCAGTTGCTATCCGCTTTACGAGGTGATCGCCGAAGCGGGGCTGCCGGCGCTGTTCCATACCGGACAGACCGGGATCGGCGCCGGCATGCCCGGCGGCGGCGGCTTGCGCCTAAAATATTCGAATCCCATCTGGCTCGACGACGTGGCGGCGGATTTCCCCGGCATGCCCGTCATCTCTGCGCATCCGGGCGTGCCTTGGCAGGACGAGCAGCTCTCGGTCGCCCTGCACAAGCCCAATGTCTACATCGACCTTTCGGGCTGGTCGCCCAAGTATTTCGAGCCCAAGCTGGTGCAGTACGCAAACACGCTGCTCAAGGACAGAGTGCTCTTCGGCTCCGACAATCCGGTGATCGACCCTGACCGCTGGCTCGCAGGTTTCGAGAAGCTTCCGATCAAACCCGAGGTTCGCCCGCTCATCATGAAGGAAAACGCAGCCCGGCTGCTCAAGCTCAAATGATCAACATCACTCGCGACGACGGCATCGCCGTGCTTGCCGTCAACAATCCGCCGGTCAACACGATCGATGCGGCGGTACGCGCGAAGCTGTTCAAGGCCCTGGATGAAATCGGGTCGCCGAAGGCGCTCGTTCTGCTTTGCGATGGAAGCACCTTTTTCTCCGGCGCCGACATCGGCGAGTTCTCCGGACCGCCGAAGGAAGAGGAGTACCGGCGGCTTTTCAACTCGATCGAAAACCTGCCGTATCCGGTCGTCGCCGCGATGCACGGCACCGTGATGGGCGGCGGCCTGGAAATAGCCCTCGCCAGCCACTACCGCATTGCCACGCCGGGCACGCGCTTCGGCCTTCCCGAGGTGACGCTCGGCATCATCCCCGGGGCGGGCGGCACGCAGCGCATGCCGCGGTTGATCGGGGTGGAGAAGACGCTCGAGCTGGTGCTCGGCGCGCGTCCGGTCGACGCGCCGACGGCAGTGGACATGGGCTTTCTCGACAAGGTGATCGACGGCGATCTGCGGCGCGCTGCGGTCGAATTTGCGAAAACGCTGTCGGCACCACGGCGAACCGGGGATAGAAAGGTCGAACCGGTCTCCGAAACCGCCATTCAATCATTCAGGGACAAGGCCCGCCAGCAGTACCGCAACCAGCCCGCGCCGCTCACCGCCATCGAAGCGGTGACCGCGTCGGCGCGCATGCCGCTGCGGGAGGGACTTGAGTACGAGACCGCGCTGGTGAACGGCGCCAAGGCGACTATCGAGTCGAAGGCGCTGGTGCACATGTTTTTCGCCGAGCGTGAGACGCGCCGGATCCCGGCAATCGGTTCGGACGTGAAGGCTCGGAACGTGAAAAGCGCGGCGATCGTCGGCGCCGGAACCATGGGCGGCGGCATCGCGATATGTTTCGCGAACGCGGGAATTCCCGTCACCCTTCTCGACGCGAGCCAGGAAGGGCTCGATCGCGGCCTCGCGGCAATCGGTAAGACCTACGCGAGCATGGTGCAGCGCGGCCGGCTCACGCCAGAGGACAAGGCTAAGCGCCTCGCACTCGTCAGCGGCGCGCTCGACTACGATTCGGTGGGAGATGCCGATGTCATCATCGAGGCGGTGTTCGAGAACCCGCGCCTGAAAAAGGAGGTCTTCGCGAAGCTCGACGCGGCGGCGAAGCCGGGCGCGATCCTCGCCACCAACACCTCGACGCTCGACATCGAGGACATCGCGACCGCGGTGAAGCGGCCGCACGACGTCGTCGGCCTGCATTTCTTCTCGCCGGCGAACGTGATGCCGCTGCTCGAAGTCGTGCGCACGAAGGACACCGCGCCGGAGGTGATCCGCACCGCGATGGACCTCGCGCGGCCGCTGCGCAAGACCGCGGTCCTGGCGAGGGTCTGCTACGGATTCATCGGCAACCGGATGATGGAAGGCTACGCGCGCGAAGCCGAGCGCATGGTGCTTGAGGGCGCGACGCCACGCCAGGTGGATTCGGCTCTCGAGCATTGGGGCATGGCGATGGGCATTCTCGCCGTGTTCGACATGGCGGGCATCGGCGTCGGCGTCAGCGTGCACAAGTCGAATGCCGACAAGTATCCGCCCGATCCCACCTACTACCAAGCGGATTTCGCGCTCTACGACGCCGGACGCGAGGGGCAGAAGAACGGCAAAGGCTACTACCGCTATGAGGGGCGCGCGCGCATCGACGATCCGGCGGCGGTCGAGATCTTGCGCGCGCGCGCCAGCGCGCTCGGCGTGCGCCAGCGTACGCACACGGACGAGGAGATCCTTGAGCGGTGCCTTTATCCGCTGCTCAACGAGGGCTTTCGCGTACTCGAGGAAGGCGTCGCGGTCAGGGCAAGCGACATCGACGTGGTGTGGGCCTCGGGTTACGGTTTTCCGCGCTACCGCGGCGGGCCGATGTTCCATGCCGAAACGATCGGCCTGAAGACGCTGCTCGAGGGCATCAACAGGTACAGGGCGCAACTCGGCGAGCCCTACGGCTCCATGCACTGGCAGCCCGCGCCGCTGCTGGTAAAGTTGGTGAGAGAGGGGAAGACGCTGGCACAGTGGGACAGGGAACGGGCAGGGAAGACCTGATGCAAACCGCGTCAGTGCGGAGCATCCCGCTAGGCGCGGCGGACGTGGAAATCCGGCGCCGCGAGGACGGCGCCGTATTGCTGCGCTCGCCGCACCCGCTTGGCGGCTATCCGGACACGATCACCCAACGTCTGGTGCATTGGGCGCGCAATGCGCCAGAGCGCACTTTCATAGCGCAGCGCGATGCCAGCGGCGGCTGGCGCAGCCTGAATTACACCGAAACCAATTACCGCGTGCGTGCCATCGGCCAGGCGCTGCTCGAGCGCGGGCTGTCGCAGGAACGGCCGGTGGCCATTCTGTCGGACAACGACATCGAGCACGCGCTGCTCGCGCTGGCCTGCATGCACGTGGGCATCGCCTACGCCCCCATCTCCTCGGCGTACTCGCTGGTTTCGACCGACTTTGCGAAGCTAAAGCATGTCCTCGGGCTGTTAACGCCGGGCCTCGTCTACGCCAGCGACGCAGGACGCTTTTCGAAAGCCATCGCGGCGGCGGTTCCTGCGGATACCGAGGTCTTGCTTGGCAATCGATTTGCCGAACTGGAAACGACACCTCCCACTGCCGCGGTGGAACAGGCCCACGCTGCGATCGGCCCGGACACGATCGCCAAGTTCCTCCTCACATCAGGTTCCACGGGCCAACCCAAAGCGGTGATCAATACCCAGCGCATGCTGTGCAGCAACCAGCAGATGATCGCGCAGGGACTGCCGTCGCTGGGTACGACTCCGCCGGTTCTGGTCGACTGGCTGCCCTGGAACCATACCGCCGGCGGCAATCACAATCTGGGACTCGTGCTGTACCACGGCGGCACGCTTTACATCGACGAGGGCAGGCCAGTGCCAGGCCTGATCGATCACACCGTGCGCAACCTGCGCGAGGTCGGCCCGACGATCTATTTCAACGTGCCGCGCGGCTATGAGGCGCTGCTGCCCTACCTTCGCGAAGACGCGATGCTGCGCAGGAATTTTTTCAGCCGGCTGGGTTTGCTGCAGTACGCTGCCGCAGTGCTGCCACAGCCGATCTGGCGAGCCTACGAAGAACTTGCGATCGAGACGTGCGGCGAGCGCATTTTATGGATTACCGGATATGGCGCCACCGAGACCGCGCCGGCCGCGATGTTCACGAACCGCGGAGCGGCGCGTGCCGGAACGGTCGGTTTGCCCATGGATGGCCTCGAAATGAAGCTCGCGCCGGTGGCCGACAAGCTGGAGGCACGTTTTCGCGGACCCAGCATCACGCCGGGTTACTGGCGCCAGCCCGAGCTGACGCAGGCTGCCTACGACGAAGAGGGCTACTATCGCACCGGAGACGCGATGCGCTTTCTCGACCCCGTCGACCCGTCGCAGGGCCTCGAGTTCGATGGCCGGACGACGGAAGATTTCAAGCTCACGACCGGGACCTGGGTCAGCGTAGGCCCGCTGCGCGCCAGAATCAACGCGGCGTGCTCGCCTTATGTTCAGGACGTTGTCGTTACCGGCCACGACCGCAATCAGCTGGGCGCGCTCGTTTTTCCGAACGTCATTCAATGCCGCGGGTTGAGCGCGGCGGATCTGCGCGCACGCCTGCAAGGAGCCTTCGACAGGCTGGCCCGCGACAGCACCGGCAGCTCGACCCGGATTGCGCGCGCGATGATCATGGAGGTGCCGCCCTCGATCGACGCCAGCGAGATTACCGACAAGGGTTCGATCAACCAGCGCGCGGTACTGAAGAACCGTGTCGCGCTGGTGGAAAAGCTGTACGCGGAACCGCCTGACCCGGGCATCTTATTGGCCTCGCCATGAAATTCAGCGATCTCGACCCGTGAAGCTGTATACCTACTTCCGCAGTTCCGCCGCGTTCCGCGTGCGCATCGCGCTCAACCTCAAAGGCCTCGCCTACGAGCCGGCGTTCGTGCACCTGCCCAGGGGCGAGCACCGCGCATCCGCGTACGGTGCGGTCAATCCGCAGGCGCTGCTGCCGACGCTGGACATCGGCGGCCGGAGGCTTACCCAGTCGCTGGCAATCCTCGAGTATCTCGAGGAAGCGCACCCGGCGCCGCCGCTGCTGCCGAAAGACCCGTTCGAGCGCGCGCGCGTGCGCTCGCTCGCCATGCTGGTCGCCTGCGAAATCCACCCGCTGAACAACCTGCGCGTATTGCAGCACCTGAAGCGCGTGCTCGGCCAGGGCGAAGAGCAGGTGAACGGCTGGTACCGGCATTGGATCGCCGACGGGCTGGCGAAGTTCGAGGCCGACCTCGCGAATGGCGGAACGGCCGGAAAGTTCTGCCACGGCGATACGCCGACGATGGCAGACTGCTGCCTGGTGCCGCAGGTGTTCAATGCGCAGCGCTACCAGTGCGACACTGCGCCTTACCCGGCCGTAATGCGGGTGTTTGCCGCCTGCATGAAGCTGGACGCGTTCGAGCGCGCCCAGCCCGCGAAGCAGCCCGACGCACAATAGGTAAACGAGGAGACCATGGCGATGATCACCGGATACCGGCGCCCGACCGCCGGCACGCAACCCGAGTACCTCTTCCCGCGCTATGCCTCCACGGTCAAGCGCGCGCCGACGCAGCCGCTGGTGATGCTGCCGCAGACCGAGACCGAACTGACCGGGCCGGTGTTCGGCTACGGTGAAGTCAAGCGCGGCGATCACGACCTCACCCGGCAGCACGCCGGCGACCCGATCGGCGAGCGCATCATCGTCAGCGGCCGCGTGCTGGACGAAAACGGCCGGCCGGTGCCGAACACCCTGGTGGAGATCTGGCAGGCCAACTCGGCGGGCCGCTACCCGCACCGCGTCGACCAGCACGATGCGCCCACCGACCCGAACTTCACCGGTGCGGGGCGCGCGCTCACCGACAAGCGCGGCCACTACCGGTTCGTGACCATCCGGCCGGGCGAGTACCCCTGGCGCAACCACTACAACGCCTGGCGCCCGGCGCACATCCACTTCTCGCTCTTCGGCCAGGCGTTCGTGCAGCGCCTGGTGACGCAGATGTATTTTCCCGGCGACCCGCTGCTCGCGGAGGACCCGATGTACAACTGCGTGCCGGACGAACGGGCGCGCCAGCGCCTCATCTCGACGCTCGACTGGGAAACGACGCTTCCGGAGATCGCGCTCGGCTACCGCTTCGACATCGTGCTGCGCGGGCCCGAGGAAACGCCGATGGAAAACAGGAAGAGGTGACGCCGATGAGCCTGCATACCACCACGTCGCAAACGGTAGGACCGTACCTGCACATCGGCCTGACCTGGCTGATCACGGAGAACCTCGCGCCGGCCGGCGTGCCTGGCGAGCGTATCTCCATCGGCGGCCGCGTGCTCGACGGCGACGGCAAGCCGGTCAACGACGCGCTGGTCGAGATCTGGCAAGCCGACAGCCGCGGCAACTACGGCGGCAAGCGCTTCCGCGGCTTCGGCCGCTCGGCGACCGACGAAGACGGCGCGTTCCGCTTCCACACCATCAAGCCGGGACGAGTGCCGGGCCCCGGGAGTTCCATGCACGGGCAGCTGCAGGCGCCGCACATCCTCGTCCAGGTGTTCATGCGCGGGCAGCTGAAACAACTCGTTTCGCGCATCTATTTCCCGGGCGAGCCGTCGAACGCTCAGGATCCCGTTCTCGCGCGGGTGCCCGCGGCGCGGCGCGCCACGCTGATCGCAGTGAAACGCGGCAAGAAGGGCGTGCTGGAGTGGAACGTGATCCTGCAAGGCCGCAATGAGACCGTCTTTTTCGACTGCTAGGAGCAGCCAGTGTTCATGAGGAATTGCTGGCAGGTCGCCGCCTTCGGCAGAGAAGTGGTGGCGGGCCAGCTTTTCCCGCGCAAGATCTGCGGCGACGCGGTGGTTTTCTATCGCGCGAGGGACGGGCGCGTGGTGGCGCTCGAGGACCGCTGCGCGCACCGCTACGCGCCGCTTTCGATGGGCGCGCTGATCGGCGACACGCTGCGCTGCATGTACCACGGCCTGTGCTACGACACCGAGGGCAAGTGCATCCAGATCCCCGGGCAGGACCATGTGCCGGCCAAGGCGCGGGTGCGCGCCTTCCCGGTGCTCGAGCGCTACCACTTCGTCTGGATCTGGATGGGCGACGCCGAGAAAGCCGATCCTGCGCAGGTGCCGGATGTCCACTGGATGTCCGACCCGGCCTGGGTCGCGAGCGAGGGCTATCACCACGTCAAGGCCAACTACAAGCTGTTGAACGACAACCTGCTGGACCTGTCGCACGAGACCTACGTGCACGGCAAGACCATCGGCCACGATTCGGTCGCGGAAACGCCGATCGCCATCCGCAACGAAGCCGACGCGGTGTACGTCGACAAGGAAATGAAGAACTGCAATCCGCCGCCGTTCTACCAGTACCTGGCGCGCGTTGCCGCGACCGACCGCGTCGACCGGTGGCAGCACACCGTATTTCAGCCGCCGGGCTACATCGTCATCGACGTCGGCGTGCAGCCGCTCGATCCGGTGCCGGGTTCGAACCGGGTCGAAGGCCGCGTGATCGACCTGATCACGCCGGAGACGGCAGCCTCGTCGCATTATTTCTGGGCGTTCGCGCGCAATTTCCGGCTGGGCGAGCCTGCGGTGACGGAGTTCCTGCGCGAGAACGTGCGGCGCACGTTCGACGAGGACAAGGACATGCTCGAAGCGCAGCAGCGCAACATCGGCGAGCGCGAGTCGGAACGGGGTTTCGACGTCGCCATCCGCGCCGATGCCGGCCCGACGCAGGGCCGACGCCTGCTTGCGTCGATGATCGAAGCTGAGACGAGGGGTAGCACTTCGTGAACGCCGGCAACCCATGATCGCGGGCAAACCCACCGACGAGCGGTTGCTGGTCTCGGAAATTTTCGAGGGCCAGCGCACACGCGCGCAACGCCCGGAGCTCGGCACGCTGCGCGAGCCGGCGCGAGATGTCCCGGTCTATCGCCAATGCGACGTACTGGTGGTGGGCGGCGGTCCTTCGGGTACCGCCGCAGCGGTCGCCGCGGCGCGCCTGGACGCCGACGTGGTGCTGCTCGAGCGCTACAACCACCTGGGCGGCCTCTCGACCGGCGGCCTGGTGATCTGGATCGACCGCATGACCGACTGGAAGGGCAAGGTGGTAATGCGCGGCTTTGCCGAGGAAATCATGGACCGCCTGCCGCGCGAAGCCGTTGCCGGCCCGGCACGCCCGGATTGGGGCTCGCGCGACGCGGCGTCGGCGGCGCATTGGGCGCAGCGCACCGCGGCATTCCACGGCATCGTCACCTGGTCTCCAACCGTGGATCCGGAACGGCTCAAACTCGCGTCGCAGGAAATCGCGCTGGAGCAGAAAGTCCGCCTGGTCTTCCATAGCTGGGCTGCATTGCCGCTGATGGAGGACGGGCGCGTGCGCGGCGTGTTCTTCGAGAGCAAGGCGGGCCGCCAGGCTGTGCGCGCCAAGGTGGTGGTCGATGCGACCGGCGACGGCGACCTGTTCGCGCGCGCGGGCGCCGCCTACGAATCCGACATCGAGGCGGCCGACATCCACCATTGCATGAACACGGCTTGGCTGTTGGGCGGCGTCGACATGAACCGCTGGATCGAGTTCCGGGCCGCAAACCCCGAGCAGTTCGCGCAATTCATGGCGCGCGGCCGCGAGCAGATGCGCGCCTTCGAGCGGCCCTTCGTTTCCTGGCGCAACGACATTGCCCTCTTCATGGGCCCGCGCCAGTCGGGCTTTTCCGCGCTCGACGTGGACGACCAGACCGAGGTCGAAATCCGTTCGCACCGCCTGATGGCGCAGCACCTCGATTTCTACCGCGCGCACGCGCCCGGGTTCGAGAACGCGTTCCTGTTCCTGAGCGCACCGCAGCTCGGCGTGCGCCACGCGCGCCGCCTGTCCGGTGTCGCGAAGATCACGCGCGCGCAATGGCCGACCGCGAAAGTGTGCGACGATGAAATCGGCGTGACGCCGAGCGTATCGCCCAAGTTCCCGAACATATCCATTCCGTACGGCTGCCTGGTGCCAGAAACGCTCGATGGCCTGCTCGCCTGCGGCCGGCACATCGCCTGCGACCCGAATTCGCACGGCTTCATGCGCGAGATCCCGCAGTGCTGGATCACCGGGCAGGCAGCCGGCGCGGCCGCCGCGCTCGCCGTGAACCGGGGCGTCGAGCCGCGCGCCGTCGACACCGGAGAGCTGCAGTCGGCACTCTTGCATCAAGGGGTTTACTTGAACAACTCGGAGAGAAAACCATGTCAAACCGAACCACGCCACCTTTCCGCGCCGATCACGTAGGCAGCTTCCTGCGCCCGAAATTCCTCCTCGAGGCGCGCGAGAAAAAGGCGAAAGGCGAGATCGGCGCGGCCGAACTGCGCAAGGTCGAGGACCAGGCGATCGCCGAGATCGTCAGGTTTCAGGAGGACACCGGCCTGCAGGCGATCACCGACGGCGAATTCCGCCGCACCTACTTCCACATCGACTTCCTCGAGCAGATCGGCGGCGTGAAGACCGACATCCCGGTGATGATCAAAAAGCCCGACGGTACCCAGGAGCTCGCGCCGCCGGTGATGCGCGTGATCGACAAGGTGCGCCATGTAAAGGACATCCAGCTTGCCGATTTCCAGTACCTGAAGTCCTGCACCCAGCGCACGCCGAAAGTGACGATCCCGTCGCCGACCATGCTGCACTTTCGCGGCGGCCGGGCCGGCATCAGCAAGGCACACTACCCGGAGCTGGAGCCGGATTTCTACGAGGACGTCGCCAAGGCCTACGGCGAGGAGCTCGCCTCGCTTTCCAGGGCGGGCTGCAACTACGTGCAGATGGACGACACCAACCTCGCCTATCTGTGCGACGACAGGATGCGCGCGGCCGCCAAGGCGCGCGGCGACGATCCGGACGAGCTGCCGCACCGCTACGCCAAGTTCATCAACCGCGTGGTCGCCAGGAAACCGGCCGGCATGACGCTCGCGGTGCACCTGTGCCGCGGCAACTTCCAGAGCACCTGGGCCGCGCAGGGCGGCTACGAGCCGGTCGCCGAGGCGCTGCTGTCCGAGATGAACGTCGATGCCTACTTCCTCGAGTACGACGACCAGCGCTCGGGCGATTTCAAGCCGCTGCGCTTCCTGCCCAAGGGCAAGGTGGTGGTGCTGGGCCTGGTGACCACCAAGCTCGACGCGCTGGAG
>Ga0315912_10003180_pt1 | contig 16556 bp, 17 predicted proteins | sample VfabasoilMG_FD_204469 | JGI IMG/M metagenome (GOLD analysis project Ga0315912, IMG submission 204469) | Garden soil microbial communities collected in Santa Monica, California, United States - V. faba soil | ecosystem: Environmental > Terrestrial > Soil > Garden | place: USA: California... | reverse complement strand
CAGGGAGTGGGAGACGAGGGAGGACTGTGCCCCATGATCTACGGGCTGCACCAGGATCAGCGCACTCATCCGGTACATTCAACGTAAAAACTCGTCTCACCCGTTAGTTTGTCAACAGCCTGCTAGTTAATGCGGTGAATGCCTTTGTGTCAAAACGGAGCCCTTGCCTTTTGAAGAATTCGGTGTCGATATATAGAGAGGTTGGAACATGTCGCACGGAGTACCTCCCCTAATCTCTGCCGGTGTTATTGTAGGTTCTTATCATCGAAATATATTCGTCGCCCAACAATGTTTAGACAGACTGTATAATCCCGTTACGGCAGATTGTCCACTTCTGCCTAAACCGGCGGGCACGCACCGATCGCCAGCCCTAACCCCTTGCAGCAGGACAAGTTCCGCTCCACTACCGCGATGAGATCGTCGTCTTATGCGGATCGGTGTAAGCCCCCCCCCTCTAGTAGCGGTCGGTCGTGGACGTCGGCTAAGGGTCGAGGCCGTGTGAAAACAGAAATGCCGAGCGAGTGAAATCTTTGTACCTCCGGCATTGCGGCTAAGTTTGACTTGGCGTGGCGGACGTGCCATTCAGTTTCGCAACAAGACCGGGCTTGCTACCCCGTCATGGCCGCCATCAGGGGTTTTACGCCGAAGATTCGCATGGTGCGCTTCAGGTTGTACGCCAGCACGTGCAAACTCATTTCCGTGTTGACCTTCGGCAACGTCTTCATCAGGAAATGCGTCGCCCCCATCCATGCCTTGAGCGTGCCGAAGACGTGTTCTACGGTCTGCCGGCGTAGTTTCATGGCGTTCGGCGTTCGATCCAGCCGATCCTGCATGGCTTCCAGGACAGATTCATGTTCCCAGCGAGAGATACGCCGGTAGTCGCCCGTGGTGCAGCGCGCTTTCAGCGGGCAGCGCGGACAGGCCGAGCACCAGTATCTGTGCTGCGTGAGGCCGCGTTCAAGGCTTGTCATGCGATAGATCGCGTGCTCCCCGGCCGGGCATTGGTAGGCGTTGCGCTCGGGGAGGTAGACGAAATCGCGCTTATCGAACAGGCCCGCCGCTTTGTTGTTGGAGGTCAGCGGCTTGGGCACCAAGGTGGCGATCCCGTGCTGCTCGCATTCCCGGATTTGCTCGCCATTGAAATAGCCCCGGTCGGCCAGCGCCGTGAGGCGTGCCTGACCGGTCGCCTGCGCCGCTTGTTGGGCCACAGGCGAGAGCTGCTGACGGTCATGTCCGTGGTTCGTCACCTCGTCAGTCACGATCAGATGGTGTTTCGTGTCCACGGCGATTTGCACGTTGTAGCCCACCATGCCGGTGCCGCGACCGCTCGTGGCCATGGAGCGGGCGTCCGGGTCGGTGAGTGATATCTGGCCATCGGGCGCGTCGCGCAGATGCGCACCAATTTCATTCAGGCGCTGGATCTGCGTGTTGACGGTCTGCAGTTTCTCCTTCAGATGATGCACCCGGGCCTCGGGCACCAACGCGGGATCGCGATCGGCTCGATCCAGTTCGGCGAGGTAGCGTGCGATACTGGCTTCGAGTTGCTCGATACGGGCTTGGAGCTTCCGGTCGGTGAAGTTCTTGTCGCGATTGTTCACGGCCTTGAACTTGCTGCCGTCGATGGCGACGAGGGCGTCGGAAAACAGGTTGAGCCGCCGGCACAGCAGGACGAATTCGCGGCAGACGCGACGGATCGCCGCGCCCTGATCTTTCCGGAAGTCCGCAATGGTCTTAAAGTCAGGCCGTAACCGGGTGAGCAACCACATCAGCTCGACATTGCGCTGGGCCTCGCGTTCCAGGCGCCGGCTGGACTGAATCCGATTGAGGTACCCGTAGATATAGAGCTTGAGCAGCACGGCGGGATGGTAGGACGGTCTGCCGGTGCTTCCGGTTGGACGCCATCAAACCCCTGCTTGGCCAAGTTGAGCCCGTCGACGAAGACGTCAACCACACGAACGGGATTGTCCTCGGCGATGTAGTCCTCAAGTGACTCCGGAAACAGGGTGTGTTGCGACCGGTCTTGACCTGCAATGAAGCGCTTCATCAGGGACACCTCGTCAGGCGAGTGGACTGTACCGATGAGATCCGTCGTATCATTGACACCATGGGCCGCGTGATCATGTGGTGGAAAATACAACGTATCGAGCGGCATCGCAATGGCAACCGCCTCCCGAATGAATTGCTACAGTCCACTCGGTCAATGAAGTATGTGACGTGGACAAGAACTAACTGCCCGTACGGATACGGCCCACGTTTTCACACAGCCTCGGTCGATAGCTGACATTACCTGCCCAGGTCGAGTCTGAACTCCTACACATGAAGAGGTGAATTGGGTGACAGGATGATATCGGAGAGGTGTGTGGCTTTGTATCGATCCGCTATAGTTTGGATGGGAAGTGCCGTAGTACAATCCGGGCGCGAGACGATTGAACGAGAAGAAATAACTCATGATCGAAATCTATACAGACGGTGCCTGCAGCGGAAATCCCGGGCCTGGTGGCTGGGGTGTATTGCTTCGGGATGGCGATGTTGAGACAGAACTCTGTGGTGGAGAACCGGCGACGACGAACAACCGGATGGAATTACTCGCGGTCATTGAGGCGTTGCAGTCGCTTACGGAACCGGTGACGGCACGGGTCTATACCGATTCGCAGTATGTGCAAAAAGGCATCAGCGAATGGATTCACAGTTGGAAGCAGCGAGGCTGGAAAACTGCCGGGAAAGAAGCGGTGAAAAACGAGGACCTCTGGCGTCGCCTCGATACACTGGCTTCGGGACACAAGCTTGAATGGCACTGGGTGAGAGGGCATAACGGCCATCCGGAGAATGAACGTGTGGATGTATTGGCTCGTGCCGGTCTCGAACAATCGCGCAGCGCCGGCAAGAAAGTCGGTGGTCCTGTTGCTCCTGCGCCGGTCACGCCTCCTGTCAAAGAGAGGAGCGCGACAGCTCTCTCTCGCTCCATTCTCGATATCCAGCATGCGACGGTCTATCGGGGCGACACCTGCGTGTTCTCAGATTTCTCTTTTTCGCTGCACGAGGGGGAGCATGCGGCGATTGTTGGTCCAAACGGAGCCGGCAAATCGACCCTGCTCAAGCTCTTAGCCGGCGGTGTCCATCCGCTTCCGTTGGATGAGACCAGAATCAGCCTCTTCGGTGAGGAAGACGGGAATGTCTGGGATGTACGAAAGCGGATCGGCATTGTGTCTCACGATCTTCAGCGGGACTATCTCATCTGTGCCGAGGGATTGAACGTCATTCTGTCCGGGTATTACGCGAGCAACGACACGTATGGCTATCAGGAGTTTACTGAGGCGCAGGTTGCACGGGCACAGGAGGTGATGAAGGAGTTGGGCATCGAATCGCTGGCAGGCCGCCGCTTTGGCCATCTCTCAACCGGCGAGCAGCGGAGGTTTTTGCTGGGGCGGGCGCTTGTTCACGACCCGCTGATGCTTGTGTTGGATGAACCGACGAGTGGTCTCGACGTGAAAGCCTGCTTTCAGTACCTCGATCTGTTGCGGGCTCAGATCAGCAAAGGGAAAACAGTTCTACTGGTGACGCTTCATCTGCATGAAATCCCGCCGGAGATTGAGCGGGTGGTGTTGCTCAAGGAAGGGAAAATCGTCGCCGACGGACGAAAGGCTGATCTGCTGATCAATCAACGAATCAGCAACCTTTTCGATTGCCCTGTTTCATTGGCTCAAGCCAACGGCTGGTATCAAGCTTTGCCTGGATGACGGCTTGCCTCGTGAACGTTTCCAGCCTCTTACTTCTTCCGAAATCCGAACAGCATCCCGCCGGCTCCGGCGCCGGCTGACGGCAGATAGCCGGTCAGCACTGCTGTGAAGCCTTCGGCATTGCCTCGAACCCAATCAAACGTGCGGGAGAGATCCGTTTCGATCAAGGCCCAATCCAGATGAATCCAGCCGGTGGTGTTCAGGATTGCGATGAGCGCGGCCAATGATGCGGTGATGACCAGCGCGATCATCAGGGTTTTTCTGAGGGCCCAGCCGATCAAGAAGCCTCCGACAAAGCTGGCTCCGCCTCTGGCCATGGCCGGCGACATCATGTCATTGAGCCAGGCGCCGAGTCCTGCAACGGTCGTCGCGCCGGCGGCGAGGAAAGATTTGGCGGCCCAGGGAGGATCGGCCAGGATTGCGGCAAGTGCTTTGGTAAAGAGGCCGCTTTGCGGTTCGCTCGCGACGTCGCTCATAACCGGCCTGCTTCAAACGTGTTACAGGTGGATGGGTCTCCGGATTCAAGGCCGCGCTTGAGCCAGGTCATTCGCTGTTCAGACGAGCCGTGGGTCCAGCTTTCAGGCTGGACCTGGCCACGTGACATCTTCTGCAAGCGGTCGTCCCCGATGGCCGCTGCTGCGCGTAGCCCCTCTTCGAAATCGCCCGGTTCGATCACATTCCGTTCTCGTTTGGCGTGGTAGCCCCAGACGCCGGCATAACAATCGGCCTGCAGCTCCATTCGGACCGACAGCGCATTGGCTTCCGCCTCGGGCACCTGCCGCCTGAGTCGGTGGACTTTTTCGGCGACGCCGAGGAGATTTTGCACATGGTGGCCGACTTCGTGGGCAATAACATAGGCCTGGGCGAAGTCACCTGATGCGCCAAGGCGATGTTCCATTTCGTCGAAGAAGGTCAGATCTAGATACACGCGATGGTCGCTCGGGCAATAGAATGGCCCCACGGCCGATGAGGCCGTGCCGCAGGCAGACTGGACGGCACCGGTGAAGAGCACCATGCGCGGGTCTTCATAACGAGGGCCAAGCAGAGTACGCCAGGTGGTTTCTGTATCGGCAAGGACGATGGAGGCAAACTTGCCGAGTTGGTCGCGTGGAGGGCCGACCGGTCCCGGTTCAGACGGAACAGAGACCTCGGTCATGCCTTGGACCCCGGTGAGCAGATTCAGGACGGTCATGGGATCGGCTCCGGTGAAGTAACTGACGGCGAGCGCCAGAACAATGGTCCCGATGCCGAGGCGGCCTCTGCCTCCAATCCGGCCAGGGCCCATGCCGCGACGATCTTCGACATTGTCGCTTTCGCGCTGGCCCTCTATACGCATCGGCGTCCTCCTCCAGCCAGGATGTTGAAAAAAGCTTCCAGCTGCGTTCTCGCATCGCTCAAGGTCTCAACGTACCAACCGCGTACGATTCGACCTTTCGCTCGCTGCGGCCTTGCTGGAAGCCTTTTTGAACATCCTGCAAGTTTAGTCCGACTCCTTCTCCATCGACTGAATGAACTTGTCGGCTTCGGCGATGGAACGGTTCATATCTTTGACCAGCTGATCGACCTGCGCGTCCACTTTGACGAGTTCACCTTTGATGGCGGATAACGCCCGCGCATTCAAATTGTGCTTCAGATAGAGGACTTGATCACGCAGCGGGTTGAGGACCGGTTCAATCCGCTGTTCGGCCCGTTTCATCGCCCCAAGCATCTCTTTGTAGCGGCTCTTGGTTTGGGTGAGCTTCGCCTGGCTCTTCCGCCGCAGGTCGGCGCTGGAGTATTGGCCGAGTTCTCGTTCCCATTCCGAGAAGAGGGCATCGGCCACGCTTTCGACGTCGGCGATCCGTTTCCGGACCGCTTTGGCGCTGTCCTCGCTCGTCTCGAGTTCGCCGTGCAGCTTCTTATAGGCGGCTTCGAGATCGCCGCCTTCATAGGCGACGACGTTGCCGAATTGCTCCAGTGTGCTTTGAATCTCTTTCTTCGCGTCTTCCTGGGCGTCTCGCGCAGATTTGACCCGGTCACTGAGAATGTCACGCTTGGCATAGCCCATTTTTTCCATGGCGGCCATGTAGGCGGTATCGCAGCCGGCTATGGTGAGGGCAATGATGAGGAGCGCGAGTGACCGTGCACGACGTGGCATAGAGACCTCTCCTGTGAGCAATGCCGCATACACCGGACAGGCGCACACGGGTATCTGAATACATGAAGGAATACTGCATCATACAGAACCTATCGACGGGGGGGAAGGTGCTGGAAACAGAATGTGGTTGGTGCATGGCTGATGCGCTGCGAAAACAGAGTGGAAATCTTGGTGTGCCTGATGCGAAGTCCGGTTTAGCCGGTGGGCGTAAGAATCTGAGTTTCAGAAGCGAGGAATGGGAAGAAGTTAGCGGGCGAAGATGGCGAGTTGTTCAACGCGATTGGTTAGAGTGTGAAGGATGTGTGCCCGGTCGAGGCTTGGCCGGAGGCGCAGGCTGTACTGCCTGCGCCTCCGGTGGGTCGCTTCCTTCTTACTACGGCGTGGCCGCGCTGGTCTTTGTCTGGCCGGCGATTTCGTTGAGATCCTTCGGGTAGAGGACGATCTCAATCCGTCGGTTGGCCGATCGCCCCTCTTCAGTGTCATTCGAGGCGTGCGGTTGCGTGTCGGCGTAGCCGACTGCAGAGAGGTGCTGGCGGTCTACACTGCCTTGATCGATCAAATAGCGCACGACGGTAGTAGCCCGTGCCGTCGAGAGTTCCCAATTCGACTTGAAGCGGCCTTTCAGCTTTGCGCTGATGGGCACATTATCGGTGTGGCCTTCGATCCGGATCTGTTTGTCCGAAACGGTTTTTAAAATATCGCTGACCTGCTTCAGCACATCCAGACCGGCCGATTTCACTTGCGCCTGGCCCGAGTCGAACAGCACTCTGTCCACCATATTGATCGTGAGCCGGTCGCGCACCTGCTGGATGGTGATGTTGCCCTTGGAAATTTCGTCCTGGAGCGACTTCGATAATTCCTCCTGTGTTTTCGTCAGCCGTGCGATCTCTGCTTCCTTCGCTGCTTTGGCGGCCTGCTCCTGTTCAAGCTTCGCGGCCAATCGCGCCTGTTCCTGGCGCAGTTCCTCGCGCTCTTTCGCGATTGCGGCGGCCTCGGTTTCCATGGCTGCAGCCTGCTGCTGGAGCTTGGTGATTTCTTCCTGTGCGGATGCGCTGCCGCTCGCATGTTTCCGTTCAAGGTCCGTGATCTGACTGCGCACGTTGGTGAGTTCGCCGTTCAACTGTTCGGAACGTGATTGGAGGTCTTCCCGTTCTTTCGCCAATGCGGCGACTTGTTCTTCAGCGGCTTTCCGTTGCGCGGCTTCCAGGTCGAGCGACTCGCGCATCCCGGTGAGCTGGAGTTGCTGTTGCGCGGTCAGTTTCTTGGCCGCGTCGAGTTCAGCCAGCGCTTTCTTGTGCGTATCCGCGCTTACGCAGCCTCCGAGGGCTGCCGCGCAGAGCAATGCCAACGCAGACATCCGGAATGGCACGGTTCGATGACGTAATCGGTATCGCATGGTCTCCTCCTATGAATGAGAGCAAATGGAACACATTGAGAGGAGCAAGCTTGATGCCTGATGACTCATACATTCGCCTGAAAAGAACTGCTTAATTCTCATTGTGTTGCCGAGGGAATGACAGATTCGTCTGCTGCTACAACGAGAAACAGGGGTTCTTGTGTGACTCGGCTGTAGGAGGCGTCATACAGCGATGATATAGTGGCTGTGCTCCTTCTTGCTCGGGTGGCTGTTCCTGATACCGGCTGACCGGCAGGAGTGGGTCTTTCAACCATTGCATGTGGAATGATTACGCATGAATCGGGGAAGCAGAGTCGAGAGGCCAGTCGTGAAGGCGATGCCGGTGTGCCGCACGATTGCGTTCAACAAACCCTACGGCGTGTTGCCGTGCTTTACCGATTCAGGCGGGCGTCCGACCTTGTCGGACTATATCGATGTGCCGGGAGTGTACGCTGCGGGGCGGCTTGATCAGGACAGTGAAGGGCTGATGATTCTGACGTCTGATGGCACGCTTGCACATCGGATCACTGATCCCAGGCACAAGCTTGGGAAGATCTATCTGGCACAGGTCGAGCGCGAACCGACCGATGACGCCTTGAGTCGCTTGCAAAGCGGTGTGATGTTGAGCGGTTACCGAACGAGACCTGCGCAGGTCCGGGTACTCACCGATGCGCCATCGATACCGGACCGTCCGGTGCCGATCAGGTTTCGGAAGAATGTGCCGACCGCGTGGATAGCAATCACGCTGTACGAGGGTATGAATCGGCAGGTCCGTCGCATGACGGCTGCGGTGGGGAACCCCACGTTGCGTTTGATCCGAATCGCCATCGGGCCGATTCTGTTGGGCGATCTCCCTCCGGGGAAATGGCGAGATCTGGAGCCGGAGGAGATCGCGCAGCTTGCTCGCAAGAGGGAACGAGTCAGGAAGAAAGAGTCTTCTTCCGTTTGAAGCAGCTTCCCGGCTGCATCATGGCTATCGAGGAGCCGCTCAAGGTCGGTGATTACGATGGGTGCCGGAGATCGACGCAAGAGCTGAACATCCCGATCATTTTAGATGAAAGCTTTCTGCGGGTTGAGCAGTTTGTGGCGCTATCGGAAGGGGCATCGTCATGGATCATCAACATTCGCGTGTCGAAAATGGGAGGCCTTCTGCGGTCTCTCACCGTCGTCCAGCGGGCCAAGGAGGTCGGCATACCGATTATCATTGGCGGCCAGGTGGGCGAGACGAATATTTTGACCCGTGTCGCGCTCACGGTTGCGAACAGGTACCGGGATATCCTGATTGCGCAGGAAGGGGCGTTCGGGACGTTACTTTTGGAGCGAGACCTCTGCGAACCGCCACTGATGTTCGGCGCCGGTGGTCGGCTCGATGCAAGCATAGTGAGCGGCGGTGCCGGATTAGGGTTGGCCAGTTGTGAGATTCAAGGTGGGAACGAGGGAACTTGTTGAGCTGAAAACGCCGAGGGAAGATCTGGTCGGTCAAATGAGCAGTCTTGAAACTCGCGAGTTAGGAAATGAGCTGTCAGTTGGCAAGATACGTATGACATGTTCCTGGGCTGCGGTAGGTCATCCAACTTGTTCAGGAGGTTAGAATCGCAATGTCCGGCCCCCTTCTCTCTACGGCGAGCCGTGGCTCCGCTGCCTGTGTGACCATAACCTGTGCGGCACTGTTTCTCATGAGTTGCCAGTCCGGGGACATGCGAAAACAGACCGAACGTGGCTGTGCCGAGATCGAGAAGAGCATCGATCTCTCGAACAGAATCGAGGCGCTGAATCTCCTGTCCGAAGCCTCCGGGGCCCGCTGCGATGACCTTGTGGTGAGATATGGGGCACTGGCGCGATCGCAATTCAGGCACAAGTCATTTTCGGTCACCGGGGAGGCGGCCAACGTGTTTGTTCCTGACGGGACCTTCATTGAATATGTCTTAGAGAGCTACGAGCGGGGATACCTGAGTCTACTTCTGGCTGCGAGCTACCTGAGCATGCAAAAAGCGGAAGAGGCGAAGGTCGAACTCAGGGACTTGGACCATGAGCTTTTCGCACCGATCTATAATTATGGTGAAGATCCGGTCAATCTCCTGCTCTCGGCTGTCTTGTGGGAGAAGCTTGGAGAGATCGGCGAAGCTCGCGTCGATTGGTTGCGTCTCAGGGATTTGCATCTTCAGACGAAGAAGGAAGACAGGACCCTGCGTGAGTTTGCCCGCGAGCGTGTCAACCGCATCGATAGCGGAGAAGCTGTTGCTGCATCGTGGCGTGTGTACGGGATCGGCACCTTTCCTCAAATCGATTGGGAGCTGCAATTCACCAGTTCCACGAGCGGCTACTTTTCCATCACCCCGAAACAGCCATTCCTCTCATCCTGTTCGTCCAGGACCGGCTTGCGTCTCTCAACGGAGAGCTGGTTTCATAAGATTGCCATCCGTCATAACCATGCATATCACCCGCTCCTGAATGTGCAGACGTGGATCAGGTTACCCTTGGGCCTCACGTATAGTCTTATTCCGGTCGCTGCAGGAGCGGGAGTCATGGTGGGAGGATGTGCGGTCGATTTGGCCGCAAAGGGGAAAGGAGCACTCTGCCAGTTGTCCGTGGTTGGGGGCATGGCCATCATGAGTACGGCTCCCCAAGTGCTGGAAGGCTCGCTCCGTCCGGATCTGCGGCATTGGGAGAATGTTCCTGCAGCCATCGTGGTGACGACGGCATCCGAACCGAAGGGTGAGCTGTGCTTGGCGAATGTGAAGGCTGAGGTTCAGCGGCTGCTGTAAGGGGCATCAGCGTGCGTTAGAGGGAATACCCAACGGCTGTACCTGAGGAACGGCCCGAATGGCTTACGGTCAGAGGGTATTTGTAATACGTAGTCAGACATGAGAAATGCTGTCACTATTCTGCTCGATCAAGACTTTGATCGGATGCCCGCCAAGTCCTGCCGCCAGTCGAAGCGGAAGCGAGGCGAGGTTGTGCGGGATGCGCTTCGCCGCCAGCTTTCATTGATGATGTTTGACCAACTCCGGCACAAGGCGACGCTGCTCGCAGCAGCACGCGGCTTCCTCACAGATGAGGATATCTTCAAAGCCGTCTCGTGATGGTCTTACTCGGTGCCAATGTGTTGGTCAGCGATTTTACCACTCGCGATCTCTGTGCTGATGTCATTCGACTCGTTCTCGCCGAACACGGATTGATCGTTGGCGAAGTCGTGCTCAGGAAACTTGAGCGAGTCCTTGAGCAGAGGATCGAGCTTCCCGCTCGACCAGATTCAAGAGATCCTCGCCTTCCTCGAAGGCCAGACCGTTCAGCCTAAACCGAAATCTCCTTTTGCACCTCCAATTCGAGACGAGAACGATCAGTGGGTACTCTCGTCTGCACTGGCAGCGAAGGCCGAAGTGCTTGTCACGGGCGACGAAGACCTGCTGGATGTGTCAGGTCAGGTGGGTGAGTTGACGATGGTCGAGCCACGCGGATTCCGGAATCTTGTCAAGAAACAGCTGAGAAAATAAGTACAGTTGTGAATGAAGTGGAAGAAACAGAGAGATTCCCGACACCATTTCGCCCAACCTGCGCAGGTCCGGGTGCTCACCAATGCGCCATCGATGCCGGATCGTCCGGTGCCGATCAGGTTTCGGAAGAATGTGCCGACCGCGTGGATAGCCGTCACGCTGTACGAAGGTATCAATCGGCAGGTCCGTCGCATGACGGCCGCCGTGGGGCACCCCACGCTGCGTTTGATCCGAATCGCCTTCGGGCCGATGACGCTCGGTACTCTTCAGCCGGGGAAATGGCGTGCGCTCACACCTGAGGAAATCACCGAGATTCTTCGGCACGCAGGATAGCATCCACCATCTCGGATACCGGAGAGACAAAATTGAGCCGGGCCAGGGAGGCGCGGCAGGGATTTATCGGGACGATGAATCCGGTTTGGACGGCGCGTCTCCGCGATACAACCGCACCTGGACCTTTTCCGTCGTGGCCAGGAGACCCGAATGGATGCGCTGTTCAATGAACGAGAGAAAGGCTTCGAGTTTGTCGTCGGTGTCGACAATCTCGATAATTATGGGGAGATCTTCTGAGAGCCGTTCGATCTTGAACGTGTGGATAACGCGGGTATTGGCTCCGAACCCCATCAGACCGCGTAACACGGTGGCCCCTGCCAGGCCTTGGGCCCTGGCCTGATTTACGATCCATTCGTACAACGGCAGCTTCTCATGTTTGTCGCTTTCTCCGATGAAGATTCGAAGACGCGCGCCGTCCGAAGGAAGCATCGATCACCTCCAGATCAGATGTGCCAGCGTGTAGCCGAGCCACACGGCTCCGAGGCTCAGGGCTACTTGTGCGCCGATGTTCGCCAGCGCGAGTGCCGTTTCTCCATCCCGGAGCAGGTTCATCGTCTCATTCCCGAATGCCGAGAATGTGGTAAACCCGCCGAGAATGCCGACAACCAGGAAAGCTCGAGCGTCCGTAGAGAACAACGAGCGGCTCTCTGCAAGCTCGGACAGGAACCCGATGCATAAGCAGCCGATCACATTGACTGCCAGCGTGCCCAACGGGAATGCAATGCTCTGACTCGCCGTTTGTACCGATCCGCTGATGAGATATCGCAGGACCGATCCGATAAACCCGCCTGAGCCGATCAATAAAAGTTTCGTCATCATTCAAGGCAAAACGGAATCAGTGAGGCTTGATCATGCGGCCGATGCTCCCGATGCTGAGCAAACAGCCCTTGGCAGAGTACCATATTTCTGGTCATACGAACGAACTGGCAGGGAGTCCCGTCGAACTTGCCAGGGACGCGCTTCGCGAAGAAAGTCTGAGGCTGTTCACATGATGGCATGAGACAGCCGAGGTAGGGAAGCAGGTTCCCTACCTCGGTCACAGTGGATGCATGCCTAGTTGAGCGGCGGCACCACTCCTGCAAACGTCAGCATGTCGGTAATACGAAAGTCTCCGGGCGTTGCGGACGGCAACACCGGAGTCCAGCCCGGGTGCGCGGCCAGGTAGGAAGATTCGTCCGCTTTCAACAGGCCGACGAACACTTCACCGACGATGCGGCTTCCGACCGGCCCCAGGCGAACCCCATCTTCCATGACCTCGGCCTCTTTCAAAATATAGAACCAGAGTGGCGTGCTCTTCTCCATACCGAACGGCGTGAGCATGTCCAATTGCGCGGCGCTCAGGGCCGGAACGCCCATTCTCCGGGCGATCGCCTGGCCCGACGGGATTCCGAAATTGACGTGCCGCATCAGATTCCTCGACGCCAACGATTGTACTCCGTCGGACGGCAGGCCCGGGGCCGGCCCACGCGAACCCGGAAGCAGCATTACCACGCTGGACAGTTTGGAGTCGATCTTCTTGTTGGGACGGAAGTTGCCGTCGCCGAAATTGAAGAATGTTTGCCAATCGACGAACCGGCGCGCTGCGCGCTTTCCTCCGCGGAGGTCGATCGGGTCCGGGTCATTGGGGTCCTGGGTATCATCGAAGAGGAACGCAAAAACCGGCTGTCCTCCATCCGGGCCGAAATTCAGACGATAGCTCGGCCGAATTTGCGAATGGCCGAAGCGGTAGGCGGCGACTGAAAACTCGATGGGGAGCTGCGGATTTCTCGCAGATCTGTCCCGTCGATTGCTCATGTCGTCGTCCACCCGATAGAACCGAAGCCCCTTCTGGAGAATATTATCAAGGCGTGCTTGTCCGATCGTCAGCGGAAGAAATTCATGCACGATGATCCACTGATAGTGCCAACGGACCTGACGCTGCGCCATTTTGAAGATCTGATCGGCCGATTTTCCTGCATTGGCGGGATCTGCGCGCAGATGGTCGACCACCGCGTTATGAAAACGCAGCATCGCCAAGTGGAACTGAGCCAGGACCACATGTTCGTCGTTTCGGCTGTCTCCCAGGATGGCGTTATTGCCCGCATCGCGGGGAAGGTCGAATCGGATGGCTCCCTTGCGAGAGACGAGATCTGAACCGGGAATGGCTTCGACACGCAGCTTGATGTCGCCCGAGCTCGTATCGTACAGCTCTGAAGAGCTATCCGGCCCATCACCGTACACACTATCCAAATCGAATGCCGCGGTGCGAAAGTTTGTCGTACGCCCGGGGTTGCTGGGTGCGAGCAATGGCGATCTCGGATCGAGCGTGATGTCATGGTCCAAGAACTGGCCGAAGAAGGTCACGCCTGCAGTCATGTTGGGATTGTCGGGATTGTTCGGACTGAACTCGCCGGGATTGGTGATCGACTGCACAGGATCGGTCAGATTATCCATCGCGTCGATGAGCCCGCCTTTTTCGCCCAACTTCTTTGCTAGGTCGCGCGCCTCGTCGCTTGGCCGTGCGAAGGGCGGCAAGTCGGGGAACATCCGGATAAAGGTATTGTCCGGCGCCTGATGTCGGTCCCGCATGCCGGGAAGATGCAGATTGTTTGGTCCTGAGGATTGCGCCTCAGCGACACCAGCAAGGATGCTGCAGCACAGCGCTCCGGCCATACCCAGTGACGTGACGGTCTTGTGATCAAAGGACATGATTCCTCCTAAGGTGAGGTGCCTGGACTTCCCGATCGATCGACGCAGTCCCCTAGAACAAGAATGGTGCCAATGGAAGGATAGCGGCGACGCAACGAGAAGGGACGTAGTGATATCGCAGGGATGTCACGTACATGCTAAACGGTGAGAGCCGGCGTTGTGCTTACGAGAGGATGCCGTCGGGTGTAGGTGTGTAGGGTGCGGTATGTATGGAACTGTTGTATGAAATTGAGAACGGAGGTACGGAAATCGCAAATCGTGTGGTCAGGACGATAGCAAGGTCGTCCTGTGCGGACTTCAAAGCTCTGCCACTTCCGAAATGATCGTATGGTAGCCGCTGGCACCGGCTGGCTGCGGCCGTACGATCTCGGCGATCTGCAGCTGGCCTTTGGTATCCGTGGCTCGGACGACGGTTTGGTATTTGCCGGGTTTCGGCGGTCTCCAGGCGTATGTCCAGATGACCCAGGAGTAGGGCGACATCGGGGTTTCGATGCCGCATTCATTCCAGGTGCGGCCGGCATCGAAACTGATCTCCACTTTGCTGATGGAGTTCGGCCCGCCGAAGGCGATGCCGCGAAATTTCTGTTCCGGTCCGCGCAGCGTTTGATAATGCCCGGGTGAATCGATGCGCGAGAAAATTTTGATGGTCCCGTCGTCGGTCCAGCCTTTGCGCTGCCAGTAGCCTTTGTAGTCGCCGGGGTACACTTCGATTTCCGCGATCCACTTCACGTTCTTGATGCCGTAGAGTCCGGGCACGATGAGGCGTACCGGAAAGCCGTGTTCTCTCGTCAGCTTTTCGCCGTTCATGAGGAAGGCGAGCATCACATCGTTTTGCATCGCGCGCGTGAAGGGGATGCTGTCGTCGTAGCCGTCGATGCCGCGAAAGACGACGTCGCGCGCGGTGTCTTCATCGGCGCCGCATTCCAGCAACAGCTTCTTGAGCGAGATGCCGCGCCAGGTCGCGGTTCCCATGCTATCTCCGCCCGGTAACGTATCGATGCACATGAGTGTCGACACCTGATCGTACGAATCGCGGTTGAGCAAATCGCGCCAGCCCAATGTCATCGGGGTTTTGACGGCGCCTTTGATATTCAGTTTCCATTGTTCGATGTTCACATCCCGTGATGCGGAGACTGCGCCGTCTGCATAGTTCACGACATAGAATTTGGATGTGGGTGTGAAATACGTTGTCTCGCGCGGAGGGACGGCAAACATCCGGCCGAAAATTCCACCGACGGCATCGCATCCTCCGCTTAGGCCGGCAAGAGTGCCGAGGCCCAGGCTCTTGAGGATCGTTCGACGCTGCAAAGCAAGGAGTGTAGTGCGAATCGACATGGCTATAATATACACGGAAATGATACTTGACTCTTCTGATTTACCTTTGTTATGTTGCCGTCTGTTCGATGGTTGTGCTGTTCCTGCCTGATGACCGCGCCTGACGGCGAGTCACGGTGCGGTGCCTGAGGGAAACTACCCGAATTTATTTCGAGCGGGTCCCTTGACATGGGAGATTGTGCGCTGTATAGTGCACGGCTCGCATGGAGAGTGCGATCGTTCTTTGACAACTGAATAGAGGAAGTTGAGCAAGGTGTAAGGTGTATTGAAGTGGTGGCCCTTGGTCCAAATTCAGAAGTAATACCTATTTGAGAGTTTGATCCTGGCTCAGAACGAACGCTGGCGGCGCGCCTAATACATGCAAGTCGAGCGAGAAGACGTAGCAATACGTTTGTAAAGCGGCGAACGGGTGAGGAATGCATGGGTAACCTACCCTCGAGTGGGGAATAACTAGCCGAAAGGTTAGCTAATACCGCATACGATTCCCGGACTGCGGTTCGGGAAGGAAAGCGATACCGTGGGTATCGCGCTCATGGATGGGCTCATGTCCTATCAGCTTGTTGGTGAGGTAACGGCTCACCAAGGCTTCGACGGGTAGCTGGTCTGAGAGGACGATCAGCCACACTGGCACTGCGACACGGGCCAGACTCCTACGGGAGGCAGCAGTAAGGAATATTGCGCAATGGACGAAAGTCTGACGCAGCGACGCCGCGTGGGGGATGAAGGTCTTCGGATTGTAAACCCCTTTCGGCAGGGAAGATGGAACGGGTAACCGTTCGGACGGTACCTGCAGAAGCAGCCACGGCTAACTTCGTGCCAGCAGCCGCGGTAATACGAAGGTGGCAAGCGTTGTTCGGATTCACTGGGCGTACAGGGAGCGTAGGCGGTTGGGTAAGCCCTCCGTGAAATCTCCGGGCCTAACCCGGAAAGTGCAGAGGGGACTGCTCGGCTAGAGGATGGGAGAGGAGCGCGGAATTCCCGGTGTAGCGGTGAAATGCGTAGAGATCGGGAGGAAGGCCGGTGGCGAAGGCGGCGCTCTGGAACATTTCTGACGCTGAGGCTCGAAAGCGTGGGGAGCAAACAGGATTAGATACCCTGGTAGTCCACGCCTTAAACTATGGATACTAAGTGTCGGCGGTTTACCGCCGGTGCCGCAGCTAACGCAATAAGTATCCCGCCTGGGAAGTACGGCCGCAAGGTTGAAACTCAAAGGAATTGACGGGGGCCCGCACAAGCGGTGGAGCATGTGGTTTAATTCGACGCAACGCGAAGAACCTTACCCAGGCTGGACATGCAGGTAGTAGAAGGGTGAAAGCCCAACGAGGTAGCAATACCATCCTGCTCAGGTGCTGCATGGCTGTCGTCAGCTCGTGCCGTGAGGTGTTGGGTTAAGTCCCGCAACGAGCGCAACCCCTGTCTTCAGTTACCAACGGGTC
>Ga0315912_10003179_pt1 | contig 16560 bp, 13 predicted proteins | sample VfabasoilMG_FD_204469 | JGI IMG/M metagenome (GOLD analysis project Ga0315912, IMG submission 204469) | Garden soil microbial communities collected in Santa Monica, California, United States - V. faba soil | ecosystem: Environmental > Terrestrial > Soil > Garden | place: USA: California... | reverse complement strand
GGCGACGATAAAAATTTGAGAAGCGAAACGCAGAGTCCCCGAGGCGGGAGACTCTGCGACGACTGGAGGGAGTTTACCCGGTGTTAACTGTTATGATGTTGAAGGATATTGATTTGGCTGGGGACGTGGCGACGATAAAAATTTGAGAAGCGAAACGCAGAGTCCCCGCGGCGGGAGACTCTGCGACGAATAAAGTATGATTCCAAAGGCCGCCCGGTGATGCAGGGTCTTTACGTCAATGCAACACAACCAACGCGTGACTCTATTCAGAGTTTGGTGGACAGACTTTATACCAATACAAATCCAACGTATCCGAAAAACGCATTCTATGAAAGGCGGGGCACGGCGTTGCATGGCTACAGCAATACAAGCTTTCCAAAGACGAATGTTGATAATTCTGCTCTCGAAGTATGGAATGTGATGTACTACGAAAGCTATGATTTTGACTTTAATGGTTCACGCGACTTTAAGTACGATAGTCTCTCATTCAGTGGCAGTGGTCAGGCAACTACTTCAAATTGGAGGGCGAGGGGTCTTGCGACCGGCTCGAAGCGTCTGGTTCTGGGAACCTCTAACTGGTTATGCACCTATGTTTATTATGACAGATATAACCGACCGATCCAGGTACGCAGCAATAATCACATGAGTGCTGTTATTGATAACCTCACTACAAGCGTTTATGACTTCGAAGGAAAGGTGCTTACAACCAAAAAGTACCATAATGCCGGCGGCGGGAAAAATACTACTGTAGTTAATACGCTGATCTATGACGATAAGGGACGGCTTTGGAAAGTGAAGCAGAATAATAACGGGTTGGGCGATCAACTCGTGGCGCAATATGAATACAACGAGCTTGGTCAACTGGTCGATAAGAAACTTCATGAGACCGTAGCGGGAAATCAAACATTTTTACAATCAGTGGATTACCGCTACACCATTCGGGGACAACTAAGTTCGATTAACAACTCAACGCTGGATATTAATACCGCCAACAATGATGAATCAAATGATTATTTTGGTATGGAGTTTTTGTACAACACCGTTGAAAGTGGCCTGGGCAATACTACCTATTTCAATGGAAACGTCAGTGCCATCAAATGGAAAGGTATTGGAGCTGGTAGTGCAGCGACGGACCAAAAGAGCTACAAATACGCTTACGACAAAAGCAACAAGCTGGAAACGGCCACTTCGCAACTGTATACTGGCAGTGCCTGGACAAAAGAGACTGGAGCAATGAATGAGCGCATGCGTTACGATCACAACGGAAATATTAAATCGCTCCAGCGGAATGAGCGGAAGCATAAACTTGTGAACCTGGTTGCTAGTTATGATTCCGCGCAAGTCGATGATCTTAGCTACACCTATAGTGGCAGCATTGGTGACCAGCTGTTGAAAGTACAGGATGCTATTACTGGTATTCCGGGAAAGATTGGATTCGACAATGGAAGCACAGCCGATAGCATTGACTACAGTTATGATGTTAACGGGAACCTTCTCACGGACAGGAACAAAACGATTAAATCGAATATAACTTACAATGTGTTAGGCAAGCCAACATTAATCGCCTTTGCCGATGGCCGCAAACTTGAATATTTTTATGATGCTGCGGGCACAAAAATTACCACGAAAACTTATGCAGCTAACGGCACGCTTCAACTTACAACGGACTATGTTGGAGGATTTGTCTACGAAAATAATGTGCTGAGTTTCTTCGGTTCGCCGGAAGGAAGGGTTGTGAAAAATGGAAGTGCATTGGAGTACCAGTATGCAATAGCAGATCATCAAGGTAACACCCGTGTTGTATTTACATCAGCGACGCCAACACCTGATGCGGCCGTTGCCACGTTCGAAGGAGATGCTAATGACGGTGCAGGGCAGTACCTGAATATCGACCCGACTAAAGTAGTATCATTTGGCAGTGCCAACCATACTGCAAGTGGAAGTAAGGTCGTGCGCATGAACCAGAATTATAAAATTGGCCCGGCTAAGAGCGTTAAGGTCTTTCCGGGAGACAAGATAGATATGGAGGTTTGGGAGTATCATGAAGGAAACAGTGGCTTTGGTACGACAGGCTCACCAATTACTACCTTGATCACTTCTGTAGCAGGTGCGTTCGGCGGAGTGAGCGGGGCTCCTGGCGAGGCCGGCATGATCTACACTGGCGTGAACACTGCCATTAATGCTTTTGGCACTGGCGGCAACAAAGGCGGCAACCGACCGTCTGCTTACTTGAACTTCATCTTGTTTGACAAAAACTATAATGTGCTCGATGCAGGTTGGCAGCCGGCGCCGGACGTGATATTTACGAAACAGAAACTTTCATTCACGACCAAGGACATCAAAGAAGAGGGATATGTTTATGTCTGGCTTAGCTACGATGATGACTCCAATAATTATGTATACTTTGACGACCTAAAGGTTACCCACACAAAAACCAACGTTATTCAGTACAGTGAATTTTATCCTTACGGCCTGCAAACCAGTAGCAGTTGGACGAGAACCAATAGCAGTAATAATTTTTTATACAATGCGGGTAACGAGTTGAACAAGACCTCTGGTTGGTACGAAATGTTCTTTAGAGGTTACGATCCGACCATTGGAAGAATGTTGCAGGTCGATCCATTAGCGACAACTTTTGCTTCTTACACTGGGTACAATTATGCGTTGAATTCTCCAGTATTGATGAATGATCCGATGGGGGACCGTGTAGATTCGCAGCTACCCGATTTCATTGATTGGAGCACCTATGGTAGTGCTGGCTACTCGGGAAGCTCAGTGATGGGATCAGGAAATCATTGGAGCGATAATTTTGGGACTTATTCAATGATGTCGCAGGACGCGCAATGGCAGAGGTCTGGGGAGATCAGTCTTGATGAATATGTGGCAAGATATGGGACCAGTCCTTCAGAATCCGATATAGAAGCCACGGTTAAATTTATCGTTTGGCTAGGCGGGGATCCGGCTGATTATGCCGATGGTACTCCAATGGAGAACCAGTATGGCCACCAGGTTAAGTCCGATGGCCGTTGGAAAGATCTCACTACCCCTGAACATATTGCTAACCGATTTGAGTTTGTGCGGTCTTTATTTTTGGACGCTCAACGAAGTCAGCCTCAATTATCAGGCAGCCCCAGCAACGATTCTGGATGGAGTTTGAATTTTAATCGCGGAATTCCACAGATTGAAACTCCTTGGTTGCACAACGCTGCTGTAACACCTGGACCAGCTGTGTTCTATCCGACTGGTCGTTCCAAAGATCCATATTTTAACACTCATGAACCTGGTCACGTAATCCAATATTTGTTTTTGGGCCCTTTATACATATCAATGGTTGCAGTACCGAGTCTAGTAAGCGTTAATACTCCGTATCATAATGATATGCCTTGGGAAACATCAGCGAATCTCCTATGGCATATGTTCACAGGAGAAAGTGATCCAGGTAATCCCCTACCGTTTTCAAATAAAAAATAACCTATATGAAAACAGCACTTTATTTCTTATTCTTTATTATCGTCTTAATTGGCTGTGACATTAGTCCTAAGAAGCTAACTTTAATCAATCGCTCCAAGGATAAACTCTACTATAGACTTTTGACAAATGAAGGGATTGATCAAGGTATTCATGTATACGAAATCTTGCCTGAGTCAACAGTTAATCCAGATTTTGTTATGGGGGGTGAAGGTGCGTGGGAGTACAAGATAAATTCAAGGGATAGTGTTCTTTATATTTATATTTTTAAAACGAATAAAATTAATGATAGCATAATCAAAAATAGTGAGTTCGAAGTGAAGGGTTGGAAGGTGAGAGATCTTGAAAAGCTAAATTGGTCGATTAGTTACCCTGATGACTTTAGATAGCTGTAAACACAAGGAAGTGAGCCTAGGCCTTTATTGGTCTTCCTGCCCGGCCCGGCGTTGATGGAGGAAGTATTTAATTTGGCGGGACGACCAAAAAAAACACACCCGCGCACAATTCTCTTCTTCTTCGAATGTAGAATGCCATTTTAGAAATTACCAAGTTAGCTCACCAGAAAATCATCATTTGCTTTCTACCTATGCGTTGCCTGTTAGTTATTTGTCTGTTATTATTCATCTCGGTCCTTAAGGCACAGACAAGTGATTCCCTAAGGCTCCATTCAGTCAGTTTGGACTCTGTTACTAGCCCATATACTTGGGAACTTGAATCGCTCCAATCTTCATTCTACTCTCAAGCCGATAGTATCAAACAATCTTACAAATCAAAACTTGCTTTGCTTGAGTCAACGAAAGCCAATCTTCAGCATACGGTGGACAGCGCAGGCAACCTTCGCCTTCCCACGGAAAAACTCACGGACAAGATCGATAGCCTCAGCCAAAAGCAAACCGAACTGCTGAACTCGCTAAACCAAAAAGTGGCCGATCTCAAATCTAAGACTATCAGTAAAATAAATTCACTGGAACTACCGACTGAAATACAACAAAAGGTCTCCTCACTCACAGAAAATATTGAAGGATTTCAATTGCCGGTCAATGATTTCGACATTCCTTCTTTGTCACTTGCAAATAGCCCACTCGGTAACTTAGACGGTTTGAGTTCTTCCATGCCTTCGGCAGATCAACTCAACGGCCTTTCCAATATTTCCCTTCCATCCGAGTTGAGCGTCAGCCAAGTTGGTGAACAAATCAATGGCTATAGCCAGGATATTCAAAACCTTGCGGATGGGAATCTGCAACAGGTACGGCAGCTACCACAAACAATTGAGAACAGAGCCGCTGAAGTTTCTGGCCTCAGTGAGATCACAAAACAAGCTGAACAACTCGATCCGATGTTGAATGCCACGAAGAATCCTGAAGCAATGAAAGAGGAGGCCATGCAGCAGGCGCAACAAATGACCGTTGACCATTTTGTCGGCAAGGAGGAGCAACTTCAAGCAGCGATGGACAAGATTTCGAAATTGAAAAAGAAATATTCAAGCTTGAACAGCCTCAGTGAAATTCCAAAGAGGCGCCCAAATGAAATGCGTGATAAGCCCCTCATCGAACGCGTGATGCCAGGTATTGCTATCCAAATTCAAAAAGAAAACGATGACCTGCTAGCAGATTTCAACGTATACTTCGGCTATCGTTTCAACAGCCGTCTAACCAGTGGCATCGGCTGGAATCAGCGCGTCGGGTACAACACTGATCTTTATACGTGGAGCGCCACCGATGTTCGCGTTTATGGTCCTAGGGGCTACGGCGAATTCAACCTTGGAAAAGGTTTTTCGCCGCGCGCGGAAGTAGAAGTTATGAATACGCTCGTTCCACCGCTTTTCAAGACGGCACCGGTGGCGGATACTGGCGAACGGGAATGGGTGTGGGGCGCGTTTGTAGGTATGAAGAAAGACTATAAGTTCGTCAAGAATGTAAGGGGTACTGCCCTGGTAATGTTCAGGCTGTTCAACACTGAGCATAAGAGCCCTTATGCTGATGTCCTCAACGTTCGCTTCGGGTTCGAGTTTCCGATGAAGAAGCAACTGAAACGACAATGAGATTTTTAATTAGAATGTTGTATGACCGCAGGCGCGTGGCTCGCCGACACTCCCACCTACGCCTACGTCGCACTCGCTGCCGGTGATGTGTGCGAGTTTCGGGCATGATCGTTGGTGACCACGCCCACTTGCCATCGCACAACTATTTCATTGGCGCGGGCAAGAAATTTTTGGTTCATCCAAAATTGTATCTCACGTTGACCGCATTGTATAATTTGAACGGAGAGGAGAAGAATCCTGTCCATCCACGGAGGTTTCAAGTGAGAATGGGACTTCAGCTGAGTGAATTGGCCACGAGGGAAAAGAAGGTCTTTTACGATCCAAACCGGTAAGGAAATCGATGGGCACAAGTGTCGTGTACTTTCTCCGCAGAGTCTCCCGTTTCGGGGACTCTGCGGTTTCGGAGACGATACATTCAGCCTTCTTCGCAGAGTCTCCCGCCTCGGGGACTCTGCGTTTCGGAGGGGCATCTTTAAATATTCAAGAAACCTATGAGCGTTCGTAAAACCATACCTGAGCATAGCGGAGTATTTTTTCTGACAATAACATGCCGGGGATGGCATCCACTTTTCGACCTGACCAATGGTTATAATACTGTGTATCGCTGGTTTGATTACTTGAAAGGTCAGGGGCATTTCATTGCGGGTTATGTCGTCATGCCCAACCACCTGCATGCATTGATCGCATTCCGTAATACTGACAAGCCCATTAATTCGATCGTGGGCAATGGTAAGCGTTTCATGGCTTATGACCTGGTAAAGCGACTTGTTCAGACAAATCAGCAGAATTTGTTAAGGGAACTTGCCACGTATGTTGTTCCAACGGAGAGACGAAAAGGAAAATTGCACGATGTTTTTGAACCGTCGTTCGATTGGAAAGAATGTTACTCCGATAGTTTTATCGAACAGAAATTAAACTACATGCATGAGAACCCCTGTCGCGGAAAATGGAACCTCGTGAAGCAGCCTTGCGAGTACGTTCATAGCTCAGCCGGTTTTTACCTTCATGGTGAACAGGGAGTTTACCCGGTGTTGAATGTTATGATGCTGAAGGATATTGATTTGACTGGGGACGTGGCGACGATAAAAATTTGAGAAGCGAAACGCAGAGTCCCCGAGGCGGGAGACTCTGCGACGAATGAGGGGGTTTACCCGGTGTTGAATGTTATGATGTTGAAGGATATTGATTTGGCTGGGGACGTGGCAACGATAAAAATTTGAGAAGCGAAACGCAGAGTCCCCGAGGCGGGAGACTCTGGCGAAGGAAAGCCACCTCAGCGCAGGGAAAGTATTTTCTGACGATCAGATGATGGCATCCCTTGCATAATTTTTATTTCTTACACATGAACAAGGACAAAAGTTTGATAATCCCTGATGAGGTAGTAATGAATAAAATCTACCTGATCAGAAATCATAAGGTAATGTTGGACCGTGACCTGGCGGAACTGTATGGAGTGAAAGCGATACGATTAAGAGAGCAGGTAAAAAGAAATCAGGATAGGTTCCCGGAAAACTTCATGTTTCACCTTACCGAAAAGGAAGTGAAAAACATGGTATCGCAAAATGCGATACCATCAAAAAGGCACTTAGGTGGTTCGTTACCTTATGCATTCACAGAACATGGCGTATTGATGTTGGCGAATGTTTTGAAAAGCGAGCAAGCGATAACGATGAGCATACGAATTATTGAGGTTTTTGTAAGGTTAAGAGAAGTACTTCTTACTCACAAGGATATATTATTGAAGCTCGAGAAGTTAGAAACGAAAGCAGTCCAACACGACAGTGACATTAAGTTGATCTTTAAATACCTGAGGGAACTATTCAACCCACCGACCGAGCCAATGCGCAAGATCGGGTTTAAGCGCAAGGGAGAAAAGTAGTTGTCAGTAGAAAGCAGGCTGCCCCGAAATCCCGAGGGAGACTCTGCGACGAATGAAATTCACCATTTATAGGGAGCGCAAGTCACTAGCCAGCACGTTAACTTGTAGCACAATGAAAGCTCCAACCAACCCCAACAATCGGGTAGAAGGATCTAGCCGATGGTTAATTCAAGTGTTGCCGGTATTGTTTCTCTTTTCTTTGCCGGGCTGCAAGTGTCTCCCGGAACCCACTTTAGATGCAACCGCGCCAACAGCGGGGCTGTTAATCGAGTACCGTGTGCCAGGAGGAAGCCGTGTTTCCAAGACATTCTTGCCCACTGATGCTGACGTTACTATCAATGCCAGCAAGAGTGATGTTATTACTGTTCTCTACAGTGGTGGCGACAATGAGGGAACTCGCAAGATCGAACTGGAGTATGATATCTGGAGGTATATAGGATCGGGTACGCTTCAACAGGGGCTTCTGCTTGCGAAGTATGTGCAGGTGAATTGTCCGAAGAAGAATCTCGCCAAGCTCGAAACGTTTGACCCGTCTGGTGTAGACTGGAGATATAAATTCACGTCGCGTGCTGACAACTGGGTGGGGACATCCATCCGAACTGCAACCGTGACGATCATCACGCAGTAGCCATCTGCTCCTTTAGGATCCCGATACCTTAATCCTCACCAGCAAGGATGGGATGCTAATCTGCGAGAGATACTTATTCAAGTCGCCAGGGCCCAGGCTGCGAACCTGTTCGATCATTCTAGTCTCGATGTTCTGGTAGCTCTCAATTAAAATAGAGTTCAACGCATACAAGCGAATTCTGTGGTCATAGAATTCAATCGACATGATCTCTTGTGAAAAGTCATTCACCAAAGTCATCTTGTCTTTTAGCGACAGTGCATCAAATGCTAAATCTTTCATACCCTTCTTTCATTTTACGCTACTCTTACAAAGAACGGAATTCAATAAGAGATTGATTTTGAGGTAAAAAAGCCGTTTTACGTTGAGACCGGATCCATTAGAACATAGCAACGGCCCCATGAATAGCTTGAATAGAATACCCATTCAAATTTGACTCACCCGTTATATTAAATCCGGTTTCAAGGAACAATGCAGGTGAAAATGCAACCGTACGTCGAATGGATACTTTTTTTTAAAATGCCGGTTTCAGCAGGTAAAGTGCCGGTTTGCACGGATCTCCGGCGGCGGATTAATGGGCAAAAAATCGGGACCGCGTAAATCCACACACGCCAGTCGGGGATATTGAAACAATTTGGAGCAGAGAAGCGCAGCGTCCCCGAGGCGGGAGACGCTGCGACGAACTTAATTATCGGCAAGGATCCGGGCAGCGGATGTGTATCCTGGTCGACGTTCAACGTCACTAACGGCTTGGCCGAATGCCAGCTAAGCTACGACCTTACGCACCTTCAGCGATGTCCCTTCATCATCTACCACCTCAATCGGTTCGCCGGCCTCAATGTATTCACCGCGCGTGAATGCGTCGAAGATCTTTCCGTCGATCAATACTTTACCACTGGGACGAAGAACAGTCTGTGCTGATCCTTTCTTTCCCTGCATCGGCTCAGGAAAGAAGTTAGCCGTATATCCTCGGGCTCGATCTTGCGTTTCAGTGAGTGCAACTCTTTTAAAATATTTACTATCGAGCATTTTGGGACCACCGACGAAAAGCAAGACCGTTCCGCCGAGGATCCCACCAAAAGTTGCTGCCAGCGCAACAACGATGTCGTTCATTTGTACGAATTGAAAATCGAACGCGTCGTTGTTCAGCATGATGAGCACGAGCGATCCCATGGTAATGATGATACCGCTTATTCCGGCAACACCAAATCCGGGAATGACAAAGATCTCTGCGCCAATGAGAATGATCCCGACAAAGAAGGCAATGATCTCCCAGTTTTCTGCCAGACCGTTCAGGTAGTAAGGCACCATGTAAAGGATCAATGCCACCACTGCCGCTAGCCCAGGAAATCCGAAGCCTGGTGCCTGCATCTCAAAATAAATTCCGGCGATGATGCAAAGGATCAGCAATGAGCTGATCGCAGGGTTAATGAAGAAAGCAATGATGCTGTCGGCTGCGCTCAGTTCAAACCGTTCGAGCTCATAGTCTATTTTGTTTAGCGAGAGGATTTCCTGGATGGATTCAACTTGCCCTTCGCAGTAGCCATACTGGACGGCCTCCTTGGTAGTGAGCGTAATCACTTGCCCTACTTCTTTGATGCCCTCGATCTTCACGTTTTCGTCCACCATGCCTTCGGCGATTTGCGGATTGCGGTGGTTTTCTTCCGCAGTTGCCCGGAAGATCGAGCGCATATAAGACTGATATTTGTCAAGAGCCTTTTCACCACGTTCGTCCACGACCGTTGATGCACCAATGTTGGCAGCCGGTGCCATGTAAATGCTGTCGCACCCGATGGAGATCAATGAGCCAGCCGAGCCGGCGTTATGGTTAATGAAAACCCAAATCGGTTTTTTGAAAGCCAATATCCTGTCGACAATGTCTTTCGCATCGGTGACAATGCCACCATACGTGTTCATTTCTATAATGACAATGTCCGCCTTCGTTTCTTCAGCGTGCTTCAGAGCCAGGTTCACATAGCGTGTCATGCGCGGATCGATGCCATCTCTGATCTCCATCACCATCACCTTTTTTTTCTGCGCATACCCTGCTGATGCTGTCGCCAAGGCGATCACCGCATAAAAAAGAATTCGCATAACATTCAATCTGGTTTTCATAACGCGTTAGGTTAACCCCAATCTTTCAATTTTGAAATTTTTCAATCTTCCAATCATTCTTCCCTACCTTGCCTAAAATTAACAATAAACCGCAGTTGCCAGGCAAACTCAACTTTAACTATTCCCACACCTTTGATGGCGTCATCTGGAACATCATCACCGCGGGCGATGAAAAGGTTCTCTTCCTGGAAGTCCGCAATCAGGAGCGCCGCCAGGTTTCGTTCTCTTCTCTACTATATACGGAAAACAAATTCCTCTGGAGGGAAAAGAAACTGGAGGAGCAGTGGTGGATCAGCCTGAGTGTCGCATCGCGCGGCGTAGTGGTGTATACCATGTATCTGGAAACGGCCAACCCCGACCGGAAAGCGGTGATTGCGTATCGAACGAAGGACCATTCCCTCCTGTGGTGGGAGAATGATTTTTCATTGCAGGAAGTGCGCGGACCCCAGCTCCACGGTTTTTCAACCAAGCTATCCAAGCCCCTTGCGCTTGATTTGCTTACCGGAAAACCGATTGAGCCCCAATCCGCCGCTAAAACAACCAACCAAGCCGACATTCACCCTATTCAGTACACGGACGACTCGGGCCATTTCGCAACGGTCAAAACATTTTTACAGGGGAAACTAAATTTTGAGCCAGTTATGTCGTTGGAGTATCTGGAGCACGACGGCTTGATTTTTATCTCGTATTACCGCATGGAGAATGGTTTGGCGAATTATTTGTTAGTAGTGACAGAAGAAGGCGACGTCGTGCTGCACGAAAAACTAGCCGAACAGCTGAAAGGAATCGGCCTGGATACTTTTTTCATCCTCGACGGTTGCGTATTTTTCGTGAAGAATCGGAAGGAGTTGGTAAGTTATTCCATCGTATGATTGCAGAAATCCTCATAGCGGGTGCTTCATTTTTTCAGCCGCAACCCCAGCAAGATTCGCTGGGCATCGAAACCATTAACGGAAAAATCTTTGTCGTCCACAAGGTGGGGGAGAAGGAGACGTTGTATGGTATCTCCAAGCGATATGGAACAACGGTTGAACAGGTTCTGCAATATAATCCTGACGCAAGCGCCGGTCTGGAGATTGGCCAAATCCTGAAAGTACCCTATACACCCAAGGTTTCGACATCCGCTCCAAAGGGAGGTATCATCCATGTGGTCTCTGCCGGCGAAACGATGTTCTCGATTTCAAAAGCTTACAGTGTTTCAGTGGATGAATTGAAGGAGTGGAATGGACTGAAAGAAAATGCCCTATCAGTCGGACAGGAACTCGTCATCAAGAAACGGAACACGGTTGTGACGACCACGGTTGTCGAGCCGGCAACAGTTTCTACTTCAGTACCCAAGGGTTTTCATGCTGTGGAGCAAAAAGAAACGTTATTCTCCATCGCGGCAAAATATGGGATCACAGTTCAGCAGCTGAAGGACTGGAATGAATTGACTGGAACAGACTTGAAGATTGGGCAACAACTGCGTGTTGAATCTCCGGGTCAATCAACAGTTGCCAGTCAACAAGTGACGCCATCGAATCAGAATACAACACAAAATAATACGGTCGCCGTCACCACAACTACAACTACATCGACGGCTAACACTTCAGGACAAGCACAAACTCCGAAGACTGATGTTGTGCAACCCGCTACCATACATATTTCTGAGTCGCCCCGTGGCGATGAAATACTGGAGTCCGGTGTTGCTGAATTAATTGAAGGAACGGAGAGCAACAGGAAATACCTCGCGCTCCATCGCACCGCGCCGGTGGGCACAATCCTAAAGGTGCGAAACGAAATGAACAACCGCGAAGTGTTTGTCCGCGTCATGGGCAAACTGCCGGATACAGCCCTCACCGAAAAAGTCATCATCAAAATCTCCAAATCCGCCTACGACCGCCTGGGCGCCATCGACCCGCGATTTAGGGTGCAGGTGACATACTACAAGTAGTGAGTCTTGAGTTAATAGTCTGAGGACATCCCGATAGCTATCGGGAGGCAGTTGACAACAGGCAGTTGACAACGACTTGTGGCCCAACAAAAATCCGAGATCTGAAACAAAGCATGCCGAAGGGATTTTATTCGTACATCGTCATTCGTACTTCGTACTTAATGGCCATGCTAGCCTTTCAAAACAATGTACTCGCACAGAACTTGGTGCCCAATCCCAGCTTCGAAGAGTACACCTCCTGTCCGGGTTATTACAGTCAGGGGCCAAAGGAATTTCGGGCGACCGGATGGCGTTCCGCGAATGCGGGAAGTCCCGACCAATTTCATTCGTGTAGCAGAGGTGAGGCCGATGTTCCTTACAACTGGGCTGGTGTGGCCGATTCATTCGATGGTCAGGGATACGCTGGCATTTACATGTGGATGGACAACGACAGAAACTATCGCGAGTACCTGGAATGTAAACTGGTTGAGCCTTTAATCAAAGACTCTACCTACACTATTGAATTTCAATTTCGTCACTCCTCTTATTCGCGCTACTGCATCGATCGCATAGGTCTCCTGCTTACGGATTCACTGATTCAACTTCCACACGACCGCGCTTTTTCTGTTCAACCTACCTTGCTGGTCATTCAGGATTCTGCCCTGACGGAAAGAACGGGTTATTGGGAACGGGCTTTCAGAGAGTTCAAAGCAAAGGGAGGCGAGGAATTTCTTACAATCGGAAATTTTTCTTCCGATGCCGAAACGCACTATTACAAAATACAATTTCAGCCTGATCAGCAGGACATGCTCCGTCAAAGCGCCTACTACTATGTCGATGCCGTTCGCGTTGCACCCAAGTTTACGGCAATTGAATTACTCAACGACCTGCCTCCCGATTTCACACCAGGCGCAGTCATCGACAAAACATATGTATTGAAAAATATTCAATTTGAGTTCGATAGTTACAAGCTCAAGGATCGTTCATTCGAAGAATTGGATCAAGTTGTAACGTGGCTGAAAACGCATCCGAATTCCACGGTCGTTCTCTCCGGTCACACCGACGACGTCGGCGGCGACAAGTACAACCTCAACCTTTCACACAACCGCGCGAAGAGCGTCGCGCGTTACCTGGCTATTAGCGGAATTTCAGAAAAAAGAATTCAAACTATACCCTACGGAAAGCAAAGACCATTAGTGCAGAGCGCCACAGAAGACGCCCGGGCGCTTAACCGACGGGTCGAAATAAGGTTCAGCGAATAACAAAAAAAATCGTGAGGCCATTTAGCCTCACGATCCCCTATACTGTTAATCAAATCGTACTTCGCAATTGTCAATTGATAATTGATAATTGTTAATTGTCAATGGTGATGTCCTCCCGGACCGTGAACATGTCCATGCGCAAGTTCCTCAGCAGACGCAGCACGCACTTCGATAATTTCTACTTCGAAGTTTAGCTCAACGCCGGCAAGCGGATGGTTCGCGTCCACAGTAATGGATTCGAGTCCAACTTCAGTCACCGTCACAACATCGCCGCGATTGGTGGAGAACTTCATTCCTTTTTGAACTTGCTGATCGCCAAAAGCTGAGCGGGGAACTTGTTGAACCATGCTTGGATCCTTTTCCCCATATCCTTTAGCAGGGGCAATCTTCAATTGGAATTTATCACCCTTGACTTTTCCTTCCAGGCCTTCTTCCATTCCAAGAATAAGGTTTCCGATGCCATGGATATAATAGAGCGGATCTCTTCCGCTGCTGGTGTCGATGATTGTACCCTCATTATCGCGGAGGGTGTAATGGATGGCAGCAACTGAGTGTTTGGCAATCTGCATGACTATATTGTTTTATTGTTTTGTGGCTGGGCAAGAATCGTGCTTTCGTCAGCACTGGTCGCGCCCAGGAAATTGTGGCCCAAAAATAATGAATTCAATCGTTAACAAAAGAATCCCAATTTATATCGTTTTAAACCCCTAATTCGGGCATTTTGGTGCTGCTTTGTGCATAGTTCTTTATGCAACTTACGGCCATTAAAATTCACCAGGAATTCAATTTCAAGACTATGAATGTGTCGTGTTTTCCGCAGCGAATATCCCTTGTCGTTTGTGTCCTAATGGTCTCAGTTTCCCTGAGCGCGCAGACGCTTATTGATAAGAATGCGTCGGTCCAAACCAAGGCGCTCTATTCCAATCTTAAAAAATTGACCGATAAGGGCGTGATGTTCGGACACCAGGACGGCGATGCCTACGGTGTAAAATGGAAAGCCGAACCCGGAAGATCTGATGTAAAGGAAGTTTGTGGATCGTATCCAGCCATTCACGGTTGGGACCTGGGCAACCTCGGTCGCGCCAATAACATTGACGGCGTAGACTTCGTCGCCATGCGCCAGATGATTAAAGCAAACTACGACCGCGGTAGTATCAACACCATTTCCTGGCACGTAGACAATCCGGTAAGTAAAAAGAATGCTTGGGATACTACACGTGCCGTAAAACATATTTTACCGGGCGGGTCATCGCATGGATATTTTGTGAGTCAGCTCGATCTGGTGGCGGACTTCCTGGCGAACTGCACGTCGGGTTCGGTTAAAGTGCCGATCATATTCCGACCTTATCATGAGCACAACGGAAACTGGTTCTGGTGGGGAAAAGGAAATTGTACGGAGCAAGAATATATTCAGCTGTGGAAGTTCACGGTGGATTACCTGAAGAACAAGAAGAATCTCCATCACCTGATCTATGCCTTTTCACCCGATCGCAGCCGGATGGACTTAAATAATGCGCGCGCTTCTTATTTGTACGCCTATCCCGGAGATGATTATGTTGATGTTATCGGCCTTGATGACTACATGGATGTTGGCGTTCCGCGAAACAAAACTGCTGACGAACAGCAAGCCGATTTTGTAAAAGTACTGAAGACCGTCACTTCCATCGCGAAGGAAAAAAATAAGGTTGGCGCAGTCACAGAAACCGGGCTCGAAGCAGTAACGCGCGCGGATTGGTTTACGGGTGTAGTCCTGGCACCGCTGAAAGCGAATCCGGATATAAAGCTCTCTTACCTCATGGTGTGGAGAAATGCAACGGAGAAACATCACTATGCTCCATACCCGGGACATTCTTCCGAAACAGATTTTAAGAAATTCTACAGTGATCCCCTCACGCTTTTCGAAAGCGATATCCAAAACATGTATACATCCGGAAAACCATTAGTGAAATGAAACTTGAAATCCTTGATATCGCCATCGTAACGATCTACATCATCGCGGTAATCGTGATTGGTTTTGTGATGAAGAAGCAGGCGGCGAAAAATATTAAATCCTATTTTCTCGGCGGCAACAAACTTCCCTGGTATATGCTCGGACTTTCTAATGCGTCCGGCATGTTCGACATCTCCGGCACCATGTGGATGGTGATGCTGATGTTCGTGCTGGGTGTTAAGAGCGTTTGGATTCCATGGCTGTGGCCTGTATTCAACCAGATTGTGTTGATGATCTATTTGTCCGCATGGCTGCGTCGCTCCAATGTGTTGACGGGTGCGGAATGGATTCGCACGCGATTTGGAAATGGAACGGGCGCCCACATGTCGCACATGGTCGTAGTGGCCTTTGCCATTCTTAGTGCCCTTGGTTTTTTGAGTTACGGTTTTATTGGCGTTGGAAAATTCATTGAAGCGTTCATCCCCTGGAACGCAGTCGAATCGGTTATGCCTTCGTTCATCACACAGGCTAATGCCGCTACCTATTATGGAATCATCATGGTGGCCATCGTCACACTTTACGTAGTGCTGGGCGGCATGATGTCCATTGTGTGGACGGATGTTTTTCAATTTATTATTATGACCATCTGCTGCGTGGCGATCGGCGTTATCGCGATGAACCAGGTCGATCGCGCGACATTGATGGGATTGGTGCCAGCAGGATGGAATGAACTTTTCTTCGGTTGGAAACTGGATCTGGATTGGAGCAACATTATGCCGGCCATCAATGGTAAGCTGGTGAGCGAAGGATTCTCCCTGTTCGGACTCTTTTTTATGATGATGTTGTTCAAAGGAATTTTTGCAAGTATGGCCGGGCCAGCACCGAATTATGATATGCAGAAAATCCTTTCGACCAAGAGCCCATCTGAAGCAGCTAAGATGAGCGGGTTTGTGTCTGTAGTCTTGTTGTTCCCTCGCTACCTGATGATCACTGGATTCACGGTACTCGCGTTGGTCTTCATGCGCGAGGAGTTTCTCGCAGGGGGAAGTTCATTTGACTTCGAGCGTGTGTTGCCTTTGGCGATCAACGAATTTATTCCAATGGGATTAAAAGGTTTGCTCATCGCTGGTCTGCTGGCGGCGTTCAAATCGACATATGCATCTACCGTCAACGCGGCTCCAGCGTACTTAATTAACGACATCTATTTAAAGTACATTAATCCAAATGCGGAAAGGAAGCAATTGATTAACTACAGCTACCTGATTTCGATTGTCATGGTCGTGGTCAGTACTTTAATCGGATTGTATGTCATGGAGATCAACACAGTG